>LDZT01011488.1_pt1 | contig 14421 bp, 14 predicted proteins | sample 615521 | NCBI WGS metagenome assembly LDZT01 (sample SAMN03408292, study PRJNA278302) | terrestrial metagenome | isolation source: oil reservoir sample SB1 | place: USA: Alaska, North Slope, Schrader Bluff formation | collected 2011-09
ATTTAGTTCTAAATTATACCTTATTTACTGTTTTTGGTTAGTCCACTTTTATCTTTTAAATCATTTAAAAACAGTCCGGTTTTATCTTTTAATTGACAAGATCACACTAAAAATTGACTAAAAAAGTAATTTATGCTAAATTTATATAATGTGTTTAAAAAAAAGTTCATAAATATATTAAATTTACAGCTTTTTTTAATTACTAATCTTTGGGAGTTATGATATGTTAAAAAAAATTATTACTGAATTAAAAGATACTGAAAATGAAGCTGAAAAAATGACTGAAGATGAAAAGTCAAAAGCCCAAAAAATGATTCAGGATGAGAAAGATAAGCACGAACGAAATAAAAATAGCATAATAGATAAATGGAATCAAAAGGGCCAAAAAATAGTTGAAGAACGAACCCAAAAAGCTCATCAAAATGCTAAAGGAATTCATGATAATTGTAAAAAAGAAAGGGAACAACTCAGAGATTCATTTAAAAGCAGAAAAGAAGAAGCAATAAAAATGGTTTTGAATAATCTGGTGAAATAAAATGTCAATATCTAAAGTTAACAAATTCCATATATTTGCACATATATCAATAAAAGATCAATTATTGAAAGAATTGCAAAAAATGAATTGTTGTGAAATTATACATATTGAGGAAAAAACCGTATTTCATAGTTGGAATAATATTGATGATGATATTGATTTTAATACATCTTCAGAAATAAATAAGGTAAAATTCTGCATAGATCTTCTTTCTAATTATCAAGAAAAAGAAAAAAAAGGGTTAAAATCATTATTTTCTGCGAAAGAAGAAGTCGATTTTGAAAAATTGATTGAATTATCAAAAGAGTTCGATTATGAAAGATTATATCAACAATGCAAAGAGTATGATAATGAACTTAACCATCTTAAATTACAGGAGAATAAATTAGCTGCAATTAAAGAAGAACTTCAGGATTGGAAAGAGTTAGATCTTGATTTATCTATAATGAATCAATCAAAATATATAAGATATTTATTGGGAACAATACCAAAAACTAATTATGATAAATTTGTTAATGAAGTATCAAAAAAAATTAAAAACAGTATTGTTCAATTAATAAAAGAAGAAAAAAATACCTTGAAAATTGCTATTATATGTTTAAAAGAAAACATAGAAAAAATTCAGGAAATGTCACAACAAAATCACCTTGAGATTTATAAATATAGTCACTCTTTTTCTGGAACACCGAAAGATATAATAGAAAAAGTGTCCAAAAATATGAAAGATATTTCTGACAAAAGAAAAAAAATAGAAATAAATTTGAAAAATATTTTTAAGAAAAACAAAGCAATATACAAAATTTATGATTATTTATCCATTAATAAGGAAAAAGAGGATACCAATACTCTTTTAAAAAGAAGCAAAAACACATTTGTTATTAAGGGATGGGTAAGGAAAAAAGAGATTCCTAAATTAGAAAAAAGATTAAAAGAAAACTTCAAGGCTTATGAAGTACAATTTAGTGAACCAAAAGAAACTGACCAGGTTCCTGTTGCTTTAGACAATCATAAATTGGTAAAGCCTTTTGAAGTAATCACTGAATTGTACAGTTTGCCCAATTATTTTGAAATGGATCCGACTCCTATTCTTTCATTGTTTTACTTTATCTTTTTTGGATTATGTCTATCTGATGTGGGATATGGAGCTGTCTTGGCAATACTTTGTTATCTAGCTATAAAAAAACTTGGTCTAGAAGGCAGTGCTAAAAAGTTTTTTACTTTACTTTATTATTGTGGCATTGCTGGAATATTTGGTGGAATAATTGTGGGAAGTTGGTTTGGAGATGGTTTAAACTATCTGCCACCTGCTTTCAGCGGTATAAGGTATTTTCTAATAGAGAAGTTGTCATTATTTAACCCCACAGATAATCCATTACCTCTTTTGATATTAAGTATTTCGCTCGGCGTAATACAGGTATACACTGGAATAATTTTAAAATTTCTTGATAATGTTAACAAAGGAAAGTTAATTGATGGATTAATGGATCAAATATCATGGCTATTGCTTTTAACCGGAATTATTATGGTTTTACTACAGAATATGTTACCTCCAGCCTTGGGGAAAATAGCGTGGATTTTTCTTATAAGTGGCATAGTGATACTTGTAACTACACAAGGAAGAACAAATAAAAACATTATCATGAGATTGGGTAGCGGAATTCTTTCTTTATACAATATTACTGGTTATTTTAGTGATGTTCTTTCTTATTCAAGATTGTTTGCACTTGGTTTAGCAACAGGTATAATTGCGACTATGTTTAATATGCTTGCTACGATGGCTAATGTACCCTATGTAGGAATATTTTTAACTATATTGATATTGTTTATAGGGCATGTATTCAATTTATTAATCAGTGGACTAAGTGCATTTATTCATGATGCTAGATTACATTACGTAGAATTTTTTACTAAATTTTATAGAGGTGGTGGTATTTCTTTTAAACCATTTGGTTTAAAAACAAGATATACAAATGTGATAGATAATAAATAAATATACTAATTTTTTAAAAGTTTAATCTTCTCATAGTATTCTAAAAAAGAAAAAGATAGAAAAGGGGGATTTATTTAATGACAGATGGTATTGTTTTTGCTTATTTAGGTGCAGCATTAGCAATAGGATTGGCTGGATCTGGATCTGCAATAGGCGTTGGCATAGCTGGAACTACTGGTACAGGAATAATGACTGAGGACCCGGGGAAATTCGGTTTAGTTCTATTGTTACAGGCATTACCTGGCACACAAGGTATTTATGGATTATTAGTAGGGTTTTTGGTATTAACTAGAATAGGTATTTTTGCTGGTGTACCCGAACAGTTAACCATTGATCAAGGGTTACAAATATTATATGCATGTCTTCCTATTGCAATTGCTGGATTTTTTTCTGGTATTTATCAAGGCAAGACTTCAGCAGGTTCAATTGGTCTTATTTCTAGAAGGCCTGAAGAGACCGGAAAAGCTGTTGTTATGCCTGCGATGGTGGAAACATATGCAGTTTTGGCCTTATTAGGCTCAATATTATTATTAAATGGTGTTGTTATATAATCTATTATTATCTAAATAGAAGCACAGGAGTATTGTGAATGTCGATAAAAGATATTAAAGATAAAATATTAGAAAGTGCTACTCAGGAAAAAAACAAAGTTATCGAAGAAGCAAATAATGAAATAAAGAAAATCAAAGAAAACGCGCAAAGTGAGATTGAATCCATACAGAATAGTATTATGGATCAATATGAACAGGAGGCTGAATTAGCAGAAAAAAAGATTATTACTGAGGCAAAATTAGAATCCAATAAAGAAATACTCTCAGAAAAACAGGCAATTATTGAAGATATTTTTCAGGAAGCAGAAAATAGAATAAAAAATTTAGATAATGAAAAATACAAAAAATTTATGGAAAAATTGATTTTGGATAATGTTGAAAATGGAGATGAAACCATATACTTAGGAAACAATGAGCGAAAAGAAATAAACCAGGATTTTATAAATAATATAAATAAAAAATTGCAATCAAAAGGTAAAAAGGGAGAACTGAGAATAGCAAAAAAAACACTTTCTATTAAAGGTGGAATCGTTTTAGGAACAGAGGAAATCAGGAAAAATGCTTCTCTTGATGTAATTTTTGATAATATCAGGGATAAAATTGAAACAAGATTGAATCACTTTCTTTTTCAAGAAAATGAGGAATAGAATGCTTAAATACATTAACGAAAATACAAACACTCAAGAGGAATATGGTTATGCTTGTGCTAGAATCAGAGAACTAGAAAGAAGTCTGTTAACACAGGAAATATTGGGGAAAATGTTAGAAGCTCAAGACTTAGAAAGTACCTTAAAGGTTATTTCTGAAAGCTCTGTTGATGAATATGTTTTTGAAGATACAAAAGCCACATCCATAGATAACCATTTAGCAGTTATATTAAGTAATACTTTTAAAATAATTAAAGATATTTCACCCTATCCATATTTCTCTGAATTATTTAACTGGAAATACGATTTTCACAATCTAAAGGTACTACTAAAATCAAAATTGCTTACAAAACAAGAAACAATATCAACATACGAAATTGGGAATATAAAGCAAGATATATTGAGAGCAGCAGTTTTTGAAGGAAAATATCAATCTGTTCCTATGTTAATTGAAAGATTTATAAAACAAACTGAGGAAGAATATGCAAAATCTGAAGACATACAATTAATAGAAAGCTTGTTAGATAAAGGCTACTATGAAACAATTTTCAAGCTTTTAAAAGAATTTAATCAACCTTTTTTAGATTATTTTTATAAAATAGAATCTGATTTAACCAATATAATGATTGCCTGTAGATGTAAGGTTAGACATATCGATAAATCAAAACTATCTGAAGTTTTGATAGATTATGGTAATTTCTCTATTCAAAAGTTTTTGGGAATATATGAAAATTCTGTTCATTCATGGCCAAATTATTTTCAAAAAACTGATTATTTTGAACTTGTTGAAAAGGGAATCAAATATTGGCAAGAAGAAAATTCTTTGCTCGAACTTGAACGCTTGATTGATAACTATATTTTGGATTTATTAGAAATTGGTAAATATACTTCTTTTGGTTTGGAGAGCATTGTTGGTTATTATTATGCCAAAGAGAATGATATTAAAAACATCCGAATGATTTTAAATGGCAAAAGGTATCAATTACCAAAAGATACTATTCAAAAAAATTTAAGGAATTCTTATGTCTAATATTGCGCTAATTGGAGAAAAAGAGATAATTATTGGATTTAACTTAATAGGATTACAGTTATTTCCAGTCACAAATGCTGAAGAGGCAATAGAGGCTCTTAGCGATTGTGATAGAAATGATTTTGCAATTGTTTTTATCACAAATAGCATAGCTCAGACAATAATAGATAAAATTGAAGAATATCAAAAATTATCATCAATATCTATTTGTATCCTTCCAAACAGGATTAAAGAGACTAACCTTAATTTAAATATTTTAAGGAAGAATGTCGAAAAAGCTGTGGGTACAGATATTTTCTTTAGAAAAGAGGGATAATATGCAACAAAATAAAGGCAAGATTGTTAAAGTTTCAGGACCAGTAGTTGTAGCAGATGGCTTAAGAGGAGCCAAAATGTATGATGTGGTCCAAGTTAGTGAAGGGAAGTTAATTGGTGAGATAATTGAATTAAATGAAGACCGGGCAACTATCCAGGTATATGAGGAAACATCCGGAATTGGACCAGGCGAACCAGTATATACTACCAATTTGCCATTAAGTGTTGAGCTTGGACCAGGATTGATTAAATCAATTTATGATGGGATTCAAAGACCTTTAGATATAATTTTTAAAGCTGAGGGTGCTTTTATCGCAAGGGGTGTAGAAGCTGAGAGTTTAAACAAAACAAAAAAATGGGAATTTAAGCCTTTATTAAAAAAAGGGGAACAAGTTAGCTCTGGTGATTGGCTGGGAACAGTACAGGAAACTTCTATTATTACCCATCGCATAATGGTACCAATTGGACTTCAGGGAACAATTGAAAGTATTAGTGAGGGAAGTTTTAATGTTACTGAAACAATAGCGAAAATTAAGGATAATGACGGTAAAGTACATGATATTAAAATGCTGCAAAAGTGGCCTGTAAGAAAGATGCGACCTTATCAAGATAAAATTTCTCCCAATGAACCTCTAATTACCGGGCAAAGGGTAATTGATACCTTTTTTACTATTGCAAAAGGTGGTACAGCTTGTATTCCAGGACCATTTGGGAGCGGTAAAACAGTGGTACAACATCAACTTTCCAAATGGTGTAATGCTGAAATTATTATTTTTATCGGTTGTGGTGAAAGAGGAAATGAGATGACTGATGTTCTGCTGGAATTCCCAGAATTGATTGATCCAAATTCCGGTAAACCGTTAATGGAAAGAACTGTCTTGATTGCAAACACCTCTAATATGCCTGTTGCAGCCAGGGAAGCTTCTGTATATACAGGGATAACTATTGCAGAGTATTATAGAGATATGGGATATAACGTTGCCTTAATGGCTGATTCAACTTCTAGATGGGCAGAAGCAATGCGAGAGATATCTGGTAGATTGGAAGAAATGCCTGGAGAAGAAGGCTATCCGGCCTATTTAGGAACAAGGATTGCTAGTTTTTATGAAAGATCGGGTAGGGTAAAATGTCTTTCTTCCAAAGAACAAGAGGCAACTATAAGTGTTATTGGTGCAGTATCTCCCCCTGGAGGTGATTTATCTGAACCGGTAACACAAAATACTTTGCGTACTGTTCAAGTTTACTGGAGTTTGCAGGATAAATTAGCCTATAAAAGGCATTTTCCAGCCATTGATTGGTTAAAGAGTTACTCTTTATATCTTGATCAACTAAGTGATTACTTTAAAAACGAAATAAACGATAATTTCATTAAAAACAGAACAATTGCTATGAGTATTCTACAGGAAGAATCTGAATTAGAAGAAACAGTTAGGCTTGTAGGTATTGATGCATTATCAAAAATGGAACGACTTATTCTTGATACGGCTCGTTCAATAAGAGAAGATTTTCTGCATCAGAATGCTTTTGATGAGATTGATACATATACTTCTATGAAAAAACAATATTTAATGTTAGATTTAATATTATATTTTCATAATAAAGCCAGCGAAGCAATTGAAAAAGATAATATATCGAATGAAAAATTAAATCAATTATCAGTTAAAAATAAGATTATACGTTCTAAATTTATTTCAGAAGATAATTTAAATGATTTCCAAATAATAAAAGATGAAATAGAAAAAGAAATTAAATCCTTAACATCCAACAAGACAGGAAAGGATGAATAATTTATGATAAAAGAATATTCAACAATTACTGAAGTAAATGGCCCTTTAATTATTGTTAATAAGATAACTAACGTCAAGTATGATGAATTAGTAGAAATTGAATTATCTGATGGAGAAAAAAGAAGGGGACAGGTATTAGAAGTTTCTGAAGATAAGGCAATTGTTCAAATGTTTGAAGGAACAACCGGTATAGATATTTCAAATACAAAAGTGCGTTTCCTGGGAAGAGTAATTGAAATACCTGTTTCTACTGATATGTTAGGCAGAATATTCGATGGTTCAGGAAGGCCTATAGATAATGGACCTGAAATAATACCTGAAAAACGTCTGGATATCAATGGTAGTCCTTTAAATCCCTATGCCAGGGATTACCCTAATGATTTTATACAAACAGGTATATCATCAATTGATGTCCTTAACACACTTGTCAGAGGACAAAAGTTGCCTATATTCTCTGGATCTGGACTTCCTCATTCTAAAGTTGCATCACAAATCGCCAGACAAGCAAGAGTATTAGGGGAAGAAGAAACATTTTCTGTTGTCTTTGCGGCAATGGGTATTACTTTTGAAGAAGCTAATTTTTTTATTAGCGATTTTCGAAGAACAGGCGCAATAGAAAAAAGTGTAATGTTTGTTAATCTTGCTAATGACCCTGCTATTGAGAGAATAATTACTCCAAAAATGGCCCTAACTACAGCTGAGTATTTAGCATTTGAAAAAGATATGCATGTTTTGGTTATCTTGACAGATATGACTAACTATTGTGAAGCTTTAAGAGAGGTATCAGCAGCCAGAAAAGAAATACCAGGAAGAAGAGGGTATCCAGGCTATCTTTATACTGACCTAGCAACTCTTTACGAAAGAGCAGGACGAATTAAAGGGAAAAAAGGTTCTATTACTTTGGTACCAATATTGAGTATGCCTGAAGATGACAAGACACACCCCATTCCAGATTTAACAGGTTATATAACCGAGGGACAGATAATTTTAGCTCGTGAATTACACTTAAAAGGGATTTATCCACCAATAAATGTATTACCATCTCTGTCAAGATTAAAAGATAAAGGCATCGGTAAAGAAAAAACTAGAGAAGATCATGCAAATGTGATGAATCAACTTTTTGCATCATATGCCCGTGGAAAAGAATCGAAAGAGCTAGCTACTATCTTAGGGGAAGCAGCTTTAACAGAGGAAGATAAAAAGTATGTCAAATTTTCTGATAGATTTGAAGAAATCTTTGTTCAACAGGGAGAAGATGAAAATCGTGATATCGAGAAAAGTCTAACCATTGGTTGGGAAACTCTTTCAATGTTACCAATAAATGAGTTAAAACGAATAAAAGATGAATTTATAGAAAAATATTTACCCAAATCTTCTAATGATAAAAAATGATAAATAATACAAAAATATCTTAACTATATTGAATATAAGTGTTAATAAAAACAATATTTTATTATTATAGATTGTAATATTTTGCGTTAAGACACAAATAAGGAGTAATTTAGGATGATATTAGCAGTTAACCCTAACCGAATGGAATTATTAAGATTAAAAAAAAGATTGGCATTGGCAAGAAGAGGTTATAAACTGTTAAAAGATAAACGTGATGCTCTTATTCAAAAATTTATTAAACTTGTACATGAAAACAGGAAAATAAGAGAAGAATTTGATAAAAAAATGCGAGAAAGTATGAATGGTTTTCTTTTGGCAAGTCTTTCTATGGGAAACAGAGATTTAGATTCTATTTTTTCATTTCCAAAAAGAACAACAAAAGTTGAAATAAGTCATCAGAATATAATGAGTGTCCAAGTACCTAATTATAAACTTATAGAAGAAGGTGAATTATACACCTATGGTATGGTTAACACAAATTCTGGATTGGACAATGCCCTAAAAGAGTACAAAGAGATTATTCCTATGATGGTAAAAATGGCTGAATTAGATAAAACAATTGTTCTTTTAACTGAAGAAATAGAAAAAACTAGAAGACGAGTGAATGCGCTGGAATATGTTATGATTCCAAATTTAGAAGATACTATTAAATTTATAACCATGAAACTGGATGAAATGGCAAGATCAAATAATTCAGCTTTAATGCGCATTAAAGAAATAATTCGAGGAGAATAGTATTATCTTCTTATTTATAGTTTTTTTAGGTAAATATCCTTTTAAAAATTGACAATACCTAATCTATAATTTACTTCTTAATATTCTTTGATATAAAGAAATATATTTATATCAATTTATCTTCTTAAATAATAATATTTTACCAAACCATATTTCTTTTCAATTTTCTGACAATTTTTATAGAACATTAAACTAAAATAATGTTATTATAATAAAAATATTAAAATTATTTGTTAAGTGCCCGTGGCTTAAATGGATAAAGCGACGGCCTCCGGAGCCGTAGATTGGAGGTTCAAGTCCTCTCGGGCACACCTAAAATAGAAAATAATTCATACAACAAAAAATATTAGAAATTATCTGAGTATTAAAAATGTTTTATAAATTTGCACGTTTTATTTGCTGTATATTAAGTTTTTTATTTTGGCCTATCAAAATAAAAGGTAAAAAATATTTAAATAAAAAAGGACCTTTAATATTTGCTGCTAACCATGTTAGTTACTTAGATCCAATTGTATTAGGGGTAGCTAACAAGAGACAGATACATTTTATTGCAAAGAAAGAAATATTTGAGGTTGCAATTCTGGGGATTATTGTAAAATATCTTGGTGCTATTCCAGTTGATAGAAAAAGAGCAAATCTTATTTCAATAAAAAAAAGTCTAAGCATTCTAAAAGAAGATAAAATTTTGGGTATTTTCCCCGAAGGAACTCGATCTTTGAACGGAAAACTTCTAGAATTGAATGTAGGATTGATTAAAATAGCTTTAAAATCAAATGCTCCAATTATTCCAATAGGAATTAGTGGTACATATGATATTTATCCACCTGGGGCGAAAATACCTTCTTTTTTAAAAAGAAAGTTTGTTTCTATTAATGTTGGCAAACCAATATATCTTGATAATAAAAAAGAAAAAGATTTAAAATATCAGAAAGAATATTTATCAATAATAGAAAAAAAAATAAAAGAATTGAGTAATTCTAATTCTAGATAAATATGTGTAAAATTATTCCCGAAAAATGTGAGGTAGAATATTATGCTTCCAAGATATAAAAAGAAATGTTTAAACTTATTACTTTTAACTGTTATTTCTCTTTGTATGCTATTTTTTGTTTTAAATGTTTGTGCTATTAATAATGATTATGTTATTGAAAAAACATTTGGCATATTTGGAAACAAAGATGGTGAATTCAATTACCCTGTAGGAATAGCATTAGACCAGAATAACAATATTTATGTCACTGATTGGGAAAACGATAGAATACAAATTTTCAATAATGATGGTCAGATAATTAGGATTATCCCTGATGAAAATAATAAATATCAACTCGATGGTCCTGTAGGAATAGCATTAGACCATGATAAAAATATTATTGTTGTAGAACAACATAATAACTGCCTACATAAAATATCGACAAACGGCAAATCAATTCAAATATTTGGCCAAAAGGGTAGTAATCCGGGAGAATTTGACAATCCCAGGGGAATTGCACTTGATAAAGAGGGCAATATATATGTAGTTGATACTGGCAATAATAGAGTTCAAGTTTTTTCTAATGAGTTTGATTTTCTCTATGCTTTCGGGAGAGAAGGAATGGGAGATGGAGAATTTTATTACCCCAGGGGAATTGCACTTGATAAAGAGGGTAATATATATGTAGCAGATACTTTTCATCATCAATTACAAATTTTTGCCAGCAATGGCCAATTTATCAGGCGTTTGGGTGTTGCAGGTAGTGGCACTGGTGAATTTAATGGCACTCGTTATATTGCCATTGATAATGAAGGTAATATTTATGTTACTGATTATAAAAATGGTAAAGTAGTTCAATTTGATAATAACTATAATTTTGTAACAGAATTTGGAAATGTTGAAGATGCTGTTTCTTTACTTTATCCAGAAGGCATCGCAGTAGATACAAGAGGCTATATTTATGTTGCTGATGCTGGCAATAATCAAATTGTAAAATACTGTATTTCAGAAATCATTATTAATAAACAACTGGGAATGGACTATATTGAAAAAGAAGAATGGAGACCAGCAATAGAAGCCTTAAAAAATGTACTAAGAGAAGACCCGAAAGATTACCAATCAAGAAGGGCAATGGCGTTTGCCTATTTTGAAAATAAACAGTTTAAAGAAGCAATAGATCAATATAGCATTATTTTAGAAAAATATCCTAATGATCAAAATGCTGAATTAAAAATCATTGATGCACATTACAAACTTGCCTCAGAATATAATCGAACTGGTAAATATAAAGAAGCGGTGGATCACTATAAAATTGTCATTGCCAGTCAACAAGATTATCCAAACATAAAAATTAATTATTATTTAGCTTATGTGAAATATTTATACAAAACAATGTTTTTCAGGATTATTATTATATTGATTATTATAGCTATTATAGTATTATTTATCTTACCAAAAATTATAAACAAAAAGAAAAATGGTGGTAAACACTATCGAGGTAGAACCAGGTTTTAATAATTATACATATATTACATCCTTTATAAATATTATGGAGGTTTGATATGGAATATAGAAGAAAAGCTATGGTAGCAGGTTCTTTTTACGATGCCGATAAAGAATCTTTGTCCCAACAAATAAAAGAATGTTTTCTGCATGAAATAGGACCTCAAAAGCTACCTGAAAATCTTAATTACGAAAGAAAAATAACAGGAATCATTTCACCTCATGCAGGATTTATATTTTCAGGTCCTGTTGCCGCACATCACTATCTGAGTTTATCTTACGAAAAAGCACCACAAACAATAATACTTTTTGGTCCCAACCATCGCGGGTTTGGAGAATCAATTTCCTTAATGTCTTCCGGTTACTGGGAAACACCACTGGGAAACATTGAAATTGATGAACAGCTTGCAAAAAATATTATTAATTTTGATAAAAAGAAAATGATAAAAGAAGATATTCAAGCCCATCTTTTAGAACATTCTATTGAAGTGCAATTACCTTTTTTGCAATTTGTTTATCCCAACTATCAATTTAAAATAATTCCAATATGCATTGCAAACCAACAGTTATCAGCAATGACATACCTGGCAAATATTATTTTTGAAGCTACAAAAGAAAATTCATGTCTTTTTGTTGCCAGCTCTGATTTTACTCATTATGAAGTTCAGGAAAGCGCAAAGCGTAAAGATTATGAAGCTATTGAGAAAATAACAAATATGAATATTAAGCTTTTTTATGAGACAATTAAACGTAATGGTGCATCAATATGTGGTCCCGGGCCTATTGCAATAGTAACTGAAATTTGTAGACAATACGGGATTAAAAAAGGCCAACTATTAAAATATGCAACTTCTGGTGATGTGTCGGGAATGAATGAACAAGTTGTGGGGTATGCTTCAATAATATTCAAACAATAGAGACTAACTTAGATTAATATAAAAATATTATACTTGGTATACTTAATGAGCATTCTATCTGCTTTTTTGATCAACCTTTAATCTTTGTATAATTTAAAAGGTAATTTGATTATGACTATCATCAATAAATGTCAATTTGGTAAAATTATAATCGATAATAGGGAATATTGTTCAGATGTAATTATTTTTCCTGATAAAATACACAATAATTGGTGGAGAAAGAGCGGGCATTCCCTAATTATAAACGACCTAAAACTTGTAATTAATTATAAACCTGAGGTTTTAATTATAGGAACAGGTATTTTTGGATTAATGCATGTTGATAATATTACTTTAGCAAAAATAAAAGAATGTGGGATAGAAAATATTATAATAATGAAAACAAAACCAGCATGTAAAAAGTATAACCAAGTACAAAGCATTAAAAAAGTTGCAGCCTTGCATATAACCTGTTAGTAGAAATAAATATCATTGACAAGATACATAGAACATAATCCTCTTAAAGTTTTGCAAAGTAGTCTTCTCCAACGCAAGATGAGCCTGAAATGTGTCTGTAAATGTCAACAAATTTGACCGAACAGACCAAAGAGTCATAATAGCTATATGATGATGGTGATTATGATGAATGACTCTAAATTAAATATGAAATAACCGGAAAAGAAGAGAAAGGAGTTAAGTGGTTATGGGGATTAAAAAAAGAGGATTCATCCATCGTAACCGGCAACTATTTCACACCAGCAAGGAAGGATGTAGACTGATGGATATCAAAAGATCAACATTCTATTATCAGAAAAAAGTGAATATCCCTAAAATACAACAAGAGATATCGCTCAAGGAGAAGATCCAACAGATCACCTGCCAGCACCCCTATTATGGTTACCGGAGAATTACCGCACAATTGCATAGAGAGAATATTAATATCAATCACAAGAGGGTACTTAGGATGATGCGAGAATTAGGTATTCAGGCTCGGATAAAACGTAAATATGTTACCACTACCAATAGCAGGCATAACAATACCATATATCCCAACTTGATCAAAGATAAAGTAGTAACCGGCATCAATCAGGTCTGGTGCTCTGATATAACCTATATCAGCATTCTTTTCGGTTTTGTCTACCTGGCTGTGATCATAGACATTTATTCACGAAAGATAGTCGGCTATGCTATTGGCAAAACCCTATCCCCCCAATTGGCTATTACTGCTTTAAAGATGGCCATAGCCAATAGAAATACCGATAGGCTGATTCATCATTCGGATCAGGGAATCCAATATACCTGTAAAGAATATATAAAAATATTAAAGGATAATGGTATCCGGATTAGTATGTCGGCCAAAGGCAATCCCTATGATAATGCTTATGCCGAATCATTGATCAAAACCCTAAAACAGGAGGAGGTGTATCTATGGCAATATGAAACCTTTTCTGATGTAGGTCAAAAAGCTATTGCCGAACAGCCACTATGGGTATATAATATTACAAAACCTTATTGGAAAAAAGATTAAATTCTTTCAATTCTTTCAATTCTTTCAATTTAATATAAACTAAATAATAGTTATTGATTGGGAATAATGTTAATAAAAATTGAATCGATAAGGTGTCCGGATGTTACCGGTTTAGTGTCTGGATGCCTTCGGAATTACCGTCCGGATACTCCGGAATATGCATAAGAAGCATATGAAGAAGAGAGTACAAAGAAAGGGGGTTAATAAATATATAAAAATTAAAAAGATAATTACTTTTTTATAATCTGTAGCAAAAAAAGAAAGGGAGTGGTTATTTGTCAATTGACGAAATATTTAAAAAAGTTGACGAAAAAGAAGATAGACTTATTGAAATTTTTAGGAATGTTATAGGTATTGATACAACTGTACCTCCAGGTCTCAACTATGATAAACTTGTAAAATACCTGGAAATGGAATTTAGAAAATTAGAATTTTCTTGTGAAAGAGTTTTGGTTCCAGAAAAAGAGTGGAAACAGATACCTTACCCACTAAAGGGAGACAGGATTAACTTGGTGGCAAAACAAGGAAACACAGGAAAGCCT
>LDZT01011930.1_pt1 | contig 14377 bp, 14 predicted proteins | sample 615521 | NCBI WGS metagenome assembly LDZT01 (sample SAMN03408292, study PRJNA278302) | terrestrial metagenome | isolation source: oil reservoir sample SB1 | place: USA: Alaska, North Slope, Schrader Bluff formation | collected 2011-09
TCTGCGCCAGATGGTCCTATGCCCCAGACGTATGAACACGTCTTGCTGGCACGCCAGGTTGAGGTGCCTTATATCATTGTCTTCCTAAATAAGGTGGATATGATGGATGACCCTGAGCTGCTGGAGCTGGTCGAGATTGAAATCCGTGAGCTTTTGACTAAAAACGGTTTCCCTGGTGACGAGATCCCCATCATCCGCGGGTCGGCAAAGTTGGCTTTGGAAAGCACATCCACGGATTTAAATGCCCCGGAATATAAGCCGATTATCGAGCTGCTCGATGCGATTGATAACTACTTCCCAGAGCCGGTGCGTGAACTGGATAAGCCATTCATGATGCCGATCGAAGATGTGTTCACCATCAAAGGCCGCGGCACGGTGGTAACCGGCCGTATCGAACGTGGTCAGATCAAAGTCAACGACCCGGTTGATATTGTTGGTTTACGCGATGAAATCCAAAAATCCGTAGTCACTGGTGTGGAAATGTTCCACAAGACCTTGGATTATGGTATGGCAGGTGATAATGTTGGTCTGTTGCTGCGCGGTATTGATCGCGACCAGGTGGAACGTGGCATGGTTGTGGCAAAGCCTGGCAGTATTACGCCGCACACCACCTTTGAAGCCAGTGTATACATCCTCAAGCGGGAAGAGGGCGGCCGCCATAGCGCGTTCTTCACGGGATATCGTCCCCAGTTCTATATCCGCACGATGGATGTAACCGGTGATGTAACCCTGCCTGATGGTGTCGAAATGGTTCTGCCGGGAGATAACGTCAACGGATTGAAGGTCAAACTGATTACTCCTGTGGCTCTAGAGCAGGGTTCCGAATTTGCTATTCGTGAAGGCGGCTTGACCGTTGGTGCGGGCAGGATCACTAAAATTATTGAATAAAATTTGTGAACGGAGGAAGCATGGCTGCTTCTTTGATGGGGCAGCCATGTGGATGAAAAATGGCATCGAAAAAGAAAGATATTAGACCAGTGATTTATTTGGCTTGCACCGAGTGTAAGGAACGCAATTACACCACGGAAAAGAATCGGCGCAATGATCCTGGCCGCATGGAATTAATGAAATATTGTCCGCGATGTCGTCAGCATCGTTTGCACCGTGAGGTGAAATAGCCTTCGTCAGCACAAGGCTGGCAAAGGTTGCTTAGGTCAGTAGCTCAATTGGCAGAGCACCGCTCTCCAAAAGCGGGGGTTGTGGGTTCAAGTCCTACCTGACCTGTTGAGAAAAGAGCTCAACGCCGTGCCAGCCGCGGCGTTGAGTTATCAACCAGGAGTGATGTAATGGCAAAGGGTAAAAAGAAGAACAGTATTTTTCAGGGTATTTCACGCTTTTGGCGTGAAACAGTGGGTGAATTGCGTAAGGTTACCTGGCCAACCCCTAAGGAAGCCTGGTCGCTTACCAAGATTGTTTTGATCGTCACAGTGATTATGGCTGCAATTTTAGGGCTGCTGGATTTTGCCTTCAGTCAACTCATCGGTCTGCTGGTTGGATAGTTTAGAAAAGGGGCCAGGAAATGGCCAATACGATGGATAACGAAGAATTAATGGATAACGAAGAGCCCAAAGTGGAAACCGAAGGGGAAAACCCCGAAGATTCCAATCAGGCTGCCGTGCCTGCTTCTGTGGAAGAAATTCCTTCAGGTGTACAAAAAGGCGAACGCCAGTGGTTCGTTATCCATTGCTATTCTGGGTACGAAAATAAAGTGCGCAAAAACTTAGAACAACGCATTGAGACCATGAATATGAAAGACAAGATCTTTGACGTATTCATCCCGACTCAAGATGAAATCGAGGTTCGAGATGGCAAGCGCCGCACAGTGGAGCGCCACGTCTTCCCTGGATATGTGCTCGTCGAGATGATTTTGGAAGAAGATTCTTGGTTTGTGGTGCGTAATACCCCCGGCGTAACGGGATTCGTGGGCATGGGCGATGAGCCTACACCACTACGTCCTGAAGAAGTGGCAGCGATTATGCGCCGGGCTGAAGACGAGTCGCCTACATTTAAGGTAACCTATCATGAAGGCGATCGTGTGCGCATTGTTGATGGACCGTTCAACGATTTCCGCGGTACGGTTGCGGAAGTCGATATGGAACGCTCGAAGATTCGCGTGATGGTGAACTTTTTCGGGCGCGAAACGCCTGTAGAGTTGGATTTCTTACAGGTAGAAAAGGCATAAACCGGAGCGATCCGGAAATTCGTGGGAGGGACGAAGCGTCCCGTTAGCACCACAAAGGAGATGTGTTGTGGCAAAGAAAGTTAAAGCAGTTGTAAAACTTCAAATCCAGGCAGGGAAGGCGAACCCCGCTCCGCCGATTGGTCCGGCGTTAGCACCGCATGGCGTCAATATTATGGCGTTTTGTAAGGAATATAACGCGCGCACGTCCAATCGTATGGGCGAGATTATCCCTGCCGAGATCACCATCTTTGCAGATGGTTCGTTCAAATTTGAACTAAAATCCCCCCCAGCTTCTGTGCTGCTCAAAAAAGCCGCCGGAATTGAGAAAGGTTCTGCTAATCCGAGAAGCGAAAAGGTGGGCACAATTACCCGTGCCCAATTGCGTGAGATTGCGGAAGCTAAGATGAAAGATTTGAACGCGATTGATATCGAAGGGGCGATGAAGCAAATTGAAGGTACTGCCCGCAATATGGGAATTACTATCGTCGACAAATAAATTGAAATAGTTGTGGGAGGGAAGTGGCTACCCGTTTGAACCACGAAGGAGTTATGATGCCCAAACATGGCAAGAAATATGAAAATGCACTAAAACAGCTGGATCTTAATCAGATTTACAGCCCTAGGGAAGCTTTAGAACTTGTAAAAGAAGCTGCATTTGCTAATTTTGATGAGACAGTCGAAGTGCACTTGCGGACAAACTTAGACCCACGCCAAGCCGATCAACAAATCCGCGATGTGGTGGTTTTGCCGAATGGCTTAGGCAAACAAATCCGGGTATTGGTCTTTGCGCAAGGGCAAGCTGCTGCAGACGCACGCGAAGCTGGCGCAGATTTTGTGGCTGAAACTGATGAAGATATGAGCCGCATTTCACAAGGTTATACGGATTTTGATGTCGCCGTAGGCACAGTGGATATGATGGGCAAGGTAGGGCGTTTAGGCAGAGTATTAGGTCCGCGCAACCTGATGCCTAACCCCAAGGCGGGCACTGTGGTACAGCCAGAAGATATTGCTCAGGCGATAAAAAGTGCCAAGGCTGGACGCGTGGAGTTCCGTCTGGATAAGTCAGCAAATATCCATGTTCCGATTGGGAAGGTCTCCTTCTCTGTTGATGCATTAGAAGAAAATCTGGCTGCGCTGATGAATGCCATCCGCAGAGCACGCCCAGCAGGAGCTAAGGGAAATTTTGTTCGTAGGGTTACCATTGCTTCAACGATGGGTCCTGGCATTAAAGTGGATCCAAACGAAGCCTTGAATATGGAGTCTAAACAGGTGTAAGCTTAGGGTTGGCAAGATGTGGTATACTTGCCCACCAGACAATTGAATACTGGTCTTCACTGAAGAAAGCTGGTGCCGTTACGGCTTAATATCCTGCCAAGGTGGAGGTTGAGAACTTAGTCGAAATTTGACATGTACTTAAATCTCTTTCTGCAGGATAAACGGAAAGAGATTTTTATTTTCACCGAAAGGAGGTGAAGCAACATTGGCTTTTACAAAACAAGAAAAAGAACAAATTGTTGAAAGGTATCGTGAAAGGTTGGCAAATAGCGAAGCGATTTTTGTACTTTCATTCGAAAAGATGCGCATGCCAGAAGTAAATGCCGCCCGAGCGCGCTTACGTGAGACTGGCGGAGAGTTGCATATTGTCAAGAACCGTCTTTTCAAGCGTGTGTTGGATGAATATGGTTATAGCTACGATAGCAGCTTCTGGGAAGGCAATAACGCCGTTGTGTTTGCTCCAGAAGATGCACCTGCAACCGCTAAGACCGTTGCCAACATTGCTAAGGAAAACGCTGCTTTTGCAATCCGCGGCGGCTATTTAGATAAAACCTTTTTAGATGCTAAACGCGTCGCAGCCTTAGCAGAATTGCCCACCTTGCCAGTGATGCGCGCTATGTTGTTAGGAACAATTTTAGCGCCAGCCAGCAAGCTCGTCCGCACAATTGCCGAACCCGCCCGTGGGTTAGCAGCCGTGATCCGAGCCAACTCGGAAAAGCAGCCTGTGGCTGCATAGTTGTCAAGATGCCTTTTGAAAGGCTAACTTATTATAAAAAATAAAAACAAAATTAGGAGTAAATTAAAATGGCAGATTTAGAAAAAATCGTAGAGGAACTGAGCCAACTTTCTGTGTTGGAAGCCTCTGAACTAGTCAAACTTCTCGAAGAAAAATGGGGCGTTTCTGCTGCTGCACCCGTGGCAGCTGTTGCTGCTGGTCTGGCTGCTGCCGTACCCGCCGAAGAAGAGGAAGAGAAGACCGAGTTCAACGTGGTACTCAAAGCCACCGGCCCCAAGAAGATCGACGTCATCAAGGTTATTCGCCAGCTGACTAGCTTAGGTTTGGTTGAAGCCAAGACCTTAGCCGAGACCGAAGGCGGCAAGGTGCTCGAAGGTGTGAGCAAGGAAGTTGCCAACGACGCTAAAGCCAAGCTGGAAGAAGCCGGCGCCGAAGTTGTTTTAGAGTAGATTTCCTTTGGACCAGAAAAGCCGTATTCTAAAAATACGGCTTTTTTTAGTTAATTGTGTATGACATGTTATGCCAACTGACGGATGACCAGCACAACCTTGCCCTGAATTTCTACGATGTTTGGGTCTTCAATAATGATAGGCTTCATCAGCGGATTGGCTGGCTGCAGGCGTATTTTGCCATTTTCTAAGTAAAAATACTTGAGCGTAGTCTCATCGCGATCAGATAACCACACCGCGACCATCTCGCCGTTGCGCGCTTGGTCCACCTTTTTCATCACCACAATGTCGCCATCGTTGACCATGGCATCAATCATCGAGTCCCCAAAAACGCGGAGGGCATAAAGCTGCTCGGTGCTGTCGTTTTCGGGCAGCAACCCGCGAGCAATCTCCACGCCGGAGTCGGGGTCGTAATAGCTGAAATCTGAAGGGGGTACGGGCATCGGTTCGCCCGCAACGATGTTGCCTACCAGCGGAATATTGATGACTGGCTCGAGCAGACGTTCCGCAGCGGATTTCACTGTTTGTAGTCGGATGCCTTTTGCATTCTTGATCAGGTTGATGCCGCGCGAAACGTTGCTGCTGCGCTCGATATAGCCCATTTCGGCTAACTGGTTTAGATAATAGTTCACAACGGAAGTGGAGCTGATTTCGGTGTAATCACAAATTTCGCGAATGGAAGGAGGATAGCCTTTCTCTTGTTGGTAGCTTTCCAGAAAGGCGAGTATTTTTTTATGTCGCGGACTTAATCCATTTTTGCGTCTGGCCATCATACCCTGCTTTCTCTGGTTTGTTTGATTAATTATTGCATAAATAATATCAGAACAAATGTTCACTGTCAAGGGGCAGAAAGGAATGTTTATGTAGACAAGTTGAGAAAAAAACCGGAAAATAAGGCTTGTCATTTTTTCAAGAAAATGAAAGCCATATATAAAAAAGGAAGCTCACACGAAAGAGTGTGCGAGCTTCCAGAATTTCATTGCAAGAATGGACTAATTTTCCATGGCAACAAATTTACTTTTAGGTGACCCGCAGACTGGGCAAACCCAATCTTCTGGTAAGTCTTCGAAAGCCGTACCTGGTTTTATTCCACCACTCGGATCTCCTTTAGCGGGATCATAAACGTAACCACATACACTGCATTTATATTTTTTCATCTTATCTGTATCTCCTTTTCAGTTATTGACAATCATTCTAATTTTATTACAGAATTGAAGCGTTCGAATCTGTCTCCGCTAGCGCCACATATTGGGCACACTTCTGGTGGATTTTGCCTTGCGCAAAGGTAGCCACAGACAGGGCACCGCCACATGGGCATTGTTACCGCTTTGCTTTCTTGAGCTGGATTTTTAGGTCGTCTTTCAGGGATGGAACCATTGAGTTGCTCAGGCGTTGCATCCTTCGATACGTACAGGGCACAATAGCACCGGCCGTATTCCGCCAAATCTAGATCACGATAATCACAAGGGCAGATAATGTCTAAATCTGCCTCGCGGCTGCCCGAACTGAGACGACAAGGACAAAGTGGATACCCATACCTTTCGTTGTTTGTAAGCAGTGACTCCACTATCCCCAGAGTAAACTCTTCATCTGGATTTAGTAAGTAACCAGATTTCTCCGTCTTTGCCTTGAGAAGCTCATAAGATTGACGAATTTCTTCAGTTGTGAATTCTCTCATGCGCCCATTGCCTCCAAGGTTTTTCTAATTTCCTGTTCCTTAAACCCTATGATAATTTTTTCGTTGTTTATGATGAGCGAAGGGAATGCCAGTTGATCGCTCCAATGGGAAAGTTCCTCTTCCACGCTCTGTTCCTCATCATCGCTTAGCAAATCTACATCCACGTAGCTGTATTTCACGTTGAGGCTATTGAGTAACGCTTTTGTTTTCTTGCACCACGGGCATGTGCTCAAAGCGTAGAGCATGATGGTTCCAATATCTTTACCTTCGACTTGTTTTATTTCCAAAAAAACCTCCTTCACTACAGATTAATTTTTAGGCACCTTGCACCAATTTAGATAGACCGACGGCATCTTCCAGGGCTGAGGCGATGTCTCGCGGAGCGGCTGCATCACCAATGATGAAGAGCTGCCCTACCTTGCCTTTAAGGGCCTCGTAAAGTTCGTTGTTGGCTTTCTTGATGCCTACTTCGACGACGGCATCAATATCGTCGATTTCTTCTTGCGTCCCCATGTAGATGTTGAAAAGCGTTGCCTTACCATCTTTTATCTCTGTCGGGACTTCCATCGCGTGAGCCTTAAGGTCAGGATGACCAGCCAATCGTTTGAAATAGTCCAATAGAATTGGTGGTGTTATATTTTGGCCGTTGAAAAATGCCGGCGTTACCCAATGGGTGTGCGCTCCCTGTTTTAAGATCAGTTCAATGATGGAAGCGCCCTCTGTTGTAGAGTCATTATCTAAGACTAAGATGGAATTAGCATTGACTTTTCCATTCATCAGATCGGTTGTGCTGTAAAAACCAGGGCGGGATGTCGCGATGGTTGACCCCGTCGCGATGATTACGATATCCGGGCTTTCTGCAAGGACCTTGTCAACCGTAGCTTCTTCTTCGAGACGCGTCTGCACGTTGGGAAGGATTGAAAGCATATAAGTGAGATACCGACTGACCCCCGAGACGCCCCTTCGGCCTGGTAGGGCACTTTCCCATCGCACTCTTCCCCCTAGTGTATCGTCTTTCTCAAAGAGGATCACGTTATTGCCACGGCGCGCATAGATCTCGGCTGCTTTCATTCCGGCGGGCCCGCCCCCCACAACGACAATCTTTTTAGGTGTTTCCGTCTCTTTGTAAAGAATATCTTCGCCGTATTCCTCTTCGTAGCCAGAGGTTGGGTTTTGTACACAGCTAATAGCCAAATTCTGCAAGAGTCGTCCCATGCATTTTTGGTTGCATCCAATGCAACCTCTGATCTCATCGGCTCTGCCCTCTTGTGCTTTCTTGGCCCAATAAGGGTCGGCTATCAGTGCTCTTGCCATCCCGACCATGTCCATATAGCCTTCTTCCAGAGCATTTTCTGCCATAGCTGGCCAAACAATGCGTCCATTGCCGATGACGACTTTGTCTGGAATAGCTTGTTTGATGCGCGCCACGTCTGGGAGCAAAAAGCCTTGGGGTACATTCATGGACGGAACGAGCATGTCGATGCTTTCCCAGGTTCCCGTATCGGTGCTGATGTAATCAGCATATTGGGTGAACATCTTGGCATATTCCACTGCCTCATCCACGCCATAATCCCCAGGAACATAGCGATTGATGCCCAGACGCACTCCCAAAGGTATGTTACCTAATTTTTCCCTGATCTGTTGCAAGATTTCGACAATAATCCGGCCGTGATTTTCCAAAGAACCACCGTATTGATCTTGCCGCTGATTTTTTACGAGAGAAACGAACTGACCTAAGATGCCATCATGTCCAACTTTGAGCTCGACCCCATCGAAACCTGATTGCATCATCAACTGGGCACTATTGACGAAGGAGTCAATCAGCTCATGGATTTCATCGATGGTGAGCGGTTTGGGCACCTCCCCTACGGTGAGATCCGGAACGTTAGAGGGTGCCCAAAGAGGCCGAAATGTTTCGACACTCTTTGTTTGGTTACCCATGTGTGAAAATTGAACGATGATTTTAGCTCCGTTTTTGTGCACCTCATCCACGAGTTTTTTGAACTTTGGCACGTTGCTCTCAGAATATCCCGCAATTGTACCGGGGAACAATCCAGAAGGATGTGTGATGACACTCGGCACTACAATAAGTCCTGCTCCACCCTTGGCTCTTTCTACATAGTAAGCGGTCGTTCGATCTGTGGGTGCAAAATATTGATCGGCATAAAGAGGCAGGTGAGGCAGGAAAACCACCCTATTTTTAATTTCAACGTTCCTGATTTTGATTGGTGAAAACAGCATTTCAAACGCAGGTTTTCTACTATCCTCTTGACCGCGCTTTTCTTGCATCTCAAACTCCTTTCCTCAATTCTTATTAATGGAAATCCTTAAATATTGAAATATTGAAGATCTCATTCAAAAACATTACAGATTATCAAAACGGTGGTTACCTTCTTACCAGATATAAAAATACAATCACAAGGTATACTTATTCGATTTATAATCTACCCTAATGGATACTAAATCTATGTTAGAGGTAATATACCATTTCTGAAATTTTAAATTAATTATGTACAAGGATTTAAGGGCAACTTGGATTCAACTCGCAAGTGCAACAAAGCTGGAAGTAGAAAGGGTGATAGATCACCGGATCACCCAAACAGAGGCAGCCAGAAAACAGGGAATAAACAAATAGCCAGTTAGGTTCAGCCCGAAAAAGAGCGTTAAGAATGCCCTGATTATCTGTCTTTGAATAGCTTAGTTTAGAACGATCTCAAAAAGTGCTTGCAATCTGCAATCCCCCACCCCTTTGATTCCCCTCCCCAGCGGCTGGTTTCAGATTTAACCTGATTGACCGACGCTGGGGAGGGGAAAAATGCTTGCAGGTGGGGGCGGCCGACCGCCCCCACCTGCAAAAGAACCTCCCTCTCCCAGCAGATTGATGCCGAAACAGGCGTGACTCGGAGCTGGGAGAGGGCAGGGTGAGGGTATCCTGAGATATTTAGCCATGACATAATTATGTACAAAGTTTATGGGGGTTCAACATAAGTCCAAAGTAGTTCTCTCCCTTATATAACAAAATGGAAATTGTTGTATTAAAATTAAGAATACCCTGATCTGGCACTATACCCTATTAGCAGGCTTCGCATTCATGAGACCAAGGGGAATAAGGAGAAATTAGCATCAAATCAAGCTTTGTTTAGCGTATAATCATGCATCGTCAACTTATTGGTAAGAGGTAATTATCAGTGAGCATCAGTCAATTCTTCAAGCAAATCGATTTCTCTCCACGCTCAATAAAGGAGTATTTACTCATTTTATTGGGCGCGTTTATTCAAGCCTTGAGCCTACGCCTCTTTTTGGTGCCAGCGCAGCTGGTTAGCGGCGGCATCAGCGGTGCGGGGCAATTATTGAACTATGTTTTTAACACCCCAATCGGTTTGGTGGTCGTGCTTGGAAATATCCCCCTCTTTTTTCTGGGTTGGCGCTTTCTGGGCGGACCACGCTTTGCTGCCCGTACGATGCTCGCGATCCTCAGCTTTTCGCTGTTTACCGATTTGCTCATTTATCTCACGGGCACAAGCGCCATCACGAATGACATCGTGCTCAACACCCTCTACGGCGGCATCACCTTAGGTGTGGGGTTAGGCATCGTGTATCTTGGCCGCGGCACGAGCGGCGGCACGGATATATTAGGGCGCATTCTCAATCGCAACTTCGGTATCTCCATTTCCATGGCGTATCTCATGACCGATTCGCTTGTGGTGCTGCTGGCTGGTTTTGTCTTTGGATGGGAGAGAGCGCTCTATGGTTTGATGCTTATTTACATCAGCGGGGTGGCTGCGGATATGGTTTCACAAGGGTATAATTTTACGAAGGCTACCTACATCATTACTGTAAAGCCAGATGAGATCATCACTGTCATTCAGACACAATTAGAGCGTGGCGTTACCGTTATTCCAGTAATGGGAGGTTACACTCAAGAAGAAAAATGTATGCTCTTTTGCGTGGTTTCATCCGCAGAGGTTACTCGCTTGAAAACCCTTGTGCATGATATCGACCCGAGCGCGTTTATGGTTGTCGGTCAGGTGAGCGAGACCTTAGGAGAAGGCTTTAAGCCGCTCAACGACGCGTGAGTTTATTGCTGACAAGCGCGTTTACCATCCGATTTAACCCCTTTTTGGTAAAATTCTCGCTCTGAGGAGACCACTATGCCCAACACCACCTTGCCCCCTACCTGGCTGCGCTGCCTGCTGCACTTCCCTACACGGGATTATCTGAGCAATCCGTACCCCACTTTGGGGGAGACGATTACCATCCGTCTGCGGGCGCCTGAATCTGCGCCGATTGAACAGGTTGTGCTGCGCACCTTTCCCAACGGCGAGCAGCAGCTCACCACGCTGCAGCCAGAGCACGAAGAAGAGGGCTGGCGCTGGTGGCACACAGAGCTTACCGTGTTTGAACACCGCGTGCCTTACCGCTTTGCGATCCAAACTAAGGAAGCAGTTTGGTGGCTCAATGCTGCTGGTGTTGGACAGGCATTACCCTTTGAACTTTTTGATTTTAAGCTTCTGGTTGATACCCCTCCCATCCCTTGGCTGCAACAGGCGGTCTTTTATCAGATTTTCCCGGACCGCTTTGCCAATGGCGACCCCAGCAACGATCCACAGGAAGAAACGCTCCCTTACCAGAACTGGCATCGCCAGACCTTCCCTTGGGGGCAGCCAGCCCCGCATGAGCCGGGTTTGCTTCCTTTCTATGGCGGCGACCTGGCAGGCATCCAACAGCACATCGATTATCTTGAGCAGTTAGGGGTGAATGCACTCTACCTCAACCCAATTTTCACGGCTTTTACGAATCACCGTTATGATGTGTGTGATTACTTTCATGTGGATCCGGTTGTAGGTGGGGACGAAGCCTTGGTAGATTTAGCCCAGGCACTTCACGAGCGGGGTATGCGTTATATTTTGGATATCGTCCCTAACCATTGCGGCATAGGACACCCTTGGTTTCAGAAAGCTCGGCAAGATCCAAGCAGCCAAGAAGCGCAGTATTTCTTTATCGACCACGCAGCAGAGCGTTACGAATCTTGGTTGGGTTTTGGCTCGCTGCCCAAGCTGAATTATCGCGCCCCTGAGCTGTGCAAGCTCATGTTTGCCGGCGAGCAGAGCGCCTTCCGCTACTGGCTGCGCCCGCCCTTTGAGGCTGACGGGTGGCGTGTTGACGCCGGGAATATGCTTGCGCGCCAAAATGATCAGCAGTTAGGGCATACCATCATCCCGCAAATTCGGCAGGCAGTCAAGCAGACCAAGCCAGAAGCGTATCTAATGGCTGAGAATTTTTTTGAGGCTACCTCCCAGTTGCAAGGCGATCAATGGGACGGGGTAATGAACTATTTTGGCTTTTATAACCCGCTGTTTTTCTGGTTGAAGCCCTTCCGCCAGAACGCCGTGGGCTGGAAGGGGAAGCTTGCTGCTGAGCAGCCTTGGCCTACCGAAATAGTGCTCAAAGCCTGGGGCGAGAATCTGGCTGCGATTCCTTGGGCGGTTGCTTTGCAGCAGTTCAATATAATCGACAGCCATGACGTGCCGCGTGCGCTCACCGCGCTGGGCGGCGATAAGCAGCTTCTGCGCATGGCTGCAGTCATCCAGTTTACCTTTCCGGGTGTGCCCTGCCTCTATTACGGCGATGAAATCGGGCTTGAAAATGCAGAAAGTTTTGGCAGCCGCAATTGTTTCCCATGGGATGAGAGCACCTGGGATCAGGATTTGCTCAATTTTTACCGGCAGCTGATTGCCTTGCGCAAGCGCAGTCCTGTGTTGGCAGAAGGCGCATTCCAAGTGCTTTATGGCAATGAGGACATGCTGTTATATCAGCGTGTGCTCGGGGATGAACATATCTTGGTGAGTGCAAACCGTAGCCATAAGACGCTTTTACCGCAAACGCTGCACTTGCCACAGGCAGCCCTCCCAACCTCCGCGATTTATGAAGGATTTTTCAGTGACGCAAAAGCGCATTCCCAAGGCAGCAAATTAGAAATACCTGAGATCCCTCCGGGCGCGGAAATTTGGCTGCAACAGTCCTAAGTTTATAGTTTTCTGCGCGTGATACACTTAACCATCAAAAAAGCATGATGGGAAAAGCGCTTACACATGGACCTTTCCATTTGCATTATTACCCTCAACGCGCGCGAATATCTGCGGGCATGCTTAGAGTCAATTCAGCAATATAACCCGGCACTAAGTTATGAAATTATCGTCGCCGATAATGCCTCCACGGATGGCACGGCGGAGATGCTAGCGCAAAATTTTCCTCAGGTACGTCTCATCCAGAACGAAGAAAACCGGGGCTTCACACAACCCGTCAATCAGATGTTGGCTGTGGCACAAGGAGATTTTTTTGTGCTGCTCAACCCAGATACCCAGCTGGTGGAGGATGTGTTTACCCCTTTGGTCGCTTATCTCAGAGCTAATCCGGAGGTAGGCATTGCTATTCCAAAGGTGTTAAACCCGGATGGCAGCTTCCAGGCACAGAGCCGGCGTGGTGACGCGCGGCCAGCGGAAGTATTTGGTTACTTTTTGGGCTTAGGTAAGCTCTTCCCGCGCAGCCGCAAGCTCAATGGCTACTTGCTCAGCTGGCTGCCGGAGGACGAAATTGCTGAAGTAAAAGCAGTCTCTGGCTCGTCCATGTTCATCCGCCGCGAAACCTGGCAGCAGGTAGGCGCCTTTGATGAGCAGTTCTTTGCTTATCAGGAAGATAGCGATTACTGCTTGCGGGCACGCCAAGCCGGCTGGAAGGTGATGTACGTGCCTCTGGCTAAGATTGTGCACTACGGCGGGCAAGGAGGGTCCAAAGCACAGCCAGTACAATCCATTTACCAGTGGCATCGCTCTTACTACCTCTATTACCGCAAGCACTTCGCCAAAGACTATTTCTTTCTGTTTAACTGGTTTTACTATGTGGTGATGGCACTAAAGCTTTTCTTAGCGCTGCTCGTGAACCTATTCAAACCCCATAAAACATAGAGCGCTAAATCAGCGCTCTATCGTATTCCCTATAGCAGCAAAGCTACTGGCTAAGGCGCAATATGGCAGCCACATCTTTACCGGTGATATCGTGATGCTCACCAAGCTGCCAGCCGCGGGCATCAATGCGTGAGCCCACGCGCTCCGCAGCCTCATCAGGGTCGATACCATAAGCCGTCAAGGTGGTGGGCATGCCTAAGCTGTGGAAAAATGCCGCAGTCGCTTCGATTGTCTTATCGATGCGTTCGGAATATTTTTGTGTTTTTATGCCAAAGACGCGGTAACCATATTGCAGCAGCTTGGCTTGCTTTTCTTTGCGCTTGTACCACATCAGCCATGGCAGCACGGCAGCTAAGGTCTCGGCATGCGCTAAACCATAAAGCGCGGTAAGCTCATGGCCAATATCATGCGTTGCCCAGTCCTCGGGCACGCCGCGGTTGATCAGGTGATTGAGTGCGTTCGTGGCAGTCCACATGAAATTAGCCCGGGCATTGTAATCTGGCGGGAATTGCATCGCTTTTGGCGCTACCTCGATCAGGGAGAGCAAGAGTGCTTCGGCTTGCCGGTCCTGCAAAATCTGCCCAACGGGGTAGGTGAGGTATTGTTCCAGCACATGCACATAAGCATCCACAATCCCGTTGCGAATTTGCTTTTGAGGCAAAGAGTAAGTCGTCTCGGGATCTAAAATAGAAAACTGCGGGAAGACCAAGTCACTACCGAAGGAAAGTTTCTCTTGTGTGCTGCGGCGAGAAATAACCGCGTTGTGATTCATCTCGCTGCCGGTGGCGGGTAAGGTGAGCACCGTGCCAAACGGGACAGCCTTTTTGACCTTTTTGAGCCCATCACCAGCGACAATTTCCCAAGGGTCGTCGCCTTGATAGGCAGCTGCTACAGAGACAAACTTGGTGCCGTCAATTACCGATCCGCCGCCCACGGCTAATAGGTAATCTACCTGCTTCTTCTTCACTTGCTTGACGGCTTTCATGAGCGTGTCGTAATCTGGGTTGGGCTCAATGCCGCCAAACTCCAGCACCTCACGCTTTTTGAGCGCCGTGACCACTTGGTCATAAATGCCATTTTTCATTATGGATC
>LDZT01010727.1_pt1 | contig 14364 bp, 13 predicted proteins | sample 615521 | NCBI WGS metagenome assembly LDZT01 (sample SAMN03408292, study PRJNA278302) | terrestrial metagenome | isolation source: oil reservoir sample SB1 | place: USA: Alaska, North Slope, Schrader Bluff formation | collected 2011-09
ATAAAAGAGGAAATATATATGAGATATTATGGTTGTAAAACCAAATTGCTTGATTTTTTAAGTGAGGGAGTAACTAAAACAGGCATAAATCACGGCTCTGTTTTTTTGTGATTTCTTTTCAGGCACAACTGCAGGAGTAGTATCCCATTTAGATATTCTATGTTAAAAAAAGAAAGGTAAATAAAAAAACATGAAAACCCATCACAAAGTAATTTTTGGCAATTGTATGAGTATGGAAGAAATTTCCGATCAAAGCATTCATTTAATGGTCACATCTCCACCTTACTTTAATTCACCTTTTGATTATCAAGGACTATTTAAAAGCTACGGACAATTTTTGGGTGTATTGAGAAAATTTGCCAGAGAAACATATAGGGTTTTACAAGATGGCAGAGTTGCTGCAGTTAATATTGATGATATGCTAGTAAATGGTATAAAATATCCAATAATTGCTGACACAATTAAAATATTTCAGGAAGCTGGTTTTCGATATAGAGATAAAATAACCTGGAAAAAGCCAGACGGTTATTTACGTATCAGTCGAAGGAGTGGGGTATTATTGCAAAATCCTTATCCAATGTATTTTTATCCAGATAATCTCCTAGAAAGTATCATTATTTTTCAAAAAGGTAAATTTAACTATCGTTCAATTCCTCAAAATATACGAGAATTATCTACAATTGACAAGAAAAAATTTCAACAAAATAAATGGTACATGACTTTATGGGAAATGACAAACGTTTTGCCAGGTTCTCCTCTTGAAAAAGATATTGCTGCTTTTCCCGAAGAACTTCCTTACAGACTTATCAAGTTATTTTCTTATGTTGGTGAAACTGTTTTGGATCCATTTCTTGGAAGTGGTACAACTATGAAAGTGGCGCGTAAACTAAAAAGAAATTCAGTCGGATATGAAATTATTCGAGATTTAGAAAAAATAATACGAATAAAAACAGGATTTAACGGTAAAAACGATTTGCTTAATCAAGAAGATAAATTTGAAATTTTTGAGAGGAATGAAGGTAAATACAGATTCGTACGAATTGACTATATTAAACAAAAAAAGTAGCTAAAATAAGGAGTTAAAAATGGATATTTATGCTGAAATAAATGGAATAAAATATAATATAAAAAATGAAAGCGGCCTAAAGGAGGTTAACTTTGATAATTTTGACATAAATACGATACCTTCATATTGTTTGATAAATAATAAAGGAACGAATTTTGCAATATCTAAGTGGGTTTCACCAAAAAGAACTCGCTCTTATCCTTTTGAAAGAGTTTACAATACTCTTTCGGCATCAAAAAGAGTAACCGTAATTCCGATAATAAAAGATGAAGGTCTAAAAGGCGACAGAGATTTTATTCAATGGGACACTGTTTCATTGATGAGTTTATTAAATGTTTATGTGATTTTTGCATATTATAGTAAAGCAGAAAAGCATAGAACAAGAGAAAATAAAATAACGAAGCAACAATTCGACAATAGATATATTATTTCTAAAATTGAAGAACTGAATAATTATCACAGTTCTGCTCTTCATTGGAACTTAAAAGAAATTAAAAATACTTTACCAAATCTTATTGAAAGAGTAAAAAAAGCATATACAGAAATAGGAAATCAATTAGGCGTTAAATTTCATAATATTAGCGGGATAGAGAGATTTAAAAATCAATTTGAAACAGGCGTTAATAAATTTATGCAAATCTCACGACAAAAGGCTCATGAAGCTCAACATAGAGAGGAACAAACAATTCAACCTAAAGAAGCATTAACAACAGCAACAAAAGCCACAATTACTATAATAAATTACCTTGGCGGTTTATATTATTTTACAACTGATGAAGTGGTAATTCAAAACAAAATTTTACTATTAATCGAAAGCAAGCATTCAAAAAATTCTAAACTGCCAAGTTTAGGTGACATAAAAGATGGGTTGTTAAAAATGATACTTTATTGTAATTTTGAAAATGTGAGAATCGGTAATAATAAATATAAAACAAAACCGGTATTAAAACTTACATCTACAAAGTTAAAAGGATGTTTAACCTCAAATGATGGAATTGATGAAAATACAATATTTTTTAACAAAAATAGTCTTAATATAAAACATAAAAAATTAATTGAAAAGCTTTTTGCAGAAGGCAGAGAAAATAATTTTATAATTTTAATAGAAGAAGTGTAAATAAATGATTAAAAGTCCGTTAAGATATCCAGGTGGTAAAAGTAGAGCGGTTAGACTAATTTCAAGTTTGGTTCCACAATTTGATGAATATAGAGAACCTTTTGTGGGTGGTGGTTCTGTTTTTGTTTATTTAAAACAAAAATATCCAAAGAAGAAATTTTGGATAAATGATATTTATGATAATTTATTTTACTTTTGGAAGGAATGCAAAGATAATCCAGATAAATTAATATTTCAAATTTGGGAATGGAAGAACAAATATCAGGATGGTAAAGAACTTTATCGATATTTAATTAATAACATTGATGGATTTAATAATATAAAAAAAGCTGCCGCCTTTTTTATATTCAACAGGATAACTTTTTCCGGGACCACTGAAAGCGGTGGTTTTTCAAGCGCAGCATTTAAAAATAGGTTTACAGAATCAAGCATTGAAAGGACAAAACAACTATCCACAATTTTAACAAATACTCTAATTACAAATTATGATTATCAAAAAGTTGTAGAAAAAACTGGTAAAAATGTCTTTATTTTTCTTGATCCACCGTACTACTCAACCACAAAATCTTCTCTTTATGGAAAAAATGGAAGTTTACATAAAGGATTTGATCACCAACGATTTGCATCTATAATGAAAGATATTAAACATAAATGGTTAATTACCTATGATAATAGTTCATATATAAAAAATTTATTTTCGTTTGCAAATATAATGAGTTGGGATTTAACTTATGGAATGCGCAATGTGACTAAAAACTCAAATCAAATAGAGAAGGAAATACTTATTTCAAATTATTTACAAAATTTACCAATTAAAAATCAATTAAATTTTTTTGATGGCAGGGAAAAATAAAAAATAAGTTCAAATCTTCATTATTAGCAATGGAATAATTTTTCAACGATAAAGTGTCAAAGGGACGGTTGTACTAGCTCAATAATTCGGTAATTTTTAGCGGAAAATCTATGGGGTCTGAGGAGTTTTTTAATTAGATGGTTGAGGCCTTAGGTATTATTATAGATAGACATCCTAAATGAAGACCTCGTAAAATTGAAAACTAAAGCATAGAAAAAATAGGATGTATCCCTATTTAAATTATAATTTAGCAATAATATAAAACAGGAGATTTTATAATGTTAAATTCTATTTCTTCTTTTGAAATTATACTAATATTATTTCCAGGTTTCTTAACTCTGTTAGTTAAAAATGGATTAGTTACAACTAAAGAAAAAACTGGCGTTGATAAGATTGTTGAAGCATTAGCTTATAATTTATTGAATTATGTAATTTATAGAATTGATATTTATTTTTTAAGTTTATTAGGATTATACACTAATCTTACATTTAATGTTATTTTTATTTTAGTTATTGCCATGTCTAATGGCATCATAATTGCAGTAATATTAGATAAAGGGTGGTTATATAAATTTTTAAGCGAAAAAATTAAAATTACTAATTTAACTGGTAGATTAGCTGTATGGAATGATATTTTTTCTGACTATCGAGGGAAATGGATATTAATTCACCTTATAGATGGTAGAAAAATAATTGGGTGGCCAAAGTACTATTCCGAAGAGCCAAACAACAAAGAAATATTTTTAGCTGATGCAGCTTGGATGAAAGATAATGGTGAATTTATAGATGTTGAAGGTCCTGGTGTTCTTATACCTGGTAGTCGTACTATTGAATTAATAGAAATATTAGAAGGAGGTGAAAAAGTAAATGATAAAAAAGAAAGTTCCAATAAAAAAAGGGGAAGGGGAAAAACCAAAAACACCTAGGCCAAAACCAGAGCCAAGACCCAAAAAGTAAAAACAACTTAATTCTCTTTTGAATAAATAGGAATACATCACATTTTCTTAGACAATTAATATTTTACTTTTAAACTAAATAAATAGGGAAGGGGTTCCATGTCAATAATTCGGTAACTTTTAGTGGAAAACCTCGTAAAAGAGAAAATTAAATCGTAGAACAAAGTAGGATATATACCTATTTTAATTCAAAATAAAGGAAGTTTAATAATGATACCAAGTAAAAAAACATTATCCAGACTGAAAGAAGAAGTATATATCAATTCTGTGCGTCTTTTTTGTGACGCATGTACCTTGTATAAAGCACATGCCTATCCATCATCATATGCATTTGCAATTTTATCTTTTGAAGAGCTTGGAAAACTAGAAATGATTGATCACATTTGTGATGATATTATAATCAATCCTGATTCTAATCCGCAGGATTTTTTAGATCATTTATTTTCTAGAGAAATGTTATTTTCTCATGTAAATAAACAAGCTTGGGCGTCAATTTCATTTTCCAAAGGAATCGTAAAAAGAACTAATAAAATTGCTAATAGGGAACTGGAAAAAAATAAACAAGATGCAATATATGTAGGTTATATAAATAGAAGAATACGATCTCCTAAACGTATTTCTGCAATAAAAGCTTATGCAGAACTCACGATTACATTCGATAAGTTCAAAGAAGTATCGGATCTAGGATTTAATGGCTTTGAATGCTGGTCTGATGCTCAATCAAGAGCAAAAGCAAAAAGATATTTAAAAAAAATTGAAGATTTATTTACAAAATTAAATAAACCTGGTAAAAAGAAAACGTAATATAGTCTTTTATTTTAGAACTAATACATTTGATTTTTGTAAAGAAGAATATCAATAAATGTGAGTGTTTATAGGGAAAATGTTTAACTTTCTCTAATTGCAAGAAGTTGAGGTATCTGAGGTGTTAGATGCTTCTCATAACCTTGAATTGAAAGCAGAACTGAAAAGACAAGGGGACTTTTCACTCGTCTTATTTAAACAAATAGGAATACATCCCATTTTTTAGAAAATTATTATTTTTGCTTTTAAATAAAATAAATGAGGAAGGTATACCAGGTCAATAACTCGTTAACTTTTGCGGAAAACCTATAGAGTCTGAAGAGTTCTACGCCGGATGTTTGAGGCTTTAGGTATTATTATAGATAGACGTCCTAAATGAAAACTTCGTAAAAGGGAAAATTAAACCATAGAAAAAATAGGATGTTTCCCTATTTATAATTAAACCTAAGCTAATGGTTTTAAAAAATCCACAGGAGATAATAAATTTGAGTATATATTTAGCATTTAGCGATGAAAGAGGTGAATACAAAAAAGATAGAAATAACAGATTTATCAATGCTCATCCTTATTATGTAAGAGCTACTTTTATAATTTTAGCTTCTGATTGGAAAGATATAAATATGAAATTCAGGAGAACAAAAAAGCTTTTCAATTTACCTTTGGAAAAAGAAATTAAGTGGTCTTATCTTTGGTCGTTATGCAAAATTCAAAGAGATGGTCAAAATATTTCAGAAAAGAAACCTTTCTATTTCTTAAAAGATAGAAAGTATAATGAGTTACTCAACTTTATTGATTCATCTTTGACACTTTTGTCTGAATTAAATTATGTAAAAATAATTATAACAGTCACTTCAAATATACATTGTCCAAGAATAAATGAAGGTGATATTTATAAATGGCATATACAAAATACTATGGAAAGAATAGAGATGGAATTACAGAATCGGCAGGACAATCTCTGTGTTTTATTTATTGATCCTGTAACAAAGGAGAGAAATAAAATTTTTAGGAATACATATTTTGATTTATATCAACAAGGAGATTTTATCAAACATTATTCTCATATAATGGATAGTTTAAATTTACAATATTCTCATCATAGTCTTGGTATTCAATTTGCGGATTATATTTCAGGTAGTTTTGGAGGATTTTTAAAAGGATACGAGTGTAGTAAAAAGATATTCAAAAAAAGAATAATGCCTTTTCTTAGAACTAGGGATAACGGTGAGCTTTTCGGATTTGGTATTATGGAAATTCCAAGAAATGATGAATTAAGAAATCACATTATAGAAAGACTGAATAATTAAAATGAAATTTCTTACTTCACTAAAATAATAAATAATTTCTTCTCAAATGATTAGTATATGGTAGGAAACAGACTTTTATTATACTTTCATCATATTTACTATCCCTAATCAATCAAAAGGGCAGGGGAGGGAAAACTACTCAAAAACGATTAACAAAAGCGAAAGAGGTGAAATTTAAAAAAGTATTCAGAATTTTTAAAGTGCAATTCAGGTTGTAATTTATTAGGTGTTGATGTTTTAAAAAGGAATATTTTAAAGGAGCTAAGCATGGATAAAAATAGAAATGACATAATTAATAAGCTGGAAAGTATATTAAAAAAATTGATGAAAAGATTTCATTAGCAAATAAAGGCTATTTAAAGAATAAAGAAGCATTAGAAAACTTACTTCCCAAAGATTCAATTCCACATCGAAGATATTTACATCTTAAAGAAGAAAAAGAAGATATATATTGGAAAGTAGAAAAAACAACTTGTTTTTGTAATTTTGCAACGTCCTATAATATATCTTATGTATAGTAATATCAAAAACACATTTTTACTTTAAATCTGTTATTTATTTAGATCTCTTGGAATACTCTCTAATATTTTTCAAATTTATTTTTTCAATACCACGTAACTCTCTTCTCTTTTAAAGGGTTACATGGTTATGTTTTTTGAGAAAATTAAAATAATAAATTATTATAATCTTCTTCTATTATTTTTTAATTCTCCAATCTCTAATATGTTCTCCACCCATCGGAGCAAAAGTCCTTTGCAGATAAGGTTTGGTAAGATTTACTATGGTGTAAAAATAAATAGGAGCTATACCGGCTTCTTCTTCACAGAGAATCTGTTCTGCTCTTTTGTAGAGTTCTAATCTCTTCGCGGGATCAGATTCACGAGCTGCCTCTTCTGCTACTATATCAAATTCCGCATTATGCCATTTAATCCTATTTTGACCATCAGTGGAGTGGAAAACTTCATAAAGCCAGTTATTAGCATCGGGATAATCAGCACACCGACCCAAATGGAAGATCTGAGGAGCGTCCTCACTTAAAATCTTAAGATATGCTTTCAATTCCCGATCAATTAAATTAACCTCTGCTCCTAAAACTTTCTTCCACATCTTCTGAATTGCCTGGGCAATCTTTCGGTGATCTTCAGAGGTGTTAAACATCAAAGTAATTTCTGGGAGTCCCTTACCTTTAGGATATCCGGCATCGGCTAAATATTTTTTAGCTGCTTTTGGGTCATAACCTATACCCACACCCTCTTCTTGTACAACATGACCAAAAATTCCCGGACAAGTAAAAGTAGTAGCAGGTATTTGTCCTCCTTTAAGGACATTCTTTACCAAACTCCTTCTGTCAATTGCAGCAGAAAATGCTTTACGAACTAAAGGATTATCAAAGGGTGGTTTGGTATTGTTAAATCCATAATAGTAGGTACATAAGCTAGGACCAATGATTAATTCTTTACTTAATACAGGATCTGCTTTTACTCTGTCTATATCATCTAAAGGAACTGCTACAGAATCCAATTTCCCGTCTTCATACATAGCCATAGCAGTAGAATCCTCCACAATCATCACACAATGAACTTTTTCTATCTGCACCTTATCAGCTTCGGGGTAATCAGGATTTTTCTCTAAAATTAACTCATCTTCATGGGCCCACTTTGTCAAAAGGTAAGGACCATTAGTAACGATATTTTCTGGTTCAGTCCATTTTTCACCATATTTTTCGATACACCATCTGGGAACAGGTCGAGTTACCCACATTCCGGCTATAGCAGGGAAATAACCGGCAGGATGATTTAAGGCAAATTGGATAGTATAATCATCTATTGCTTTTACTCCTATATAATTCAAATCAGTTATTTCACCAGTATTTACCTCTTTAGCACCTTTAATAATATAAAGCACGTAAGCATAATCAGAGGCAGTTGCCGGATCAAGGGTTCTCTTAACTGCATATTCTATATCATGGGCAGTAACCGGTTTTCCGTCAGTCCATTTAATATCTTTTCTCAGACGGAAAGTCCAAAGCCGTCCATCCTTTGAGCATTTCCAGGAAGTAGCCAGTTCCGGAATAACTGCCATAGTCTTATCATCATAATTAGTTAAGCCTAAAAATAATTGTTCTATTACATTTACAGACACAAGATCAGCAGCCAAAGCAGGATCTATTGTAGGCGGTTCAGTGCCTAGATTTAGATTAACTGTTATCGGTGCTGTAAAAGCAATCAAACAAAAAGCAATGACTAGACTTAAGGTAAATCCTAATGTCGAAATTATTTTACACTTTTTTTTCATAGTTTTTTTCTCCTATCTCTTTTTTTGAAATATAATCTTTAAATATCTCCGTTTTTCTTAGAAATACGAAGAATTTAAGTTTAATTATCTAATTAACCGATATTATCCTGAAACTTACCCTATCATAACTCACTGGGTCTATGCCCTTACATTCCTTCGTTCTGTTTTAGGGATAAAAGCGGAGATAGCTTTTAAGCTTTGTTACTGGGTCATGCCCTAATGGAGAAAAACTCCTTATCTCCGCCTTATCGGTCTTTATGGCTTATTCTTTAGGCAGCTTGTGCTATCTGGTTCTTTCTAAACTCACCAAGTACTAATTCTGCCTGGTATTCTGTTTGCTTTTTTATTAGGTTATATATTACCGTTAATATCTTCTTTGAGATAACAACTAGTGCTTGCTTTTTCTTAAGAGAATTATTAGGGCGTGTTTTTAAGTATTTGTACAGTTCTTTCATTTCATAGTTTACTGCAACCATGGTCATGGCCATCTGATACAAGATACTCCTCAGATTCTTCCGTCCCCGCTTGGATATAACTGTTCTGCTTTTATTCTTACCTGAGCTATCTTCAATAAGGTTGTATCCTGCCATGTTACATATCTGACGTGGATGATCGAATCTCATCGGGTCACCAATCTCACCTAAAAGACTGGCTGCTGTCACCACTCCTATTCCCGGGATACTAAGAATTAGTTCACCATATCCTGTATCAACTAATGCTTTCTCCATTACCTTTTCTAACTGTTTGAGCTGTTTGGCCAATAATTCCAATTCCTCGATCATTAACCCTAATTTCAGCTTTGCTGATACTAACCCGTAACCTACCCCTATGGAACTTTTGGCTGTTTCCACAAGTTGTGAGGCTTTTTTTATGCCCACTGTCTTTTTAACTGCCTTTTTTATTTCTGCAAGCACCCCATCTATACCCAATTCAAGTATCAGTGAAGGGAAGGGACAGGATTTCAATATTTGCCTTGCTGCCTTACCTTTTAAAGGATATTTAAAGACAGTCACTATTTCCGGAAAGTATTCATCCATCACTGCCGTTATAGTATTTTTTAAGGCATTAGAACGTTTCATCAGTCTTATTCTGGAATTGGAAAGCACTCTTAGTTCTGCAAAGATATCTTGTGGCATATATACTGCATAATACCGGCCATCTCGAACCAGCCTGGCTATGGTTAAGGCATCTTTCTTATCACTTTTAGTCTGACTATTATCGTCTAACTCCTTTGCCCGCTTGGTGTGGTAGGGGTTAACCATAACGACATTTACTTTATGTTTTAGCAGATAGTTTGCCAGGGGTTTCCAGTAATGCCCGGTGGGCTCCATACCTACTATAATGTTATCAAGTCTTCTGTTCTTGCAAATTGCCTTTATACTTGCTAAAATACTATCAAAACCATTTTTATGGTTCTTGAATTTAAGGGCTTTTCTTAGTTCCAGACCACGATAATCAACGAACCGTGCCCATTGTGTTTTTTTGGCAATATCTACTCCCACTATTAGTGTGCCTGGGGCTATTGCTTTTAGCTTTTGTTCATTACGATTTTTTATTTACTTACGACCTCCTGTTTAATATGATTTTTGTGCGTTTCTTAGGCACACATTAATCATAGCAGGAGGTTTTTCAATTTTCAAAGTCCATTTTCACGCATTACAGGAATGCTTATTTATTTTTTTAAAGATTCGCTTCTTAGATAATATTTATGTTTATATTATTAATAATATCACCACACTCTTACTGAATATACAGATTATTTTTATGTCTATTTATTCTTTGTTTTGGCAATTTTAAATTATGAAAATACAATAATTAGTAAAGACTTATAATTTAATAGGAGGGTCTTTATTGTTGATAAATTATATTTTTATATTATCCATAATTTAGTAAACTATCTATCCGAATACAATCATTTAAAGAAACACGAGAGCTTGACGGAGTACCTACCCTTTATAAAAAGTTAGAAAAAGTTACTGCATTATCAAGCTAATGCAGTCATCCCATAGCATATGGCAAATGTGAAAACCTCATTTCTTCCCACAAAAACTCCTTTTATGCTATTTTAATTCTTTAATATACTATCAATAAATATTTTTAAAATCCTATAAATTCTATTTTTGTAAATAACCCCGCTGTGTTTCTTAAGGTAAAAAATTTTCAGGTATCGAAAATCCTTTTTCCTTATAAAACTTTACAGCCCCTGGATGTAATGGTACTCCCAATCCCAATATAGCATCTTTAAAAGAAATTTTATTTTTAAATGCAGTATGAGCACTTGTCCATTTTTTTTCACGTTTCCATATAACTTGCAAAAGTTGATAGATATCATCTTCAGTAAGCCCTGATTTTATACTTGTAAGCATATTCAAACGAACAGCAATGGTTTGAACTTCATAATTCATATTTTTATAAGTCTTTTTGGGAATGACTTGCACTACATAGTAAGGGTATTTTTTAAAAAATTCATCAGGTACGTTTATCGGAATCATTCTTACCTTTATAGCATTGGTGAGTTCAATAAGAAAAAGTAAATGCAGAGGACCTCTATGTATAAAGGCATCAATTGTTCCTTCTTTAAAGGCTTTAACCACTTCATTGTACGAAATAAAAACAGGTTGTATTGACTCATAGTCTAAGCCATAAAATTCCAATACCTTCTTTCCTTCTGTTTCATCAGTACTCCCTTGAAATCCCATTCCAATACGCTTACCTCGAAAGTCGTGTATTGTCTCAATATCGCTATCAACTAAAGTAAAGATTTGAAATGGTTGAAGTTCACCTAAAGCAAATAAAGATCTTAGAGATACAATTGGGCTATCTTTATATCTTCCCATGCCATTGTATGCAAAATAAGATAAATCGCTATAAGAAATCCCCATTTCTATATTGCCTTCTCCAAGTTTTTTAATATTCTCTGAAAGGCCAGTGCTTACTTCGGGAATAGCTTTAAATCCGGAACAATATTTATTGATAACTTCTGATATAGCTGATCCTAAGGGATAATAAATTCCGTCCTTACTCGATGTACCAATTGAAATTCTTTTATCTTGAGCAGCAGTTGTTGGTAGAACAAAATAAATTAAAAAAACAAAATTAATAAAAAAGTTACCTTTGATAAAAATAATCGTTTCATATTTTATTAGCCTCCTTATTGAAATATTTTTTTAATATATATTGAAAACCCTACGGGCATACCCGCGGTATTCTGCCCCTCAGGTCAAGAAAGAATCAACCGAATTATTGAACCAGTACAATGGTCACCTTAATAATATCGGGACCCGCCTTTCAATCAATGTATTCCAGTATTACTGGATGAATTTCATTATACAAATCATCATTAATAGGGAAATTTAGATCTCTAAATTCTTGCCTAAAATCTTGATTAAAAGCCACATTAAGCGCGGCTACCATATAAGTTGTTTCTTCAATATCAGAAACACCATCCTGCCAAAATGTGAAATCATCTTTCAGATCAGTTGAGAATCCTTTATAGAACCTTTGGAATTTTTCCCAACCATAATCATCTCCGATTAAAAACCATTTATAATTTAATGCTTGGCTGGTTAGAATCGCATAGTTTAGATCGGATTCATCTTGGCTATATGGTTTGCCCAAGTTTATATATTCTTCGTATCTGCCCCTTTGATATTCCCTCTCTTCTATATAAACTGCATCTAAACTTGCAATTGCTTCTTGAGGTAAATCAAAGTTATTTGGATCTTGTTTTATTCTCTCATAAACATACTGAGCAGTTAAAACAGCGGTTGATTCATGCAAAAATGGTCCAGGTGTAGCAAGAGTATAATAAAAGTTACTACAACTCCAAAAGCTATGCCCCATTTCATGTGCTATAACATCCCAAGAATGATGCCCATTATTATTTGCTGGAGAAGCAGCTTCACCTAAAATAAAACCTTCTGGAGATGTGCATCCATAAATATCTTCGTTATACTCTCCTTTAGCAAAAGAAAAGGGAGCATCACCACCTGCCAGTTCTTTTTCTAATAAGTATATTTTATCAGTTACTTTAATCACATCTTCTGGAGCTAAAGTCGAACTTTCAAAAAATTCTTTTGAAAAATTATAAAAACCACTATAATCTCCCTCTACTGTAATGAAGCCTGGTAATAGATTAATGGGACTTGTTGAAGATGCCCCACTACATCCAGCCATGAATATTAAAATTATCATTGTAAAAGATAAAACAAAAAATTTAAAATAGCTAATTTTTCTTCTTTTCACTCTTTTTATTTCCTTTCTTTGTTTAATTTTAAAATTGATTTTATTGGGATCAAGTCTTTATTGTTGATAAAAAATATTTGTTTTTCTAACTAAATCCTATTTAAAAATAGGTTTCTGTCCCTATTATCCACGATTCTGTTCCAGATACTGCAAATAATTTACCTTCTTCTACTGGGAACCATATAAATGTTCTCCTAATGTAAGGAAAACCTACAAAGGTAAGTCTGCAACGTTGTTCTAAATCCCAGCCTTCATTATTCCAGGAAGGTAATTCCTCGTCCCACCTGTCCCAGTTTACCAAACTTTACTTTCGCTAAGACATCAGCATTGATACTTATACATATAGCTATGATTACAACGATAAAAATTAACTGATTCATTTTAACCTACTCCTTTAAAATCATTAAATGGAATACCGGTTTTGCTCAAATTCTTCTATTACTATTTATTATTTTCAATTCTTAGAAACTTTTTAAGAGTTCTTCAAGTTTTTTAATTTTTTCTTTTTCTTCCAATTCAAAATCTGGCAAAATAATAAAATCTTTCTGTTCAAATATAACCAAATAGGGAACAAAATACATCTTAACTGAAAACTGTTCCTCCAGCCATGCTTGAAAGACATTTTCAAATTGAGAATTTTGAATAATTACGGGATAACGATGCTCAAATGGGATATCCCATTGCTCAAAAAATTTTAATTTATCACTGCCTTCTGTTTTTTTATAAGAGAATACCCTTACTATATTTTCTTTTGGAGGGAAAATAGCTATTGCCAGATGATATTTACACTTAAGATTATTATTAAAATCCGGTTTTTCATTGGCTGGAGAAAATAGAATGACAGACATTTTCTCGTTACATTTTTTGGTATTACAAAAAAATCTATTTGTAACCCAAAAAACTATCTCTTTGCTTTTTGGTAAATATACCTCTCTAACAAAAGCTGGTGTATCCCAATATTCGTTTGGTGGAAACTCTTTATCCCATTTAGACCATGAACCAAACTTTACTTTTGCTAAGACAATATCAGTCGCAACAACTAAAAAGCACGCTATCAACAAAATTATTAAAAATCTTTTCATTTTCTTCCCCCTCTTTCTCTCAATTTTTTAATTTTCAAGTTACAATATTATATTTTGTGGTTCATTATCAGGACCAAAAGCTTCCCAATATTCATTATCTGCCGAGGGTAATTCCTTATTCCAATTTTACTAATTACTATTTTTTACTTTTGTACATGAAATATTACTATTAATCATACATATACATAATATTATTAAAACAATTAATAGTACTTTTTTCATTTCAATTCATTTCTGTTCTAAAAAATTAAATCTTTATGTTTATTAATCTTTTAGAGAGGACCTCCTGTTTCAAACATTATTCCATTATTATCTAAAAGAGTGCTACTGGCATTGGTACAGGTTGTTCCTATTACAGGAGTAAGCTTTTGAGGCATAAAACTGCCACCATCAGCAGTAGGCTGCTCAAAGCGTGCCTTGGCATAAGGAGTAGAAGCACAACCATTCACCTGTCCATAATATTCTACCCAGACTACAGAAGAATCATCCAACCATTGCCAAGATCCTGGAACCTTAATTTTGCCGATATAAGTCTCTAGACTAGTAGATGTATCTATGACCCAGGCGCCCCACCACTCATTCTCTTGCTCATCAACACCGTATGCCTCTATCCGAAGACAATATGTGTGTCCTTCTACC
>LDZT01007455.1_pt1 | contig 14341 bp, 9 predicted proteins | sample 615521 | NCBI WGS metagenome assembly LDZT01 (sample SAMN03408292, study PRJNA278302) | terrestrial metagenome | isolation source: oil reservoir sample SB1 | place: USA: Alaska, North Slope, Schrader Bluff formation | collected 2011-09
GTTCTTGAACAAAATAATCAGAACTCAAGGCTTCCAGAATTTATAACACAGTTACCAGGGGTTTCTAAACATATAAGTTTTAATAATCAAACTAGATCAAAACGGTTCGCGTTCATAACCTTATTCCAAGCCTTCATAAAATCATAAACAAACTGCTCTATAGCATCTTCAATCGCGCAATAAAAGCACCACCTCACATTTTTATATTTTGCATAAATTATTCTGTGATAGGTTCTTTTGTGCTTCTATTTCCTGATAGTTTTTATTCGGTTATAGTTATGGTTATTAGCTGCAGATTTTTCTAAAATATTTAACATCACTATAGAAAAATTTGATATAATGATTGAAATACCAATGTTATTTATCAACTAAAAATCAGATTGTCATTTTTAAAATGATGAAATATGGTATACTATAGATTGTTTTAGGAGGTGTCACGTGGAAAAACGATATGAAAAAAATTTTAGTACAATCAGCGAAGAGGATATGGGTGTGCTGAAAAACAGCAAAGTGTTGGTCGTTGGATGTGGTGGATTGGGTGGATACATTATTGAAATGCTGACCCGTATCGGTCTAGGTCATATTACAGTTGTTGATGGGGATGTTTTCGAAGAATCCAATCTAAACAGACAGCTATACTCGACCATGGATAACCTTGGAATCAGTAAGGTTGAGGTAGTCAAAAAAAGGGTTTATCAAATTAGTCCTGAGACAGACCTAATTACTATTCCACAGAAGCTGACGCTTGAAAATATTGACCCCATCATACTAAATCACCACCTTGTGATTGACGCTGTTGACAATATTACAACCCGTTTGCTTTTGGAATCAAAATGCAACGAGTATGATTTACCTCTGATACATGGTGCTGTTGCAGGATGGTACTTCCAGCTAAGTGTCATAATGCCCGGTGATAATCTGCTTTCTAAAATCTACGGTGCAAATACAGAAAACGGAATAGAGAGTATTCTGGGCAATCCATCTTTTACGCCTGCAGCTGCAGCTTCTTTTCAGGTTGCTGAGTGTATCAAGGTTCTCTTGAATAAGAATCTTCCGCTCAGAAGCAAATTGCTTTACGTTGATTTATTAAATAACAGTTTTGACACACTGGAATTATAGAGGAGATATGATTTATGAAAAATAATTTGAACCCTGCAAAGGGTATGCGGGATTTTCTGCCTCAAGAGCAGACTGTTAGAGATTACGTTGAAAGAACAATTATAGATGTTTACAAGATATCTGGCTTTGAACTGATTGAGACACCTGTTGTAGAAAACATTGAAAATCTGTTGGGCAGCCAAGGTGGAGATAATCTGAAATTGATCTACAAAATATTGAAGCGTGGCAACAAACTTGATCTCAACCAAAGTGGTCTGACTGAAGATGATATTGTTGAGTTGGGATTACGCTATGATCTTACCATTCCATTAAGCCGTTTTTATTGCAATAACAGACACAACCTGCCTGCAGTGATGAAGGCAATCCAGGTTGGCAACGTTTTTCGCGCTGAGAGAGCCCAAAAGGGACGATATAGAAGCTTCAAGCAATGTGATATAGATATCATCGGTGATGGGTCAAGCAACGCGGAAATAGAGCTATTGACTGCTTCTGCAAAAGCCTTGAATGCGCTGAATGTCAAAAATTTTCAGATTAGAATCAATGATCGTAGAATATTGAGATCGGTCATACAAAACTGTGGATTTAATGATGATTCATTTGATAATGTTTGTATCATTCTAGACAAGCTGGATAAAATTGGCGCCCAGGGAATAGAGAAAGAGTTCCTTGCAAAAGGCTACAGTATCGATAACATTAATAATATAATAAAAGCAACTAAGTATTTGAATACCAGTGACCTGTCCATTCTATCAGATTATGGGGTCTCCAGTGATGTTCTAAATAATATGAACTATATTATCAGTAGCGTCACTAAAATGTCAAACAACAGATATGAGATTGTTTATGATTTTACCCTGGTAAGAGGCATGGGTTACTACACAGGTCCTATCTTTGAGATGGTTTATAAGGATCTGGGCTACTCAATTGCAGGCGGTGGCAGATATGACACGATGATCGGTCAATTTATTGGTCAGGACATCCCAGCAGTCGGTTTTTCAATTGGTTTTGAACGATTGGTCAACAAACTTATTGATGACAGCTTTACGGTTCCCGGTATCAACAAACTGGCAATGTTTTATCAAGAACATGATGATTTTACGGAAGTCATGAAATCAGCAGATGATTTGAGAACAAAAGGCTTTTCAGTTACCATACATAACAAACCAAAAAAGCTCAATAAAGTGCTAGAGCAGCTATCAAAGAGTGGCTTTACAAAATTTTGCATTTATGACAAAGAGTCCCTCGACATCAAAGAACTGAATTAATTTTATTAAATGGTGAAAATATGAAAAAATAGTTGTAAAAAGCGATCAAATCAAAAAATATCCTTTTAAAACCAGCGGTTATTTGCTGTCTTTAAGCGTCCAATAAATTTGAATTTTTTTATTCCAATATTGGACCAATAGCGGATTTGGAAAACCTAATGATCAAATCCTCTTTCACAAGCAACAAGATATTGCTTGAGCACATCAATAATGCAATCAAAGAAGGCGACTCGGCGATGGATTCATGCATATCTTCTTTAAAAATTATAATCCTAAAATAAGAGAAACTTCCCTATAAAACTATAAACTAATGAGTCTCATATAAAATCTCAGAGAAAATTTTTCCCAGTTTTCTTAAGGCTTTACCTCTGTGACTATACTTATTCTTTTCTTCATTGCTCATCTGTGCAAAAGTTCTACCTATTCCATCAACAACAAACAATGAATCGTACCCGAATCCATAATCGCCTTTTGGTTCAAGACCAATCTGACCACAACATATTCCTTCACTTAGATGGATTTTCTCATTCCTATCAATGATCACGATTACTGTTTTGAAAAAGGCTTTTCTTTCTTTTCCTTCAACATTCTTCATGTTCTTCAAAAGGAGATTATTATTATCTATGTCATTTGCCTGGTCTCCTGCATATCTGGAAGAATGAACACCAGGGTCACCTTTTAAATAATTGACAAAAAGACCGGTATCGTCAGCTATCACTATGCCACCTGTATTTTTCCACAATTCTCTGGCCTTTTTTATGGCATTCTCCTCAAGCGTATGTCCATCCTCTTCTATATTGATATGATTCAGCCCCAAGCTATCCTTAGATACGACATCAACATCAAATTCCTTTAAAACATCACTGATTTCTCTAACTTTATTTTCATTGCCTGTAGATATAACAATCCTAAACATTTCTATCTCCTATATGACTTTATATAATTCATCGCTGCCAGGTTCGTGAATCTGCTTTTTCCCGTTTTCATTCTCAAAATAAACACCCTGATCGGTAACCTCGCCGATTTTTGTGACAAGAATTTGGTTGTTGGTCAATTCAGTTACAATTCTGTTATATTTGTCCGGATGACAAATAATCAGCATAGACCCACTGGAAATGAGTCTGTTTTGATTGATTGAAAAACAATTGCATATCTTTCTAGTTACTGCGGAAACTGGAATTTTTTTTTCATTGATGCTGATACCAAGACCGTTTGCGATGGATGCTTCCCAGACAGCACCTTCTATGCCACCTTCTGTGATATCATGCATGTACTTGATTCCAATGTCGGTACATAGCATGCCTTCCTTCAAAACGCTCAAGCTGTTGATATAGTCCTTTGCCTCATTCAATTCTTCCCAACTGATACCGCACGCTAGTAGTTCTAGTTCTTTCTCTTCAGCTATGATTGTCGATCCTTCCATTCCCGCTTGTTTTGTCATCAGAACAAAATCGCCAACTTGGGTAGCTTCCTGGGTTGAATCCTTATCTTTTATGCCCACTGCTGTCATCGACAAAACGATGCGATTGACTGCATTTGTTATTTCAGTATGCCCTCCCACTATTTCAATATTTAACCTGCTACTGGCCTCATTGGCATCCACCATAATTTTTTTTATAGTTTCTTGACTGGTTTCAGGCGGAGCAAGTATTGTTATCAATAATGCTAATGGTTCGGCTCCACTAGCGGCTATGTCGTTAGAAGCGACATAAACAGCTATCTTACCCAGATTCTTTTCGGTACCGGTAATCGGATCTGATGACAATATACAATATTTGTCTCCATAATCTACAATAGCGCAATCCTTTCCTATCGCTGATCTTTCGACGACCTCGTCTCTTCTGTTTTTGATTGTGGATATGACAATATCCTCCAGTAGCTTATTCGGTAGTTTTCCTATCTCCATTCTATTCTCCTGTATTGATCATTTATCTATATATGTCCATTTGAAATCGTAATCTGGTCCTATGGGAAAAATTGCTAAAGACTTGACATATGGTTTTATAACCAGATTTTTATTGGGATGATAAATCGGATAAACCGGTATCTCCTGAGCGATAATTACTTCTGCCTCAGCCAATGCGTCTATTCGATCATATCCTATACCATTGACAGCCTTCAAAATGAATTCATCATATAATTCATTGCTCCAATGGGTGTAGTTATGTCCACCTTCTGTGACCAGCATATCCATGAATGTCAATGGATCATTATAATCGCCACCCCATCCTGCATAAGCTATCTCATAGTTTTTAGTGTCGTACCTTTTAAGTCTTTCTGAGAAAGTCAACTGTTCAATAAACAGCTCAACCCCCAGATTTTCTTTCCATTGGCTCTGGAAAAACTGAGCTCTCCTATTCCAAGTGTCTCCAATTTCTGATAGAATAGTCACATCTCTGCTAAATTCTTCTCTTGTTGCACCAATTTCTGCCAAAGCTTCGTCAAACAGTATTGATGCATAATCAGTGTCATAACCCGGTAAAACGGAATACCTGTCAAATGCAAATGAATGTCCCTTCCCTGTCATGCTTGGCGGTGTCAGTCCTTCTGCAACCGCTCCACTATTCTGTGCAATAACATTGACATAGGCTTCTGCATCTGTGGCTAGTGCAAATGCAAGTCTCATTTTGTAGTTGGAGAAATACTTATTTTCACAGTTAAACATGAGATACCAGGTGGTTGCTTCAGGCAAGGATTTAAATTCATTTGAATATAAGTATTTATTGATGAACTCAGGCGGTAGATTGATAAAATCCAATTCGTCATTTTCATACATTCTTAGTATAGTGTCATTGTCTCTGATCATGTAGCCCTTTATGCCATCTAATCTTACAGCATCAGCATCATGATACATTTCATTTTTCTTTAAAACCAGTTTATCGTTTTTAATCCATTGCTCTATGATAAAAGGTCCGCTGAACACCATTTGATCAGCTGTTTCTCCATATTCTCGACCAAATAAATTCGCAGTTTGATTCTGTACAGGCATATATGTCACAAAAGACGTCAAATTCAGAAAATAAGGTGTAGGGTTATTAAGTGTCACTTCCAATGTTTTATCATCAAGTGATTTGATGCCGATGGTTGAGGCATCATTTTCTTCCCCGCAATTAAATTCCCTCGCTCCCTTGATATAGAAAAACTGATAGGCATAATTGGATTTCGTGGTAGGGTTAAGGGCCCTAATCCAGGCATAACGGAAATCATGGCTTGTGATAGGTGTTCCATCAGACCAATACGCATCCCGCAGGTAAAATGTATAGGTTAGATTATCATCACTTATTGTATAGCTTTCAGCTAGTCCTGTACCAATTGTACCATCTGGATTCAACCTGACCAGTCCTTCCATGACAGAATTTAAAATCCACATGGATAACTGATCTGAAGTGGTTTGAGGATCCAGATCAGGTGGATCACTCCCCCAGTTGACTCTAAGAATCTGTTGTTCTTCTATATCAGGTTCAATTATTTCCATATTGATCTCGGTATGCGTTTTATCTATCTGCTTTTCTTTTGTTGTTGAATCCTCAATAATAGGTTTGTCACAAGCTGTTAAATTTAAACCAAGTAATACTGATACAAGAACTATCCATGATACGAATCTTCTTTTCATCTTATAGAACCATCCCTTCAAAAATCGTGGCCTTCAGTTCTTAATAATATCCTGCAAATCATCTTCTCTTAAAATTGGAATATTCAGGTCTATAGCATTCTCAAGCTTTGAACCGGGATTCTCGCCAACTATGACATAATCTGTTTTTTTACTGACTTTCCCAACGACATTTCCACCAAGACTTTCAATTTTTTTGATAATATCGTTTCGACTTATTGACAGAGATCCTGTAATCACTACATTTTTATTTGTTAGAAAACTCTCTTTGATTGATTTTTCTTCATATTCCGGGTTTACTCCGGATTCAAAAAGCTTGTTTATATCATGCTGGATTTTTGGATCATTAAAATACGATATGACACTATTTGCCACAACATCTCCTACATCAGGTATGGATACCAGTTCTTCATATAATGCGTTTTTTATGCCTTCATAAGATTTGAAACAATCTGCTAAATCAGTGGCGGTTTTAATGCCCACGTTTGGTATCCCTAAGGCATATATTAGATGATTCAATTGACACTTCTTACTATTCTCTATAGCTTTTATAAGATTATCAGCCTTTTTGTCACCAAATCTATCCAGATGCAAAAGGGTATCCTTATTTAGCGAGTATAAATCTGAAATACTTTTCAGATTTAGTTCATCAACAAATTGCTCTGCTGTCCTTTCACTGAAGCCTTCAATATTCATTGCATCTCTGCTTGCAAAATGGACGATTGAAGCGATTAATTGAGGTTTGCAGGATAGCTTGTTCATGCAAAAGTAATGAACACCATCTTGAATCAGTTTTGTCCCGCAATAGGGACATTTGTCCGGCATATCGATTTCTATTGTTTCTTGGTTGTCATCCTCTACAGTTCCCAGGATTTCAGGTATTACATCGTTTGATCTTCTAAGCCATACAATGGCATTGATTTTGACATTTTTTCTTCTGATATCCTCTATGTTATTAAGCGTTGCTCTTTTGACTGTCACACCACCAATTTCTACCGGCTCTAGTAGTGCAGTCGGGGTCACTTTGCCCGTTCTTCCAACATTCCAAGCAACTCCTTCTAGTAACGTCGTCACCTCTTCGGCTTCAAACTTGTATGCTATAGCCCATTTAGGAAACTTCTGGGTAAATCCTAAAACTTCTCTGGATTTCATATCATCGATTTTTATAACCAGTCCATCAGTGAGAATGTCAAGGCCATGTCTATGGTCTTTAATCCTTTCAATCTCTGTGATGACATCATCAATATTTTTAAAGGATTTAAGATAATCAAATACAGGTAAACTCTGATCCTTAATGAATTGTATCATCTCTTCATGCTTGGTAAACTCCATGTCTTCTATGTAACCGACATTATAGAAATAAGCCTTTAATTTTCTTTTTTCGGTTATTTTAGGATCCAGATTTCTCAAAGCACCTGCTGCCGCATTGCGGGCATTCTTAAGCTGATCATCATTGCTTTCATTGTACGCCATCAATGAGGTCAACGGCATCAGTCCCTCTCCTTGAACTTCCATCAATCCTTTATAAGGAATTCTTAAGGGGATAGATCTTATTGTTTTTAACTGAGGTAGTATTGATTCCCCGATATTGCCATTTCCTCTTGTTGCTCCTTGCACCAGCATACCTTCATCATATGTCAGATTAATTGTCAACCCATCAAATTTAAACTCGATACAATAACCGATTCCAAGTGTAGCATCATATTGAGTATTGTATTCCACTATTGTCTTCCTTAACCGTTTGTCCCAGTTTCTCAGCTCTTCATAGTTCTGTGCCTTGTCCAATGACCAAAGTTGTCTTAAATGCTTATGCTTAACAAATTTTTCCAGTATTTTATCGCCTACTCTTTGTGTCGGTGAATATTGCAAAATATGACCTGTCTTATACTCAAGTTCAACTAATTCATCATAGAGTAAGTCATATTCTTTATCCGAGACTAGCGGTTGATCATAAGTGTAATAATAAATGGCATAATGATTCAGAATATCCACTAATTCTTCAATTCTATCGATATCGTTCATCAACATAGGCTCCTGTTATATCTTTTTAATTGGCGCATAAGGCATCATCATCACTTTTATTCCTTTGTCGTTGAATGCGGCAGTGATTTCATCTCCCTTTACCTGAACGATTGTACCAGCACCCCAGCTCTTATGCATTATCTTGTCACCTATCTTAAAAATCTTATTGCTATGATTCGTGTATTCAGCGTCATCTTCAATAGTTTTGGGAATAGTATAGCTTCCTGTGAAAACAGGCTCAAATGTCTTCGATGATTTGGCATCAATATTCTTGATGTTTGAGTTCACCAGGTTTTGTGGCAGTTCATCAATAAACCTTGATTTCTTACGCGATTCATACCTGCCATAAATCATTCTATCCTGGGCATAAGTTAGATAAAGCCTTTTTTTTGCTCTTGTAACAGCTACATAGAAAAGTCTTCTCTCTTCCTCCATATCGTTTTCAGATTCTCTAATGATAGGAAACATTTTTTCTTCCAAACCTGCAATCACTATCACTTCAAACTCCAGTCCTTTAGCGGAATGAACTGTCATAATAGAAACCTTAGCAATATTGGTCTCTTCTGTTTTTTCGATATCTGTCAGCAGCGATATATGGGCAAGGAAATCTTCCAATGCGTTTTCTTCACTTCTCTCTTCGAAATCCTTGACCTTGGAAAAAAACTCTTCAACATTCTCCAGCCTGGATTTTCCTTCAATTGTATGGTCTTTTTCAAGCATGCTTCTGTAACCGGAAGATGTATATGTTTTCTCTACAAAATCATACAAACTCATTTCTTCCTTTTTTTGGCCCATCAGTTTGATGAAATCATAAAACCGATTGATTTCTTCAGTTGCTTTTTTAGGGAAGCTGCCTTTTTCAATATTTTTCGATGCTTCGAAAAGTGATATGTCTTGGTCAGCCGCATAGCTTTCCAGTGTTTCAATTGTTTTCTTGCCTATTCCCCGTTTTGGTACGTTGATGATTCTTCTATAGCTAAAGTCCTCATGATTATTCTGTAGCAATTTCAGATATGCCATCAGATCCTTGATTTCTTTTCTGCCGTAGAATTCTTGACCTCCGACTATGATGTAAGGTATTCCTTCCAACAGAAACCGTTCCTCTATTGCTCTTGTTTGGGCTCTGGTTCTAACCAGCACCGCAATATTATCATAACTGGTCCTATGAATATTTTTTTCATTGTAAATCCTTTCAGCAATATGCAGCGCCTCTGTCTTTTCGCTATTAGCTTGATATAGCTGAATCTTGTCACCCTTATTGTCTTCGGTCCATAGGTTCTTCCCTATTCTTTGGGTGTTGTTTACAATGACAGAATTTGCCGCATCCAATATGTTTTGTGATGAACGGTAGTTCCTCTCCAATTTAATCACTTTTGCCGATGGAAAATCTCTCTCAAAATCCAATATGTTATTGATGTCAGCTCCACGCCATCCGTAAATAGATTGGTCCTCATCTCCAACGACAAACACATTTTCCAACCCACTTTTTTTCTTTCCTAATGTTTTGATCAATAAGTATTGAACTTTATTGGTATCCTGATATTCATCAACTAAAATATAATGGAACTTATTCTTGTAGTACTCTCTGACATCTTCAAATTGCTCAAGCAAATCAAGCGTTTTCACAATAAGATCGTCAAAATCCAAAGCATTGCTCTTTTTCAACTTTTTATCATATAATTCATATATTTCACCTATTTTTCTTGCTCTGAATTCGTTGAAATTTTCTTTAAGGTAATCTTCAGCGCTTTTTCGCCTATTTTTTTCATTGCTGATGATACTTCTGATTGTATTAACGTCATAATTTTTTGGATCCAGTTTAAGGTCTGCGATACATTCCTTGACCACAATCTTCTGATCATCAACATCAAAAATAATGAAGTTGCTACCATACCCCAATTTGTGGATATTATATCGTAAAATTCTAACACAAATAGAGTGGAATGTTCCCACCCACATCTTAGAGGCATCTCCTTGTATCAGTTCTTCTATCCTATCCCTCATTTCATTGGCTGCTTTATTGGTAAAAGTAATTGCCAAGATTTGGTGCGGATCTACATCATGATTAAACACAAGATTGGCAATTCTTTGCGTCAATACTCTTGTTTTGCCTGATCCGGCTCCTGCTATTAATAGAGCAGGTCCATTGATGTGGTTTACCGCTTCAAGCTGTTTTTCATTTAGTTTCGTGAAATCCATATAGTCATCCTTCCTTTACAGGTTATCTACTAATTCTATCATATATAAAAGAACTCCACAAAAAAAATTTTCACAAAAAAAGATGACAGGACTCAAGGTCCTGTCATCTTTGAAAAAATCGATCTAATTCTCTTCGTCTTTCTTAGCGTCAGCGATTACTTTTTCTGCTAGATTGGATGGCATCTCGTCATATCTTAAAAATTCCATTTCGAAGCTTCCCCTAGCTTGAGTCATCGATTTAAGATCTATGGCGTATTTGAACATCTCCGCCTGAGGTGCTTCTGCCATGACAAGCTGTTTACCATTAGACAGCTGTTCCATACCCAATATTCTACCCCTTCTCTTATTCATGTCTCCCATGATGTCACCCATATAATCGTCCGGTATCATAATCCTAACAGACATTATCGGTTCGAGCAAAATAGGTTTCGCCTCTTTGACACCTTTCTTAAACGCCAGGGAGGCTGCAACCTTGAATGCCATCTCACTTGAATCAACATTGTGATAGGTGCCGTCATACAACACAGCCTTCAGATTCACAACAGGGAATCCCGCCAGAACACCTTTATCCAAACATTCTCTCAGACCTTTCTCCACAGCCGGTATGTATTGCCTTGGTACTGAACCGCCAAATATTTCTTCCTTGAACTCGAATTCCTGGTCTGATGGTTCAAATCTGATATGAACATCACCATATTGACCTGCTCCACCTGATTGTTTCTTATGTTTACCTTGTACATCAGATTTGCCTTTTATTGTTTCTCTAAAGGCAATTTTGGGATCTGATAGATCCACTTCAACGTTGAAGGTATTTTTCATCTTGTTGATGATGACCGATAGTTGCATGTTACCTTGGCCTCCTATCAACAGCTGCTTGGTCTCGGTGTTTCTTATGACAACAAAGGTAGGGTCTTCATCTGTCAGCTTAGTCAAAGCCTGTCCGATTTTTTCTTCATCATCCTTGGACTTCGGTTCTACGCTCATAAATAGACATGGTTTTGGATACTCTATTGCAGGATACTTCACTGCATGAGCTTTAGTCGCTAGCGTATCACCTGTCTGCGCATATTGCAACTTTGCAGAAGCTCCAATATCACCAGCACGCACTTCTGTCGCTTCAAGCTGTTCCTTGCCTCTGACAAAAAATACGCTCCCTATTCTCTCAACTTCATTCTTATTTACATTATAGATATCAAGATCTTTTTTCATTGTTCCGGACAAAACCTTGTAGATGGATATTTTTCCAACAAATGGGTCCACTATTGTTTTAAATACAAATGCAGAAACAGGACTATCTTTATCAATTTTTACAATTACTTCTTTACCATCTTTGATTGCTATCGCCTCATGCAAGTCCGCCTCAGAAGGCAAATAACTGGTAGCAAGATGCATCAGTTCCTTAACGCCTACTGTCTTTGATGCTGTCCCAACAACAACAGGAACCAGTTCGCCATTCATAACAGCTGCTTTCAAGCCTACCCTTATTTCATCTTCGGTGAAGGTTTCTCCTTCAAAGAATTTTTCCATCATTTCCTCATTGGTCTCTGCAACCGACTCCATCAGTTGTGCTCTGAGCTCTTCCGCCATGGCCAAAGCTTCGGCTGGCGCTTCTCCTTCAACACATTCTACTCCATTAAATACCATTGCTTTTAGAGAAATGATGTCTACATATCCATTAAATTCCTTTTCTGAACCAATGGGAACTGAAAAAGGCACAACTTTTTTTCCTAGTTTTTCTTTCAACTCATCCAGCACTTTTTCGAATTTAACATTCTCCTTGTCCATCCTATTTAAAAAAATGATTCTTGGAATATCTTTCTCTTCCGCTAAATCCCATGCTTTTTCTGTACCGACCTCAACTCCTGATGTTGCATCTACGACAAGGATAGCACCTTTAGCAACCCTTAAAGCGCCGTACACCTCTCCCAAAAAGTCAAAATAACCTGGTGTGTCCAATATATTTAATTTGTAATCATCAAATTCCAAGGGTACAACACTTGTGCCAATTGAGAAGCCTCTCTCTTTTTCTTCTTTATCAAAATCTGACACGGTGTTTTTGTCATCTATACTTCCCATTCTTTTTATGGCTTTGGTTTGAAATAGCATAGCTTCAACCAAGGTTGACTTTCCGCAACCACCATGGCCTAATAACGCAATGTTTCTAATTTTGTCCGTGCTGTAATTCTTCATTTTTTCCTCCCTTGTATGCTTTTTAGTTTCCATTATATTTTATATTAAAACACCTTAGCATGCAATATGAATTAAAACGTTTTCATTAATTTTTAACAGGAAAGAACCCCTTAGCAGTTGATATGCTAAGAGGTTCTTTTTCAATCTCTGTTAAGTATTTTGTTTATTCTACAATAGATGCGGCACTAAAGTCTATAGTACCAAGCACGCTTCTTTCCCATCCTTGTAGTTTTGGAGAAACAAGCATTGCATCTGTATAGTGATAAATTGGAATGATTGGAAGCTCGTTCATCAAGATTTCTTGTGCTTCGTAAAGCGCTTCAAAGTGTTCTGCTCCTCTTGTGCCTGCTGCAAGAGATAACAATGCATCATATTCGTCATTAGCGTATTTTGGATCATTATAAGCATTGCCTTGTGTGAAAATGCTCAACAATCCTGAAGGATCCATGTAATCTGTCAACCAACCACCACGGGACAATTCATAATCCCCTGCTTTTCTGGTATCTTGGAATACGGCCCATTCTTGATTCTCAAGCTGTGTATTGATACCCAGATTGGTTTTGAGCATTTCTTGAACAAGCTCAGCTACCAACTGGTGACCTTCTGATGTATTGTACAAGATTGTGAATTCCGGGAATCCTACTCCACCCGGGTATCCTGCATCGGCCAATAATGCTTGTGCTTCTGCAACCATGCTCGCATCAGTTGCTATGCCATAAGTACCTGCAGTTTCAAAGAAATCTTTTCCTTCATGATCTAAAAATCCTGGAGGTACAAATCCAGCTGCTGGTACTTGTCCGGAACCCATGGTCTCACAGATCAATTCTCTATCGATTGCAAGGTTCAATGCTTTTCTGACTCTTATATCTTTAAATAAATCTATATTCATATTGAAGTTATAGTAATAGGTTCCTAGCAATGGGAAAACGTAGAAGTTAGGATTTTCTGCCATCAGTGAAGGTATTTCTGCCGGTGGCACATCTGGCAAGAAATCTAGCTCTCCACTTTGGAATGCTTGATAAGCAGTTGCTTGCTCATCTATAAATTTACCTTCGATCCTATCAATCTTCACTATATCAGCATTCCAGTAATTCTCATTTTTAACCAAAGTTAAACCTTCGCCGATTTTATAAGCCGTCAATTTAAAAGGTCCATTTGAAACTGCTGTTGCTGGGTTTTTTGCCCATGCACCTTCGGCAGCTGTTTCAACTGCAGACTGTTTGGTTGGCAGGAAGTGATAGAATGACAACAAACTGATGATGTAGTCGGTTGGTGTGTCTAAATTAACTACCAGTGTGTAATCATCAGGTGCCGAAACGCCAACGTTGTCTAATGACTCGCCATTAACAGCTGCAAAAGCACCTGTTATATTGGTATATTCCCAAATCCATGCATATTCTGATGCTGTCGCAGGATCCATTCCTCTTTTCCAAGAGTAGACAAAGTCATGAGCAGTCAGATCTGAACCATCAGACCATTTCGATTCTCTCAGGTGGAATGTAACTGTCCGGCCATCTTCCGATATGTCCCATGATTCAGCAATACCAGGCAGTATTGTACCGCTTTGCTCTCTTATCAAGCCTTCAAAGGTCTGATTAATAACATCTCCACCATCTGAAGCGCCATTAAGAACAGGGTCTATTGTTTTAGGATCTGCTCCTATATTCCAATTGAATACTACTTCTGTAGAAGGTGGTTCTGTTGGTGCTGCTGTTGTTGGTGCTGCTGTTGTCGGTGCTGCTGGCTGAGTACATCCTGCTAATGCAAAAGTAAACACTAAAGCCATCGCTAAAAAGAGTACAAATATTCTCTTTTTCATTTTTTCCCTCCGTTTTATTGGTTTATTTATTTTAACCAACTATTTAAATATTAAATATAGATGGATAGTTTCTTCCATATCCATATTTAGTCAACCAGCACAAAAAATATTTTTTGT
>LDZT01004665.1_pt1 | contig 14314 bp, 12 predicted proteins | sample 615521 | NCBI WGS metagenome assembly LDZT01 (sample SAMN03408292, study PRJNA278302) | terrestrial metagenome | isolation source: oil reservoir sample SB1 | place: USA: Alaska, North Slope, Schrader Bluff formation | collected 2011-09
GTCTACCTTGCCGGGAGACGGTTCGGTGCCCGGCACTACGCGGCGAACTTCTCGGAGGAGGAACTCGTCTCCGCCATTGATTACGCCCACCTGCGCGGTGTCAGGGTCTATGTCACCGTGAACATCCTGGTCAGGGATGCAGAACTCTCCGATCTGGCCCGATACCTGAACCGTCTCTACGAGATCGGAGCAGACGCCGTCCTGGTTCAGGATCCCGGTGTGGCGGCGCTTGCACGGGAGGTCGTCCCGGACCTCCCACTCCACGCATCCACCCAGATGACGATACACAACCGTGAAGGCGTTCTGAGGGCCGCTGGAGAAGGCTTCTCCAGGGTGGTTCTGGCGCGGGAACTCACCATTCCAGAAATCGAAGATATAGCGGCCGATCCCGGTGCACGAGGGGTGGGTCTTGAGGTCTTCGCCCACGGTGCCCTCTGCTACTCTTACTCCGGTCAGTGCCTCCTCTCCTCGGTCATCGGCGGCCGCAGCGGGAACCGCGGGAGGTGCGCCCAACCGTGCCGGAAACCCTACCGGCTCGTGGCCGCCGGGGTGGACGAATACGGTCGGCCGGTAGATCAGGAGCCCCTCCCCGTGAATGACCGATACCTCCTATCTACGCGGGACCTCTGCGTCTACCCCTACCTCGATAGGCTGGTGCGGGCACCGGTGGCCTCGCTAAAGATCGAGGGCAGGATGCGTTCTCCCGCCTACGCCGCCATCGTGACCCGGATCTACCGGCGGGCTCTCGACGCGATCGCCGCCGGCGGCGACTGGTCGCCATCAAGGGATGATCTGCGGGACCTGGCGCTCGCGTTCAACCGGGAGTTCACAGAGGGCTACATCCTCGGCGCCCGCGATATCATGGCCCGCGACCGGCCCGGGAACCGGGGGCTCCACCTGGGGCGGGTCACCGGTTACAACCCGCGGAGAGGGGAGGCAACCGTCCGCCTTGCCGGGGATATCGTGCCCCGTTCAGGCGACGGGCTGGTCTTCTGCACAGATGACCCCGCGATGGATGTGGGAGCGGTTGTCCGGGGGGCAGTCGCTGTCAGGAACGGCACGCTGCGACTCAGCGTCCCTGCGCCGGTAACGCCCGGTGCACGGGTCTTCCTCACAAAGAGCATGGATCTTGAGGACGGGGCAAAGAGGATAATGGAGGCGGCCCCTGAACCGCTGCAACTAGATCTCCTGGTAACCTGGGATGGAGCGACGCCCTGCCTGGAGGCGGTCGTCGAGTTGCCGGGTGGTAAACCGCTTCGGGTGCGTTACCGCCCCGATCTCCGGATGGATGCGGCACGGAACCGGCCGCTGACCGAGGAGCAGATAGCCGCACAGTTCGGGAAGACCGGGGGGACGCCGTTTGTGATAAGGAGCATGGATATCCGCTACCCGGGCGGCCTCTTTGCCCCGCTCGGAGAGTTGAACCGCGTCCGGCGGGAGTTTCTTGAGGCCGTCAAGGAGACCCTCCTTGCCGCGCGACGCCCGGACGCGGAGGCGGTTCATGCGGCCCGGCAACGGCTTGAAAGGGCGCTCACCGGGATGGAACAAGCAGCGGCGCTCAACCGGGGACGCAGGGTCCCGTCGGTCTCGGTCTACACCGACGCCCTGGAGGGTGTGGAGGCTGCTGTCAGTGGAGGGGCGGGGACGGTCTACCTGGAAGTGGCCGCCGTTCCCTCTCTCCTCAAAGAGGCTGCCAGCGTCTGCCGGGACGGCGGTGCGGAGGTTGTCTGGAAATGGCCGGCAATCACCCGGCGGTCGTTCCTGGACGCGGCGACGCCCATCCTGCCGTCGCTATACGGGGCAGGCGTTAGCGGGGTGATGGTGAGCGGGATGGGCGCTGCTGATGCTGTGAGGCGGGCCGAACCGCGGATGAACCTCTACGGCGCCGCCGGACTGAACCTCTGGAACCATCGCACCGCCGCGAGACTGGATGGGCTGTTCCTGCGGTGCACGGCATCCCCGGAACTCCCGGCCGACGACCTCGCCGGGCTTGCAGCCTCGACCAGCGGGACGCTGGAACTCGAGGTGCTGGTCCAGGGCAGCATCGAGGCAATGGTGAGCGAGGACCGGCTGGTGGGAGGCGTCGCCGGCGAAGCAGGTTGCAGCAGAGGGTTTATCGGGCTGCAGGATGGGCGCAACCGGGTATTCCCGCTCAGGTGCGACTGTGAGGGCAGGACCTACATCGCAAACGCGGTTGAGACCTGCCTGATCGACCACCTCCCGGAGATTGCGGAGATGGGTATAGACTCCGTTGCCATCGATGCACGGGGCCGGGGCCCCCGCTACGCCGGGGAGATGGCCCGCTTCTACCGGGCCGCGGTCGATGCTGTGGCCCGTGGGGACTTCGGTCTACTGCCCGGGCTCAGGAACGAGGTGAAACGGCGGGCTCTCGGCGGCATCACCGGCGGGCATTTTGTCAGGGGTATTGAGGGTTGAGGGTCGTCCCGCAGGATTGGTTGGGGTTGATGAAAGACCGCGGCCTGCATCAGAGTTAATACAGGGTGGAGCAACCTATCAGGCAGACGTGATGGATATGGATTCGCCGTTCATCCTGATCAACCTCAAGACCTACAAGGAAGGTATGGGCAGCAACGCCCATCGGATAGCTGCTGCGGCCGAGACCGTGGCGAAAGAGAGCGGAGCGGTCATAGGTATCGCGCCGACCTTCACCGAACTCCACCCGATGAGCCACCACTACTCGATCCCGGTCTACGCCCAGCATATCGACCCGATCAGCCCTGGTGCCCATACCGGTCATATTCTTCCGGAATCTGTCCGGTCTGCGGGTGCCCGTGGCACCCTGATCAACCACTCCGAGCGCCGTCTCACCCTTGCGGATATCGACGCCTGTCTGCAGGCTGCCAGGAGGCTCCGCCTTGAGTCGGTCGTCTGCACAAACAACGATGCTACCAGCGCTGCCGCCGCAGTGCTCGGCCCCGACTACGTGGCGATCGAACCCCCCGAGCTGATCGGGAGCGGGGTATCGGTCTCAAAGGCCGATCCCGGTATAATCGAGCGTTCCGTCAACGCAGTCCGGGGGGTTAACCCGAACGTAAAAGTCCTGACGGGGGCAGGGATCCAGTCCGGCGAGTGCGTGAAGATCGCCATCGATCTCGGGACATGCGGCGTTCTCCTTGCCTCGAGCGTGGTCAAGGCTGAAGACCCCGAGGCGGTCCTCCGTGACCTGGTCTCCCTGTGAAGTCCTCCCTCTTCCATTGCGTTCGTGATGGCCGACTCGGATATGCAGCCGATGGGCACCCCGTTCTCGAGCACCGGCAACTGTGATATGCCTTTTTTCCCCATGATCTCGATGGCGCGGCTGACGGGATCTTCCGGCGTGACTGAAAAGACCGGGGAGTGCATCACGTCGGCCGCTGTTACCGCCGACTTCTCCGCTGCCTGCAGGACGTTCACGATCTTTGCGAGCGTGCTGACTCTCGGATCCACGCTGCCCGCCTCGATCCGCGCCACCATGGACTGGCTGATTCCGGCCATTCTGGCCACATCAGCCTGTTTTAAGCCCATCTGGATCCTTTTTGCACGAAGTTCCGCTGGAGTTGGGATCTCCATTTGATTACCCATAGTAATTTTTTACAATATATACCTGCCTGCGGGCCGTGAGCGTGAAAAACCGGTAAGACCGGTAAGCCGCAGACCTGATAGCGGGGATGTGGGCAGATCCCCGGCGGATCCGTCGTCCATGACCGGGTTCATCAAACCAGGGCACGGCCTGAAGACACTCTGTTCTGGCAGCCTCAAGATTCTCAGGCGCAAAAGGGTGCATGACAGGTATTTAAGATATAAGCATGGAATACATCCAGCAGGTATGAAGATCGTCGTATCAGTGGACGACCCCGCCCTCATCAACGGGGTGCTGGAATACAACCCCGCGTTCATCGAGATCAGGCTCGACCGTATGGAGGGCGACCTGCTGGATCACGTCCGTGCAATCCGGGAGATGACCGCCATCCCCCTGATCGCCACGCTAAGGAGCAGGGAGGAGGGAGGGGGCTTTGTCGGCGATGCCGACCTCTGGGCCGGGATAGTCGGGCCGATTGCAGGCTACGTCGATATAGTTGACGTTGAGACGCGCTACAGCAAGCATGCCCCCTCCCTCAGGAGCCAGGGGGCCAGGATCCTGGCCTCCCTCCACACAGACGATATGCCCGGCCAGGCAGACCTGGAGAGGATCGAGAGGACGCTCAGGTCGTACGGCGATATACCGAAGATAGTCGTTCGGCCCGAAAACCCGGACGAACTCCTCGACCTCCTCCGGTTTACCGCCAATGCGCAGAAACCAATCTGCACAAGCGTCATGGGCGGCAGGTTCCGTTTCGCCCGCGCGATCCTGCCGCTCTTCGGTTCAGAGTTTGTCTTCTGCCACGCGGGGAGACCGATGGCCGAAGGGCAGTACCATATCCGGGAGATGCGCGAGATCGCCGAACTGCTGGGGTGAGGCGGCGGGGAACGCCACCGCTGTGCAGGCGCTAATCCCAGCCGCGGTACTTCGCCTCTTCGAGCATCGCGTCGATGATCACGAGCGCAAGCATACACTCTGCAACAGGGAGGATCCTGGGAGCGATGCAGGGGTCGTGCCGCCCTTCGATCCTTATCTCGCGTTCAACCCCGGCGAGATCGATCGTCCGCTGAGGGCTGCGTATCGAGGGGGTCGGCTTGACGGCAAGTCTGACGATTATATCCTCTCCGTTGGTGATCCCGCCAAGGATGCCGCCGGCACGGTTGCTTGCAAACCCTTCCGCGGTGATCGCGTCGTTCATCTCACTCCCAAGGAGACGGGCTGCGCCGAACCCCTCACCGATCTCGACCGCCTTCACCGCCCCGATACCCATCATGGCACCGGCGATGGCGGCATCGATTTTTCCAAAGACCGGGTCGCCAAGACCCGGTGGGCAGCCTGAGGCGATCACCTCGACTATCCCCCCCACGGAATCACCTGAATCGCGTGCGGCGCGGATCTCTGCCTCCATCGCTTCACGTTCCCTCACCCCGTGCACCTCGACGACCTCACCACGGATCGCGATGCCGCGCGGCGCAAGCCAGCGCATCGCCACCGCACCGGCAGCGACCCGCCCAACCGTCTCCCGGCCGGAACTCCGGCCCCCGCCGCGGTGGTCGCGCAACCCGTACTTCACCTGCCAGGTATAGTCCGCATGCCCGGGACGGTAGACGTCCCGGAGCGCGTCGTAGTCCTCCGAACGGACGTCCTGATTGGAAACTACAAGGGCGATCGGGGCGCCGGTCGTCCGCCCTTCAAACGTCCCCGAGAGGATCTCCACCCGATCTGGTTCCCTGCGCCCGGACTCAAGCGGGCTCTTCCCCGGCCGCCGGCGGTCGAGGTAGGGCTGGATATCCCCTTCCGTCAGGGGCATCCCCGGCGGGCAGCCGTCGATGACCACACCAACAGCCCTGCCGTGACTCTCCCCGAACGTCGTGCACCTGAAATTTCTGCCGAACGTGTTCATGAAAGCACCTCCCGAACCTCTTCCGGCGAGACCGCGATCCCGGTGATCAGCCGGAACTGTTCCACCGCCTGGTGGACGAACATCTCCGTCCCGGGTATGGCCTCGCACCCTGCCTCCCTCGCCGCCCGGATGAGCGGCGTATCCGGCGGGGTGTAGACCAGATCAAAGACCGTCATCCCCTGCTCCAGGTCGCCGGCATCAAGCAGGCTCCGTGTGTCCGGCTCCATCCCGACCGGGGTTGCGTTCAGCACCACATCGGCCTTGCACCCCCTGAAATCTTCCAGCCCCCCCCACCGGCAGTTGAAACGTTCTGCAAGTCTCCGTGCAGCATCTGGCTTCCTGGCAAGTATCGTCACCTCCATATCGAGCGAACAGAGGGCGTAGACCGCTGCGGCCGCCGCACCCCCCGCACCGAGCACAACCGCCCTGGCGCCCTGCCGGTGGAGAAGCGGCGTCCGAACACCCAGCCAGTCGGTGTTATGCCCGTAAGACCTGCCACCGCACCTGACCACGGTGTTTGCCGCACCTATTGCCGCCGCATGCTCGTCCACCTCGTCCAGGTAACGCATCACATCGGTCTTGAACGGGATGGTGACAGAGAGCCCCTTTGTCGGCAGCAGGGATGCCAGACGGATGATCGTCCCGACGTCCGGCCACTCGAACCGGGTGTAGTGGTAGTTCATCCCGAACCGTTCAAAGAGCCGGTTGTAGAGGAGCGGGCTCCTGCTGTGGGCGCAGGGGTAACCGGCGATGCCGCAGACCATCAGCCCCGGGTCACGACCGAGCATCTCCCGCAGACCGGAGAGCCCGAACCGCTCCAGGAGGTCGTCGCGCTCGCGCCGCCCTTCCAGCGGGAGAGCATTCTCACCGCGGATATCCCTGAGGATGATACCGGCAACCTCAACCGGCGTTCGGGAACCGGTATCCACACAGGCATCTGCGGCGCCAAGGTAGGCGTCCTTTCGCCTGGCAAGGAGGCTGCGCACCTCCTCCTCCGGCGGGAGATCGGTCAGCCCCGGGCGGTCGCTCCCGGCGATCCGCTCCCCTATGGTCTCCGGCGAGGCGGAGAGGAGGTAGACCCTCCCATGCCGCCGCAGGTCGGCGACGTTTGCGGGGTCGCAGACCGCACCCCCGCCGGTGCTGATCACTCCCTCCACACCCGCAAGCGACTCGATAACCCCGCGCTCGAGGGCGCGGAACCGCGCCTCGCCGTGCTGCCGGAAGATCTCCGGGATCGAGACCCCGGCCGTTCGCTCGACAAGCGTATCGGTATCAAAGAATGGCAAATCCAGGCTTTCAGCAAGGATCCGCCCGACCGAGGTCTTCCCCGTCCCCCGGTAACCGATGAGTATGACCCTCACAGCAGCCCCTCCCCGTAGAGAGCCTCCCAGAACCCCGGAAAAGACTTCTCCACGCATCCCGGGTCCCGGATCACCATCCCGCCGACCGCAAGACCGAGGACGGCAAACGCCATCGCCGTCCGGTGGTCGTCGTGGGGGTCGACAGCAACGCCGTGAAGCGGCGCAGGGTTGATCCTGATGGAGTCCGCCGTCACCTCGACCCCCGCACCCATCCTGCGCAGGGTCTCCGCCGTCACCGCGACTCGGTCGCTCTCCTTGTAGCGCAGGTGCGCCGTCCCGGTGATTGTCGTCGGCGACCCTGCCACCGCCGCCACTGCTGCCAGCGTCTGGACGGTATCGGGGGAGGAGGACATGTCGATCTCGATACCTTCAAGATCGCCCGTCCGCTCGACCGTCACCGCGTCATCACTGGAGGCAACCCGGCAGCCCATCGAGACGAGGGCGTCCAGGAACCGGCGGTCACCCTGAACGGATGCGGGGTTCAGTCCCCTGACCGTGACCCGGCCGCCGCATATGGCCGCGATCGCAAAGAGGTATGACGCCGATGAGAAATCGCCCTCGATCCGGTAATTCCTCCCCCGGTAAGGCACGCCGCTCTCCACACGGAACCATTCATAGCCCCGCCGTTCAAATCGGGCGCCGAACTCCCGCATCACATCCAGTGTCAGATCCAGGTATGACCGCGAGGCAGGGGGCGCCGGGAGCGTGACCTCCACATCCTCCTCCGCGCACGGCGCCGCCATCAGGATGGACGAGACGAACTGGCTGCTCACGCTCCCGTCGATCTCCACCCTCCCGCCGTGAAGTCGCCCAGATACCCGGACCGGCGGGTAGCCCGACCTGCCGGGAAAGATTACCTCACCACCGAGTCCCGCCAGCGCCCTGGCAAGGGGGCCGACAGGTCGCTCAAGCATCCTGGAACTCCCGGTCAGCACCACCGGATGGGGGGCAAGGAGCGCCACGGAGGCAAGCAATCGCAGTGTCGTCCCTGAGTTTCCGCAGTCGATGGTCACCTCGCCCCCTGTCCGGAAGGTACCGCCGCAACCGATGACAAGAACCTCTCCGGGCCGCCACTCAACCGGCACCCCGAGAGCCTCAAGCCCCCCGGCGGTCAGTTCCGTGTCGACCGCCCGGAGGGGGTTGGTGATACGCGTCTCTCCCTCCGCGAGCGCTCCCGCAATCAGAGCCCGGTGGGTGTAACTCTTCGAGGGCGGGGCCTCAAAGACCGCTTCGACAGGGCCTGTCCGCGAAACCCTGATAATCATACCCCCGGCACCTCCAGGCGGGGATAGCACCCGAGTTCTCTCAAGTTTGTCATGCCTCTGAGTTCCTCCTCTGCCTCAAGCCAGCCTTCGGAGATCTCAAGGTCGATGAAGAAGATGTACCTCCCGATCCCCCTCCGGGACGGCCGCGACTCTATCCGGGTCAGGTTGATCCCGCGCCTGGCAAAAACCCCCAGGATATCGGCAAGGAGTCCAACCCGGTCGATCTCCGGGTCAACCAGGAGACTGCACTTTGTGCATCCTGCAAGATCGCGGGGGAGAGGGGAGATCTCGACAAACCGGGTAGTGTTGTCCCTCCTGTTCTGAACGTCCCTCACGGCGATCGGGAGGCTGTAGATCCGTGCCGCCATCTCCGAAATGATGGCGCCTGCGTTCTCGTTTCGCTGCATAGCAACCGCGCTCGCAGCGTTGCTGCTGGTGTGGACGACCTCCACCCCGAGATTGTCGAGGAAGATGGAGCACTGCTCGTGTGTCTGTGGGTGGGCGTAGATGACCGAGAGGCGGGATGGGTCGTACCGGGCAGCAAGGTGGTGGCGAACGGGCATGTAGGCCTCGGCGGTGATAGAGACCTCAAACTCCATCAACCCCTGGAGCGTCTCTCCCACACCTCCGGCTTCCGAGTTCTCGATCGGCACAAGCCCGCGGCCAGAACCGCTCGCCACCCTGGCTATGATCGAGCGGATCGTCGGCAGGAGTTCGATATCATCGCCGTATAGCCGTGTTGCAAGGTCGTGGCTGACCGTCCCGGCGGGGCCGAGCGTCAGGACGGTCATCGGCCGCTCACCACGTGGTTGATCAGATCGTCGGTCTCTTCGGTCGCGGAGACCAGGTAGGAGGCGTAATGCCCGGCATTGGCGGCAAAGAACTCCTGGAACCGGTCGGCATCCCCCGACTCGACGATCTCCCGGAGAGCCAGGACTGCCTCCTCGAACCTGGCAAGCACCTCCGGTACGGCCGGGTTCATCTGGAGGATAGCCCCGTAGAGCCCCGCGTCCTGAGCAAGGATCCGCCCGACCAGTCCCATCTCGATCCTGTATATGGGGCTTGTGAAATGGAGAGACTCCGCGATGTCTGTTCCGGTCCTGCGAATGGCCTCTGCCTTTGCAAGCGTCACAAAGTGGGTGAGACCCTGGATCACCGCCATCATCCGGTCGTGATCCTCCGGTGTCGAGATGGTGATCTCCGCCCCCTGCTCACGGAATACGGAGAGAAGGGTATCGAGGGTCTCCTGGCTGCAGCGCGCCGGGGTTGCGACGATCGTCTGCCCCCGCAGCGACGCGACGCCAGGCCCGAACATCGGGTGAAGCCCGATCACCTCCGCACGGGAGGCAAGCATTGCCCGGACGGGTTCGACCTTGAGGGAGGTGAGATCGCAGAAGACCTGATCTTCTGAGAGCAGCGGCGCGATCTCGCGTATAACTTCCGCGGTGGCGCGGATCGGCACCGAGACCAGCACAAGGTCGGCCATCTCCGCAACATCCCGGTTCGTGAGCTCGGTCCTCCTCCCGGAGACGACCGTCTCCCAGCCCGCCGTCTGGAAGACACCGGCAAAGAACCGTCCCATCTGACCGGTGCCACCGATGATACCTGCAATCATACCGTTACTTCTCCAGGATCGTCTCTCTGACAGCAATCCCGAAGTGTCGACCGCCCTCCGCCAGACTGCCGAGAACCCGGTCGCCCACCGCCAGGGCGGCGACCGATACAGCCGCACCATCCTCCCCAACAAGCCTGATCGTCTCAGCGTTCTGGAGCACCAGACTCGCCTTCGCCTCCCCTGACCTCGCCTCCACCAGGAGGAGAGGGCGGCGTTCGATCTTCAGCCTGCCGACGACCACCTCGTGGGTCTCGCCCGAGTGCTCCACGATCAGCACCCGGTCACCCACCGAGAGGTCTGAGAGGTATGCGGTCTTCCCGTCAGGGAGGAGGGTGTAGGCGTGCACCGCTCCGGCGTTCACCCGGAACGGGCGGGGCGCCACATAGGGGTTTTCCAGTGTCTCGGGGTGCACCAGGAGGAACGCCGACGAGGTGTTGCCGACGAGCATCCCCTCCCCATTTGCAAGGATTGAACATGTATCCACACAGACCCGGTCGCCCATCCCGACAGGGGTGATCCGGGTCACCTCGAACGGGACGAGAGAGACGGGCACTGTTGTACCGGCGATCACCTCCGCCACCCGCCGGATCTCCGCCGGGTCATCGGTTGAAAGCATGATCCCCGCCGCACCACGCTCGAGAACCGTCAGAGCGACCTTCGCCTCCTCGGCGTTCGAGACTGCAGCGATGATCCTCTCTGACTGCGCTACCAGGTTCTCGAGGGGGATCACCGTCCAGTCCTGTGTCCTGACGATCACCTGGCCCTGCCGGGAAAGCCGGAGCGCCTCCTCTTCGGACTCTTTATCAACGATCTCAACCTCGAAGACATCTTTCCCCGGAACCAGGTCACCGTCTGGTGCGATCGTCGTCACCCGCCCGAGTTCCCGAACACATTCTGCGTCATCGACGAGGAGGGCGTCGGCCCCGCTCTCGATCGCAGTGGTCGCGAGGTTCTTCCTCCACGGCCGTAGATCAACCCAGAATAGTTTCATTTCGCCGTCTCCAGGGCCTCGGTGGGACTTACCCCCTCATGCACCACCCGGCAGACCGCGGCCACGAACCGTGCGGTATCGTCGCGCTGGAAAGCGTTCCTTCCCATGCAGACACCCGCCGCACCCGCATCAACAGCATCACGGATGGTCATAAGCGTCTCCAGATCGCCACCCTTCTCGCCTCCGGCGATCAGGACGGGCACCGAACAGGCGGCGGTGATCTGACGGAACGAGTCCGGGTCGCCTGTGTAGTTCGTCTTGATCAGGTCGGCGCCAAGTTCCTCGGCGACGCGGACGCAGTGCCCGACCGCCTGCGGAGATACAGGATCGATCCCCTTGCCACGGGGGTAGATCATGATCAGGAGCGGCATACCCCAGCGGTTGCAGTCCCGGACGACTTCACCCGCCGACTCGATCATCCGCGACTCGTTTGGCGCGCCCAGGTTGACGTGGATCGATATACCATCGGCGCCGAGGGCAACCGCTTCCTCCACAGTGCAGACAAGGACCTTATCGTTTGGGTCCGGGTTCAGCGAGGTGCTCGCGGAGAGGTGGACGATCAGCCCGATATCCTTTCCGCTCTTCCGGTGCCCTCCCTTCACCATGCCTTTGTGGAGGACGATGGCGTTTGCACCCCCTTCGCTTACCGCGTTGACGGTCTCTGGCATGTTGCGGAGCCCCTCGATCTGCCCCATCGTGAACCCGTGATCCATGGGGATGATCACAGAGCGGCCCGTGTTCCGGTTCATAATTCGCTCAAGCCGGATCTCTTTTCCAATCATTGTTATCACATCCTTAGAATCTCTATTGCTTCCTCTGCAGACCGCCCCTCATGGATGATCAGCGCGGCGGCGCGGATGAGACGGTCAGGCGTCGGGTGCTGGAAGGCGTTTCGTCCGATCGATATCCCGGCAGCTCCTCCTTCCATCGCGCCTTCCACCAGATCGAGGATCGCACGATCGTCGGTCTTTGAACCCCCTGCTACCACGACCGGCACCGGGCACCCCCGGGTCACCTCCCTGAACGAGTCCGGATCCCCGGTGTAGACAGTCTTTACTATATCGGCACCTAGTTCCGCCGCCACGCGGGCTGCGAGTTTGACGCTCTCGAGGTCGTGCTCATCTGCGATCTTCCTGCCCCTCGGGTACATCATCGCGAGGAGCGGCATCCCCCACTCTATACACTCAACCGCGATCCTGCCCAGGTCATGGAGCATCCGCGCTTCTGAGTCTGCACCGACGTTTATGTGCACCGAGACGCCGTCAGCACCCATCCTCAGGGCGTTTGTGACCGTGTTGACGAGAACCTTATCGTTTGGATCCGGGCCTATGCTGGTGCTCGCCGAGAGATGCATGATCAGACCCACATCACGGCCGTGCCGCCGGTGACCGTGCAGAGCAAGCCCAAGGTGCCCGATCACAGCGTTCGCTCCACCCTCAGCAATCAGGTCGATGGTCCTCTCAACATCGATCAGCCCGGGGATGGGGCCAAGAGTCACACCGTGGTCGAGCGGCACGATGATCGTCCTGCCGGTGTTTCGATCCATAATACGTTCCAGACGAATCTCTTTACCTCTCATAACCATTCTCCTCCCGGAATTTGATGATACGGTCTTTTCCGGGAAAGATCAAAACTGGCTAAACCAGTTAAAATAGCGATAGAACGCTGCCGCTCTGCAGTTGCGGATATCAGCGGTCAAAATCTGGCAAATAACTCCTGCGTGCGTGACGGTTACTTCGTTAACCGGGGTAAAAGCGGTCACCGGCGAAAAAACATTCACCACGCATTGAGTCTAGCGTTATCTGTTTGTGAATAAAAACATGCCGGTATCCACCCGGGCGAGAGTCTGGAGCATCCTCCCGCGCTAAAAATGCGGGAATGACTTATTTTCGGCTCCTCTTGAAGGCTATAACATCTCCAACGGTCGTTATCACCCGGTCAGGCCCCCCTATGGATATGGAATCTTCACCCGAGTCTATCAACCTGATATTGAGCGCCTTCTCAAGTTTTTGCCGGACATCATCCTCGGGGATGAGGTCACCTTTCTCGATCTTCTTGATCAGGATCTCGCGCTCCTTGATCGCCTGCGCAAGGTCACGCGTTGACCAGCCTCTCTCTTCACGGGCTGCGCGGATCCGGTTTGGGTAATCCTCGACCAGTTCGCCTTCCATCAGGTCAAAGACATCTCTGGGCTTCCTTCGGGGGATCTGCGTAGCAACCATTCCAGGCTTCTTCTGCGAACCACCACTCTGGCGCGGCTGCTGGACTTCTGTACCGTATTTTGCACATCTGGCGCAGACGCGGAGTTCTGCTCCTTCGATCTGGATTATTTTCGACTGGCCCTGTATAGGGGCACCGCATAGTTCACACTGCATAACTCTCGCAAACAACTTTATATTTATTTTAACCTATATAAGTAATCGAGGGGATGCATGGAGGATTTTGCCCGGCAGGCACCAGACAAGGAAACCGGTGAAGACATCTACCAGTACCTCTTGGAGCGGATCAGCAGCCTCGAAAACCGAAACCTGGAACTGCGCGAGCAGTTCCGCCAGATGGAGTCGGAGAAGCGCTACATCGAGACTCAGAAGATCCGTTATGAGCGTGAGCTGCGCAAATTGAAGAGCGAGATCGAGCAGCTCAGAAGCCCCCCTCTCGTTATAGGTACAGTTACTGACGTTATCGACAATAACCGCGTGATTGTGCGCAGCAGTGCAGGGCCGCGCTTTCTGGTCCGCACCTCCCAACTCATAGACCCCGAACTCCTCAAGCCCGGGGTGCGGTGCACACTCAACCAGCAGTCCCTTGCGATCGTCGACGTGCTCCCCACGAGTTATGACGCACAGGTCTATGGTATGGAACTTGTAGAGTGCCCGGACGAGACTTACGAGCACATCGGAGGTCTTGAACCGCAGATCGAAGAGATCCGGGAAGCCGTAGAACTCCCTCTCACAAAGCCCCACCTATTTGAGAGGGTGGGGATCTCCCCGCCAAAAGGTGTCCTCCTCTACGGTCCGCCTGGGACGGGAAAAACCCTCCTCGCACGCGCGGTGGCCCATCACACAAACGCGCACTTTCTCCGGGTTGTCGGCTCAGAACTGGTTCAGAAATACATCGGTGAGGGCGCCCGCCTGGTCAGGGAACTCTTCGACCTTGCAAAACAGAAAGCGCCTTCAATCATCTTTATCGACGAGATCGATGCGATCGGCGCGCACCGGAGCGACTCGACCACCTCCGGCGATCGCGAGGTGCAGCGGACGCTGATGCAGCTCCTGGCCGAGATGGACGGCTTCGATAACCGGGGTGACGTCAAGATCATCGCGGCAACCAACCGGATCGATATCCTTGACCGCGCCCTTCTACGGCCGGGGCGGTTCGACCGGATGATTGAGATCCCGCTCCCTGACCACCAGGGGAGGCTTGCCATCCTGAAGATTCATACGAAGCACATGAACCTCGGCGAAGACGTCGACCTAACCGAGGTTGCCAGGCTAACAGAGGGCAAGAACGGTGCCGATCTAAGGGCGATATGCATGGAAGCAGGCATGTTTGCTATCAGGATGGAGCGCGACATCGTCACCAGGGAGGATTTCATGAAA
>LDZT01005539.1_pt1 | contig 14307 bp, 8 predicted proteins | sample 615521 | NCBI WGS metagenome assembly LDZT01 (sample SAMN03408292, study PRJNA278302) | terrestrial metagenome | isolation source: oil reservoir sample SB1 | place: USA: Alaska, North Slope, Schrader Bluff formation | collected 2011-09
AGTGGAAAAATTCCACCCGGGTTTACTCGTAAATGATTAAGAAATCTATATCTAAAAATCGCTATGCTGCAAGGTAATTTTATGCGGGGGATGGGAATTCAACACGCGTTTACTGGTAATTCTATAAGCAGATAAGGGAACAATCTCTTAATGTATTAGATCTTCCTTAATATGTCTTCTTTTATTCTTTTGTTTTTTTCTTCTTTATATTTTTGTATCTCCGTCCAACAGCTTAGCAATTCTTTTCCATTTTCCCAGAATTGGTCAAAAATAGGCTTTACGTCTGAAACCTCCTTTATATGGCTTAGCTGACCTCTTTGCATTGTATCAGCACTTACGAAGTCATAGGATCTATTTTTCGTAATTAAGTAGCGATTATGGATTGCTCCTTGGGTCTTTGTATCTACAACAACTCTAAATTCAATAGCAATTCCTTCTTTCCTCATCTGTTTTGCAAAGTCACTATACGAATCTTTAAAAGCCTCATCAATTGTATTTGGCTTTGTAAGTATTTTAATGGTTTTAACAGAAGAATTATTTATTAATCCTTCTCTTAATAGTCGAAGGGAATTTTCGTTATAATAGGGGTCGAGGATATAGACAAAATCCTCTGCATCCTCGATATGACTTTTATAATTTTGAATATTATCATAGTCTTTTCCCGGTGCGATTAGCGTTCGGTCTAATTCCCTGTTGGTAAGGGGCTGTCGCAATATAAAATGAACATTTTCAGAGGCGATATCGGAAACTAAATCGGTTTATGGTGATTATTCCTGGATAAGCTATAACGGAATCTGAGCATTTTATCTTGCGTCAACGACTAAGACCAAGCACTTTCTTCAATTCCTCGCCAACAGTCCTTTTTCTTTCTCTTATAAATCCTTCAAAATCGTTTTCTTGCATGCACTTGAATGCAGCCGGTGAAATAAGATGGCTATCCATTATCTCTTGAATTTTCTTATCGTCCTTTATTTTATCTTCTATCTTTTTATAATATTCTTTTGGACAATTGTTCTTTATCCTTAGATTCGTTTCTTCATAAAGTAACGTCCTGTTCAAGATGCTATTTGCTAATTCAGAATCGAGTTCTATGTTACATTTTGTTGGGAATATATGATGATCGTTTATTTTTTCTAATGGATAATTGCCTAGAATTCTATCCGTAAACCAATCTCTTGAGGTTTTCAGAGCCAATAGATTCAGGACTGCACAATATCGTGAATTATTGGTGTTCTTAGCCTTTTCCAGACCTAATGATTCTTCAATAAACACATTATTTATTTTCTTTACTCTTTCAGGTACTTTCGTGTCGTCTTCTAGCCACCCTATGATCTCACGGTAGTCTTGAGACATAATGGAATCTGATGATCCACTATAATCTCCTGATAGAACTGCACACCAATACCACTTATTGATCTTTTCCCAGAATTCGCTCTCAGGGACCATCTTCTTCAATTCGCGATCATATTTTAGCCACAATGCACCCAAAACAGGAAAGAGCGTTGTATTTGGTATAAAAAGCGGTTTTATAGCTCCGAAATCCCTTATTCCAGATCCCATTATTTTTTCTCTAGCTTTTTCGGAGTAAAAAATAGCATTTTCCCATAATTCATCGAATTCACCTTTATTTTTAATCAATACTTTTTTATTCCCTTGTTTGTCTTTTACATTTGATCCTGGAATTAAATTATACAAGTATTTTGATGAACAATATCTCTGCACATGTAAAGACATCAGTTTTAAAAGGTAGACTTTCATTTCCCGGTCTACGCTCTTTAGAATATCATGATTTTCCAATTTGTCCCACTGAATTCTAAGTTCAATGCCATGTGGAAACAGGAAAGCATTGATAAGGTCAAATATATCTAATCTAAGTCCTTTACTATTTATATTAGCAAAAATAGTACAAACTTCCTTTACCTCTTTGCCCTCAAGAGTTTCGGTTAAAAACGAGAAGCCAAGAATAGATTTGATTCTCTCTGATACATCCAACTCCGTTGGTTTTTCATCAAGGCTCAAATCAATTGATTTTACATAATCTTTGATCCAACTTGCATATCCACTTATTCTATCTTTTAGAAAATCTTGGTCAGTAAGCAAACATAAGGGGAATAATCCCTTCTTAATTAGTTCTTCTTTATCATTCTTGAAAGAATTTGCGTCTTTGGGCTTTGTATAAAATTTATATATTATATTTTCTTCCTCACTATCCGACATCATCTGCTCTAGGTCGATAAAGAAATAGTAATAGCTATCTCTGTTAGGAAATTTTTTGGTAGGGGCATAAAGAGCATAATATATAGAAGATAATCTCTGTTGACCATCTAATACAGCCTTAATAGGTCTATTGCTTTTCTTAGCACCCCATAGTGGCTCCCACATCTTGAGTTCTCTTTCTGGATCACCTAATAGCCATAGCAATATCGTCCCGGCATAGGATTCATGCAGCATCGAGTTGAATAGAGCACTCACCATGTTTGGTTCCCAATCAAAATCTCTCTGAAAATGTGGGATAACATATTCTCCTTTATCAATACCTGAAATGAAATCTTGTACAGATATGTTACCGTGAGACATCGCTTAAAAATAGACTACATATCATATATACTTTCCCTATTTGTGCGGTAATGCCTTAGGCATCACCATGCTTGTACCTATTGCCAACCTGACAGAACCTCAATCCGTATGCCTTATTTAACTAAAAGCCCATTGGAAGCTAAAAGGAGGCATCAGTCTTTGGTTAAGATTAAAAAGGAGAATAGCACCCTTGAGGGATGGCTTTGGGAAGCTTCATGTAAGATAAGAGGAGAGATGGATGCTCCTAAATACAAAGATTATATTCTTCCTATAATATTCATCAAACGGCTATCAGATGTCTTCGATGATGAGCTGGATAAACTGGCAGAAGAGTACGGTGACAGAGCAATTGCAGACCAGCTTGTGAATGATGACCACTCCTTAGTCCGGTTCTACATCCCAGAGGCTGCTAGGTGGGCTGAAATCGCCATCAAGAATACAGGATTAGGAGAAGCTCTGACTGATGCAGTTAGATTCATTGCCTAGGAGAATCCTAAGATAGATGATGAAATGGGTGTTTCTGCCTTTCAAACAGAGTGGCTATTATAACCCATACTTGATCTCATTTCAGCCTGTAACTAGATGATTGTTTTAGTAATCAAAATATCGTTTTTATAATTTTATCTGTGCCTGCAATCAGCTCCTTTACCTCTTCTTCTGTTGGTTCACGCTCTTTTTTGTGATCGCAGTAATTTCGAATATCGGCTAAAAGCTGTATTTTCCTCCAGGTTGGAAGGTCGTATACACCATCTGCCTTAAGAGGATCGTTCAAATCCGCGACAGTTGGATTCTTTTTCTGTATATTGACACCATGATTGGCTGCAACTCGTTGAAGGTGTCCTTCAAGCACAACTCCTGCAACTGCTCCCGCAGCTCTGAGATTGACTTCGATTAACTGTGAAGCTGTTTTTAGCTCATGATCCTGCAATTCGGCAAACAAGTGTCCTGTTACATCAGATAGGACACTATCTATCCTTGTTGAAAGCGATTTTAAAAGACTAAATTGAGACGCAAATTTTGAAGTAATTACTGGCTTTGAACGAAAATCGATTCCTGTCAGCACTGTTGCACTCGTATGTGCAGGTTTAACTCCAGAAACATAATCTTGGATTACATATGTGCTGGAAGTCAATTTGTCTCTACTTGGATTAACAAGATAGTAGCTGCGAAATTCATCTAAGCGATCTTTCCCTAGGAGAGAAACTAACTTAAGTGCAGGTGTATACCATCTCTGGTAAGCCTCAGTAAATTCAGGGGATGCTATTTCACCAATTATTAATCCTTCCACGTTTTTTCCATCTTCTACAAGCTGATTTATTTGCTTCTTAATATCTTCAGTTGAATTCATCTAACATAACCCCATGCAATTGACATAGCACTAATAGTTTACGATATATAAAGTGATAACCCTTATGCATTTTCGCGATCTTACAACTTCCCTCATGAGTTCCTTGCTAAAGCTGATTAGGTAAGAACAAAAGAGATGGCACTAAATTCCCCCTTAAACTCATTTAATACTCTCTTCATCTCCCAATACAAGAGCATAAGGTTATTCTTCTGTACTACACAGGTGACCCGTGAGAAGGGTTTCCCCCTACTAATCATTCCATCTGTGCAGATAAGTAGCCAGTAATATTTTTTTGTTGACCTCTAACTTCTGGCTGTTGTAGGTAGATATCTTCCCCGAAAAGCTTTTAGTTATGATGGAATGACCTTCATATGGAGGATGGCAATTGACAGCACCTAAGAAGATCGAGGATCTGGTTAAAATATTTGAGAGTAATCTAGCTTCCTACAAGTCAGGGCATTATAATGAGACTCAGGTTAGGAGGGAGTTTGTTGATCCTTTCTTCAAAGCCTTAGGCTGGGATGTCGATAATGAGCAGGGCTTTGCTGAAGCTTACAAGGACGTTATCCATGAAGATGCCATCAAGGTAGGGGGGACCACCAGAGCACCAGATTACTCCTTCCGTATTGGAGGTCAGCGTAAGTTCTTCCTGGAGACTAAGAAGCCTTCAGTAGACATCAAGGAAGACATCCATCCAGCCTTCCAGCTCAGACGATATGCCTGGACAGCGAAGTTGCCATTATCTGTCCTCACTGACTTTGAGGAGTTCTCTGTCTACGATTGTCGTGTAAAGCCAGATAAGGTGGATAAAGCTTCCAAAGCTAGGATTCTTTTCTTGAACTACAAGGAATACCTAACTCACTGGGATGAAATTGAAGGTATATTCTCCAAGAATGCAATCCTGAAGGGCTCCTTTGATAAGTATGCTGCTGATACGAAGGTAAAGAGAGGTACAGCTGAAGTTGATGATGCCTTCCTGGAAGAGATTGCTAGCTGGAGAGAGATACTTGCCAGGAATATTGCCCTTAGAAACCCTGATCTCAGCACTAAAGACCTTAATTATGCAGTTCAAACAATAATAAATCGTATCATATTCCTTCGGATTTGTGAGGACAGGGGCATAGAGAGGTACATGCCCTTACAGGACCTACTCAATGGTGAGAGGGTCTATCCCCGTCTCTGTGAGATCTTCCTGCAGGCTGATGAACGTTACAACTCTGGGATATTCCACTTCGAGGTAGAGGAGGGAAGGGGGAACCCTGATACCCTCACTCTGACCCTGAACATCGATGATAAGCCCCTAAAGGAGATCATCAAGAGGCTCTACTATCCAGATAGCCCTTACGAGTTCTCAGTGCTCCCTGCAGAGATCCTGGGGCAGGTCTATGAGCAGTTCTTAGGTAAGGTGATACGGCTCACTGAAGGTCACAGAGCTGTGGTGGAGGACAAGCCTGAAGTAAAGAAGGCTGGTGGGGTCAAGTACACCCCTGTCTATATTGTAGATTACATCGTGGGAAGCACTTTAGGTAAGTTGCTGAAAGACAAATCCCCTCTTGATGTCTTGTTGATCAGTGTAGTAGATCCAGCTTGTGGATCAGGGTCCTTTCTAATTGTAGCATACCAGCATCTCCTGGATTGGCATATGGACTGGTATACCCAAAACCTTGTGCCATTGCTGGAGAGCGGTCTCAAGCCTTCGTCTCCAGAGATAAAGCGGCTGCTTCCAAGTGTCCAGAATGAGAAGGGTAAGAAAGGCAAAAAGAAGGAGCCAGAGCTTCCAATATTCCAGGGACGTGGTGGAGAGTGGAGACTAACCACAGCAGAACGAAAGAGGATACTGCTGAACAACATCTATGGTGTGGACATCGATAGACAGGCTGTGGAAGTGACGAAGCTCTCTCTTTTGCTGAAGGTCCTTGAAGGAGAGAATGATGAGACTCTCTCAAAGCAACTCAAGCTCTTCCAGGAGCGGGCATTGCCTGACCTCAGCAACAACATCAAGTGTGGAAACTCTTTGATAGGCTGGGATATCCTGAAGGACAATCCAGACCTAATCCAGGAGGACATAGAACGAATAAATCCGTTTGACTGGGAGAGGGAGTTCCCAGGAATAATGCAGGCAGGTGGATTCCATGTCATGATAGGAAATCCACCTTATGGAGCTTATTTTGGTGATGCGGAAGCAGCCTACTTCCGAAAAAAGTATCATGTATTTAGAGGGGTAAAAGACGTTTATACTTGTTTCATGGAAGCTGGGTTGAAACTATTGAAAAAAGACAGTAAGTTCTCTTTAATCGTCCCATCTGCTTGGCTAGGTGGTCCGGATTACGAATACGTCCGAACGTATTTGTTGTCTTATCAAATCGACACCATTGTGTTATTGCCATTTGATGTCTTCGCTGATGTGTACATAGACACAGCTATTTTCGTAGTCTCCAAATCAGATGCACTCAAAGATCACCAAGTACTAACCTACATCTACGGAAAGAAAGAAAAACTAACGAGCATTAATCTTGCTAAGCAAGATTATAAATTAGTCTTTCAAGATATTTGGAGAACAACTGAAAGCAAAAAGTTTGTACTTGAGCCAGAGGTTGTCCAGCTCCTTGAACAAATCCGTAAGAGATGCCCTTCTGTTTTTGGAGATATTGTAGACATCAAGCGTGGAGTTCTATTTGACAAGGGCTTACTTACCAAAACGTGCATTTCTTCCAATAGTCACAGATACTTTGAAGGAGACGTCTATAGATACCAACTCAATCTTGTCGCCAATAATTGGATTGAATTTGGCGACAAGATGAAAGAGTGTCCTAAAGAATTTATCTGGTTTAATGGTCCAAGGATTCTTTTACGCAGGCTGGTAAATCGTCGCCAAAGACTCATGGCAACTTTCACCTCAGACACACTTATCACTAACAAGAATCTCTATAGTATCTTACCTAAAGACCAAAATCTCCCCATTATGGCTATATTAGGTGTGATGAACAGTCGCTTGATTTCCTATCTATATGTAAACCAAGTGACTCAGGCAACCAAAGACGATTTTCCACAGGTAACTATCAAGGATGCTAAGGCTTTACCATTTCCAGAGATGACAGACATCACTGATCGAACTCACATGGTCACTCTAGTAGATCAGATACTTTCTCTCAACAAGCAGCTTAAAGATTCCCGTACACCCCAGGAGCAGACCTCCCTCCAGCGTCAGATAGAGGCAACAGATAGCCAGATAGACGACCTAGTCTACAAATTATACGGTCTTACTGAGGAAGAAATCAAGATAGTGGAAGGAACCAGATCGAATTAGAGGGTATCAAACATGGCAAGAAAGATCTCTATCGAACGTGTTGGTGAAATGATGAAAGTAGTTCTAACTGAACTACAAAATGCAGGAGGACAAGCTAGGCTCAAAGAACTCTTACCTAGGGCTGAATCAAAGCTTAACCTTACCGATTATGAGAAGGCACCTTATGAAAAGTCTGGTTATATTCGCTGGCAATCTATAGTTCATTTTTATTCTATTGATTGTGTAAAAGCAGGATATATCCAGAAATCAGGTGGAAAATGGTATTTGACACCAGATGGAGAAAAGGCACTACAGATGCCTGCTGATGAATTCATAAGATCAGCTATGGATAAATACAGAGATTGGAAGATATCAAGAGCAAAGAGTAGCGATCCTACACATGAAATTGAAGAAGATACTGATGAAGAGAAGGCAGTACGTCAAACTGCCTATGATCAGGCAGTCGAACAGGCTAGGGAAGAGATTGAGAGACACATCAGTGATATGGGACCCTATGATTTTCAAAAGCTTGTAGAAGAGCTGCTAAAGGCTATGGGCTACTATGTTCCCTTCAACGCTAAGCCTGGACGTGATGGTGGAATCGATCTGGCTGCCTATAAAGACGCTTTAGGGATCACACCACCACGTATAAAGGTCCAGATAAAGCATAGAGAGCAGAAGTTGACCGTGAAAGAGGTCCGTGAACTTGAAGGGCTCCTCCGTAAAGAAGGTGATATTGGGCTCATAGTCTCATCTGGTGGCTTTACCTCAGAGGTCGAGAGGGAGATAAGAGCCTCAGTAAAGCACATTGAGACAATGGATCTTGATCGTCTTATCAACCTTTGGCAGCAGCATTATGGAAACGTCGGTGAGGCTGGAAAGACTCTATTACCTCTTGTGAAGCTCTATTTCCTAGCACCAACAGAGGAGTAATCCACGCTCACCAATATGAACTCCAGCAGCTTCGGCGAGACCTCGACCTCCCTTGCCACCTTCGCCACGATCTCCTCGTAGTCAATCCCTTCAGCCCGGAGGAGATCTTCACCTTACGGACTGCCAGGAGGACATCTCCCATGATTCGGTTTGGCTATCTCGTCCCTAGAATTTACGATCCGGATTTTAATGGTGGCTTGCACACCCCACACGGCACGTATCCTGCTGCCCGAGCCTCCTCTGAGCTGGAGAACCAGATCGCATTTTCGGGCAGGATCTTTTCCGCCCATCGGCATGAAGGATAGTGATACTTATCGGACCTCGTAGAGCCTACAAATAGCCCCCCTGTGGTGGTCTCCGACTGGGCTTGGATCAACGCAACTACGTTCTTGTATCCTACACCCTTGACGCTCGCCTTCTCGAACATGTAGTCGGGCTCTGATGTCCCTTTATTCCACCAATCATCTGGGTCGAATTCGTTGTTGCTATAGTCCTTAACCACGGCGAAGCCTGCATCTACCAGAAGCCGATTGAAAGGCGTGGCGTTGATGGTCCCATTGAGGTCCTCCAGCCAGACCACGGCGAGGAGCCGGTTATAGGGGTCCCGCCCATCCCCTGACGTGTTATCGATGTCCAGCCAGACCTTTTTCCCCAACAGGGTCTCGGTGGTGTATACCTCCGCTGGTAGTCCATCAAGCGTGCTCATCTCCGGGGAGTCGACGTCTGCCAGTCTCACACGCTCGATATCGTAGATGATTCGTGGGTCGGTCTCCTCGATCCTGATATCGAAGGTGTCTCCATCAACCACGTTGGTTACAATCCCGCTCGCCTCGTCTTGGGCAGCTGACGCCACGAAAGTCGAAAGAGACACCAGCATAAACAGAGCTAAAATGAGTTTAGATCTCGTTTTCGTCACCCTCCTCTATCGTGAAAAACTTTCACAATATATGAATAATTTTTGGTGAGGAAGAGCAGCGAATCTTAGAGATCCAACTCCGGTAAGCACTTGATGTGGGACCGCCCGGAAGTCCGGTACCAAGCATTGCTCTTTTGGATCAGATCGATTTTTATCGAATAATCTGCTCATTTCAGTGCGCCGCTGCAAGTTTATTTTCTGAAAAGAATTTGGACGAAAGAGCTTTCATGTGGACGTCGAACTTTACGAAATCAATGGTTAAGACGACTCTCCGAAATACTTTCATCAGGATATTTTTTATTCCATTTAATTTCTGTGTTATTAAATACTTCATCGCCTTTTAGAGGTAAAGGAGAAAAGCTCTGATCAAGATCGAGACGAATCCATTGGGTTCGACATACGAAGTAATCATAAAAGTCTGATGCTGCTAAATGGTTTCGATGCCGACGCTCATTGAAAATGTAAAGCCAAACAACATCTACAAATTTGCCTTTATGATTAGCTTCCTGGATCTCATTCGAGTAACACTCACGTTTTTTAATGTCCTCGTTAGCTGCTGTAATTATAGATTTGATCTCGCTTTTTGACAGCCCTTTTTTTACGAGCAAAAACGCGCTTAAACGTTTTGCAACGCCAGTATGGGCAGGTTCCAGGTACATAATAGCGTATTTTTGCTTATCTAGGTCAGATTCCAAATCATGAGAAATATTCTCTGCTTTGAGAGATTCATAATCCTTTTTGCTATTTCGTGAATCGCGTTTTTCTTCTTTGATCTTCTTTAGCACGATTTGTCGAGTATTGTTGATCTCACCTTCTGGATAATCGGTAGCCAATGATGTCGTTTCTAATTTTGGAGGGAGAGTTTTCATGATTGAGGACCTGTTATCTTCTCTCGCTTCACGAAGATTATTAAGAGGAAGTTCCACTATTATCATGCCATCCTCTTCTTCTTCAAATCGCTTAATTACCCTTTCATGTCTGCAGGGTCCGTAGGAACCAGATCTGCCTGAAATCGGAGGTGAATGGTCGGGATCAAATGCATTCACGATAAAGATAAAACCATATAAGGTGCTGTAGGCATCTGCTATTGCTTTTTCATGGTAAGATTTTACATCAGGATTCAAAGTTAGAACAAAAAGAGTATCAATAACACCTCTCAATTTGATGAGATCATGGGCGGAGAGATAATCGTAACAGATGAATACTGAAAAATTTCCGATAGGCGTTTTGAAAACAAATAGTTCATCACCCTCTACCATCATCGGAGAATCATATTTAGATTTTAATAATTTTTTCTGCCTGATCACACGACCATCCGGAAGAGCTACAGCACACGAATTGACGAATTGTCCTGGAGAAATATTCTCATAATCAAGTCCAGTAATGATGATGAGATTATCTTTCTCCGATTGTTTTTTAAGATCATCAAGCCTGGATGTCGGGAAAAACATTTCAGGAAAAACTACGGCATCTGCATCATTTTGAACTGCTTGATCTACCATATCGTTGAATATTTTCAAGTGTCTATCTAAGCCAATCTGATTCAAAGCATAATCATCTTTAGTATAGCATTCATCGAATGATATTCTGGGCTGTACTAAAGCTATTCGAGAAAACGATTTAACTGACGAACCAAAGCTGACTTTGCGCACGTTTGGAAGGACAACATAGCGAAACTTCAAAGTCTCAATTAAATCGGACATTTCAGAGAGCAGATCAGAGTAATCTCTTGCTGGGACAATATCGTCTGGTTGGCGATACATACCTAAAAGACTCATAATCGTCCGAGCCGCATCGGCGTCCCTTGTGATTGAGACAACTGCTAAGGCAACAGAAATACAACTTAGAAGAGATCGGGAAAAAGACCATCTGAGAATTAAATCTTCGAGGGGGTCGGGATTTATACATGATTTATTAATAATTTCTAATTGTTCAGAAGCTATCATCAAAGCGTCCTTTACTTCAAAATCTTCGGTCAGAGCAGATAAATGTGTTGCAAGATCCTCAAGAATTTGATTTGCAGCAATAACGTCTTCATTGTAATGAAATTCTATAATTCTTTCGAATTTATCAATTGTTGGCGTATTTGAGAGAAGTGTGAGTATTTTCTCTGTTTCGATCCTAAGCCAGCTATACGGCTTTCTGTTGCCTATTCTAAATCCGATATAAATCGTTTTTATGTTAGATGAGGACGCTAAATGATCTTCGATAACTTGAAAACACTTAAAAGCAAGATCTAGCAGATCTCTTCTCTCAGAATCACTAGTCACTAGTTCGATATTTAGCTGAGCTAAATCCGCATCCGAAGATAGCTCAAGGTTGGTGCAAACAATTCCTCCTCCACTTAAAGTTTGTCGCATTGCCTCCAAATCACGAGATTTCGAATTGAGAATTAGAACCCTTGGAATTTGGGATTCTGAAACTGCTAACACGTCAGGATTTTTTCTGCTTTTGAGGAGTTTCGTATAATCACGCTGGATATCCTCAATAGTCTTATTAATTAGCCAATGATTCCCGCTTCCGTTTTCTACTAAGCGAGAGAGAAACATCATGTAATTATCACACATGCAAACAAAACAATGAAATGCTGAATGCAAATCTTGGAAAGGATCGGGTGCAAGATCGTCGATCGAAAAATCACCTATCTCAAAATAGATCGCTCTGAAATCATCGGATAGATCTTTTAGACTACCAGCAAATTCTGATTTTGTAACGCTGCTGTCAATAAGTTTTCCGTACAACTCTGATGCTCTCTCGACCAGCTCGATAGATTGCGTAACATACGCATCTAATTTAGATAAATATTTGCTCAAATCGGTCTCAATCATTTTCTATGTCCTGTTAGTATTTGTTTCTTCATTTTCGGTGTTCTTCCGAAACATATTAGAAGATATAAAAGTATTTCCTAATCAACCCTTGCACTCTGCCAGGTTTATCTTCTTAAGCCTTCTCCGTACTACCTCTCCGACAGACTTCCCTCTTGCCTCAGGGCAAACGCTATTGCAGAACACACAATCTTGGAAAAACTCACTCAGAATGACTAATAATTCCAACAGATTCAAGCAAAATCTTCATATGCCGAATAATCATTATGCATCAGCATTATTATATAATTAGGCACGTATTTTGAAGGGAACAGCAGTCAACGATATGCGATGCGTGTTCGTAACGCCTTTCATCTTTTCTCATTGCTTGCCAAAATCATTGAATAACCAATAATATAGGTTTTCAGATGGATCAGACTGATATTATACCTTGTTTTTCGGCGAACAAGATATTTACCGGATTTTGCCTTAGGATACAAAATTTACATGCAATAGTAGTGTGAGAAGCCCAGTTGCTGTAGGTATAAACCTGAAATTTTGAGGCAACTCTCTATTGATCAAACTGATAGGAGGAAATCTGGTATGATTCGATTATTGTATATAATTTCTGCAATTTATATGACAATTGGAGTGTGCTGATATTAAGAGTCTAGGTAACGATTGGAAAGCAACGTTGATCCTGTACACGTAATCTTATGATAAAAGGTGTAGTCGAGCTGTTCGATTGACGAGTATGGGTTATATTGGCTGTTCTCACCTTTCTTCTTTTAATATATCCACACAATATTTTTTTACGCGATAAGAGAGAATAATAGCCCATATTGTCAACGGCGGTCTAAATCTGTCCAATCATGGCGGAATAAAACTGTCCACCTGCTAATCCCTGAGTTGAAACTCAGGGGTTGTGCCGATGCTGGACTTGGAGGAGTTCCTCATGTTGCGAGATTTATTCAACCAGGGTTGGAGCATAAGTGAGATCGCCAGAGAGATGGGTCATAGCCGGGTAACGGTCCGCAAGTACATACATTCTTAAGTTCCTCCTAAACCAGAGAAGAGATCGAATAGACCGAGCAAACTTGACGACTACAAGAAGTACCTCTCCGGGTAACACTATTGTATGTGTTCGTGTATTCCGGATGCACTGCATGACTTCCGAAGGACATACAGCGTCGCAAGAAGGTGGTATTAAATTCTGAAGTCTAAAAAAGTCTTAAAAGAGGGCTTGACGTCTGATGTCTTATATTGTACATTGATGTGCATAGATGTACAAAGCCTGAAAGTCGCAGGATGCAAGAGATTGTAGCCGGAGGGTGGAGTTCAGTATACTGAACAGGCTGCTGGATGCTCAAGGATCGACGGGAGCACATCCCTGGACGAACGGAGTGGATGGGACGAGGAGGGTGGCGGAGCTTGCCTCCGGGAGGATTGGGCGAGCGGTCACCATCAGTATCGTCCTAAACCCTCTTCCAATTGCCGTACGCTGGATTCTAATTTTTCTAATTTAGGAGAGATGCTCTAATTGACGAAACCGGTAGCTACAGCTGCGAAATTAGGAAATTAGGAAAATTAGAGGTCAATTTCAATCCTATAGAACAAGATTTGTGCCTCCTTACTGTATAGAGCACGCAAAAGCTAACATTGAGATGCTATAATTACGTCTAATTTCTCTAATTTACTAATTTGTGGCGGCAGCTATCGGTATTGAAATTAGACAAATTAGGAAATTAGAATTTCAGATTTGCCAGCTGGGTATGTCTTCTTCTCATGCTCAGGTTGAGAAATCCCACCATCTTTGCTGAACTGATTGAATAGCATATGTTTATAAAGGAAGATCAAAAAGAAAGCGTAACATCTTATTTAAAGGAGGGAATAAAAAAAACAGGATCTACAGGCTTTGTGAGGAGCAGCACACAACCCAGGGTCTTGCTGCGATGTATGTTGGTACTATACACGCCTTCTGCATGAACATTTTGATGAACTATGTACCCAAGTTCATGAAGTATACTCTATTGACCGATGTCCAGCAGAAGCTTCTCATTGACCAGGGTCTAAACCTTCTCCCAGAACTCAGGACTAATTCTGGCAGAACCTTATGTGAAGAGGATAAGGCAAGAATATGGCTCCTCGCAGATTTGTGTGGGTAAATTTAAGGAATCGCAGGTCCAGTAGTCCGGTCACAGCTACTACACGATTGCCTGAAATCAGAACTTTCATGAGATGTATCGCTACCAACCGCCCTAGAGGCAGGACTCATGGCAGGCATTTGCATGATTGAGTCCGATTATCGCTATCTTGAAGTTACCCACATGAAATAGCGAAGAGCCAAGAATATACAAAGACCTCTTCGGCATTCTGCGGGAGGCTGAAGTCAATTGGGATGTTTTAAGGGATCACAACGTCCTAAAAGCACTAGATGCATATC
>LDZT01005310.1_pt1 | contig 14265 bp, 9 predicted proteins | sample 615521 | NCBI WGS metagenome assembly LDZT01 (sample SAMN03408292, study PRJNA278302) | terrestrial metagenome | isolation source: oil reservoir sample SB1 | place: USA: Alaska, North Slope, Schrader Bluff formation | collected 2011-09
GCTACGCCTTACTCTGGCCTTAATCCTCAGTAATTTCTGTAAGCTTGCTGCGCTTTTTTCGGCACTGTGCTCCTGGTATGCTCCCAATGCACTATTAAGCGCGATAACAAACAATATAAACATTGAATCAAGTATCTCACCTATAAGCACCGCGGCAATTGCTGCGGCGATAAGAATAAATATTAACGGATTTTTTACCTGATTAAGCAGTACGATCCAGATGCTTGGAGGCTCTTTCATTGGTAATACGTTTGGTCCGTATGACTCAAGGCGACTAGCCGCCTCTGCCAATGTCAGCCCTTCATAGGAGCTTGAAAGTGTGCTCAATATAATGTTTTCCTCTAACGCATGCCAGCAATTCACTTCATTCTTTATGCTTTTGGTTAATCTAGCAATCACAATAACCCCCTTTGCTTAGTTTGATTATATCAAATAGGTATGATTAAAGATTCTGTAAATGGTCTGCCCCCAAATTATGTTCCAGAATTTTAAGTTAGTTTAATTTAAGCCGCAATGGGTGTAACCTTTGGCGCCGGCGGTTTGTAGCCACGCGCACTATGAGGACGCACCGTATTGTATTCAAGAACCCATCTTCTCGTAAGGATCCTCCTGTACGTCTGATAATTTCCAATTATAGTGTATAGGATTGGCTTGATCAGGTGGTCAACTTTTTGGTGATCAATTGGCCTTTTTGGGTACACTTTTAGTTTAGCAAATACATCATGTATATACAAACAGACGACACTGTTAAAACAGGTACCAGGATTATGTTATTTACTGCTTTCAAATGATCACCTGTTCCATATTATTTTTAGCCTGGATGACCACCCGTTCGTTATATGTGATTGCGGCTGCTTAAGTAGTTCCCCCTGAAAAAATCAGGGTATTTGTTGAAAAATAAAAGGAACTCGGTACCCAAAAATGGAAATTGTTATTTACGAAACAATAATTCCAAACGAGGGGCCGAATTCCTTACTCAGAAAATTTCTCCATGGCCCCTCAAAAATCCTGTTCTGGGGTGGTCACAATGTTAGTACTCCGAGAAGAATAAATAACACTATGGGATGCTGTTATCCCGGAATCAGTTAAAGCATTACCTGAAGAACTGGCCAAAATTGACATCATATTAGATAACCCAGTATTCATGCAGCCATTCATTGAAAGATTTAACACCAAACGAGGCAGACCGACTTTACCAGCTGAGAGATATTTACGGTTAATGTACTTGAAACGGCGCTATCAACTGGGCTATGAAAGTTTAATCAAAGAAGTCGGAGACAGCATTACATGGCGCTCATTCTGCCGAATTGCTATCACACGTTTAGTAAGCAAAATACGTAAAGCAGCTTCTCATGCCACACAAAATTTTGTAGACCGAAACCAGGAAGTAAAAAAGCAGATACTGTCAATTGCCAAATTGCTACGCCGCCGATCCCATAAGTCTTGGGATGAGATTAATGCAATAACCGGAAAAGTCACCGATATGGCAGAAGAAATATGCACCGAAGCCCTTGAGGTAGTCAGCCGGGTTAATAATAAAGGTCGCGCTTCTGTTAAAGCTATAAAAGACAAACTGATTAAGACTGTTGACTTAACCCAAAAGCTGATTAGCCAGGCTAAACAAGTAATTTCCGGTAACCGGAATATACCTGACCGGATTATAAGCTTTTTTGATCCTGAAGCCCGCCCGATTAAGAAGGGTAAGCTTGGTAAAACAGCAGGATTCGGTTATAAACTTCGTGTTGATGAAACAGAAAACGGGTTTGTCGCTGGATACCAGCTATACCGGGGGAACCCGGCAGATGATGATCTACTGATATCGGCTGTTGAACAACACAAATAGCTATATGGTTCTCCTCCGAACGCTGTTGCCACAGACCGTGGATTTGGCAGCCGAAAAAATGAAGAAGCTATTTATACCCTTGGTGTAAGGCGTGCCAGTATTCCGGTTAAAGGCAAGAAAAGCAAGAAGCGAACGGAACACGAATCCCAGCTTTGGTTTAAAAACCTACAGCGATTCCGAGCAGGCGGCGAAGCAAAAATTAGTTTATTAAAGCGTAAGTACGGTTTGAACCGAAGCCTGTACAGGGGCTTTGCCGGTTCAAATACCTGGGTAGGTCTAGGAATTTTGGTCCATAACCTAAGGAGAGCTGCCCAAATGACCTAAACAAAAGGTTCTTAGGAATAAAGTTGAAATGTATCACCCTCTAAAAAAATAGTTGGCATGAGTGTTGCTTTAAAAATCGATTTTTTCAGGGGGAACTAAGTAAGCCGATGGGTAATCACGGAATTATCGCCGCTTGTTGAAGGTGCTGCGCGCCGACGTTTGTATGGCCTGCTTAGGACCAGTTTTTACCGTTGTTTACATGTATTATAAAGGAGGTCCTGTTATTTGGACAATCTATTCTGCACCGTATCATAACGCTTAAACAATTATTTTTCGTTCAACAAATCTCGACATTATTCCTGAAGGATATCTGTCACAAGATGTCTAATTTTGTTAAAGGCAGTGGAGCAAATGCCCGGAGGATATGGATCTCAGAATCTGCGTAATTCTTGTCATGCTTAAAGCTTCACTGTATATTTCACACAGGTCCGGCCAAATTTCTTACTTAAGAACACAATAGATTGTCTATTTCCGCTTACCCCGGTTGACCTGCAAAAGGGAGGCTCATTTATGCACGCGTATATCAAGATGAGGATGGAACAATCCTCACCTACAATACCAATTCACTATAATTACCTCATTCAGTCGGCAATTTACGCCGCGCTGCCGGTTGATACGGCCAGTCATCTCCACAACAAAGGTTTTATTGCAGGTAACCGAAGCTTCAGATTATTTTCCTTTTCCCGGTTGATAGGTAAATTTATTTTTGACAGCAAGAAAAGCACGATTGCCTTCCCGGAAGAAACGTTGCTTGTTGTAACTTCACCGGATGCGGATTTTTTTCTCCCCCTTATAAACAATCTGCTGACAAGAAACTGTTTGCGCCTTGGAAAATCCGTATTTAATGTGGAAGAAGTCCGTTTCGACAGACAGCTTGCAGAGGACGATACTTTGACCATACGTACTCTCTCGCCGGTGGTGTCCTACAGCACCCTCCTGCGGCCCGAGGGAGGAAAATATACCTGTTACTACCAGCCGGGAGAGAAGGATTTCGAAAGACTTATCTCGGCCAACCTGGTTAAGAAATACGAAGCGTTTCACGGTCACCAACCACCGGACGGTGAAGTGCGGTTGCGTCCTTTGGACAGGCCGCGCCTGCACGTGACCACATACAAGGGGACTGTGGTAAAAGGCTATACCTGCCGGATAAAATTAAACGGACCGCGGGAACTGCTGCAAATGGCTCTGGACGCCGGCGTGGGAAGCAAGGGCAGCCAGGGGTATGGTTGTGTGGAGAAAGCAGGAAGAATTTTAAAAGCATGCAATAACTAGTCGATGATTAGAAAAATTAAATGGTAGTTTAATACAGACAAAAAACATACTCAATACTCATGAGAGGTTAATCCCATATAAGTAGACTAGCCTTAACAAATAATAATTCAATTAAATTTAAGAAAGGATGATAGAGTTGGGTTTTTTAGGTGCTGTTAGAGCGTTGGGAGAATTAAGAGCTGTTTCTGGATGGGAAGCACATCTGAAATTCCCTCTTGAAAAGTTCAAAACAAGACAAAAAACAAAAAAAGGAAATAATAGGGATGAAATTAATGAAGGACACAAGATAATGCGAATCTGGCTGACTATTGATAATCTGCAAGCCAATCAACTTAAAATCCAAGATGTTAAAAAAATTGACTTAATTGATTATAAAACAAACCCTGATATGAAAACAAAATATCTATATAAGGACAGGATAGGTACCAATACATCCTGGGGCTTCACACCAATTTTTAAAATGGGAAAGCCTCAAAAAGAGGTTCTTTCAAAAAAGAATGCATTAATTGGAAAGAGCGGAAACTGGCCGGAAGAAGGAAAGTCGATTTTTTATAAACTAAGAAACAGACTTTTAGAGGATTACGAAACATGTAAAATTTTTTCTCCAGGATCTGTTGAACTTATCATGAATAAGTTGACGGATCATATTGATCAGATTATAAGCTTATTCGACGGTAACGGTTCTTTTATCATGGTATTTGGTGCAAATAATCATGAACAATTCTTATTCCCAGGAGAAATACCCGCTTTTATCAATTATTTTAAAAATAAACTGAAGCAGCATTTACAGAAAGACAGTAATATGAAAGGAACAAGTAGTTGTTTCTACTGCGGACGCTTTTCTGACAATCCAGCAACATTGGACAAAATATTTAAATTCGCCACATTTGATAAGGTAAATGTTCTGCCTGGATTAAATGAGAAAAGCTTAATGAAGGTACAGCCGGTTTGCCAGGATTGTTTACAATACTTAACAGCAGGCAGAGAAATAATTGAAAGGGAACTAGCCGATAAATCAACTATATTCGGAATAATTATTTGGTTGATTCCCGAAGTGATTGGAATTGAGGGGACAGAATGGTTTCTGAAAAAAGCCTTAGAGAAACTTAATTTTGAAGAGAAAGGCGCGACAGGCATGGGTAGCGAAGCCGAAAGACGCTTTTTTCACCGATTGACGAAGCAGGAAACTGGACTTGTTTTCCATTTTCTTTTCTGGGAGCGCATCAAAGCTCAGGAAAGAATTCACTTAATGGTAGAAGATGTTCCTCCCACATGGTTAGTAAAGTTGGAAAATGCCTGGATCAAGGCAGTAGAGAATCTTTCAATGAACTGGGAACGCAACTTGGATACAGCTTTTAATACACTCTACTCTACTTGTATGGCTTTATCCGGACAAAGTAATGAAGATAAAGTAGTGATGCGTGATTTTGTGATCAAGGTATTAGGTAAAATATTGAAGAGTGAACAACTGCCTACTCAATTATTTAAAGCGATGTTCGTACGGAGGATACCAAAACTGGTTTTCGATTGTAATGTTTGGTCTGACGTGCAATTTACATCCCGGAAGGCCCAACTGGTTGTGGAATTTTTAGAGCAAATTAATAAGGAGGTGGCTTTGATTGAAGCCGGATCTAAAATTTCTTAATGTTTTTGAAGATAAATACTTAAAGACCACGCAAGGAAGGGGAGTTTTTCTAGCTGGTGTTACACTTGGTTATATAGCTAGGCTTCAGGTCGATTCAAACAACGATGTTCACAATTCACCACTTTTCAAACAAATGCACTTCGGTAGGATAACAGTCCGTGATTTAAAGAAACAGTTATCCCGTATACCTGAGTTGATTAAAGCGTATCATTTAAAATATCCTGGTTATTTACAGGAATTAGCCAACGAGGCGGGGATAATGATCTTAGAAGGTGGAGGTCAAGAATTAAGCATCGACGGAAATTTTGCTTTTACAGTTGGTTTCGCCAATGCTTCATATTTCTTCTGGAATAAAATTTATAGCAATGAAGGAATCCAGGAAGAAGAAAGCATTGATGAAGAATCTCAGGAATAAAATTACAAATTAAAGAATTAATAATATATATGGGAGGTATTATTTATGACATTAACAAGAAGAAAGGAAATGTTGTTCCTGTACACCGTTAGAGATGCAAACCCGAATGGGGACCCGCTAAATGCCAACCATCCTCGTTATGATGAAGAAACAGAGCAAGTACTGGTCTCAGATGTGCGTATTAAAAGGACAATTCGAGATCAGTGGTTACGAGATGGTAAACCAGTTTTTATTGACGGTGAACCAAAAACCCTAAAAGATCGTTTTGAAGAGCTAAAAAAGGAAACAAAGAAAAGCTCAGGGCGGGAAGTTATGGCCTTATGTTTGGATACACGTTTGTTTGGAGTTACATTTGCTCTGGGCAAAGAGTCTTTTTCTTGGACCGGTCCTGTTCAGTTCAAGTGGGGAAGATCACTACATGCGGTTACTGTAGATTTTGTTCAGGGTACTTCTGCTTTTGCTACAGAAAGTAAAGATGGTGAAGAAAAGCAGCAGCGCTCTTTTCGTAATGAATATAAGGTACCCTTTGCCGTCATTGCAGTGTATGGTATAGCAAACCAATTTGCATCAAAAAGGACAGAAGCTTCAGATGAAGATCTGGACTTATTACGCGATGCCTTGTGGCAAGGAACACAAAACCTTATCACCCGCAGTAAAAATGAACACAAGGCCGTTTTTTACTTGGAGATAGTTTACAAACCTGATTTTACTGGAAAAATCGGTGCGCTGGATGAAAAAATAAACCTCTTAAATAAAACAGGAGAAGTTTTAACTCGGGACGATGGCCGGGCAATTCGTAGCTTGAAGAATTGTCGGGTGGATATCTCAGAACTTACAGATAACCTTGCTGATTATAGTCAAAATATTGAAAAAGTGTTATTAAAAAAGGATAGCAACATTACAATAAAAGACTTGGATAAACTGACAAGTATGGAACTTAATGTTGAAATAATTCAGGGGTGATAATATGACACTTGTCTTTGAAGTAGCATCTAATATTGCTATGTTCCGTAAAGGATATACAACTACTTCCATGGTGTCATACCCATTCATCCCGCCTACTGCAGTAGCTGGCATGATAGCTGCGATTATAGGTCTAGATAATGGAGCCGACAAGAACCCTGAAAGTGCTATATATTGGAACAAGCTAAAAGGTACCCAAGTAGCTGTTTCGATTCGTTCTCCACTCTTATGGTATTCAACAGCAGTAAATTTAATAAAATTTAAAAACAAAAACGGAGACATGAGGGAACATATACAACCAAAACATCAATTTATAAAAAATCCTTGTTACCGAATCTTTGTGCGTGGCGGTGATATGTACAAAGAGCTTAAAGATAGGCTAATCAGGAATGAGTGTATTTTTACACCATATCTAGGAGTTGCCTATGCTATTGCCGAAGTTACCTATTTGGGCGAATTCATGGAGGAAAATGTCTGCGAATATCCGGTCTTAATTAACACTATAGTTCCTGTTATTGATGGTTTGGTCATAGATATAGAGAAAAGCCGTTCTGTTTTTAAAGAAACGGTTCCCTTGGTCCAAGATGCGGATAGAAGTTTCGTTAAGTCTATTCATGTACTACATAGTGGGCAAAGAGGACTTGGGAATATTTGTGTAAAAGAAAAAGGTAAACTGGAATTGAGTAAAGTTGGAGTGGATAGAGTTGCCTGGTTTGAAGCCTGGTAAAATCGAAAGTCATCCCGGAAGACTATTGGAAGATCATTTGTTAAAAACATCATATCTTGCAGAGAAACTTGCTGCGCATTATCTCGGCCAAGTGCCTGCAAATCTAAGATTAGCTTGTCTTTTACATGACGTTGCCAAAGCTCATGCTAAATTTCAGGAACGGTTAAAAGGAAGGGGCCGCTTTCCCCATGCGGAACCGTCTGCATATATTGCGCTATGCCTCAGCCGAGACATAATATTATCAGAGATTATACGCTGCCATCACACACATATAAAAAATAATTTCATAAGTGATTTTTGGTGCAACACCAATTATCTTGAAATTAAACGCACTTTAGTTGAAGTACCGTTATGGCCGGGAGGTGAAGCATTAATCGATAAATTAGGAATTGATTTTACCGATTGGCAGCATATGTTTCAGTCTGCTCAAGAATGGGATGATCTACTGGAGGAACTGGAAGATAAGACAAACCTGGATATTAATAGCTGGATAGATTTCAAGCTCCTATACTCTCTGTTAATTACAGCTGACCGTCTCGATGCTATTAACGGTGGATCAGATGATATTATTATACCCTCATTTAATATTCCCGGTAATGTTATTGAAAGATACCTGAAAAATCTAAAAACTACCCCCCTGTCATCTTGGCGTGATCAGTTACGTAATACTGTATTGGAAAACGCTGAAAATACCATATCGGGGCCGGGAGTATATACTCTTACCTTACCCACTGGTGCAGGTAAGACCATACTCAGCTTAGAGATTGCGCTCAAAATCGCCCGCAAAGAATGTAAGCAAGGAATATTTTACATACTGCCATTTATTACTGTAGTTGAACAGAATAGTGAGATAGCAAAATCAATATTTTCTATGGTCCAAGAGGACCATCACCTTGCATATGAAAGTAAAGAAGAAGATATGAATATACTACAGCGATTTATATCTATATTCAGGTATTGGAATGAACCAGTTGTTGTTTCGACATTTGCTAAATTATGGGATGTATTATATTCGCCCCGAAGTAACGATTCAATGTCATTTCACCGTCTAGCTAATTCCATAGTCTTACTTGATGAACCACAATCCATCCCGGCACGGTACTGGAAAAGCTTCGGTAACACCTTGGAATTAGTCGCATCTCGTATGAATACTACTTTTATACTTATTACAGCTACCCAGCCAGAGATAGCCAAAGGCAAAGAGATTGCTCCTAAGAATATAAATGTTCCCAGACAAAGATATTTAGCTATTTATTTATATAAACCTATCAAAATTGACCAAATGCTTGATATTTTGCTTGAATATGGCCTTGCCGACGTTAATGCCATGATTGTCGTTAATACACGTCGTGAAGCTCTGAAAATATTATTTTCTGCAAAAGACAAAAATATTTTTGCACAAAATCCGTTTTTTTTATCTGGATGGGTGACACCATTCGATAGAAAAAAAATTATGAAGAAAATCAAAGAAAGGGAAGATAGGCAAATGCCCCGTCATTTAATATCAACCCAGGTGGTCGAAGCAGGCGTTGACCTAGACTTTGAACTTGTAGCTAGGGATATTGCACCGCTGGACAGTCTGATTCAGGTGGCGGGCCGCTGCAATCGGCATATGTCTAACTATAAAGGAAAAGTCTATATATTTGAAATTATAGATGATAAAGGAAAAAAATATGTAAATAAAATTTATGATTCAATATTAATTAATTTTACAAGGGAAGTATTGTTAAAATATAAAAATGGAGATGCCGTTACCTTTAGTGAACTGGATGTGCCCTATTTGCTAAAAAACTATTATAGTAAACTAGTAGATGCATTGGAAGATCAAGGTCCTTGGTTTGATATCCAACATGGCAGATGGGGCGAAAGTTATTCTCTAATTAATGAACATATTTATGAAAGCACTGTTTTTATTGATCGTACTGGAGAAATCAAGTCTATTATAAATGAAATAAGTAACTTAAGTAATAAGCTAGAGAATAAAGATAAGCGACATCAACTATGGAAAATGGTTCAGGAACATTCCATATCTGTGCCTGATAAAGAACTTGAACAATGGTATAATGCATCTGGGTCGTTCATTCTTACCGATGAAAATAATGCCATTGAAAAAATATCCACCGGATTATGGATTGTAAATCCAAAAGGCATTAATCATATTTACCACGAGGAAATTGGTTTTATTCCACATGATAATTATAATGAATATTTTAAAAACCAAGCAAAATAATTTTGGGAAGCAAATTCTAATCGTTATCATAGGAAGCAAGATAATACATTGTTATGCTAGTTGATAACTTTATATAAAAAGTATCCCTTTATAGAAAAAAGAGGAATTATTCTTAAGAGATGGTTACTTCCGGCATAAAGAGAAAAATGAGGAATGATTATTATAAGCTTGGATGCTTTTATTTTTATTAAATCCAAGCGAAGGTAATGAGATGGAAAATCAAGAACTGCGTGTTAGCGGTACCCTGGTATGGTATTACTACATCTGTCCGCGCGAAGTGTGGCTGATTGGGCGCCAGATTACTCCTGATCAGGGCGATTCCAATATTTCGCTGGGTCGATTTATCCAAGATTATACCTATCCCAGGGAGCGTAAAGAACTTGCCGTGGGAAACAGCAAAATGGATGTATTCAAAATGGCCGGCGGAGAATTGGTAATCGGCGAGGTAAAAAAGACTTCCAAATACCGCCAAAGCGCCCGCATGCAACTGGCGTTTTATCTTGAAGAGTTAAAGCAACGCGGCGTTGTTGCCCGGGGTGAACTGCGTTTTCCCATGGAAAAACGTAAGGAGGACGTTATTCTGGATGAGCAGACGCAGTCGGAGATTGACCGCGTACGCCGGGAGATCCTGCGCATCCTTTATCTGCCTGGGCCACCGTCGCCAATAAAAATAAAGTTCTGTAAAAACTGCGCTTATGCCGAGTTTTGCTGGTCCTGATCTCTATTATCAGCGGGAGAGAAAATATTATGAAGAAAACCCAGTATATCTTTTCCAGTGGCGAACTTTTACGTAAGGATAACACTCTTTGTTTCGAAATGGAAGGGGACAGGCGCTTCATCCCTGTCGAGGATACCGGGGAAATCATGATTTATGGAGAAGTCGACATCAATAAAAGATTACTTGAGTTCCTCTCCACAAAAGAGATTATTTTGCACTTTTTTAATTACTATGGTTATTATATGGGCTCTTTTTACCCGCGTGAGCATTTAAACTCCGGGTATATGACTTTAAAGCAGGCAGAGTACTACCTGGACGAAGAAAAACGCCTGACCATAGCAAAGGAGTTTGTGAGGGGCGCAGTTAAAAATATCCGCCAGGTATTAAAATACTATCATAGCCGAGAAAAGGATGTTTTCAGCGCAATAAGTTCTATTGAGAATCTGCTTGCGCCGATCGAAGATTGCAAAGATAATTCTACCTTGATGGCCATTGAGGGGAATATTCGCGATCATTACTACCATGCTTTCGATCAAATAGTGGACAATCCCGACTTCATTTTCCATGAGCGGAGTCGACGGCCACCTAAAAATTATTTGAATACCTTAATCAGTTTTGGAAATTCCCTCATGTATACCATTTGCCTTAGTGAGATATATAATACTCACCTGGACCCCCGCATCGGTTACCTGCACGCTACCAATTTCCGCCGCTTCACGCTGAACCTGGATGTTGCAGAGATTTTCAAGCCGATTATAATAGACAGGTTGATTTTTACTTTACTCGGAAAAAGAATGATTACTAAGGAAGACTTCGGCCGCGAGACTGAAGGGATTATGATGAAAGAAAAAGCTAAAAAATGTCTTATTGAGAATCTGGACGAAAAGCTTAAGACTACTATTAACCACAGAGAAATCGGACGGCCAGTTTCTTATAGGAGGCTGATTAGGCTGGAATTGTATAAACTGGAAAAACACCTCATGGGAGAAAAAGAGTATCAGGCATTTGTAGCCAGGTGGTAGAAAGAAAAGATCAGCGACACCGGATACGATTAGATATAACCGTATATGCAGTAAAGGCTTAATACATAGCATTCGATTATTGTAAAAAACTACAAGTTGTGAAATGCTGAATTTAAGGTTGGTGACCTTTTTCTGTTTGTTATTTTAGTTTACGATGTCAATCAAAAAAGGGTAGCCAAGGTTTTAAAAAAATGTCGCCAGTACCTTAACTGGGTCCAGAATTCGGTGCTCGAAGGCGAGATTTCCGATGCGAATTTAAAAAAGATAAAAATGGAACTGGAGCGGATAATTAAAAAAGACGAGGATTCGGTGATTTTTTACTGCCTGCGAACCACAAAATATTCTTACCGTGAAATAATAGGCTTGAAGAAAGGTGGGGATGAAAATATAATTTAATATAGGGAAAAGAAGTTCTGATAAGAATTGTGTCGCTCACCAATAGCGTAAATATATCTAAAGATCGACGACACTAGCACACAAACAAACACTTGCAGCAGAAAGGATTGTTAAACAGGCCGGTATAGTAATCATTAAACTTTTTACTACCTTGAGCCTTATTTTTAGGGGATTTTAACGGGTTTTTAGCCTGCCTATGAGGAATTGAAACGCATGAGGACCCAGAACCGCAGTTTTTAGCCTGCCTATGAGGAATTGAAACTGATATTGCTGGACTTTGAAAATAAGGGTAAATACGTTTTTAGCCTGCCTATGAGGAATTGAAACGCTACTTCCCCCATTGTTCCGGCGTAAACCGGGACGTTTTTAGCCTGCCTATGAGGAATTGAAACAATTTTATATCCTTTCTATGAATATATACGAGGTGGTACGTTTTTAGCCTGCCTATGAGGAATTGAAACTTGAAATCGTCGCCCAAGTGTCGCCCAAAGCACTTATGTTTTTAGCCTGCCTATGAGGAATTGAAACTTTGCCTACTCACACCACGGGACGGACCCGATCAGCGTTTTTAGCCTGCCTATGAGGAATTGAAACTGATATTGCTGGACTTTGAAAATAAGGGTAAATACAAGTTTTTAGCCTGCCTATGAGGAATTGAAACTGGATTCCGGATACGGAAAATGATATCGAAAATACGAGTTTTTAGCCTGCCTATGAGGAATTGAAACTTGTCAATCTTCCTTTTTGAAAGCTATCCAAAATTGGGTTTTTAGCCTGCCTATGAGGAATTGAAACTTCATATGTTTACCATTCCATACCGCTTTTTTGCAGTGTTTTTAGCCTGCCTATGAGGAATTGAAACTGGTAAAATACGCCCATTTTCAAGCATTTCTCTTGCAGTTTTTAGCCTGCCTATGAGGAATTGAAACTTTAAAATGATGGAGAACTACCTGACCGGTAGTTCTGTTTTTAGCCTGCCTATGAGGAATTGAAACTAATATATGGAGAAGTTTCATGAGCTACAGCCAAAAAGTTTTTAGCCTGCCTATGAGGAATTGAAACCTATAGCTCCAACTGAAAACGTAAAACTTGGGTCCGTTTTTAGCCTGCCTATGAGGAATTGAAACACGGTTGAATGGCAGAATTTAACTTGTATTATTGAAAGTTTTTAGCCTGCCTATGAGGAATTGAAACTTGGAAAATATGAGATTATTTGACCCGTCGATAAAAAGGTTTTTAGCCTGCCTATGAGGAATTGAAACCTAAATCCATATCCGGCAACCTAGTTAACGCTGTCGGTTTTTAGCCTGCCTATGAGGAATTGAAACTTAATATTTGCCGTTCCAAGTAAGAAAATTGAAGAAAGTTTTTAGCCTGCCTATGAGGAATTGAAACTTGAAGAACCAGAACTTAAAAAAGAAAAAAATGACCGTTTTTAGCCTGCCTATGAGGAATTGAAACTTAGATATTGCTGCAGGGCCATATAATTCATTAAATCGTTTTTAGCCTGCCTATGAGGAATTGAAACATAAAAAATGTAGATATTAATGGAAAACTGCAAAAGTTTTTAGCCTGCCTATGAGGAATTGAAACGAAAATATCAAACTTTTGTTGCCTCTCTGGGAAACGTTTTTAGCCTGCCTATGAGGAATTGAAACTGTCCGCCCGAGGATGGAGCTGGACAGACGGTTTGAGTTTTTAGCCTGCCTATGAGGAATTGAAACTCGTCTTAATCGTGGACATTGCAGTCTGCAGCCACCGTTTTTAGCCTGCCTATGAGGAATTGAAACATCTATGCGAAAAACAGTCTATCAATCCCAGCGAAGTTTTTAGCCTGCCTATGAGGAATTGAAACTCCTATCTCGGGAGTAACCTTTTTGCCGGTTGTTTATGTTTTTAGCCTGCCTATGAGGAATTGAAACAATTCTATATGCTAAAGTTAAAAAAAGTTGGCAGCCCGTTTTTAGCCTGCCTATGAGGAATTGAAACTTAGCATGGGTGCTTTGAAAATGGGATTAACGGAAGAGTTTTTAGCCTGCCTATGAGGAATTGAAACATTGGTTATCTTAACGGGCGGCTCGGCATTCATCTCCGTTTTTAGCCTGCCTATGAGGAATTGAAACCTGGTAAGTAACATCGCAGTATATTGCGCTTGAAAGTTTTTAGCCTGCCTATGAGGAATTGAAACCATCGAAGAGGACGAAGGCCGGCCCGAGGGCGTACTTCGTTTTTAGCCTGCCTATGAGGAATTGAAACTGGTCTGCCGACAAGTCATAACCACCGCATAAAATCGGTTTTTAGCCTGCCTATGAGGAATTGAAACTTTGTACCTGCAGGCAAAGCCGGCAACGTTACAAGTTTTTAGCCTGCCTATGAGGAATTGAAACCGGTTTAGATTGTTCTTGATATTGCGTTTGCAATTGTTGGTTTTTAGCCTGCCTATGAGGAATTGAAACTTGGATAAGTTCGCAACGCCCCTCTCAAATTCCAAGTTTTTAGCCTGCCTATGAGGAATTGAAACATGTTATCAATTACTACAGTACCGTTGTATAATATAGTTTTTAGCCTGCCTATGAGGAATTGAAACTCATATAAGCTTCTCCTTAAGCCGCCAATCTTTCAGTTTTTAGCCTGCCTATGAGGAATTGAAACTGAGGAACGGGAAAGCTGGTCGGTTGTCACAGAGGAGTTTTTAGCCTGCCTATGAGGA
>LDZT01009983.1_pt1 | contig 14244 bp, 17 predicted proteins | sample 615521 | NCBI WGS metagenome assembly LDZT01 (sample SAMN03408292, study PRJNA278302) | terrestrial metagenome | isolation source: oil reservoir sample SB1 | place: USA: Alaska, North Slope, Schrader Bluff formation | collected 2011-09
AATATTGTCAGAGGTGATAGTGTTGGTGTTTGCCCCAATGAAAATGATGGTTGGATAAAAATAGATGATAAATATCCCAATGGGACTGATGGTTTCAAAAATTTTATTTCATATACCTCAACTGAGTCTAGTAAAGTAATAACTAAAATTTGTGTTAAAGGTGGAAGTGGTGGGACCTCCAATAACGGTTATTTATACACCTTTTCAGCTGACGGATGGTTTAAAAATAATGAAGTTAATTGTATTCAAGCATCAGGCATTAATACTACGACTGCATCTGTAACCAGAAGTAGCTCTGTTAGTGGAAATCTTTGTGCTGAAATATCACATGCCTCATTTTTGTTAGGAGTTGCTCCTACTTCCACCCCAATCCCAAGCGAGACTCCTACTGAAACTCCAACTACTACTCCAACAGAGACGCCTACAGAAACCCCCACCAATACTCCTACAGAAACTCCTACAGAAACTCCAACTAAAACTCCAACTAAAACCCCAACCATCACCCCTACTGAAGAACCTTCCCCAACTCCAACTAATGAGCCAGAGCCTACACCTACTGACGAACCAACCCCAAGCCCTACTCCCGCTCCCACTGATGAACCACAACCCACTGATGCTCCCAAAGAGGAAGAAAAAACAAGTTCTGAAGAACCAGCCGTTGGCGGTATCGTCACTCCAAGCGGTGAAATTCTCGGTGCCTACGCTGCTACAGGTGTAAGCGAAGATATTTTGATGACTTTCTTAGGCCTAAGTGGCAGTGGCATGACAGTTGCAGGATACATGCTACATGACAAAAAAAAGAAAAAATAAATCTCTAATTTTGCAAATTAAAAAAAATCACCCCAGTTTATTGATGCTAACTGGGGTGATTTTCTTGTCGATTTCTCTAAGTCATTGGTACTTGCGCGCTCAAGCCTTAAGACTAGATCGCGGTTTAATTGCTCAATATGAAGCGCAATTTAATCAAGACAAAAGATCAACCAACATTCCAACACACATTAATATTCCTTGGTTTGTGGATAGTGAAATCGAAAAGCAATCATATATCGATGGTCATTGGACCAACTCTTCAGATAAAAGTTCCTATCTAATGCAATCAGCTCGACCAGGAGAAAAAGGTAATATCATTGTTTACGGTCATAATAGTAAAGACATTCTCGGTAATTTAACCGCACTCAAGGGTAAAGAAATCATTACTTTGACTCTGGTAGATGGTAGCAAGCGCAAATATCAGGTTAACAATATCGTTGAAGTTGATCCCACACAAACTGAATTTTTACAAGCCAGTAAAGAAGAAATATTAACAATCTACACTTGTTCGGGATTTTTGGACCAGAAACGTTTCATTGTTCAAGCTAAACCTCTTGATGATCAGCTTCTTCCCAATACCGAATTAAGCTATCGCTAAAATTCTTGCGCAGCCCGCTCTAAAACTTCATCGGCTTCGGTTTCGTAATCTTGCTCGACTTCAATATCTACTTCAAGGCCACTATCATTAATCCAATCGCCTGATGGGGTTAACCAGCGACCAACAGTGACATGTAAACCACCACCATTACTCAATTCGCGTCGATCTTGAACTGTTCCTTTGCCAAAAGTTTGTTCACCAATTAATTTGATACCGGCATCGTCACGTAGTGCCCCAGCCACAATTTCACTAGAGCTCGCACTCCCTTTGTTGACCAAAAGCACAGTTGGTACTGTCTCTAATCTAGCTTTGCCAGTTGTTGAATAATCTCGCTGACTAAATTTGCTCTTTTGCGATACCACTGTTCCTCCTCGAACAAAATCGCTAGCGACAGCAATGGCGGTATCAAAATAACCACCGGGGTTGTTCCGCAGATCAAAAATTAATCCGGCAATTTCTTGATTATTCCATTTGTTTAAAATCGAGATTACGGCATTATCCCATTCAGCTTGAGTACGATCGCCAAAGCGACTTAATTTAAGATGAGCAAATGATTTGCCATCAATCTCCACGTATTCTAAAACCACACTTTCCACAATAATTTCATCTCGTACAATTTCTACTTCTCGACTATCATTATCTCCTGGTTGAAAAAGAGTTAAGGTGACAGCTGTGCCCTTTGGACCACGAATATTTTGTACCGCATCATCAAGCGTCCAAGTACTAGTATCCTCATCCAAGCCAGCTGCTTCATCTTTGACATGCAAAATCATATCACCAGCTTGCACTCCAGCTTTCTCGGCTGGGCTACCAGCTAAAGGAGCTATAATACCTACTATCCGATCAATATAACCAAGCTCAATTCCTACTCCATAAAAACTACCAGCTAAATCTTCACCTGTTCGTTCATTTTCCTCTGGAGGTAAATAAGCAGTATAGGGATCCTCCAAACCCCAAACCATGCCAGAAATAGCTCCATCCATCATTTTGTTATAATCAATTTTGCTTGAATCATAATAATCCCGTTCGACTATTTGCCAAACTTCCCAAAAAACATCCATTGAGACTGGTGCTTGCACTTTTGAACTTTGCATTAAGCGAGTTAAATCTTCGCTATGCTGGTAGTTGGCGATTTGATCCAAAAAACCAAGTTTCAAATTAAATGGCAAATTACCTAAAGCATAACGGTAACCAATGGTTACTCCCAATGTGATCAGTAAAAAACTCGTCACGATACGCACTAGTGGTTTAAACAATGATTTTTGTGATTTAGACATAGTTGTTTCTTGAAAATTAGTTAAATTCTCCAAATTTTGCTCATTATTATTAGTCATCTGGCAAATCATTGTAAAACGAAGCACAAAAAAAAGCTAGTTAAAAACTAGCCTTTTTTATTAAAAATCATTAGTTTTATAAGGTTTGAGTAAATGGTAAAAGAGCTAAATGACGAGCTCTTTTAATTTCTCTGGCCAATTTTTTTTGCTCTTTGGCACTCAAACCAGTTTTACTTCTAGGCAAAATTGAACCAAAAGGGGTAATAAATTTGCGAAGCGTATCTGGATTTTTATAGCTAAATTGTTGTTTCATGAAAACCTTCATTTTTTAATAATACTAAAAGGGAATGTCATCGCTAACATCTTCTACTTCCTCACCCTCACCCTCTGGAACTTCGTCTAATTCTACCTCATCAGTTTTTTCCTTTTGACTCTTTTTGCTTTTGGTTTTTGGCTCTTTGTCCTCTTCTTCATCCTCGTCATTACTAGCGCTATAGCCACCGCGACTATTTAACAGCATCATGTTATCAATCACAATTTCGGTGATACGACGCTCAGCTCCATCTTCGGTTTTCCAATCACGAGTCTGAATTCTACCTTCGACATAGGTCTTGTCACCCTTGTGCAGTAATTGACCACAAATCTCAGCTAATTTACCCCAAGCTACGACATTGTGAAAATCAACTCTTTCTTGTTTTTCTCCACTATCAGAGCTAGTCCAAGAACGATTGGTCGCTAAACCAAAAGAACAGACAGCTGTCCCATTAGGAGTAAATCTTAAATTTGGATCCCTAGTTAAATTTCCGATTAACATTACTTTGTTTAAAGATCTGACTGACATTTTTTCCTTTCTCTGTAACAGAGTTATTTCATAACATTATCATATTAATATCTTTTAAATGACAAAAACTGTTATGTTTTATTTTTTACTTTCTTCTTTTTTAATATTTTTCTTAGTTTCACTCTCCTTTTTCTCAACAGCCTCACCCGCTTCTTTTTGCACTATTAAGTGGCGCATAATCTGGCGATGTAAATCCAGTTCTTTATTCAATTTGCGCACTTTTTCTGGAGCTAACTGCACAATTAGGTGAGTAAAAATTGCTTCTTGATGAGCTTTGCCCAAATGACGAATTTTGTAAGCCAATAGTTTGCGCTCCCAATCCTGTTCTTCAACAACCTTACCTTTAAGCTTAGTAACAAGATCAGTAATTTCTTTGCGAATTTTTGCTACTTCAGCATCCAAAAGATCACCTGTTAACAGGTAAGTTACCTCATAATCTCTTTGGCTTGAATTTTTCACCAACTTCATCTGTTCCATTCTAGTTCGCGGAAAAAATTGCCGGAAAACAATTTTCCCTCGGATAATTAATAAATTTTAGCGAACTCAGTGGGTATTTTAGTATAAAATGCTTGAAATTACAAGCAAAAAGATCGGCAACACTCACTAAACAAATTTGATCGTGAATTGAATCAACTGCAAGCATTTTTCTTAAGCAACTAGCGCCCCACCATAAACTCGACAATATCCCCATCTTGCATCAGATAGTCCCTGCCCTCTTGACGAATTTTGCCAGCTTCTTTGGCTGGTTGCCAACCACCAAGCTTGACAAAATCTGCAAAACTAATGACTCGAGCGCTAATAAACTTGTCATAAAAATCAGTGTGGATCACTCCAGCTGCTTGACGAGCAGTGGCCCCCTTTTCAATGGTCCAAGCTTTCACTTCAATTTCACCAGCGGTCAAAAAACTTTGTAGTTGAAGAATGTCATAAGCCACTTTGGCTAAACGTTCTAAACCACTTTCTTGTAAACCCAAGTCTCGAAGGTAAGCCTCTTGATCTTTTGTGTCGAGAACAGCTAACTGACTTTCAATTTGAGCTGAAATAATTACCACTTGCTCAGAGTGGACATCTAGTTGCTGAGCCCATTTTTCTTTCAAAGCATCTGCTCTTCCCAAATCTTTTTCATTGACATTAATCACAAAAATTTCTGGCTTGGCGGTCAACAAACACAATTCTTTAGCTACCAAAGCTTGCGCTTCACTAAGTTTTGACTTGCTAGCTTGTGTTTGATTATTGCGTGCTTCACTGACCAGAATATTTTGTCCTTTTTCAAGAATTTTTTTAAAATCTTCAATAATCGACCAGCGCAATTGATCTTCTTTGGAGACCGTGCCTTTGGGGGTATGTTGTTTATTTAAAGTCGCTAAATCCGCTAACTGTAGTTCAGTGCGAATGGTGGCTAAATCTTCAATCGGTGAAACACTCCCTTCTCGTACTACATTAGCATTCTCAAAAGCGCGTAACACATGACAAATGGCTTGGGTCTCACGAATATTGGCCAAAAACTGATTGCCCAAACCTTCGCCTTGTGAGGCTCCTTTAACCAGACCAGCAATATCCACAAATTCAACCAAAGCATGCTTGATTGGTGGCAAATTAGCTAATTTTTCACTTTGCTGAGTAATATTGGCTAATACTGCTAAACGCTCATCTGGCACTTCAACCACTCCAATATTCGGCTGAATAGTGGCAAAAGGATAATTTGCAACTAACGCAACTTGTTTTTTTAAGAGCGCATTAAATAAAGTTGATTTACCAACATTGGGTAAACCAACGATGCCGATAGATAATTGACTTGACATAAAATTAATTTTCTTCTGGCATGACTATCCAAGCGATGATGTAAGCTAGTAATCCAGGAAAACCACCGGGAATACAGGCTAAAGCGAAGATTAGACGCACCAGAACTGGGTCAATCTCAAAATAATTAGCTAAACCACCAGCCACACCGGCAATTTTTCTGTCGGTCTTGGAGCGAGTTAAACGCTTCATAGTTTTTTTCTTTGTTGGCATTTTACCTTTCATTAAAATTTTAATTTCTTTAGCTTTATTATAACTGATCAAGTAAAATATGCCTGATGACAAAATTGGTAATTGATGATGCCTCGCAAGTTTTGCTAAAAAAGTTGCCGGTTTTTATGCCAGATGCTACTTTGGGTGTGGTGCGCAGTCTCAGTCCCAATGATCTTCAAGCAATTGGTTTAAATTGGTTGATGGTTAACACTTTTCATCTGATGAGTCAACCAGGTGAGAAAATCTTAAAAAAAGCTGGAGGTTTGAAAAATTTAATGAATTGGCCGGGCTTTTTGGCTTCTGATTCAGGAGGGTTCCAACTTTTTTCTTTGATCCAAAAAAATTCTAATTTAGGAAAAATTACTGACGAAGGTGTCGTTTTGTATAGTGGACCAAAAAAACAAAAGAAAACGCTGTTTACTCCAGAGAAATCAATCCGTTTACAATTTGCCATAGGCAGTGACATTAAAATTGTTTTAGATGATTTTAGTCCGCCAGATGCGGATGAAGCGCGCCTGGAAACAAGTGTTAAAAGAACTATCGCCTGGGCGAAACGTGCCAAAGCTGAATTTGACCAACAACTCCAGGCGCGCCAAACTCAACAACTTCCCGCGCGACAGAGCTCACGACACACTCAGCCAGCCCAACGACTCAATCCCCGCCCCCTTTTACTTGCTCCCATCCAAGGGCATAATCATCGAAAATGGCGCCGTTATTGTGCCGATGCACTATTGGAAATTGGCTTTGATATTTATGGTTTGGGTGGCTGGCCACTTGATAACAATGACCAATTTGACTATCAATTTGCTCAATTCAATGCTCAGCTTACTCCAAACAAATATCCTCGTTTTGCTCTCGGTGTGGGCAGTTTAGAAAATATTGTCCGCTTATATTTAATGGGCTATCATTTTTTTGACTGTGTACTGCCGACTCGCGATGCCCGTCACCAGCGCCTTTATGTTTTTAAAACTAATCCCAAAGCACTAAACCTAGGTGAAATCAAAAAAATAGTAAGCAACAATCAATTGGACAAAATTTTTAATTATTTATACATTGGTCAGGGAAAATATCAAGCAGATTTTCAGCAAATTAGCGAACACTGCGATTGTCCAATTTGTCAAAATCAGCAGATAAGTAGGGCCTATTTACATCATCTTTTTAAAGTGAAAGATAGTAGTGCCTGGCGACTGGCGACTCTACATAATTTGCGAACTTTTCAACTCTTAATTGAAGCACTGAGCAGATAGAAACAATGCAAATTCGCTCAACCAGGCAGTTAATAATTTCTCAATCAATTCTGTAGGCTTTTTTGTCATTCTATTTTTCTAAACTTAGTTGGTGAACCAAAAAATCCAAAAGAACAACAAGAAGAAATTTCCTCTTAGCTATCGTCCTCGCGAAAAACTTTATTATTCTGGAAAAAACAGTTTAAACAACGCTGAACTACTAGCCATTATCTTAAATAGTGGTCATAAAAATTTGCCGGTGCTTACTTTAGCCAAAAATATTTTAAAAAAGATGCCGCTCAATCAATGGCACGAAATTTTTTTATTAAAAAATCCCCAGCAAGAACGACAGTTACTTAAAGATTTGCAAGGCATTTCTGGAGTGGGTTTTGCTCAAGCTAGTAAAATTATTGCAGCTATTGAACTGGGTCGGCGCAGTATTGAACAAGCTAAGACTAGTCCCCTTCACTCTCCCAAACAAGTTTATCACTATTGCACTGAGCTAAAAAACAAGAAACAAGAATACTGCTTAGCATTTTTTCTTAACGGCCAACAAGAATTATTATTAAAAAAAATCATCACCATTGGCGGACTAAATTTTAATTATTTAGAAGGTCGAGAAATCTTTGAAATCGCCTTTCAACTCCAGGCCAGCAATCTCATTTTGGTACATAATCATCCATCAGGAAATTTACAGCCATCGCTAAACGACTTGCAAGTTAGTAAAAAATTAGCCGAGCTGGCCGAAGCCATGGGTATCAATTTAATTGATCACTTAATCGTTTCCAGTCAAGGATTTTTATCCATTAGAGAAAAATGTGGTGACTTAAAAAAATTAGACTGCCAACTTTGAAAAATACAAAACCACCAAGAAAATAGAAAGCTTATTTAATTTTTCTGATGGCTTGCTGACCATCTTCTAGGTCTAAAATTTCGTAACCTTTGTTTTTTAATTCTGCTCGCAAACGATCAGCTTCAGCAAATTTCTGATCACGACGAGCTAGTTGGCGCTTTTTAATTAATTCTTGAATTGTATCTGGTAAATCTGCCAATTGCAGGAGATTTTCTTGCAAACCCATTTTTTGCGCAAAATCCTGGTCAATGATTTTTTTAGCTAAAGATTTTCTAACTGCTTCTAGTAAAGCTTCTTCCGTTAAACCCGCCAAGCCTAAACCCAAAACCTGATCAAATTCCATAATTAAGCGATACAAAACATCGCTGTCTAAGTCACTTTGCATTAATTCCCAGAGTACAGTCAACGCTTCATTAGTTTTTAGATCATTTTCTATAGCGTCAAAGAAATCATAATGCAGTTGCATTGCTCCCGGAAAATCACTTAATTCTAATTCGTTGTTGCGCTTGCTATTTCGCAAATCTAAAACAAAACGGGCTAATTTTAAATAGGCTTTCTGGGCGGCGGCTAAGCTATCCCAAGTAAAATTTTGCTCACTGCGGTAATGACTCATTAAAAATAATAAACGGAGCGCTCTTGGTGAAAAACCTCTGTCAATGACATCATCAATCGTATAAAAATTGTTGAGTGATTTGCTCATCTTCTGACCCTCAACAAATAAGTGATTATGATGCACCCAATAGCGACTAAATGGCTTCTTACCAGTCACTGCTTCGGTTTGAGCAATTTCATTGGTGTGGTGAATATTGACGTGATCAATGCCTCCAGTGTGAATGTCAATTTGCTCTCCCAAATGTTCTAGCGCCATCGCACTACATTCAATATGCCAACCAGGAAAACTGCGCTCATGCCAAGGACTGGACCAGACCATCTGCCGATTCTCGCCTGGCCTTTCAAATTTCCACAGCGCAAAATCGGTAGGATTCTTGCGACCCGCTACTTTGTCTACTCGCTCACCTTCACGCTGGGCCATTAGCACTTGCTTAGCTAACTTAAGATCTTGATTAATTAATTTGCCATAATCTTCAATTTTACTGGTATCAAAATAAACGCCATCACCCTCAATTACGTAAGTCAAACCTTTTTTTTCCAAGGTCAAAACCATTTCTAACTGAGCCTGAATGTGATCAGTGGCTCGGCAACTTAAACTGGGTCGCAAAACTCCCAATAAATCCATGCTATAAAAGAAATAGTCTTCAAAACGTCGCGCCAATGCCTCGGCATCGGTGCCATATTTTTTAGCTCCCTTTTCTAATTTATCTTCGCCGACATCATCATCACTGGTCAAATGACCAACATCAGTGATGTTTTGCACATGTTTAACCTCGTAACCAGCATGGCGTAGTGTTCTCACCAAAATATCATCCAACACATATTTACGCAGATGACCCAAGTGAGTGTAATCATAAACCGTGGGACCACAAGCATAGAGTTTAACAAATTTATCTTCCTGTGGCTGAAATTCTTCGATTGATTTTGAAGCGGTATTATAAAGTTTCATGCCTAGTTTATTCTAGCATTAAAGCTTATTCTGCTCCACTAAGGGTACTGCGCTGACGCTGGATCAGTGTTTGTGCTTTTTGTTTGCTCCCCATCCCCGCGAAACCGCGAAAGCCAGTCTGTCTACCTTTGGGAATTGGCAATTCTTGAGCTTGTTGTGCTGCTAGTTCTTGTTTTTCTTTTTCTTTGGCTTCTTCTTCTTGGCGCTTTTTAGCTAAATTGGCTTCATAAATCCGTTGGGCTTCAGCTTGTTCCTCCTCAGTCAATTTTTGCCAGCGAGCTGCCACTTTTTTTTGTTTAGCTTGTTCTTCTGGAGTTTTTAGCTGAATGTTTAACAGCGTATTAATATTAAACATTGCTTGGAAACTATCTTTAAGATCTTTTGCTGGTCTTTTCAGTAACTCTTGACTTAAACCAGCTATAGCACGTGGCTGAGTCGCTATTTTTTCTGGGGTTTGAGCTAAAACCGTTTTATTGGCACCTTGAGTAGCCGCCGCTTCTTGCAAAGCTCTCTGTTGGCCCAAAACACTACTTTGCTGAGCTAGTTGTTCGTTATGACCACTGTCGGCGGCGGCGGCTTTATCCAAATGTTCTTCAGTGATACTGCCACCAAAAGTTTGGCGAAACCCACCACTGCTTGTTAGCTGGCTTTTAGCACCAGCACCTAAACTTGATCCACCTTCCATATTCGATTAATCTAATCTTTTTAACTGCTCAACTTGATGAGTTAATTGTTGAATAGCCTTTTCATCAGTGGACTCCTGAGTTAAATCTTGAGTTTTACCAACTTGAGTTTCACCATTTTGAGCTTCACCAACTTGAGTTTTTTCCTCGCTTGGTTCTGTTGAAACCACTTGAGGCAACTCAGTTCTCAAACTCTCAAGAGCTTGTTGATCTTGAACTGCTTGTTGTTTTTCATGTTCCTCGAGTTGAGCTTGCAATTTTGCTTCCTCCTCAGCCTTAGCTAGCTGTTGATCTGCTTGTTGTTCTGGCGTAAGCTCCCCACTAGTTGTAGAAGCTGTTGCTGATAAGTTTTCTTTATTATCAATCAATGTTTTTAAAGCTTGCTGAGGATCTTGATTATCTGTCATATAACTTAGAATAACACAAAACCAAGCATGATAACTACCCCCTTTGAGGATACTCAGCTAGTTAAAAGCTAACGTTCTAATTGTTTTTCTTTATTTTTTCTTAATTTACGGGTAGCTGCATCGACTGCATCAACAATGGCATCATAAAAATCATAGCCAGACACCTCAATCCATAAATCTTGACCAGGAACTTCGATTTTATATTTCACCAAAACACTTTTACTCTTACTACTTTTTTTAGTTTTTTGCTCCAAATAAACACGAACTACTGTTACCTCTTGTCCTAATTTGTCTAATTTTTGGCTGTGTCGCTCAATAAATTCTCGCAAAGCTCTGGTAACTTTGAGACTTTTGGCTTGAACAATCACTTTCATGATCTTTCCCTCTAGCACTAAGGCTTACAACTTAATAAGATTTGCTTTTTTGATTGAACATTTTTGACAAAAAAACGGGTAACTCTGTGAGAAAAAAGTACCCGATATAGCAAAAACAGATGTTGAACCATCTACCCTTTAATATAACAAAAATAGTATTAATAAACAAGTTTTGCTATAATGTTCTTTATGACAGAAAGCCTAAACTCAAACATCAATTTAAACAATAAACCGCATATCATAAATGAAAATAAACCAGAAAATATTACTCAAGAACATCAAGAAGATAAACTAGCACCAAAAGAAAAATCTCGGAAGTTAGTAAAATTGGGAAAGGTAAAAAGATTTGTTTATGCCGCTTTGGTTGGTATCTCTCTGACTGCCTGTCAAAATAATTTAAGCGCTCAAGAACTCCGAGAAATGGAAACTTTGGGCGATACCAGTCCAATGGTTGCGACTGCTTACCAAACTTATCTCAATAATAAAACTCAAAACAATCAAGAAAACACCATTGAAAGCACTCGAGGACTTAACGAACCTGAAGCTTTTGAAGTACCTGCAGTTGATCAAACCATCCGCCCTGGATCACGAGTACAAGTTGTTGAAACCGGTGGTTATGGATTAAATATTCGAAGCGAGGCTGGTACTAATTCTAATCTAGTGACTAATGCTGCTGATGGCACAGTTTTTAAAGTCATCGAATTAGCCGGAGAAAAAGACGGTTATCACTGGGTTTTAGTCAAATCGGAAGCTCAAGAGGGTCAAAACGAAATTGTTGGTTACGCAGTCACTAATTGGTTCCAAGTATTAAGAAATGAACCAGTTCAATAAATTTTCACTAATTTTATAAATTTCTTCTACCTTCAAGTGCTTTAGCTAGAGTCACACCATCGGCATATTCAATATCTGCGCCAATCGGCAAACCACGGCCAATTCTAGTAATAGTTAATGCTCCACTTGCAATTTTTTTTGCAAAAAAATTATCATTTTTGAGCATTTCAGCAATATACAAAGCGGTAGCTTCACCTTCCATAGTGGGATTGGTAGCTAAAATCAACTCTTTAACTATTAATTTTCCAGAAGAATCTCTAAGTCGTTTACTCACATCACGCAGATAAAGCTGGTCAGGACCAATATTGTTGAGTGGTGCAATCGAACCATGTAAAACGTGATAATTGCCCAAAAACTTACCTGAGCGTTCAATGGCTAATAAATCGAGGGGTTGCTCTACTACACATAACAAATCTTGATCTCGTTGCTGATCTTGGCAAATATCACAAGGGTCTTGTTCGGCAACATTGTGACAAACGCTACACATCACTGTTTCTCGCTTGAGTGCTAAAAGTTTGTCTGCAAAATCAACCAATTGAGTTTCTGGGGTGTGCAATAAATAGAACACCAAACGTTGAGCAGATTTAGGACCAATACCTGGTAGTGCTTCAAATTTTTCTATTAACCGACGAACGGCTTTGGGTAATTTTTGCATAATTTTCTAAAAATTCTCTTATTCTGAATATTCTAAATCCATACCCTCCAAATTATCTTCCCAAGTGCTTAGTTCTTTTTTGGACAAATATTGTTTAACTACTTGCCAAATATTTTTCTCCACTTGATCAATACTGGGACGAGCATCAATGACTACCCAGCGAGCGTTTTGACCATGCTCTTTTTGATCTTTCTTAGCTAAAGTTAAATAGCCTTGACGGACTTTTTCGTGAAAGTCTGTGGCCTCCATGTCCAAACGATTAATGTCGCCAGTACTGTTTCTTCTTTCAAGACCAATATTGACTGGAATATCAAGTAAAAAAGTAATATCTGGGTAAGTTTTTTTAGTTGAAATATCATTGAGTTGTTCGATCAATTCAGTACCAAAACCTCTCACCATCCCCTGATAAACTACACTACTATCACGAGAACGATCCATAACCACTACTTTGCCTGCTTTTAATGAAGGCAAGACAATTTCTCGATAAATTTGTGAGCGGGCAGCTTGAAACAACAAAACTTCAGTAGTAAAAGCGATTCCTGTATTTTTGCTAGACAAGACAACTTCACGAATTTGTTCACTAATTGCCGTCCCACCTGGCTCACGCAAAACTACTACATCTTTACCTGCTTCAATTAAATGATTCTTCAGGCGCACAATTTGGGTGGTTTTTCCACCACCCTCTCCACCTTCTAGGGTGATTAGTAAACCCTTTTTTTCATTCACTTGCATAAATTTATTCCCAATTGTTCTTATATCTAATATAGGTTTTTATTATAACTAAATTAGTTTTTATTATTATATTTAACTTTTGCCAGTACTACCAAAACCGCCGCGATTATTTTCCTTAGAAAATTCGTCTACTTCCTCCCATTCCACCTTCTCTCTTCTTAAAACCATCATTTGCGACACTCGCTCCCCTTTTTTAACCCGCACTGGTTCTTTAGAAAAATTATAAACTGCGGCTCGATACTCATCATCACTGCCACAATAATCACTATCGCCGATGCCAATTCCATTAATCAACATCAAACCTCTTTTGTGCAAGGAACTGCGTGCGGCTACCAGCACAAAGCTATCTGCGGGAACCTGCAGTGCAATGTTTAAAGGCAAATAAGCAATCTCGCCAGGATTAACTGTCATTTCTTTCCTACTGGCTAAATCTAGGGCTGCTGCGCCTGCTGTTTTATAAACCGGTAAGGGTAAACTTTTATCGAAGCGCTTGATTTTAACTTTCATATTTTGCTAAATATTTTTCAATACTTTTTCCCTCGCTAAATCCACTGACTCGCGGTAAAATAAAAATGTCCTTATACAGCCCTATCTTTATTCATATCCACAGGAAAGCGTTGGATGAACCTCTTTGACCAGTTGAAAAAACCGACCTTGCTCCTGAACGAAGGCCGCGCCCGGGCAAATATCCGGCGCATGGCAGAAAAAGCCCGCCGGCAGCACATACGCTTCCGTCCCCATTTCAAGACCCATCAGTCCGCTGCCATCGGCGAATGGTTCCGTGAGGAAGGGGTTAGCGCCATCACGGTTTCCTCTGTTGACATGGCCGCGTATTTCGCCGCCCACGACTGGCAGGATATCACCATTGCCTTCCCGGTCAATTGGCGCGAGATTGCGGAGATCAACGCGTTGGCCAAAAAAGTCCACCTCGGGCTGTTGGTGGAATCGCCCGAAACTGTCGCGTTTCTGCGTGGCCGCCTGACCGCGCCGGTCGATGTCTGGATCAAGATCGACGTTGGCAACAAACGCACCGGACTGCCCTGGGATAACCCCCAACCCATCCACGAACTGCTGCAAGATATCCGCCAGATCCCCCAGCTCCAGCCGCGCGGGCTGCTGACCCACGCCGGACATACTTATCAGGCATCGTCGGCAGTGGAGGTACGTGAACGCGCTGAAATCAGCCAACAAGCCATGCTAGCCGTCAAAGCATACCTGGTAGAGCATGAATGTCCGGCAGGGTTGGTCTCGATCGGAGATACTCCCGGTTGCCGGTTAATGGACAACTTCACCGGTGTGGGTGAAATCCGACCCGGAAATTTTGTGTTCTTCGACCTGGAGCAATGGCATCTGGGTGCATGTGGGGATGAAGAGATCGCCGTTGCA
>LDZT01000049.1_pt1 | contig 14241 bp, 8 predicted proteins | sample 615521 | NCBI WGS metagenome assembly LDZT01 (sample SAMN03408292, study PRJNA278302) | terrestrial metagenome | isolation source: oil reservoir sample SB1 | place: USA: Alaska, North Slope, Schrader Bluff formation | collected 2011-09
GGTAGGCCAGATCGAACAGGCCAGAGCCGAAGTTCACGACGAGATATCAAGACAGCAAGACCAGACCAAATCCGAGCTGGTAGGCCAGATCGAACAGGCTAGAGCCGAAGTTCGAAAAGAGTTGGATCGTATAATTAAGATGGTAGATATAAAAGACAATTGGACATCTGAATGGTCTAAATTTTATAATAATGAGACAAATGAGGACTTCTTAACGTTGAATGTCGATTATCACGAGAAGTTTATTTCATTGATAAAGGAATACGCCCAAAAGGCCGCAAATGAAATGGCCCCTAAATTGTTAGAAGTTGGACTGGGGACAGCTACCATGTCCATATATTTTTCGCGGTATTCATTTGAAGTGGTGGGAGTAGATAACGATCCAATAGTAATTCGTAATGCTATAAAGGCAAATAGAGATCTTGGAGGTTATGCTAAGTTCATCCTTATGGACGCGTTTGATTTGAACATGTTCAAGGAGAACTATTTCGATGTAGCATTTTCTCAAGGGACCATGGAACATTTTAATGATGCAGAGATTATAGAGCTGATATCAAGGCAGCTTGAAGTTGCAAAATATGTAATATTTTCTGTCCCTTCAATTTACTACCCGCATAAAGAATTTGGAAATGAGAGAAAGATGAGCACTGAAAATTGGGATTCGATCCTCAAGAAAGGTGGGTTTAATATAATAACTCTCAATTATTATAAAGACCAACAACATATTGTATGTATCATTAAATCGTGTACGGGGGTGAAAAATTGAAGATAGGAATTGATATGTTACCTCTCAAGACATATTCTTGTTCAAGAGGTATTGGTAAATACACATTCAATCTATTTATTGAAGTAATCAGCATCGATACAAATAACGAATATCATTTCTATAACGTCCCTGATAAATTATGTGCGTATTTTAGAAGAGATAACACGATAGTTTTCGAGAGAGGTTACACAATAGCAGATACGAATGATCTAGACCTATTTATTATAACAAGTTTGATGGAATTAGGGATAAAGCAAATCTTAAGGCCATCTGAAATAATGTGTAAAACTGCAGTTATATTCTATGATCTGATACCAATTATATTTTTTGAAGATTATTTGGATTCGGTGTTAGAAGAGTTTCGTACCGAATATATTAGGAGATTATCATTTGTCAGCGAATTTGACATCATCTACGCAATTTCTGAAACTACTAAAAGAGATTTAATGGGTTTGTTGGAGATTCCAGAGGACAGAATACGGGTAATATTCGCAGGATTAGATAAGAACTATCTAAATAGTCGATCTGGCAATGAAAAAATACGAGATATTAAAGACAAATATCGAATCGGAGATAGATTCATTATGTCAACGGTTGGCTTGGATTTTAGGAAAAATATTTCTGGTATCTTCCAAGCTTTTCTAAAAATTCGTGATGATCTATGTTTGGTGGTTGTCTGTAAGCTAATGCCAGAAGAAGAAAGACACTTAAAAGATATGTGGTCCAATTTAGAATTACCAGAAAATCAACTAATTTTGACTAATTATGTCCCTGTAGAAGATTTGATAACTTTATATGATGCTGCAGACGTATTTTTATTTCCATCGTTGTATGAAGGTTTTGGCCTTCCAGTTCTAGAGGCGATGTCTAGAGGATGTCCTGTTGTTACCTCGAATATATCATCAATTCCAGAAGTCTGTGAGAATGCAGCTATATATGTCGATCCCTATAAACCAGAAGAGATCGCTCAAGCGATCGAATTATTATTGAATGAAAATGAACTTAAAATAACTCTAAAAAACTTAGGTCTGAAACAATCTAAGAAATTCACCTGGAATCGCGTGGCTTTAGAAGTGATTGAGAGCTTCGAAGCACTTGGCCATGGACCACATGAATGCGGAAAATTTCCAAGATATAAATTAGCATATTTTACTCCTTTGAACCCTCTTAAATCGGGTATATCAGATTACTCTGAAGAGTTACTTCCATCGTTGGGAAATTTTGTAGATATTGATATATTTGTAGACACAAATTATCTACCTGAAAATAACAACATTAAACAATTTTTTGACATTTATCCCTTCAATGAATTCGATAAAATGAATAACGAAATGATATATGATTTATGTATATATCAAATTGGTAATTCAATATATCATAAGTATATGCTGAATTATATTACTAAATATCCCGGCATTGTAGTTCTTCATGATGTAACTCTTTGTGGACTTGTTTTGCCCGCATGTAGTAATAGCGACGTTTTCGATAGGATTAAATTCCTAAAATACGTATTTTGCAATTATGGCTACAATAAATATTTAGAAATTAAAACAGAACTTATGGCAAACAACCTGTTAGATCCATATGAGAAATATCCACATGACTTATCTCTTAATTTTTCTAAAATGGTCTTGGATCGAAGTATTTTAACTTTGGTCCATAATAGCTCCGCTAAAGATTTCCTCAGCATTCAATCAAGTTTTTCTAAAATATGGAAAATAAATATGGGATTTTACGTTGATGATTCTGATAATGAGTATCGAAAACGGATTAAACAAGAGCTTGATACATCAAATAAAATCATAATATCTGCATTTGGCAGAATAATTTTCACAAAACGAATTGATATATTATTATATTCAATAGCACAATTAATCAAGGAAAAACAAATTGATAATATACATTTGTATCTCGTCGGAGAACTATATGGCAACGTTAAAACTCAAATAGAGAATATTATTAATGATGAAAATCTTGGAGATTTTGTGACGATTACAGGATATGTTGATGATGAAGAATTTAATAAATATCTAAAAATCACCGACATTTGTGTGAACCTAAGATATCCATCATCAGGGGAGACTTCGGCCACCTTAATCAAGGCGCTTTGTTCCGGCATTCCCGTAATAACAACGAATTACGCCCAATATAAGGAGTATCCAGATAACTGCTGCTGGAAAGCGGATCTGGGAGATTATGAAGTTGAATTGCTCTCCGAGTATCTCTTCGAGCTGGTGACTAATGAGAAAGCTAGATATATGATGAGCAAAAATGCATATAAGTATGCCAAGAAAAATAATTCAATGGAACGGGTTGTTGGTCAATATCTGAAGGCCATAGATTATGCGATAAATTATAAGCACGTTGTAATAAATCGAATATCTAAACGTCAACAGAGGGGGGATGACAATTAAACATTATAGATTAATCATGGCTTTGCTTATTCTGTCGTTTGTAGGAATATTAGCTATATTTTCATCAATCGTACTAGATAATATTATACCGAATATTATTTATGAGGCAGAAGATCTGAGAAGTCAGTCTGGAAAAGTATTACAAGATATAAACGCATCTGGTGGGTTTTGTAGGTTCGCAGCAGCCAACGAGAGCGGAGCTGTCGTATTTGGACCATATATAAGGCTACCTGAAGGAGATTATATAGCTTCGTTTAGATTAAATGCCCCAGAAAGCTTACCGTCTGAGAAAGTAGCGACTTTAGATATATGTACACATAAAGGGAAAACGATAAAAAATAACACAGTTATATATGGTCAAGACCTTACGAAACATGGATCGTACCAATCTCTTACTTTACCGTTTAGATCTGATGGAGAGAACGACTTTGAGTTCAGAATATTTAAAGATCAGGGGGGATATTTATCTGTAGATAATATTATAATTAGCCCATCCTCTATTTCAGATATCTATAAGAATATACTACTAAAATTAATAAAAGCTATAATTGTCATTTTTTTTGGCTTAATTTTAGCCATGCAGATTCGAGCGGTTCGCCTGGAAACGGGTAGAGTTAAGAGTAGAGATGTGTTTGTTTTCACTTTATGTGTATACGTGATTATCATTTTGGTTATATTTGGGCAATTTACTCAAATACTTACATATCCTCATGTAGGTGATGAGCCGCATTATCTTACAACTACATATAGTATTATCCACGACCACGATATCTATGTCGAAAATAACTATATAAATGAAGATTATAGGGAATTCTTTCCGCATTATATAGTTAAACCACATATCGTACAGACTATAGATGGCAGATGGATTCCAAGTCATGACATAGGATTGTCTATATTGCTTGTCATTCCATATTTCTTACTTGGAGTGCTTGGAGTTAGGCTGTTTTTAGCAATTATTGCTGCTTTTGTTGTAGTAAATACATTTATTCTTTGCAAGGAATTTTTTGATGACGAGAGAGTTGGATTGGTATCAAGTTTACTAGCCGCATTTATATCGCCTTTATTATTTTATAGTTATTCTATATATCCAGAAATATTTGCAGCACTCACTCTCGTATATTCAACGAGAATATTATATAAATCACTCGATCACCAATTTTTAGAAATTTATGAATATATATTGTGTGGAATAATGGTTGCTTCTTTACCGTGGATGGGAATAAAATATGCATCATTAATGCTTCCCCTATCATTTTTGCTCCTAATATATAATAAATATAGGACGACTAATCTTATCGCAATATTTATTCCCATACTAGCTTCCTCCATGTCATATGCATATTTCATGCTAAGCATGTTCGGATCGCTTTCGCCTACATCTAGATATGGCGTCTTGTTTACATCAGGAGTGAGCCTTTCTAAAACTTTCTCCGTATGTCGGTTGTTATCACCGTCTCGCCTATTAAGTTATTTCTTTGATCAGCAGATAGGCCTAATATTCTATGCACCAATCTATATTCTAATTATCGTGGGTTTATTCTTTTTGATTATGAATATAAAATCAAAATCTGAATTTGAGAGGACTACAATCCTCTTGCTTCCATCGCTGTGTTATTTTTTCATGTATTCTAGTAGCTTGTCGTGGGGCGGTGGGAGTCCTCTCTCAAGACCGCTGGTAGCAATTTTGCCGGTGATGGTGGTTTTGTTGGGCGTCGGCTTAATATTCACTTCACGAAAAATGATTAAAACAACTATAGATGGACTGGGTGTGCTCAGTCTCGGGATCGTCTTTATTTTAATTAATAATCCTGAAGCGTATCTTCAATTTATCTCAAGGAGGGATTTGTTGACACTTATAATGGACTCGCCGTTTGTGGATCTATCAATAATCTTTCCATCTTTTATAGCTAAAAATACTATATATGATTGGATTTATTTAACGCTTTGGCTTATTTTGTTAGTGATATTTGCGACGGGAGAATATATTTACCGGCGAAGATAAGATGTGGTTAATTGATTGGTGAAATACATGATGCTAGTAATCATGATCCCTGCCTACAATGAAGAACAGAGCATCTCTGCAGTCATCCACGAGATCCCGCGAGACATCCCAGGCATCGATCGGGTAGAGGTCCTCGTCATAAACGACGGCTCCACTGACGCCACCGCCGAAGTCGCGAAGACATCAGGTGCGGATCGGGTCATCTCCCACAAGAAGAACATGGGCCTCGGCGTCACCTTCAAAGACGGCCTGGAGGAGGCTTTGAGGATGGGCGCGGACGTCATCGTGAACACCGACGCCGACGGTCAATACAACGGAGCTGAGATTCCCCACCTCATTGAGCCGATCCTGAGGGGTGAAGCGGATATCGTCATAGGAAACCGGCAGATCGATCATCTGGATCACATGCCCTGGCAGAAGAAGGTTGGAAACAAGATGGCTACCTGGGTGACTCGGAGGGTGACGGGCCTCCCAATCGCTGACGCTCAGACCGGCTTTAGGGCTTTTTCCAGGGAGGCGGCCCTGAGGATGACGCTTGTGAGCGGATCGTATACCTACGTCCAGGAGACCCTGATCGAGGCTGGGAACAAGAGGCTGTTGGTGGAGCAGATACCTATCGAATTCAGGAGACGAGAAGGTCCCTCAAGGCTTATATCCAATATCTTTAGATATGCGAGGCTTGCGGGGATCACAATAATTCGAAGCTACAGGGATTATCGCCCCTTCGCGGTCTTTGCTGGGATTGGTGTGGTTATAGTTGGATTGGGGGTCTTGGTCGGCGCGAGGGTATTGATCCATTATCTCACCACGGGGATGGTGACGCCTTATCTACCTTCTGCGGTTCTGACGGCGATGTTGCTTATTGTGGGCACCCAGATAATAGTATTCGGATTCATGGCAGATATGCTCAAGACCCAGAGGGTGATTCAGGAGGAGATCTTGTATAAGATAAAGAGCAAAGAGGTATCTAGTAACTCAAATTATACCGAAATTTCTTCTAAGCATGAACCTTGGGAGCAATAAATTAAATTTTCTTTTTTAAATGAAATTCCACATGCCATGTTAAAAATTCACATAAAATAGGAATCTTGGAGAAATTTATCGGCGAGAATCTTGTAGCTTGTTTGACAATTACGAAATTGGATTCATTAATTCGTCTCTTAATTTTAGAGATGGTAGTGGGGTATAAATTGTAGTGACCCGAAAGCTTGGACCGGTAACCATTTTCGTTTAAATGTTTAAAATAATTAGCTAATATTATTGCATTTCTCTCTCCTAATAGGTGAAAAGGTCGATATCGATGACCTCCAACCGGTGAATAAAACGGCGGAAAACTTAAATAACAAAATCCATCATCTTTGAGCACTCTAGATATCTCACTCAATAGTTTTTTTTGTTGAGGGATATGCTCAATCAAGCTAGAACAAAACACGAAATTTACGCTTTTATCCTTTAGAGGGATATTACATGCATCACCCTTTATTGGAAAAATGTTTGCTATATTCGTGGAATTTTTAGAAGGCTTTAAGTCCAATATGTATACTCTCTCGGAAATGTTTGATAATTCGATTGAATAGCCGCCTAAGCTTCCCCCTAAATCAAGGACAGTATCGGATATTCTAATTTCATCTTCTAAGTTAGCAACTAACCTCTGAGCTTGATATTGCTGAAATTGTCTATAATCCACTTCGGAATTGAACCTGTTTTTTGCGAGTTTTATAAATTTAATACTCCACATATTAAACTCAGCCTCTATGTCTCCTCATCTGACAGATTGGTATTGCGGTATCAAAACAACTTTATATACCTTTGCATTATCGGGTCACAAATGATAAAGCATCAAAGTATCGCTCAAGGAGCAATATATCTGTTTGTAGCACAAATCAGTTTTGTCCTTTCGGGTTACGTCATTCACATGGGCTTAGGAAGATATCTGGGTCCTGAGATGTATGGGATTTATGCCATAGTGATATCAATTGCTACTATATTCAATCTTATTCTCACAACAGGTCTTCCGAATGCCACTTCGAAGTATATATCAGAGCTAAATCACGATACCAAATATAGAAGAAACATCGTAAAAACGAGCATCCTGCTCTCATTATTTATCGGTCTTATTTGTTCTTGTATTATTTTCATATCTGCGGAAACAGTGGCGGATCAATTGAATGATCCGACACTTGCCTTATATATCAAGCTAATATCCCTGATGATGCCTCTACATGCTCTTTTTGCAGTTATTAAAGGATATTACAATGGGATTATGAACTATAAAATTCAATCATATATTATCTTACTTTATGAGATACTCAAAGCAGCTCTGATCTTCTCGTTAGTCTTTGCCGGATTTTCAGTATTTGGCGCAATTCTTGGATTTGTAATCTCTCCACTGATACCACTTGTTTTAGGTTTATATTTGATTGGCCTTACCAGCATCATTAAATCTGACTGTTATTCTCCGATGAAACTCCTCCGATTTGCAGTGCCCATTATCGCCTTCAGTGCAGTGATCAACCTTATTATGACCCTTGATCTATTCTTTATTAAAAGGATCTTGATCGATAATGAGCTAGTTGGATTTTATTCTGCGGCTTCTATGATCTCAAGAGTTCCTTACTTTTTAATGTCGGCTCTAACATTAGCCATTTTTCCTGCGGTTTCCGCTAATGCTCATAATCAGATGAAGATGCAGGAGTACATAAGTGAAGCTCTGCGCTATGCGCTTCTATTCATACTTCCGACTACAGCGATGATAGCTGCTACCTCTACAACATTGGTATCTTGGTTGTATTCAAAAGCTTATCAACCCGCTGGAGAACCATTGAGAATACTAATAATCGGCCTCTGCTTTCTCTCGATATTTGCTGTATTGACAACTATTATCAGCGGAACTGGAAGTCCAAAGATATCTATGTATTTGAGTGTTGCAGTTTTAGTTGCAGATTATTTTCTTAATACTATAATGGTTCCAATCTGGAAGATGTCGGGTGCTGCAGTTGCTACAAGTTTTTCAAGTTTGATTGGGGTGTTGATCGCAGCTTTTTATGTATATATAAAATATAACACTTTAACATCTACGGTTTCGATGCTGAGGATAATCATAGCATCAGCATCGATTTTCGGAATTAATCTTTATTTAAATTTAGAAGGTATATATTTATTCATAAGTTATGTAATATCAGGCTTCATTTATATTGGTTTGCTATTTGTCCTTGACGAAATAGGTGAAAACGATCTCCGACGAATAAAAAATTTATTAAATTTTTAGGTTACTTCGTTGAGAATTAATAGGGAGTGATATATGCTCCTATATATAAATCTCTCAGTATATACAAATATACTAATCAAAGAATGGTAAATTTTATATTGGTACACAATCCTTTAGAGTTAGCGGTGAGATTGGAGGAGGAAGTAATTATGAAACTTACACAGGAAAATCAGGAATATTTATTAGGACCAGTTGTAGGTTGTTATTTAGGATATTCTAACAACGAAAGCATAAGACAAAACTCTGCATCAGGCGGGATTGTAACTGGTCTATTGAATTACTTAATGAATAATAATCTTGTTGATGGGGCCCTTGTTTGTAAGCAAACAATTAGTGAGGATATGATTGATTATGAGGTTAGAATTATAACTGATCCTCAAGAAATATTGAACTTCGGTGGTAGTGTGTATTTTGATATACCGATTCTTTCCGCCATTGATCAGATTAGAGATTTTAATGGGAGATTAGCAATAGTTGGCCTTCCATGTCACATTAGGGCGATCTCTGGGATGTGTCAGAGGGACGAAGAGCTTTCAAAAAAGATCGCTTTTAAGATCGGGTTATTCTGTGGTCATAATTCTCGCAGAGGATTGCTTTTAGAAGTTCTCAGAAAGAAAAATATTAAGGAAGGAGAAATCGATAAGATTGTATTTAGAAAGGGTCACTGGAGGGGCAAGACACATATCTATCTTAAAACCGGAGAAGAGAGAGAATTTCCATTCCAGCATTTTAGTATATATCAAAATCTTCATTTCGACTCCCTTAAGAAATGCCTATATTGCACAGATCATACAGCAGAACATTCCGATATTAGCTGTGGTGACGCCTGGTTGGCCTATCTCAAAGGTGATCCGATCAAGCATTCAATTATTTTGACAAGGAATGAAACTAGCGACGAAATTATGAAAGAGATAAGGCGAGAGGGGGAACTTTATTTGATGAAGATTGAACCTGAACTTGTTTTTAAATCCCAGAAAAGGTCCTTGATTTATCATAAGTCTATTGAAGCACGATCAAGAGTCGGAAGGCTTTTAGGGATCACTATTTCTTATAACGACAAATATAAAAATACAGCAAGGTGGAATGAATATATCGCCGCCTTAATAGTCTTACTAAATATAAAACTCTCGTATAACTCTAGATTGAGACGGCTCGTCTTTCTGGTGCCGAGATGGCTACTTTATCCATATCTATTTCTATTCAAACTTCTAACAAATTTTTAACGACTTCATCATTTTTCTTTGAGGACGCTATAACGTCTGGCAGAGATAGCTCCAATTTTCCTCTAATAATCTCTTTTTGCTCAAGCATATTTTCAAAATTTTTGATTAAAACATCGATATCCAGATTCTTGTAATCAAACGCATATTCCTCCAGTTGAAACATGCTGAGAACCTCAAGGTATTTATGACTCCAGCCACAAACAAGGGTTGGAACTCTCATTGATAATGCAGAGATCATCGCATGAAAACGAGATGCAAAAAAGAGGTCACAACGGGATATAATTGCTCTAAGCTCTTCTGCGGTCAGTTCATCTGGAATTAGAATACATTTATCTTTATTTTTTATTTGATTATGAATACTTCTAGATACAATTAGGTCATTATTCTTCCTTTTTTTCGAATACTTTCTAACACTATGTGGAAGAATAATTACATTAATATCTTTAACTTCTATAATATAATTTATAAACTCCGCCATTATTTTAACGTAATCTAAATTGTTTTTATCACAATATGACTCGATGACAGAACTTGGGGATACCCCCAAAACGGTTTTCTCAAATAAATCATCTCTTAGATATTCTTTAATATTTTTATCTATATCATTATTTACATTCATCGAAAATGCTGCATCTGCTCCTAATACTACATTTTTTAGATTGAGTGTTTCAAGATTGGTTTTGGTTATCTCACCTCGAGCTACTATTACATTTAGTCTAGGTAAAATCAATTTTGCGAGTAATCTGTTGAATGTATTGTTAAATGGACCCATCGCTTGAGAATATTTCATGACTTTCTTTTTCATCATTAATGGGGCTGTAACGCACGCAACATTGAATGGCAAATATTTCTCCCTGCCGTCTACGAAAGAAATTCCTGCCATATCAATGATTAAATCAGATTTTACTAATGAATGAATGTCTTCATTCTTCTCTAATATGGTTGTGGGCAATCTAAACATATGCAGTATTCTATATATAATGGATAGTGGTGTTATAACAAATGCTAAATTTAACGGCGTACCAGATAATATTCTAACATTATCATTCTTATTATTAATTCGATCTTTTTTGGGATAATATGTAAATAAATTAAATATTGCATCAGGATAAATGACAGAAATATTCTGAATGGCACTCTGATACATGCTTTCAGAACCTCTGTTACCAGTTATTGTCGCTCCAATTATGCTTATTTCGACCATTATATCCAAACTCCAGAGCTTATTTTTAACCTCACTTCACCGACTCTGATTTTCTGCTTAGATTATCGCCGGATCTACCATTTTCTCTTGAGGATTATAAATGTTACCGTGCAAAAAAGTTCTTATTTTTTTAAAAAAATAATTGATAAAATTGCTTACATTTTTAACCAATCTCCGATTATGGGCGTAGCTGGGCTAGATCCGTAGTCTATGACGAGATCACTGCTGCCATCGTTATTGTAGTCCAAATAATACCGGTTAACGGTACCTGTCCAAATAACCCGTCCAATCGTGTCCTTGCCGTCACCGTTCCAATCACCCGATATTGGCGTAGCTTGGCTAGATCCGTAGTCTATTACGAGATCGCTGCTACCGTCGTTATCGTAGTCCAAATAATACTGGTTAGCGCTACCTGTCCAAATAACCCGTCCTATCGTGTCTTTGCCGTCGCCGTTCCAGTCGCCGGATATAGGCTTAGCTTGGCTAGATCCGTAGTCTATGACGAGATCACTGCTGCCATCGTTATCGTAGTCCAAACAATACCGGTTAACGCTACCGGTCCAAAAAACCCGTCCAATCGTGTCCTTGCCGTCACCGTTCCAGTCGCCCGATATTGGCGTAGCTTGGCTAGGTCCGTAGTCTATGACGAGATCACTGCTGCCATCGTTATCGTAGTCCAAATAATACCGGTTAACGCTACCTGTCCAAATAACCCGTCCAATCGTGTCCTTGCCGTCACCGTTCCAATCACCCGATATTGGCGTAGCTTGGCTAGATCCGTAGTCTATGACGAGATCACTGCTGCCGTCGTTATCGTAGTCCAAACAATACCGATTAGCGCTACCTGTCCAAAAAACCCGTCCAATCGTGTCCTCCCCTTTCCGCCCGAAGTCAACCGCCGCGATCCCGATTGGACCGGTGAAGGAAAGGCTCGTTTCCACCAGCGGGACGGCTCCCTCGGTCACAGCATCCATCTCTTCGGGTGTGATTTCCTCGGGCGCGAGGTCGCCCTCTACGGCAGCGAGGTCGCTATCCGCTCCAGAGCTGTCCTCAGCCGCCGAAGCCGCGGAGGTGTACCCCGAAGAGGTGGCTCGCGCGAGGACGATGGCGTCCTTTGAGATGTCAAGGCTGCAAGATGCTAAAACCTCGACGTCGTCTTCGGGCCCTAGGATCGGCCAATAGGTATTGGTATCGTAGCGCTGCGAATCATAAATTATGTTGGAGTTGAACTTAAGCCCAAAGAGGTTTGCGATCTGGTTTGGCGCTGTGTTCGCATAATTTCGCTCCCCCATGACTAAGAGGCCGCCTCCCTCACCGGTGGCGAGCCAGTCCACGTACTCCACAGCCATCCTCTCGTTATCCTGCTTGTAGAAGTAGCCATTAAGGTCGTCGAAGAGGTTCCCGTCCCCTATGCCGATCACACGACCGCGACCGACGAACTCTTCAATTGCACCAAGCTCGGAACTTGTAAAGGTCGTTGTGGGGTTGGGGAATATAACCACGTCGTAGCAGTCTAGGATAGCTGAGGTCAGAGGGGCATCAGTAGTGCTATGGACTAGATAGCCGTTGCTCGCGAGGATGTTGCCCCATGTGGCATAATCGTTAGAGAGATCGAACCGTGGAGCGTGCCCCTCATAAAAGAGGACCTTGCCCCTCACTTTAGGCTGGTGGGCTGCTGCCTGAGTGCCTATCTCCACCTCGCCCATCTTAATCAGGAACCATCCCCCTAAAGTGCCCCACGAGGTTCCCCAGGAGTTCTTGCAAATCCAGTAGTCGGTGCCGCCTGAAGTACCCCAGCCGACGATATCGACGCAATGGCCACCAAGGTATTCGCCCCACAGATACTCGTAAATGCCCGACTGGTACACATACATAAAATCCTCGTAAACCCGCATTCGACATGCGATCGGCCCACCCGAGATGATCTCCTGTTTTATTCTGTCTACATCAACGACACTCGGGCTGTCACAGACCCAATTCCATCCTTCGATCGTGTAGAATCGAGAATTCCGGTCAAAACAGCTATCATAGCATTGAGTTGTGTCCACAGCTTGGTAAGGGAAACAGGCTTCATCGACAGTCCCCTCGCAGGTCATCCAATCTGCGCCGGCAGATATGTACCAGCCGTCAATGCAGTTTAAAAAAGTAGTGCAATCTGAAATCAGATATTGCTCCGAAAAGTCTGGATTGAGCGATGGATTGTCGGCTGCAATCTTAATCCTCGACTCGATGGCAGCCAGCGTTCCGAAGGCCACACAGGACCCGCATGGATTCTGATTTTTTATGGGGGTAGTCCAATCATATCCGTAGGCATTCCTCCAATCCCAGCTGGTCGGAAGCGCTAGAGGCTCAGCCTCTTCCTTCGACGGGCCGACCATTACGATCTCCTCCTCCTCGGGAAGAGGTAATGACCCCATTCTGGGCTGCTTTTCTGGAGGCAATAGGGCTATGGGGTTCAATCCAGCCGTCCAGTTGGCGCCGCTTTCATTGATCAATAGTTTGACCTCTTGCAGCTCAGCAAGACGTTCAGGATACGTTTTTATAGCGTACTCTCTATCCTCTGGTGAGAGGGTGTCTAGGAAGGCTTCTATGGCTGGCCAATCTTCACCTGCTGCCATCACCGCATTCCTCATCGTCAATAGCTCACCAGCATCGGCCGCAATCGCAAAGGGAAAGAAAACCATTGCCGATAAAATCATGCCTGATGCCAATCCTGCTTTATGATCCATTTTCATCACTACTCTTGAGCTTTCAGCTCTAAAAATTTAATGATGAAGATCAATATATAAATTTTATGGTTAGTTGGCTTAAAGCAGATGTCTAACTTCAAAACTTGATCTCCTCCGAATTAGCGGCCTTGGACGTCCCCAAGTGCATTAACATAACATGGAACCGGTCTTAAATTTGCTTTTGAATGGTGACTTGTCTGATCAGGTAGTCTCACAAATTCATTGACCGGATGTTGCCGGAAGCTCTACTGATTTTTGGAACTATCTTGACCTCCAACGTCTCAGACCAGTCTGAAGAGGCATCATTATCATCCTTAGCTCTGACTTTTACGTAATAAACCCCTTCACCCAACCAGCTGTGGGATAAGCTCACTTTCTCGCCCGAATCTACAGTCGTCCCGTCGCCCCAATCGAAGGTTAATTTCACCAGATCTCCGTCTGGATCTGTTGCAGAGGTCGTATAGCCGTAGTGGACATAATTGCGGCCCGTTACCGGACCCGTCGGTCTATCGGGGGTCCCGGGGGGCGAGTTAGGTTCATCGAGCCTCACCTCCAGGGCGGGATCGCCGAGGAGAAGGTACATCTTGACGTTCTCTGCGGCGTAAGAGGCCGCCCCATACTTGGCGATCAGC
>LDZT01007400.1_pt1 | contig 14235 bp, 25 predicted proteins | sample 615521 | NCBI WGS metagenome assembly LDZT01 (sample SAMN03408292, study PRJNA278302) | terrestrial metagenome | isolation source: oil reservoir sample SB1 | place: USA: Alaska, North Slope, Schrader Bluff formation | collected 2011-09
CGCCAGGTCATCCTGTGTTTTCGGCCACCGGTACTCCCGCGGGCTCGCTGCCCATGCAATGAAGACCGCCACCCGCCACGGCCAGCCCGCTGTCCGCAGCTTCTCATACTCCGCGAACCAGGCCGGGTTCTCCGCTTTTTCGCCCTTGTCCAGCACAGCCCGGGCCGTCTCACTTCGTATCCAGGCCTCCTCCGGAGAAACGAAATCCGCCTCACTGCCGCCTTGTTCAAGCTCCTCGGTCAGTGCGGGCTGGGTATAGATCTCATTCTCACGTTTTCGGAAGTCCTCAGTTCCCATCGTCACCTTCTTCTTCTGGGCTCCAATCGTCCGGTTTCCAGGCTGGTATTGCCTCCAGCTCCACAATCTGATGTAACAGCCGGTCAATCCCGCTCATCAGATAAGTGATCCGCGTCAGAAACCGCTGGATCAACCGCTTTTGTTTTCGCACCTGCTCTTCCAACGCCCGGATCCTGGCTGCCTGCTCCACCATCTCCTGGTCTTGCTCTGCCAGCCGCTTCTCCAGTTCGCACAGCCGCTTATCGTAAATCTCAACCAGGTTCCCGGCTGCCAAGCTCACCTTCTGAGCGGCGTCGCTTTCCTCTTTGTTTGCCTCCGCGTCCAGTTTCTTCGCCTCGGCTTGGCGCTTTCGCCGGTCAGCCGCCAGTGCTGCCAGCGAAATCAGCCCCATAAATAGGCCGCCCAGATTGCCGATTGCTGTCAGGATGTCTGCGATGCTCATGTTTTGTCGTTAGCTCTGTTGTTTAGGCTGAAAAGCGTCATAGATACCGGACGCCAGCAGACCAATCGAGATACCATACACTACAGCTGCCGACCAATAAACAAAATGCAGATACCAATCAGAGCTTACCGGCGGTCTGGTTTTTGTCATCATATAAATCAGCCCAAACACGCCTCCCACACACATACTGGTGACTAAAAGCGCGTTTCCGGTAATCATCTGCTCGCCGTTCTCATCCTTGAGCTTCTTCAGCCACTGCGTCAAGCCGATCACCACAAACATCAACGGCACCGCACCGATAAACGCAGTTGAAGCGAAATCCGGCGTCACCGGATCAGCCGCCGCCTGCGCAGATGAAGCCGCCAGCACCGGTGTAGCTACCAGCGCCATCAGCATACAAACTAACCCGATAACACGAAAACCAACCCTCAAAAACTCCATCACAAACCTCCATCGGAAAACAAAAAAAGCGCCCACCACAGATGTTATGTCTGTGGTGGGCGCTCAACTCCACCGGCGGCCGGAACTGCATCCGGCCTGCTATTCAACATTCAAAATTTGAATTTTACCATACTCCACTCTCCATCCGTAGGGGCGAGGCCCGCCTCGCCCTGTCCCTTCTCCCCTCTCCACCTCTGGTGGGAAGGGGCTGGGGGTGGGGTCAGGGCCTGGGGTGGGGTCTAAAATGGCACCTCATCCTCGTCGACCTCCCCCTCTCCATCCTCCACCTCATCAAGATGCGCATCCTCCCACTCTTCCTCGGTCTCCCGCATCGCCGCCTCCAGATCATCATAACTCCTCTCCCGCTCCTTCTCCACCCGCGCCAAAAACAGCGCGCACTCCGACCGCACATGCCCCCCGGCCTGCTCCCGCAGCGCCTTCACCACCGCGTCGATATCCTCATCCTCCCCCACCGCCGCCGTCATCCGCACCTCGCAGTCAAAATTTCCGTACTCATACGGATGGCTTTTTTTCTGATGGATTCCCACCGTCACTTCCGTGATCCTCATCAAAAACCTCCTCATATATTAATCCAGCCCGGTACCGGCGCCCGCACTGCAAACACATCCACACCGCCCCGGACCTCGTTTGACTTGTCCGCTCACCGCAAAACGGACACCACGCCCAGATCGTCTCTGGTACATCTCTCTCCATTTTATACTCTCTTTCTCTCTCCGCTCCCGCGGGGAGGGGCTGGGGGTGGAGTCTCCCCCACAGCCTCCCGCCATCGTTCATATAATCGCCGCCCGGCGTCCAGCGCCTCCTGTCGCAGTCGCGCCATCTCCGGGTCATCCTCCCCATAAAAATACTGCGGCCGCTCCGCAATTTCTTCTGCCGTAAACGTCTCCGCAAATAGCGGATACCGTTTTTCCATTCGCCGCTGCAGGTTCCCCCGTCGTTTCGCCGCCCGCCCCGCCCGGTCCATTACCTTCCCAGGCTTATGGATCGCCGACCAGCTGATCATCCATCCTCGTCCCATCTGCTGCTGCCGTTCCAACACATCCGGCGGCGCCTGGTTATAGTACTCCGAGTCATACCGCACAAATCGCTCATATACTACCCGCGGCAGCCCCCCCGGAGGCTCCTCGTACGGTGTATACCATACCACCCGCCACACCGCTCCGACCGTTTTCATTTACTTCCCTCTCCGCTCTGCGGGGAGGGGCCGGGATGAAGCCCCCGCATCTGCTTCAAAATCTCCGCCAGCGTCTCCTGCCCAGGGATCCATGTCCGCACCATCCCGCACTTCGAGCACTTCCAGCTCGGCATAAACCCCTCAATTACCCCTGCCACATCTGGCGGTGCTCCCTCCGTTTCCTCCGGGTCTACTGCCTCCCGCAGCAGATACAACTGCCGTATCCCGTTCCCGTTCCGCCGCACATACCCCAAAATATGCCCGTTTGGGCATCGCCACGGCTTCAGCCCTTTATCCATCGGTCACCTCCGTGATCACTACAAAGCCCTTTGGCACCCACGGCGCATTCAGGACTGTGCCCTCCCGATTGCACACCGCCAGGTAATATTCCCTCGCCTGCCGGATCTGTTCTTCTACTTCTTCGCTCGGCCCTCCCTTCCCGATCCACCACATCACCGCGTTCCGTCTCACCCCATCCGGGAACTGCAAATAAACTGCCTCCCGTGCTTTCCACACCAACCACAGATGGTGCCAGCCGTCTGCGTCAACTTGCGCGTACCACAGCGCCGTCCCCATCGCTTGGATTGGGACCTCTTCAAACCAGTCGTCCTTATTCACCGGTTTGTCCATTCGGATCACGTGCATCCGCCGCAGACCATACCGCGTCAAATCGTTTAAAACGAGTGCCTCATCGTTCATCTTTTTCCCTCAGTCTCCTGGCCTTCTCCCTGTGCTCTGGGCAGCAATACCGCTGTGCTGGATACCCCACAAACCGGATACTGCACGATGGCAATGCACAAACCTTTTCCTTGACCAGGATCACCGCTCCCGCGCTCAACTCCGGCACCGTGTATATCATCGGCGCGGGCTTTGCCCTGGCCAGCACCATCGGCATCCCGTCAAGCGAGGTCCCCAATGCGGTGATCGCGTTGGTCAACTGTTGCGAAGGTTTCAGTTTCCCGTTCAAAACATTCCGCAAATACCGCCATGTCCATGATGGTTTTTTACCCCCCATGTTAGAGAGTTTCTCCGCGATTATCGTCAGTTCCTCCACACTCGCAATCAGCCTCCCCTGTGTATCATGTCCATGCTTTACCCCCATGTCCTGTAGCAGGGATTCCAGCATCACAATCACCGAAAAATCAATTTTTTTTGCCTGCGTCGTTTTATCCATATCAAACTACCTTTTTCATTTTTTCACGCCTTCTAACATGGTTCTAACATCGTTAGATAACATTTCTTTATCATTTGTAGGGGCAGGCGTGCCTCGCCTTGCCCCCCTCTCCGCTCCGCCGGGAGGGGCCGTGAGTTGGTTTCCTAAGCCGTCATTTCCTCTGCCCGCCGGATCCGCGTCCCATACACCATTTCAATCGCCTCCTCCCGTGCCCCCGGCCATCCCCACACCGCCGGTGGCTTCGGCCCCGTCCTGCCCGGTGTTGCCGTATAGTACGCAAACCCCTCCCCAATCAATAGCCTCGTCAGCGCCTCCGCCTGGTGCCGCAGCCTGCTCCCCTCCGACCACCGCCCAATCGGGCATAGATGTGTCTCCGAGCTCCCCGCCATAAACTCATCCACCAACTCGAATGTGATATATCCGTAAGCCGTCGGTAGCCCTACCAGTGTCCCCAGGTTGCCAAACAGCGCCCGGCTCACCGCTCCATTCCGGCTGATCGCCTCAATTTGGTCCGGCGTCAACCGTGCCACCAGGTTCATCAGCTCCCTCCGCTCCCGCCAGATCCGCACCTCAGCCGTTTCCGCCTCTACCCGCGCCCGTTCTTTGTAGCGTTGGTTACCCTGGTATCGGATCCAGTTCCACGCCGAAAGCATCGCGAACACCAAAAAGATCACTCCGAATACCGTCAGCACAACCCGCACCCCCTCGGACCATCTTTCCTCATAGTATGCCAGCGCAAAATACACAGCCGCCAACAGCGTCAACAACAACGCCCCAAACAGTTTCGGGCCATCATCCATCATCACAACCCCTCCCCTGCCCCACTGCTGCCCCTATTTCCCCCTCCTCCGCTGCGCCCGCAGCCAGATATCCATCCCTCTCGATCGCACTCCCAGCATGTGGTAATTCCCATCTCCTCTCTGCACGCCATGCAATATCCCACCGCCTCCTCAATCGTCTGCCCGCATGTGTCACAGCATCCATCCAGCTCGCCGTCCTCAAACCACCTCCCGCACCCCTTGCACTGCTCCACCCCTGCATCCGCCAACAGTTCAAGGACCTCTTCCTCAGCCACACCACACAGCTCCGCGATCTCCGCCTCGGACCGGCATGTCCCTATCGCGCAATCGTAAATATGCCTGTACAGTTTTCTCATCGTTTCCTCCTATCCCCCCTCCCCACTCTGCTGGGAAATATCTATCGTTTCCACATTGGTACCCGCGCCGGTTCTTCAGGCAGCGGGATCCCGTCCGGAATCTCCTCAATCTTTACTGGCCAGCCCGGTACCCGGATCCACTCCGGCGCGCTTTTCACCGGTGCCGCACCAGACTCCTCCATCTCTTTTCCCCACCGCGTCCGATCTCCGCCTGGTTCTCTTCTCCTCGATATGCCAGCTTCGGTATACCTGTCGAGCACCCGCCCGGGCATGTTCCTAATTCTTCCACGTCCTGCTTGCTCAACCGCACCCGCTTCGGATAGTATCCCCTCGACTCCTCTTCCCCTGGCTCCACCGGCTCCCGCCGCCGCGCCAGCCAGGCCCGCATCATCGACCACCCCAACACAGCCAGCACGCTCCCTGCCATCAGCCCGATTATTATCAATGGCAAAAAAATCTCTTCAACCGCGCTCATATACTCATTCATCCCCGTCATTCCGATCCTCCTTCTTTGTTGGCCAGCTCATCCACTCATGTATCTGAACCAGCCAGCCGACCCAAATCGCGAACAGGCAGAATATGCCCCCCGCCACGATGCTGATCAATACCGCTTTCCCGATCTCAACAATCGTCATCATCACCCATCTCCCGGCTCACCTGGCTCGATCGCATACACGCCGCCAGGTCAATCACCACACACATCGCCACCACCAGACACATTACCCCAAATATAATCATTTCACCCACCCCGGTTTCGGGCATCCTGTCAGCGGACTCCAGCTGTTGGATTCGTAAACCGCCTGACAATGTATCGCCTGCATCATCGCTTCATCGGCATCCTCCGGCACCTGGCCCTCGTAAACCTCCGCCCAGGTGTAGCATACCCCCTCCCAGCAGTACGCAATATCCTCATCATCGCCGTCCCAGTTGATTTCCGGAAGCGCCGCAATCCAGGCCAGCACCTCCTTCTCTGTTGGCGCTTCTACGCTCTGCTGCCCATACCGCGCCGTTTGCGCGTCCGGCAAACCATCCTCCGGGATGAATCCACACATCCCCAACCCCATCAACATCACCAAAACTGCCAAAAACATCTTTCTGCCGTTCATTTTGACCTCCTGTACTCGTTTGAGTGTATATCTGTGTATGATGGCCTTTTTTCCAACATACACGCCGGGCGCTTTCCGGGAGCCCCAGAAAGCAAATTTTTCTTAACACGCTTCATACTCATACACTGATATGCATAAAGTACATAAAATAATAAAAAAAGATAGTAAAAATAGACTAAAATAGAACACTTGTTCGCTTGGCAATGCACTTGGTGTATGTTATGTATATGTTTTGGCACTCTGGAGGGGTGTGAGTTTGTTTTCTTTTGCTTTTGAGAAAACAAATCAAAGCAGCCAGATATCCGGATAAAGTTCATAACATACATAATGTGCACGCTTTTATGAGCCACTGGAGCCGCCTTTTAGAATATCTTCTATCCGATCAAATGGATTTTCTACCTCTCGCGCCTGGATTCCGCGCCGCTCCGCCAGTTCTAAAACGCACTCCGGCAGGCCTTCCCGGTTCGTTGCCAGCAGATTCGACAGCACCGTTGGCCAGTCCACCCCGTACCGCAGCGCGTGCGCGATCAGTTTCGTCTCGTTCCACTGGTATGGGATCCCGCTGTTTTTTCGTGGCAAAGGGCGCAGCTGCAAATCGTCCCGCATGATCCAGCCCGTCTTTCGGCTGCTGACCTCCTTCCCTTCCCGTTTTTTTCCTTTTTCCTCCTCTTCAACGTCGTCCCGTCCGGCCTCGTTCATCTGTTTGATCAGCTCGTTTGTGATCTGTGCCACCGATCCCGGAAAAACATATAGCGTTCCCAGTTCCGTTGCGCCCATGTGCGCCTCATGCAGGTCCGGGTACAGGTAGATCTTCCATAGCGCCTCAACCACCCGCGCCGTCAGGCTCTCCGACCGTTCCATCACTTCCGCCGCGTACATCTCCCGCAGCAGCAGCGTCAGATCTTCCCGCACTTCTTCATCGCCCGACATTCTCGCGATCGCTTTCATCGGCACCGTTACCTGGTTCAGCCGTGGCGAAATCTGCGGGTCAAGGTCCTCGTTTTTGATCTCGATCTCTGGTTCCCAGTTCTCCAGCCGCCACCGCACCAGCAAGTTTCGGATCGCCAGCGCCCGCTCCCGAAACTCAGAATCGATTGCCAGGGATATGTCGGCCTCCATCAGCTCCATCTGTACGTGTGGTGACAATCGGAATGTCAGGCATCGCGTGCCCACGGCGTCGTCTTTCATATCCCGCCGCCCATTCAGCAGCTTCGGACAGTAGGTCGAAAACGAGCTGGGGCGCATTTTCTTATCCCCATTCACGTCAATATACTCGGCCATTCGCTGCACCGTTCCCCCTTTCATCGCCCCCATGTTCAAGATCTTCACAAAATCGCTGGTGGTCTCGCTCATTTCCTGATCATATTCATCGATAACCAGCGTCCCCCCGAACATCTCCACCGTCCGGAATAGCGTCGCTGGCGTGTCCGATCCGGAGCTGTTGATCATCCGATAACATACATGCCCGATTCGCCGCATCAGCTCTGTTTTTCCACTTCCCGCACCGCCCAGCGCCCGCAGGTAGCTGATTGCATTAAAACTGTCATATAGCCAGGTCATCAGCACGTAGTAGGCAATGATCCGTGGCAATTTATCGTCGTCAAACAGATAATATTTTTTCAAGAACAATTCCAGGATTCCAACCAGCTCCCGCGCCGGTTTATGGTCCCCCAGCTTGGAAGAGAACAGCACCGAGCCATTATGCACAAAATCGTACGCTTCCTCCGGCACATACCGGACCCACTCACCGCCCACCCAGGTATCCACATACTTCGCCACGCCGATCTTGCCCTTGCTCCCGTCCTCGTTATCTGGCTCCCGATAAGCCAGCATCACCGTTTTATCCGTTGGATCATATAGATACTCAAATAGGTACCCGTCATGATACCCGCCCCACACCGGCACGATCCGGTCCGGTCGTTTATCCTCTTGATCGTTCTTTCCCTGCAACTGCTTGACCAGCCGGTCAAAATCGCGTAGCTTTCGGTTCATCGCTTGCGCAACCCGGTCTCGGTACTGTGCCTGCTGTGTTTCATCTAGTTGGATGTAAAGCTTGATCACTTCGATTTCCAGCGCGTTCCGCTCGGTTTGGTCCTTCGTTGCCCCACACTGGGCCGCGATTTCCTCCATATAAGACACCGAGTTCATCAGCATCCCGGCCAACAGGCTGGTCTGCCGCTCCACTGTCACCCCCTCAGTGTTCCAGATCAGCAGCAGGTCGTTGGCGTCCTTCACAGTTTCCTGCTCCGGCCAACGCAGCACCCGCGTCAATGGTCCCAACAGATCCCCGCACGCTTTCAGCCCGTTTTTCCCGGCCTCATCCGCATCCAGCGCCAGAAACAGCGCGCCAACCCCCGCATTCGCCTCTCGGATAGCAGTTAGCAGCAGCTCGTCCGCCACCGTCGTTCCTGCGATTGCCACTGCCGGTATTCCCCACTGTGCCAGCGTCACTGCGTCTGCCTGGCCTTCCACCACTACCAATTGTTTGGCTTTTGGCATCCATGCGCTGTTGTAATACGGCTGCCGGTTGCCAACCAGATCAACCGGCAGATTATAATGTCGTTTCTCATGGATTCCGCGCACCGAAAAATATTCTACTCTTCCCCCACGGGTGTGCGCGTAAACCAGAGAGTCCATTCCGATCAGCCCGGGTATATAGCCCTGATCCACCCACTTTTGATTGAGCGGTAAATCATGCGATTTTAGGAATTTTGCTATGTTTCCGAGGTACCCGGTCACCGCGACAGCGGCCGGACTTAGGGGGTCAACGCCGGAGCGCCCGAACTCGGCCAGCATCTCTTTGCGCAGGTCCTGGCGAGCTTCCCATGCACCGGTGTAACCTAACATCTCCGCTTGGATCAGCTCGTCAGTCCAGCCGCGGCCTCGCACATAGGCCAGCGCATCAGCATCACGCCACAGCCAGCGCACGAACACACCCGACGCCACACTGAACGCGTCCATCCTGGACCGTGCCGCGATCTGTTGCGCGTGTGATTGGTTGCTCCAGTTTGGTCGCTCGATTCTTGCTCTATCACAGAGCCAGTCCATCGCCCCTTTGAAGTCCAGCCCCTTCCTGGCCATCACCCAGTTGATCACGTCTCCGTGTTCACCGTTGCTGTTCCAGTGATACGCCTGGTTCAGCGTGTCCACCACCAGGCTGTCATGCTGGCGGCAGCGCAGGTATCTGGTGTGTCGCTTCTCCAGCGCGTACCCATCCGCGTCTATGACCTCCTCGATCAGGTTCTTGCTCTTGACCAGCGCTACAATGTCCTCTGTCATAACATTCCTTTTATCCGCCTCGCATTATGCGACCAAAAAATCAGCCCATAACACGCTAAAATTCGGCCAAAAGCCACATCCAACCATGCACTTTCGCCGCATAATGCGGTCTTATCCGACCAAAACCAGACCCCCACAGCCGCCCCCTTTTCCCCCAGCCCGCAACCCTGTGCCCGCCAAGAGTGCACTTTGTGAGTTCCTTCGCTACTGATTTACTACTTATCGATACGACGGCGGGCATGGGCAATCTGCTCCTCTCTCATTGTCTGGTCTCGCACCCAAATGAACGCACTTGCCAGCGTGCATGCCACACGCTCCTCATGACCGCGCTTCTTCGACCTCAGCTCATTCAGGAAGATGTGTATCAGCTCGTGAACAACCGTGCTCTCCAGCTCCTCGCGGCTGCATAATGCGCATTGTGGCAGATTGACCCAGATCGTGGCCCTTACGTACCGCCAGTCCGGAAAGCACTTCATCAATACCACTGAGCCATTCTTGTATTTCCAGACGCCCTTTTTCAGTTCCTTCTTTTTGTTGAGATACCTAATTTCGATAGTCCACCAGCCCGCACCGGTCCATTTGATCCAAAACGCGAACAGCTCTCTAAGCAATTTTTTAGTCTTCTTGATCGAACGTTTGCTCGCCTGGTCGCTGCTCATCAAAACTCCTCCTCGTATCCACACTCCGGACATATGCAATATGCCCTGTAGGTCTGACCACCACCATACAACGGTGCTATCTCACCACGGTACCCCATACCCTGGTGACCACATTCCGGGCAGGTAGCCTCGGCACATACGGTTCTATCAATCGCTTGCGCCGCTGCATCCACTTCCCAAGTCTTTCCTGTTTTGTTGTTCTCGCTGCTCATTTCATCCACCTCCTGGAACTTCTGGCTCCTGGAGAGCTGCGGCCGAGGCCGGAGGGCACCGTTACCTCAGACACAGCCCGCCAGAGGCCAGTTTGTCACCATCCCGTTCTATTTCGCTCTCGCCAGACCTCGCCCAGCAGCTCCTGCTTGCGTTCCATCCAGCGCCAATTCTCGGCCAGATACTCCTCGACAGGTTCTAGTAGATCCTGCAAGCCGGGATCGCGCCGGACCGCCTGCTGCACTCGCAGCCTGGCCTGATGGTTGAGAATCCTTTGGATCCCCAGCCCAGACAGCCCGCTCTCGATAACCTCCCGTCGTGCTTCTTGCTCCGCTTTCAGGTTGCTCACCGCCGACGCTCCAAGATCTCATCAGTAATCTCCTCTTCGCGCTCTTCAGCCTCCGTGGCGCGGATGCGCCATTCCAACCAGCTCTCAACTGCGTAAGCCAGCATCACCGCCACCCCGCCGGCGATCACTACTGTCCACAGTGCCAGAAGCGCGACCCATTGTTCCCATACTGCGTACAGAATCGAGAGTGGGAACAGCAGCGCCAGCACGCCCATCACATAAGCCGCAATCCGCGGCGGCAGCTCCTGCCCGATCAGCCGCGGCCAGGGCAGCAGATGCTGCACCAGCAGGATCAGCACTGACATCAGCGCCGAGATCAGAATACCCAGCCAGTCCATGATATTCCTCCAAACGTTCCAACGTTGAAAAAAGCAGGTCCAGCGCGTGCCACCAGGCGAACGCCCGCCCCGCTGGACAGGGAGCGGACATCACCCCCATCTCAGCGCGCCGGACCGTTGCCATCAAGCTGTCGGTTCTTGATCGAGATCGACATACTCCAGCTCAGGTGCACCAGAGACCAGATCATCGCGGCGCTGCTCGCGGAGCTCGTACAATTCATGTGCGGTTGCCAGTGCACGCGCCAGATCTTTCTCTACCACGCAGTCATCGGTATCCCAGACCCAAAATACATCCTGACCATCCTCGATAAAATCGGGAAGGATGTATAACACATGATTTATCTCCCAAAGCAGTTCATTCTGATTGATCATAGCCTGGATCGGTGCCAGACCTGGGCTGATCATGGCCTGGATCGGTGCCAGACCTGGGATGATCAGATCAAGATTTGCCATTTTGCTGTAAGGATTGATCGCTCCTCTCAGATGTACAAAACGCCGGAGCTCCTCCGGAAAAATCTCCCGCAGCGCGCGTTCCTGCGTTTCGCGAATCTGCTTCCAGCGCTCGTCCTCCTGGCGCTGGGCTTCCTTTTCTGCTTCAATTTCAGCCTGGCCTTTTCTCACCAAGGGCAGCACGTTCAACGGGACCTGCTCATACTCTCGGTTTTTCATCATGTCCTCCTATGCCTATGCGGTTGCGGGATCGGAATAAAATCTTTTAGATTTTTTTGGCTCTCTGCACTACCCGCAACCGCCGTGCAGATTGCCCCAGAGCCAGCGCGGGGATTTGAACCCTGATTAGATGTTCACGAAACACCTGTTCTGCCGATTGAACTACGCAGGCTGATGCGCCCCGCTCTCGAAAGTACACGCATCACCATATACCTTCAGAGAAAAACACCGCCCGATAAACGAGAGCGGGGCCTATGCGATTGTTTTGCCCCACTAAATCGGGCACAGAGGGATCGAACCTCCGTTGCGAAGATAGGAGGAAAAGCACTTCGCTGCCAGCGCCTGGCGCCCGTTGATCATGTTGGGGTGGGACGATTCGACCCGCCCGCGGCGGCAAAGGAGAGGAAATCCGCCGCTCACTGTGACACCCCAATCTTGCTCATTACCCATAATCCACCAGTAAAACAATCTGTTTTGGGTAGGTAGGGGGAATTTTCCCCACCCCAAAATATCGTTACCAACAGGGCAGGTATCCCAACCCGCCCAACAACATCAATACCTCCAGTACTGCAAAAACAGCCGCCGCACTGATCACCTGCCAATCAACCCTGGAAGATCTCCTCATCACAAACGCTCCACAGCCCGCTCGAAATCTTCCCAACCGGGTTGCACATAGCGGGCGGTGGTCTCCAGCCGGGCGTGGCCCAGCAGCCTGCTGACCACCGTCAGCGGTGCGCCCTGGTCGAGGGTGCGTTTGGCGAAAGTGTGCCGCAGGACGTGCGGGGTCAGGTCCACCCCTGCCAGCCGCCCAATTTCCCGCACCCGGCGCTGGACCGCCCGTTCCGAAAGCCGGGCTCCGCGTTTGCCATAAAACAAAGCAGCGCCGCCCTCGTGGACTGCTAGCCAGCAGCTCAGCGTCTGGCGGGCTGTGCTATTCAGCGGCACTTCACGCTCTTTATCGCCCTTGCCGCGCCGCACCAATAATCGCCCCTTACGCTCGCTGATCTCCACATCGGCCACATCCAGCGTGCAAACCTCGCCCTCACGTAGGCCCGCAAAGACCATCAGGTAAATCATGGCCTGGTCGCGCATTGCCTGACGCTGCCCGGCTGGGGTATCTGCCGTGTTGGCCATCCGCTCAATCGTGCGCATCAGGCGCCCGTAATCCTGCCGGTTCAGCCAGCGCGGGGCGGTCTGCTGTTTCTGAGCAGGTTGTACCCCTTGGAAGGGGTTATAACTCACCAGGCCGCTCTCCTGCGCCCACCGGCACAGGATTTTCAGCGAAACCCGGCGCCGGTTCCAGGTGGCTGCGCTCACCTGTTGCTTGGCCAGCGAAAACTCACGGAATCCGCGCAGGTCCAGACTGGTGATCAGCTCCGGGCTGAAAGGCTGCCCGTTGGCCTGCTCGAAAAACGCCGCAAAAGCCGCGCAGTCCTGCCGGTAACTCTGGATGGTGCGCTCCGAACGCTGGCCGCCGCGCAGCCAGCCTACAAACGCCCCTTCCCAGGTGGAAATCTCAACTGTCAATATTTTTTGGGATAATACTGCCATTGTGCCCTCCGTTCTAAAATCGAATGTGCCACTGAAAAACATTTATGTTAAAGTAAAAACAGATCAGCGAGAACCGCACCGCAATTCCACCACCGACCCGTCTTCCAAACCCACATAATCCAACGGAAAGGGAATATCTGCCAGCTCCCGGCAGATATTCTCGTATCTGCCCGCAGGAGGCTGCCCACATGAAGTCAAAATCGCGCCCGCCGCCAGAACGATCAAAACCAGAGCCTTTTTCACCGGTTTGTCTCCGCCTCAGGCCGTTTCTCGCCTTTTGGATCAAATATTCGGTCGTACTCTTTATTGATCAACCAGCGCACCATATCGGTCTTACTACGTAGCGTGAGCTGCATCAATTTTTCAAGCCTTTTATTTTCGTCTGGGGTTACCCGGGCAAATACCGAAACACTTTTTGTCATTCCTATCTCCTACTATTTTATTGTTAATTACTTGCTACGCTATTTTACAACTTTCTTGTAGAAAATGCAAGCATTTATTACTAATTGCTTGCAAATTGCTATAATTGATCTAATGAAAGAATTTTCTGACTGGCTAACAAAGTATTATCTTAAATGGCAGGAAGAACTCGGCGAGCGCAAAACTATCACCGAGTTTGCTGAGTATCTTGACGTCTCTCAACAAGCTGTATCCAACTGGATGAACGGAAAGTACAAACCCAAGGGCGCCAAAAACATCCGCAGCCTGGCAAGTAAGCTGGGCCTTGAGGTTTACGACGTGCTGGGGATGGATCGTCCTGAAGAGCTGGACCAGCCCTGGAATCAGCTCCCCCCTGAGCTGCGCGGGCGGCTGCGCACTGCGCTCAGAGAGATCAACGCCACATACCGGGCGCGTGAAGTTTCCCCGGAAGACGACGAGGCGCTCACGATTGCTGAAGAAATTTTGGACCGATATGGTTTCACGGTCAGGGAGACTGAGAGCACCGAAGACGAGGTGTAAAGCGGATTGAGTTTGATGATCTGCATTGCTGCCCCTTAGAATGGAGAGGTTTTGTTTTATAATAGCACGGTTGTTCTATAAATAAAAGGAGGAAAATCCTGTGAAACGCAAAAATCTTTTTACAATCGCGCTGTGTTTTGTACTGCTCACGGCCTGCGCGCCGTCCGAATCAGCAATCCAGACCGCTGTGGCCGAAACCGCGGCAGCAAACCCAACCAATACCTGCACGCCAATAAAGACCACCAGGCCCACAAAAACCACCCGGTCAACCTTTACGCCATGGCCCACCGCAACCAAAACCCCTTATAAATCCCCGACACCGTTCCCTGAAATGATCACCATCATCGGATCCGACGGCGAGGTGATCGATGTGGATATGGACGCCATCGGCGGGAATGGCGTGCTGCAC
>LDZT01007456.1_pt1 | contig 14234 bp, 12 predicted proteins | sample 615521 | NCBI WGS metagenome assembly LDZT01 (sample SAMN03408292, study PRJNA278302) | terrestrial metagenome | isolation source: oil reservoir sample SB1 | place: USA: Alaska, North Slope, Schrader Bluff formation | collected 2011-09
TATTTGTCTCTCGCGAAATTTTGTGACAATCCTAATAAAAAAAGAGAGTATTACTCAAAATCGCTGTTCAGTCCTATGATTCTACACGGTATCTTCAACTTCATATTATTGTCAGGTGATTCATATCTAATGTTTATTTTTGTGCCTTATGTTTATTATTTATGGCGGGAGAACATTAGGAAACTGAATAAGTATTATCAGGAATCAAAGAAAATCAATACTTTGACTGATATTGGAGGTAATGATGGACCTGAATGCGAATGAGCGAATAGAGGATCTCCAACTAAAAGATTTGAGAATTATCCAAAACACAGAGTGGTTTTGCTTTGGTATTGATGCAGTATTGCTATCCGATTTTGCTGAAATCAAAAAAAACAGCACAGTTGTTGATTTGGGCACCGGTACAGGAATCATACCTTTGTTGTTATGGGGCAAGAAAGAACCAAAAAAAATTATCGGTGTTGAAATACAGAAAGAAGTAGCTGATATGGCTAGTAGATCAATCTGTTTGAACAATCTGGAGAACAGCATAGAAATAATAAATCTTGATATGAATCATTTGAACCAAATTATCCCACTCCATAGCATAGATGTGGTCGTTGTCAATCCACCATACGTTGAATTCAACGGTGGAAATGTCAATCCCAAGAGCAATAAAGCGATTTCTAGACATGAGATAAGCTGTAGCCTAGAGGATGTCGTCAGAGTCGCATCCGGACTGCTTAGGCATAGCGGATCATTTTTTATGGTCCATAGACCACATCGGCTGGTAGATATATTCTGTCTGATGCGAAAATACAAAGTTGAACCAAAAACAATCAGGTTTGTCCATCCGAAAGCTGGACAACAACCTAATATGGTATTGGTGAAGGGCGTCAAGGCAGGTAATTCAGAGCTTAAAATTAAAAAACCATTGTTTGTCCATGGAGAAGATGGACAGTATACAGATGAAATTTTTGAAATATATGGAATGGAGAGGAAGTAATGGACGGTAAGCTTTATGTATGCGCTACCCCTATTGGGAACTTAGAAGATATTACGCTGAGAGTGTTGAGGGTTTTAAAAGAAGTTGATTTCATTGCAGCGGAAGACACAAGACATACCATTAAACTGTTAAATCACTATGAGACCAAGAATAGACTAATCAGTTACCATGAGCATAACGAAAAAAAACGAAGCGAACAGATTATTGAAAAATTACTTTCAGGAGAAAGCTGTGCACTGGTTTCGGATGCTGGTATGCCGGGGATATCTGATCCAGGAGAGTTCATAATACGGGAAGCTATCAAAAACAATATTGAAATAATTGTCCTACCTGGCGCTACCGCTTTTGTTCCAGCTATTGTGTTGTCGGGATTTGACACAGATAAATTTGTTTTTGAAGGGTTTTTACCGAGCAAAAAGGGCGAAAAGCGTAAAGCCTTAGAAAAGCTGGTTGATGAAGAAAGAACAATTATATTTTATGAATCACCCCACAGACTGACGGATACCTTAAAAGCCATGATAAAAGCTTTTGGTAAACGGCAAGTATCTGTCAGTAGGGAAATCACCAAAAAATTTGAAGAGACAGTCCGTGGCGACCTGGAAGAAGTACTAACATTTTTTGAGGCGAAGGACATCAAGGGAGAATTTGTTCTGGTTGTTAAGGGTAGTGAAGAATCATTGCCCGAGGCATCCATTGATATGGATAAAGCATTGAGAGAATTGATTGATGATGGTATGACTAAAAAAGATGCTGTCAATCATCTGGTGAAAACGTATAGACTTAATAAGAATGATGTTTATCAGAAGTCTTTGAAATTATAACATGCAGGGAGATGTGGATATGGGTGAAATTATTAGAGGGAAACTGGTAGCGGATAGAATAACTGAAGAAGTTAAGCTCAATGTGGAAAGCTTAAAAAACGAAGGCTTTTCTCCTAAATTGGCTATTCTAAGGGTTGGAAACGACCCGAGCGACCTATCCTATGAACGGGGGGCATTGGCGAGAATGGTAAAATGTGGGATCGAGGTAGAGGTTTTTGAGCTTTCAGACGATGTCTCAGAAGATAGCTTGATTGCACACCTTGAGTATATCAATAACAAGCAAGATATCAACGGGATTCTCATATTCAGGCCTTTACCGGATCATCTGAATGAGGATCGAATCAAGCACTTTATTTCGCCTGCAAAGGATGTGGATTGTTTTTCGCCAGATAATGTCGCAAAGATAATTGAAGGAGATAAGTCGGGGTTTTCTCCGGCAACGCCTTCAGCGGTGGTGGAGATTTTAAAATTCTATAAGATTGATTTGTCGGGTAAGCACTGCGTTGTTTTAGGCAGATCAATGCTAGTCGGAAAACCAGTATCAATGCTGTTGCTTGGTCAGAATGCGACAGTTACAATCTGTCATTCGAAAACTAAGGATTTAAGAAGCATCTGCAAAATGGCGGATGTTCTAATAGCAGCAGTTGGCAGAGCTAAAATGGTGGATGAGTCATTTATTAAAGAGGGCGCTATTGTCATAGATGTGGGAATCAATATGGATGATGAAGGAAATCTAACCGGCGATGTCAATTTTGAAAGCTGTATCAATAAAGCATCAATGATTACACCGGTACCGGGAGGAGTTGGTGCTGTGACCACTGCTGTTTTGGCACAGCATGTTCTGAAGGCATGTCAAGATAGTTTACTCTTCCCAGGCCATTGACTTTTTTACTGCTTTTTTCCATAAAGAATATTTTTTGTTTCTGATTTCTTCTGAGAGATTGGGGGTGTAGACTTTTGACACTTCCCAGTTTTTTACTATATCATCCTGTCCTGACCAAAAGCCGACAGAAAGCCCTGCTAGATAAGCGGCTCCTAATGCTGTTGTTTCAGTTGTTTTGGGAAGTAAAACCTCTTGATCCAAAATATCAGCCTGGAATTGCATCAAGAAATCACTTTTGGTTGCGCCTCCATCAACCTTGAGTTTCTTCATTGGAATATTGGAGTCCTCTATCATGGCTTCTATTACATCTTTTGTCTGATAAGCGATTGATTCCAATGTCGCTCGTGCGATATGATTCTTGTTGGATCCTCTACTCAACCCCAGAATCGTGCCCCTTGCATACATGTCCCAATACGGTGCTCCCAAACCTGAAAAAGCCGGAACGACATACACGCCATTTGTATCTGGCACCTGGCTAGCCAAAAGATCACATTCTGACTCACTTTCTATTAAATGAAGCTCATCCTTAAGCCATTCAATGGCAGCGCCGGCTATAAAGATAGAACCTTCGAGAGCGTAGAAAATCTTATCATCAATACCCCAGGCTATAGTAGTCAGCAATCCGTTGTTTGAACGGTACTTTTGTTCGCCGGTGTTCATCAGAATAAAGCACCCTGTACCGTAGGTATTCTTTATTTCGCCTTTTTGGAAGCAGGTTTGACCGAATAGAGCTGCCTGCTGATCTCCAGCGATTCCGGAAATTGGTATTTGAATGCCCTTGAACAGACTGATGTCAGTATAGCCAAAAACACTTGAAGATGCTTTTACCTGAGGTAGCATCAACATAGGTATGCCAAGCTCTTCACATAATTTGTCATCCCATTTTAATGTACTGATATTAAAAATCATTGTCCTGGAGGCATTGCTATAATCAGTCACATGTGAATCTCTACCGGTCAGATTCCATACTAGCCAGGTATCAATGGTCCCAAATATAAGATCACCGGAATCAGCTCTTGCATGGCCATTTGGTATGTGGTCCAATAGCCACTTGATTTTGGTTCCTGAAAAATAAGCATCAATTACCAGACCGGTTGTTTCATTGACGTATTCTTCCAACCCCTTTTCTTTCAATAAATCGCAGGTATCAGCAGTTCGTCTGCATTGCCAGACGATTGCATTATAAACAGGTATGCCAGTATTTTTGTCCCAGACAACAGTTGTTTCTCTTTGATTGGCAATGCCAATTGAAGCAATTTCAAGAGGATTAATATTAGCTTTTGAAAGCGCTTCATTGATTGTGGACAATTGTGATTCCAATATTTCCATTGGATCATGCTCCACCCACCCAGATTGGGGATAAATCTGCTTGAATTTTAATTGTGACATGCTGACAATACGACTTTTTTTGTCGAATATGATTGTTCTTGAGCTTGTTGTACCTTGATCCAAAGCTAAAATATATTTTTTTTCCATATGACCTCCAAAGTAAACAATATTCTTTCCTATTCATTCAATTATAGCATAAATATTTTTGTGTTAATTGATCAAAAAAGGATTTTAAATAAAAAAGTGAAAGTGGAGAAATTGTTGATAAAAAGTATTTTTTGTTGTAGAATCATTTGGTATTCATTGTTATGATGGATTAATCAGGTCAATTCTGATAAAATAATGGTTAGATAAATGCAAGGAGCTATAAATGATCAGCGTATATGATGAGTTAAAACAAAGTCTAGATGGGAATGTATATAAAGAATACCCAATCAAGGATAGCACATATTTTAAAATAGGTGGAGTAGTTGACATTTTTGTTGAGCCCAAGAACGAAGAGGATCTTGCTCAAACCCTTTCAATTATTGGAGACAGAATACCATTTTATATCATAGGCAATGGAACCAATCTTTTGTTTTCTGATAGAGGATATAGAGGTGCCATTATAAAAATTGGTTGCTGTTTCAATGGTATTAGCATTGAAGGAAAAAAGATTAGAGTAGGTGCGGGGACACTTTTGTCCTCGACAGCCAAGGTAGCGGCTGACAATTCTTTGAAGGGAATGGAATTTGCAAGTGGCATCCCCGGGTACGTAGGTGGTGCGGTTGCTATGAATGCCGGAGCCTATGGTGGCGAAATGGTCAACATACTCAAAACGGCAAGGTGTATGGATTATAATGGAAAACTCTATAATTTTACCAGTGAGGAAATGGAGTTTGAATATCGTAACAGTCGGGTTTTCAAGAATAGTCTGATTATACTGTCTGCAGAACTGGAGCTCGAAGAGGGTAACAAGAAAGAGATATATGATAGAATCAATCACCTTGCAGAAAGACGAAGAACGAATCAACCTTTAGATAAACCCAGTGCCGGCAGCACATTTAAAAGGCCGAGCGAGGGCTTCGCAGCCAAATTGATTGAGGATTCCGGCTTGAAAGGTTTAAGGTATAGAGGGGCAATGGTTTCCGACAAGCATTCCGGGTTTGTAATCAATGACAATAATGCGAAAGCAGATGACGTATTATCTTTGATGAGAATCGTCAGAGAAACTGTTTTCCAAAAATTTGGTATTACCCTTGAACCGGAAGTGAAAATAATAGGTGAAGAATTCTAGGAGTCATATGAGGATAAACAAGGACTATCATATTCATTCTAAATATTCAAAAAACGGACACTGTAAAAGCGAAATTGAAGTCATTGTTCAAAAAGCTATTAGTATGGGATTGGATGAAATAGCAATTTCAGATCATGGTATTAAGCATATATTGTATGGAACCAGCGAAAAAAATCTGATCAAAGCAAAAGATGAAATTAGAAATCTTAACGAAAAGTATAAGAGTATCAATATAAAACTAGGAATTGAAGCAAATCTGATTGGCTTTGATGGCCTGACTGATATTTCTGATCTGGTTGTTGAAAATTGCGAAGTTATTCAGATGGGGATACACTATGGCGTCATTTTCAAAGGAATAAGAGGCTTCGTTGAGTTTTTTCTTTTGAATTTTCTATCAAAATTCATTCCACCTATCAAAAAATACATGATTAGACGAAATACAGACGCTATGATAAAGGCTATGGATAAATACGATATAGATATCATTACACATCCCGGGGACAAGATACCTGTGGATATAGGCAGACTATCAAAAAAAGCGGCAGAAACCCATACATTGTTAGAAATAAACAATTCTCACAAACACCTGACAAGAGAAGAAATCATAATAGCAGCTAAGTCGGGTGTAGATTTTATCATTGGTTCTGACTCCCATGATTATGAGAATATAGGAAAGTGCTCTGATTCTTTAGAAAGGCTTATTCAAGCGGGATTGTTGGTTAATAGAGTGGTCAATTTGGAGGCGTGATATGAAATTTGTGATTATAACTGGAATGTCTGGCGCAGGCAAGAGTTTGGCGGTGAAGGCATTTGAAGACATTGATTATTATTGCATGGATAATCTGCCACCAAGCCTTTTGCCTGATTTTGCTAAGCTATGGCGAGAGTCGTCAAAAAACATCAACGATGTGGCTATTGTTGTTGATATCAGAGGTGGTGTCTTTTTCAATGATCTTTTTACGAGCTTGGAAATTCTTAAGAGCGAGGGACTCAGATATGAGATACTATTCTTAGAGGCTTCGGACGAGGCTCTGATCAAAAGGTTTAAGGAGCACAGAAGACCACATCCTGCTGATCCAACCGGAAGAATGATAGATGCAATAACACTCGAAAGACAAATACTCAAGGAAGTTAAAGAAAAAGCAGACCACATCATCGACACTACAAGTCTGACTAATGCCATGCTTAAAGAAGAGATAAATGAAATTTTTTTGATGGGACACGTACAGAAAAAGATAACTATCTCTATTGTTTCTTTCGGTTTTAAAGCCGGTATACCGATGGATTGCGATTTGGTTTTTGATGTCAGATTCTTGCCAAACCCTCATTATATAGAGGAAATGAAAGACATGAATGGAAATGACCAGATAGTGCAAGATTATGTCATGAAATTTGATCAAAGCAATACTTTTCTCCAGAAATTGGAAGATATGCTTAAATTTCTAATCCCTTATTACCAAAAGGAAGGAAAGACGCAACTTGTTATAGGGATTGGTTGTACCGGTGGCAAGCACAGATCTGTTACAATCAGCAATCTTCTTGCCGAAATAATCGAAAAAGATGATTATAGGACAATTGTAACCCACAGAGATATTTTTCGATGATGATGAGGTAGAATGAAAAAAAACACAAGAACTGCAAACAATCTGGTAAGCGGCAACATCACGACTGCTTTATTCAGACTTGCCATACCTGTAATGGGGACTTCCTTTATACAAATGGCTTATAATATGGTTGACACGATTTGGATAGGAAGACTTGGCAGCAATCAAGTAGCTGCTGTTGGAACAGCTGGTTTTTACATGTGGTTGGCTTTCGGTTTTATCGTATTGGCAAAAATCGGGGCACAGGTAAACGTAGCCCAAAGCATTGGAAAAAATGACATGGCATCAGCCTCAACTTATAGTGCTGCAGGGCTCCAAAGCGCGATTATACTTGGGTTTCTCTACACCGTATCGGTTTATCTTTTGCGATACAAACTGATAGGTTTTTTTAATATTGACGACGCCTATGTAAATGAAATGGCTGTAAGATATCTTCAGATAGTTGTTTTTGCCATATTTTTTGCTTTTGTCAATGAAGTGTTTTCAGGTGTAATTATAGGCAGTGGCAACAGTGAGTTTCCTTTCAAAGTCAACATGGTAGGATTGACTACCAATATTATTTTGGACCCTATAATGATATTTGGGTTGGGAGTCATACCCGCTTTGGGGGCGAGAGGAGCAGCTATTGCTACCCTGATTGCCCAAATGGCAGTTACGGTTATATATATTATCTTTACACGGAAAAGAAAATTTGAATTTCTAAAAACCAAGCTATTCCAGAAGATGTTTTTAAAAGAAATTATTGAAAATGTCAGGATAGGTTTTCCTATCAGTCTACATAGCTTATTTTTTACTCTATTCTCAATGACTCTGGCAAGGATTGTAGCTTTCTGGGGGCCATTGGCGATTGCTATACAGCGAGTTGGAGGACAAATCGAATCAATATCATGGCGGACAGCAGACGGATTTTCTTCATCGCTAAGTTCTTTTGTCGGACAAAATTACGGAGCTGGTGAAAAAAATCGTGTCAAATCAGGTTACCTGACTGCGATTCGAATTATGACCATCTTTGGTGTTTTCACAAGCTTATTGTTGATTGTATTTTCACGGGAAATCATGAGCATTTTTATTCCAGAAACTGAAGCAATTGCTCTGGGAAGCTCATATCTGAAAATATTGGGGGTATCGCAACTATTCATGTGTATCGAAATAACCACCCAAGGGGCTTTTGCGGGAATGGGAAGAACGAAGCCTCCAGCATTAGTCAGTATAGCTTTCAATGCCGCCAGAATACCGATAGCTTTGTTCTTATCGAAAACATTTTTACAATTGAATGGTGTTTGGTGGAGTATTAGTCTGACAAGTATTTTTAAAGGAATCATATTGGTTGTATGGTTTGCTTTTGTTCTTAAAAAATATTTACACAAATCAGATTAACAATCAGGTAGAGAATATTTGTCCAGATAACTTGCTATTTCATTTAAATCTTCATCTCCACTAATATAACCAATGAAAAAATCATCAAGTCGACAAGCAGTCTTAGCATCTAAGATTGCTTTTACTTTGTTTTTGGTCAATAGGTTCAAGCAACTTCTATGATAATACAGAAAAGCCTCATCAGGGTTTTTATCAATAGACCAGTTTAACCTGGTCCTTATCTAAGATAAAACTGATTTCCATATTATCTTTTATCAATCCTTTAAGATATGATTCTGATATCTCATCCTCAATCAGTCTTTGTATGGTTCTGCGTAGAGGCCTAGCGCCATATTTGCTGCTGTATCCAACCTTCAAGATGTGATCCTTTACTTCGTCTGAAACATTCAATACTATGCTCTTATTTCTAGCTTCTTCAGCGACTTCTTTGATCATCAAGTCGATTATTTCTCTAAGCTCAATGTGGCTTAATTCGGTAAAAACAATTATTTCATCGACTCTGTTCAAAAACTCCGGTCTGAATACATTCTTGACTTCATCCTGTATCTTATTTTCCATCGCTTCATAATCCTTGTTGCCAAACCCAATTTTATTCCCCCTGTTATTGGTGCCTATATTGGATGTCATTATGATGACTGTATTTTCGAAATTTACTGTTCTGCCTTTTGAATCGGTTAAGATTCCGTCATCAAGTATCTGCAGCAATACATTAAATATATCGGGATGTGCTTTTTCTATCTCATCCAAGAGAATGACTGAATAGGGCTTTCGCCTGATTTTTTCAGTTAGGAATCCTGCCTGATCAAAACCGACGTAACCGGGAGGTGCACCAATGAGTTTTGAAACGGTGTGTTTCTCCATATATTCAGACATATCCAGTCTAATCATAGATTCTTCATTTTCAAACAGCTCAAACGTAAGGGTCTTTGCCAGCTCTGTTTTACCAACTCCGGTAGGACCAACAAAAATAAAAGAAGCAGGTTTCTTTCGCTTTTTAAAACCTGAGCGACTTCTTCTGATGGCTTTAGCAAGACTTGATATAGCATTCTCCTGCCCAATGACCCTTCTGTGGAGTCTTCTTTCCAGATTCAGCAGTTTTTCAGACTCAACCTCAGATAATTTATGAACGGGTATTTTTGTCCATGCTTCAATAACATATGCAATGTCTTCAGTTGTCAAATAAACCTCAACATAGTTTTTTTCTATCTCTGAGATCTTTCCTTCCAATCTAAGTTCTTTAACTCTACAGTCAGCTGCTTTTTCATACTCATCATTCTCTGCGGCAATTTCCTTGTCGTAACGAACCTTAGTCAATTCTGATTTGAGTGACTCCAATTCCACTAGCCCCATATTTTTAAGATTTGCTCTGGAACCCGCTTCGTCAAGAACGTCAATGGCTTTGTCAGGCAGGAATCTGTCAGTGATATACCTTTCTGACATCCTAACTGCAGTTTCAACAATCTCATCGGTTATTATAACTTTATGATAGTTTTCATAGTAGTCTTTAATACCTTTTAAAATCTCTATACTATCTTCAATCGATGGTTCATCAACGATAACGGGTTGGAAACGTCTTTCGAGTGCGCTGTCTTTTTCTATGTGCTTTCTGTACTCTTCCAAAGTAGTAGCACCAATAATCTGGACATCACCTTTAGCCAATGCGGGCTTCAAAATATTGGCAGCATTCATGGTTCCACCTTCTGCTTCTCCAGCACCCATAATATTGTGTAACTCATCTATGACAAGAATAATGTTGCCATTCTTCTTGGCTTCATCGATAATCGCCTTCATTCTAGACTCAAATTGGCCTCTAAATTGTGTTCCGGCTACGATGGAGGTTAAGTCTAATAAATATATCTCAGTGTCGAAAAGCTTAACAGGAACCTGCTTATCAGCAATTCTAACAGCCAAACCTTCAGCGATTGCAGTTTTCCCTACTCCGGGTTCGCCAATAAGGACTGGATTGTTCTTTGCTCTTCTATTCAATATCTGAACAACTCGATCAATTTCTCTTTGTCTACCGATTATTCGGTCGATTTCCCCATCTTTTGCCATATTAGTAAGGTTGCTACCATACGTATCAAGGTATTTCAGCTTTTTCACAGGTCTTTTAAGCTTTGTTTTTAGTCCGCCTAAAATACCATTGTCGGCATCATCATGATTTTCTCGTTTTGGCGGTATTTGGCCCTCTTTTTTTTCTTCTTCATTGTCGGAGCTATTCTTTTGATTTCCAGAGAAAGTACCGCTTAATAAATTAGAGAAGGGGTTATCTGAGCCATCAGATTTCATACCGTCTAACATATCATTGAGCTGACTCATATCAATATCACCCATGGCCTCTTTTAATTGTTCATTGATATTTTCAAAATCCTCAGGATTAAGACCGCTCTGTTTCAATAACTGATCCATAGGAACCAGATTTCTTTTTTTAGCGCAGGGAATACACAACCCTTCTGTTTTCATTTTACCTTCAACAATTTTATTTAAATATATGACAGCAACATTTTTTTTGCATTCCGAACATAACATTTATATCATCTCCATTTTTGTACTTTTTGTCTCTCAAATCTCAGTTAGTATACTATAACAGGTTTCTTTTTACAGTTCAACATGTTAAAGTGTTTTTAATTAATTATTAATAAAGCTTTTATTTAGTATAATGATAACATAAAATCTCAATTATAAAAAGAGGCTACAATGAAAAAAATTATCAAAAGACTATCATTTTCAATATTAATTCTCATTATAACATATATTACTGTTAAAATGGCGAAAAATAATAATGAATTTATTGAAACATTTTACTCAGGTAGACTATATCCTGCTATCTCGCAAAATGTTAGCTTTGTATTTAGTTGGCTGCCTTATTCAGTAGGAGAGATTATTCTGACAATTGGAATCCTCAGTTTGATTGTTTTAATGATAAGCTTTATTAAGAGACCTTCTTTAGTTTATTTATTTGATATATTTAGTAAAATTGTTGTGACTTCAGCAATTTTATATTTCACTTTTTGGATAGTGTGGGGTCTGAACAATTTTAGATTGCCGTTAGAGAAAAACCTTGGTTATGAAGTTGAGAAATTGACAACACAAGATCTCAATGAAACGGCTGTTTATTTAATTGAAAGAATAAACGAGTTAGAAGGTCAGATGGTATTTGACGAAGACAAACTTCCGGTCTACCATGGAGACACTCAAGAAATCCTTAAGTACAGCAAGGTATACTTTGACAATTTTGCTAAAAATCATTCTTTTCTGACTACAGGAAGATACAGCAGACCAAAACCGATGATTTATTCTGAAGTCATGAGTCACTTAAATTACACAGGTATTTATAATCCCTTTACCGCTGAAGCCAATTTAAATGTAGAAATACCACACCATAGCATCCCATTTGTCGCATTGCACGAAATATCTCATCAGCGAGGAATTGCTGGAGAAAGGGAGGCAAATTTCATAGCGTTTTTGGCCAGTGTTGAAAGTAATGATTATTATTTCGAGTACTCGGGCTATGTTTCAGCCTTGAATTACATTGTCAATGCTGTTTATAGTGAAGACAAGGATATGTATTTTGAACTGGTAGAATTATTTTCGTTGAATCTAAGAGCAGTCTATAGAACCAATGCAGAGTACTGGCAAAATTATCAGACGGTTGTGTCCGACATCGGAGAGATAAATAACGATATTTTTCTAAAAAGCACAGGGCAAAGCGAAGGCACTAAAAGCTATGGATTAGTGGTTGATCTAATTGCATCTTATGTAAAAATGAAAAAAGCCTGATTGCTCAGGCGTAATAGATATTTAATTTTTATCAGTATTGGTATTTCGTGGTATAGGCAGTATCATCCTTTGCAAAACTAAATGTCATATTGTGGGTATTGAAGAAAGCATCTATCGTCAGATCAACGGTAACCCAGCCTTCATCTGTTAAAACTTCATTCCATGCATGATATGAATTGACATAAGTGGTATACCCTTTTACTAATTTTGCTGGGATACCTTTATATCTTAGAGCAGCTGAGTAGACGGCTGCGTAATCATAACATATACCGATTTTTCCATTTAGAAGTAGTGATATGTCAGGCTGATAACCTGATTTTACGGTAGTCGCCTTGTTATAATCATATCCAAAGTTAGTGATCATATAATCATATAAAACTTGAATTATCTCTTGATTGGTAGTGGCATCTATGGTAAGTTCATCCACAAAACTCATAAATTCAACATTGTCTGTCCAGTCATTATACTGCATTGGCTGAAGGTAAACATTAAATTCGTTTTCAATGGTAGCTTCAACTGATGTTTTTCTGACATATTTATAACTGGAGCCTGTAGTGTTTTCGAGTATTGACAGATTGTATACGCCATTTCCCAGTTGAAGAGGGAAGAACTCAGGAACACCATTAGAAGTCAGATCATATGTGTAGTTTTGCCCATCCTTAGAGATTATCAATTTCAGTTTTGCATCTCCGAAACTTGATGCGCTTACACCTATGCTACCATCAGCCACGTAATCTTCAATGATTATAATCTCTTTGGATAATCCCGTATGTACTATTTCATAAGGAGACATTCTTATTACAGCTGCTTTTGGTATATCTGGAGTGGTCGTATCTTCGGAGTAAGCAATCGCTGTAAACGCTAAGATGAATATGAGTGTAAATGACAATAATCTTTTAAACATAAAAAATCTTTCCTTTCGGTAGCTCGGCTGTCATTCGCTTTCGCGGTTAGACCCTTTGGCTTTGCGTCCTTTCCTTTCGGAAAGTTTGCCTTTATCGTTGAAAAGCTTTACAAATCAACAAATTTATTTCTCAATATAACAATACCCAATTATAACCAATATATACAAAAATGTCAAATAAAATTAAAAAAATACGTTGATAGTTCAATATATAAAGAGGAAATTGCGCATTCGTAAAATTATAACATTTTTCTTGAAGTACTTGCGCAAATCAGAAGAGGTCTATACAATGTAATTGAGATTGCTACAGATAAAAGGTGATTAAAATGAAGAAAACGATTATTGTTAAAATTGGATTTCTGATAATGTTTGTTGTATTTGTTGGACTAGCAATCAATCAATTCTATCAATATAAAAAATCCGACATCATATATGACCAAGCAAGAGAACGATACAATCTTGAAAGAGCAATGATCATAACAAATGAAAATCTGATCAATCAGCCTGATAATCACAATCCGGATTTCAAATCCGATCCAGAGACATCCGAAGAACCTGGTGTCCCAAATGAGACGCAGGCACCTGAAGGGACTACTGTTGAGAACCCAGAGAATAATAGCAACAAGACAGACCCTAAACCAAGGCCAAGCATAGCCGAAGCTGGGGATGTCATCGGATGGCTTACTATTCCTGGTACCGCAATAGATTATCCAGTAACTCAAACTACTGACAATGATTTTTATCTGACACATAACTATCTTGGCAACAAGGATGTCAAAGGCTCTATCTACATGGATTTCAGAAATGAAGAAATTGGAAAAAGCAGAAACTACAACATCTATGGCCATAAAATGATAGACGGCACTATGTTCTCAGATCTGACGTTATATGTACAGGATGGTTCGTATAAAAGATATTTTGAGAATTATAATATCATAAAATATGATAATATGGAGTTTGAGACAGAATGGAAAATATTCTCAGCCTATGTTGTCAATCTGGATAAGGAAGATTATTATCTTTACACGAAATACAGTGATGACGAGAATTTTCAGGCTTTCATAGATGAGATTAATAGAAGATCTTTAGTCAAGACTGATATTGATGTTGGTTTGGACGATCAGATCATAACACTGGTGACATGCAACTTCTGGTATGACAATGCGAGAGTCATCATTCACGCAGTGAGGATCAACTAGGGTTCTTGGTTCAGATGGCGTTTGAAACGCCACCTGAACCTTAGAGACCGTTATCCAGGGACTCTACAGCGCTTAT
>LDZT01010089.1_pt1 | contig 14214 bp, 9 predicted proteins | sample 615521 | NCBI WGS metagenome assembly LDZT01 (sample SAMN03408292, study PRJNA278302) | terrestrial metagenome | isolation source: oil reservoir sample SB1 | place: USA: Alaska, North Slope, Schrader Bluff formation | collected 2011-09
TTGAATTTGATCATCTTCTGTTTGACCATAAAAACCCTTAAGATCTTCTTTAAATGAAGCGGAAACAGTGATAATTGGCACCTGAGTATTTTCTAGTAGTTTTTTATCCCGATAGAGGAGGGCAAAGGCTTCTTGTTGCATGTATTTAGCCTAGCAGTTTTTTTCGGTTGACGCTAGAGTAGCTTTTTATTCGTAGTTGTTTTTGATACATCGTGCTATAGATACTAGTTTTGGGTTTTTTACAGCTTTTTATGCTAAAATATCTATAAGACTTAACTTTTATGAAGTTCATTAAGTAGTTATTAAAGATTTGTGGCGAAAACAGAAACTAATCATAATTTTAATAAAGATCTCGAAGCTAAAGATCAGGAACATAAAAATCCTGACACTAGTGGGAGTTCAATTACTCATTGGTCAGTAGAGGCCGATGAAGCTCAAGCTAGTGATCTTTCAAAAAAATTGGCTGAAAAAGCAATCATCAAAGTTCAGGGCTTAAGATTTTTGGAAGAGCATAATTTGCCTAGATATAAAAAAATCAGTGTTGATTTACAAGAATTTTTAGCCAATCCTGCCTCAGTTTTTACCAAAATTCCAAGTAAGACTAATTTATATTACAGCTCAATTATTGATTCAAAAACCGGAGAAAGAATCTTTGGTTTAGAACAAAACAAACAAGAAGTAAAGAAATTTATTGCTGAAAAATTAGCCAATCAAGAAATTAGTTTAGATTCACAACTCACCCTCTCAGAATATTGGCACAATTATTATGGAGGGAATTTGTTAGTTGATGAATTGGGCAAGGTGTTTGTCGAATTAGTAGAAGGCAAACATGCCAAATTGGTCAAAGGTGAGGGTCCGATTTTGCTAAGTGCCGAGACTAATAAATATACCAAGGTTTTACAGTTTAGCGAAAACCAAGAAATTGAGGATGAAGCAAACACAAAACTTCGTCAAGCCATTGTTAAAGCGCTCAATTTAATTCCCAAGCAGTTGGTGCCATTAAATGAGGACTCACTAGCGAGATTTCAGGAAATAGTTTACAACGAGGCTGGAGAAGCCTGTATATCCCTGCCTTATTCAGGTTACTATGAGTTTATTTTGACTAAAGAACAAGCTGATGTAGAGGATTGGAAAGTAATTTTTATTGATGCAAGGACTGGAGAAGCGGCAAAAAAATATCAGTTAGTAGAATAATTTAAAACACGCTAGTTTGGCATAAAATATTTTCACTAAAGCAATTAATTAACTGTTATAATAACTGTTATTAACAAGGGGCGGTAGTTCAACGGTAGAATCAAGGTCTCCAAAACCTTTGATGAGGGTTCGATTCCTTCCCGCCCTGCATTATAAAAAAGTCCAGCAGCGCTGGATTTTTTTATAATTAATAAAGAAAGGGAATCGAAAGCCGCAACAATCGGGCAATCTAAAGCCCAGATTGTGAGGCGGGGTCGACGGGCGCGACCGAGCGAGTAGAAGCTTTGCAAGCATGCAAAGCTTCGTGACGAGCAACCGAGCGAACCGGTGACCGATTCCTTCCCGCCCTGCAAAATTTTTAAAATATAGCTATAAATCAATCTTCTATTCAAAATATTGTTAATTATTTTGTTATATAATAGTTTGTGTGTATAACAACAATCAACACTCATTATCCGACCTGATTGAAAAAATCGAAAAACTATTACTCAAACAAAAGGTAGTAGTTGTTTCTCTTGATGGTAGAAGTGGGGCTGGAAAATCGACAATATCTTCAGTCTTAGTAGCAAAATTTGATGCGGTGCTTGTTAATTGTGATGATTTTTATGCCGGTGCTGAAGATGGCAATGAAAACAACTGGTATAAAAAAACAGTAATAGAAAAATATAATCAAGTGATGGATTATCAAAGATTGAGAAGTGAGGTTTTAAATCAGTTGTTAGTAGGCAAAGATGCAAACTATCATCCTTTTAATTTTGAAAAGGGAAAAGGTTTATCAGAAAAAAATATTCTGCTCAAACAAGCTCCCTTAGTTATTATTGACGGTATTTATTCGGGAAAGAAGCTACAAGACTTAGTTGATATTTCTGTGCTGGTTGAATTTGCAGATAAACAGCGTAAACAAAGGCTAATTGACAGAGAGGGAGAGAATTTTATGAGGAAGTGGCATTCTAAATGGGATGAAGTAGAGGATTATTACTTTAAAGAAGTGATGCCAAGAAATAAATTTGACTTTGTGATTAAAGGGCTTGTTGAGTAATACTTTTATATATCAAATTATATCATAGATAAGCGTTTGGTTATTGAAAATTAGTTCTAACCTTTGCCACCAGTCCCCAGAACCGATATATTGTGATACTTTGATGCAGAAGCACACCAGAGGCAAAGAGAAGCCTAGACTCTAGAAGTTTTGATGATCTTCAAGCTCTTCTTAATACCAAAATTATTGTGCTTGATGAAACTTTGTTAATAATTTATTTTAGTTTTTTACGAAATAAGCACTCATATAACTTGTCACAGTTTCTTGAGTTTCTTCACTAAATTCAGCAGAACTCCTATTATCAATTAATTCAAACTGATAACTCTCATCAGCCAAATAACCTAGTAAAAAAGCAAGGCACGATTGACAATCGCAAGTGACTGCTCCTAGCTTTTCTAAGCTAAGATTTTTCAGTGCTTCAATGCTTTCTAAATCTGTTTGCTGACTTTTTTCTAAGCTTAACTTATGAGAAAAATCACTGCTAACGATTAATAAAGTGCTAGAAGAGTCAAGATCTTTTTTAATTGTTTGGCCAAAATCAAAAAATTCTTGGTTAGGCTTTTTTGGATTTAAAATCAGGGGCACGACTTCTGCTTCAGGGAAATAATATTTGATAAAGGGTATCAGAGTATAGATGCCATGTTCATTGCGAAAAGCTGTATTTTTTAAGGTAATTAGGGATTGTTCATTTAGTTTATTAATGGAGTTTTGATCACTATTTAAAATTGAAAACGGTGTTTGCCAGTTAAGTAGGCTAGAGTGGGCTAAAGTATGATCGTGAATGGTGTAATTAAAATGATCAGGGCTGATGAGAATGACTCGCTCAATGTTAGAATTGTTAATTCCCTGAAAAAAGTTGGCAATTAAGTTTTTAGCTAAAAAATGATGAGAAGTGATGCCGGCCAGAATTGTTTGTTTCTCTGTTGCCGCAACTGAAGTTAAAGCTGAAGCTGAAGTTGAAGCAAAAGCTTCTTCATAGAGCGCTAGTTGACTATAAGGACTAGTGAGGAAAACTTCTGCTTCTTTATGGGCAAGCTCTTCATTTATTACTGTGCTTGTTTTTTGCTCATGATGAGTCAACGGTTTGGATTTTAAACTAAGAAAACCCCAAACTCCAATAATTCCAAGCAATAAAACAAGCACAAGCCAAGTGATTTTTTTCATTTTTTCAAGCAAAATTACTTAATCAAGCCAGCATTCCAATCAGGCATGTTTGGTAATTGCGATTTGTCTTGAGTGTAATTGAGTTCGCGCCAATCTTGGTCAGTCAGTCTTTTACCCAAATCACCTTCAAATTCATAGTATGAATAAGTAAGTCCCTTAGTTAGACGTGTGCCATTAGCGTCACTAACCGCTACATAAATATAGTTGGGTATGCCATTAGCAATATACAAAATTTTCTGGCGCAGTCCATCGGTATGAACATCAGTAATGATGGCCGAGCGAACATGATCTTCAGTATATTCTTCTCCTGGTAGGGGATAGAGTACCGACCAGACGAAACTATCAGAAAGAGTTCTTAATTCTTCAAAATCTTCATCGCTAATTACTTGATTGGCTAGTTCTTTGACAGCCATTTCTCTGAAAAATTCAAGAGCTTCAATGAATGTTTCGTGTCTGCCTAAGAAGAGCTCATCTATTAATCCTTTTTGGCTAAGACCGTTCATGGTCATCTTGCTTAAAGCTAGCAAACGGTCCAAAAATTCAATATCTGGTTCTACATAGCCCTTGGGGACGGGGGGGATTTCCGTAATTTCGCCTCCATCCCCCATTTCGGCATAGGATTGTTTAGCATAAAGCAAGGTAGCATGTTTTAATTCAGTCCAAGAACCAAGAGCGGTTTGCAAGTTTTTGTTCTGCCAGGCTTGTTTTTTCATGAACATTGGATAATTGTCCACGCTGTAATCTTTGAATAAGGCTTTGAGAGTATAGAGCCATGACCAATATAAATTGCTCGTCCATTCTTTTTCGGTTTTATTGGAAAAGAGTTGATCAAGTGTATTAAGTCGATTCGCTAAGACATTTTTTGATAGGGGAGCATTATTCTCAATCCAATTCTGACTCAAATCTTTAGCCAAACTATTACCGAAGGTTGACATAGCTAACAGCGGCGTGGTGTAACTTGGTAGTTTTTCACCAGTTTTTTCATCGGCCAATTCATCACCCTGAGTAAGAGTGGAGAAAATAAAAGCATCTGGAGTAAAACGAGGAGCCATGAGACGAAAACCCTTGGTGCTTGCTTGTAATTCCTCCTTAGTCAGGCTAAAAACTTCATCACCATAGACCAAACTTGACATAATTTGCGGTCCATCAACAGTAGCTAAACTAGCTTGCACTTGCTCAATAAACTGCTCATTTACTTTAATTTGATGATCAGCAGAGTTGTTTTTAATGCTTATTAAATATTCACCCAAACTTAAATCATCACGTGGTCCAACTAGAAAAGCAATGACTTGACCCATGTCAGACCACAGAGTAAACATTTCATCATTTTCTGTTTCAGCAAAGAGTAATGAAATGTTGATAGCGTCTCTAGTCAAATCTTTACTCTGTAGGAAAAAGTTATTTTGGCCATACCAGGTCATGGCTCGAAAATATGAACGTAGGATAGGATTGCGATTATAGTGACTTCGAGGTTGAAATTGCGTGTAATCTGTCAAATATTCAAGATTGGCCTGATTAATCAACTCTCCAAATAGAGGAGAGGGTTGAGTTGATTCAGCACTCATTAATAAATCTAATTCTTCCAAAGCTAATTGATAAATATCTGGTCTTAATTGATCTTTGAGTAGGAGTAATTGAGCTTCGACTTGTTCATAACTATCGTTTTCATTGTCCAACACTACAGCACCAATAGATTGGTCAATCTCCGCGTCCTGTTTAATGGCAGTTAAAATTGCTTTTGGTACGGCAAAATAAGCCGTTAATCGAGCAAAACTTTCTTGATTTGCTGGATCACTACTATTTTGGAAATTTTGGAGAGATTTGTCATATAAATAATCGGTGAGAGTTGTTAGATCTGGATAAAGCTTCGTTTCTTCTAAATATTCGAGTTGCTTAGATACTAATTTATAATAGACATGTAGCAAATAATCACTAGTAATAAAAACTGAGTTCTCGGGAGCACGATCATAAATAGAGCCACCTCTAATTTTGCCATATAAGGCTGACCAATCATCATCTCTGCTAACAAAAGCGTCTGGTTCAGTATTATAAAAAAGATCAGCATTTTCCTGAATGAAAAAGTGTTGATTTTTCAGAGTTGCAATTTGCGTTTCACTAAAGACTTGTTCATTTTCTTCTTCAAAGTTGGCTAAATTGCTCAAATTCGCTATCTCTATTTCATAACTTGGTACTTGAATTTGTACATTGCTAGTTTCTAGAGGGTAGTTGGCAAATGCTTCAGCTATAGCGATTTGCAAATCTTGATCACTGGGGAAGGAATATTTATTATTGCTTGATGAGATATCGGTTTTATTTTGTGGACTAAAAAAGAATGAACTAAGAAAGACTAGGCCAGCAAGAAGAATTAGGCCAATGATAATTAAAAGTAGTTTTTTATTCTTATTGGGTGTTTTGGGTGCTTTAATGATTGACTCAGTTTCTTGAATGGAGTTGGAATTGGGACTGGAATTGGGATTGGAATTGGGACTGAAATTGGGACTGGAATTGGGATTGGGATTGGGACTGGAATTGGGATTGGAATTGAGATTAAATTCTTCGTGTGGGGCTTGGGGGGAAAGATTGGATGTTTCTTGCATATTTTAATTTTAGAGATTATGGATGTAAGGTGCAATCAGCAAAAAAAGGGGGCAACTCCTGTCGTTAGTGTCCAACAGTATCCAACTGACTTAGCATAAGAGTTACCTCGGTTAAAAAAACGAATTAGCGATAGCATATGCTCGATGAGCAGATCAAAAAATTGCTGATGCTCATTGCCATGGTTTTTCTCGCCCTTGTGCTTTTCTTTTGTAAATCAAGTTGTATTCAATTTTTTCCCTATCTATAATGATGTTGTGCAAGCAGACCTTTTTAAGCTCCAGCAAGAACTAGCTAATTTTTTAATTGATCAGTTAGAAAGCAAAAAAATTAGCATTAAACGAGCAGCCGAAATTGCTAAGCAAGCCTTAACTATTATTCCTGAAAATAAGGATTCAAATCCCAATCTAGACAAGATTAAGAAACAATTAATCGCCATTCCTGAACTAGATAAACTAGAATTTAAGTAAATTTAGATAAAATCAAAAATGAAGAACACTGGAGAAATTGAGACGATTAAAGATAAGCCAATTGATAAAGAAGGCTTAGTCGATAATGATCAGTCAACTGAGCAAATTGCGCCTGTTACTTTTCAATCACAAGAAGACAAAGCAAGCGAAGCCGATAATTCAGCAGAAACTCCAGAACAATTTAGCAAATTGCAGCGCTGGTTTAATATTTTACGCCAAGTTTGCCACGAAAAACCCAGAGTGGTGCTCAAAGCCCTACAAAATCCAGAAAAGTTAATGAAGCAAGCCCCAGAAAATGTAACTGCTAAACGAGCTGAGAGCTTACGCTGGAATACGCTGGATCAAGAAAAGGCTAGAAAACAATTTGGAGAAAAAGGTGTCGATTCGGATAAAGCTATTGGAGTGATTAATTTTTTAAGAGAAAATGTGACTAATTACAAATATCCTCTTGATAAAAATGGTTACATTGATTTTGATAATAAAGTGCTTGTCAGCTATCAATATCAAGCTGAAAATGATTTTCGGGCAATTAGTGAGTTAAGTGAAATTTGTGATGATCCAGTGAGTCTCATGAAAGATTTAAAAAATGTATTCACTTATGAATTTTTAGATTCTGATAAATTAGTTGAATACTGCCGTTTAGTGATCAATACTCCAAAAGCCAGAGAAACTATAAAAAAAATTGGAGCTTTAAAGAACCCAATTAAATTAGGACTTGGCTACAATGTTCATTTTTATCAAGATGAAAAAGGCGAGAAAAAAGTTTTTTACGGTTCCAATCTAGAAACTAGTACAGATGATCCAATTCAAACTTTAGCAAATTTAGATGACAAACTTCTTCAGGAATTATTAACTGAGGAAAATTTAGCCAAAGCGCAAGAATTATGGGAGGAGATTACTGATGGAGAAGAGCTGCGGACTCAATATATTCCTCCTTTATTAAAACTGGCTCACAATCCTACTCTAAAAAAGGCTTTTTTAAATGTTTCAAAAAATTTTTCTGGATTTAAAGATTTTAAAGATGAAATTTTTGGTTGGAAAACTTATAAATTTAATTTAGCTGTTGGCAGAATAGAAAAAATTTTCGAAGAAATGCCAGAAGTGGCTGAGCTTCTCGAAGAGGGGTTTAACTTAGACGAATTGTTCAATTTCAGAAATGTATTGGAGAATCGAGATACTGCCTCAAACATTAAAGGGCATTTAGCCAATAGAGGAAAATTCTTGTTAGTTCATGGCGATCAGCAAATTAGAGAGAATGCCAAAATATTACAAAAATATGGCTTAAGAATGCCTATCTCTTCAGACAGATCTAACGACGAATTTTTACTCTTAGCAAGAACCGCTGATTCCGATCGCTTAGAAAAAATTTTGTTAATTGATGACTTGGTTGGCGATCTTGTTAACAGACCTTCTTATCGTGATAGGAATAGAAGTTCAGTTAAAATAAAAATTTGGAGGATTGTTGGAGAAAAATTGGATAGTTTTTCAGTTGAGCAAGTTGCTGAACTTTTTCAACTTTTAGCAGATCAAAAAGAAGAGTTTAAGAATTTACATTTAGATCTTGATTCATTAATCAATGATTTTGATTCACTTGATTCATTTAGAAAAAGAATTGAAAGCATTTTGCGTCCCGAAATTCGCGCAATTGTCCAAGATTATGCCTTTGTTAAAAAAGTACTGAATAATAATTATTCTAATCAAGAATGGATGGTTTTACTTAAGCAGCCCGACGCCTATTTAGCACTTTATGAGCAAAAGGATTTGTTACTGTCCAGATTAAATACTATTGACGATTGTCGTATTGTTTGGGATTTAGACTTAGCATTTTTTAATGGACTTCTAAATTTATCAAATGAAGACTTTGAATTATTTATTAGCGATATTACTTTATCACCATTGAGATTTGGTCTTAAAGAACAAAGCTTAGCTAAATTCCATTTTCTTAAAAACATTGATCGAAATCAAAAAGCAGAGGCAATTGGATTAATGCCAATTAATAATTTCTATTCTGAGGCTTTTGATCTAAAAGAATTAAAATCTTTTTTTAGTTTAAATGAATCAGATCAAAACAAAGTTTTAGAGTTAATAAAAAACAACAATTTTAATTTCTTATTTACCAAAGATGCAAATTCACATTTTCACTTACAATTTTTCTGTGAACTAGTAAAAAATGATGACTATTTTATTAGTTTCTATAACTATGCAAAGCAATTTTTGAGTACAAAAAATGAAATTGATCTTGATCAATTTGCCCAGTTGGATAAAAAATTAATTAATAGTTATTCTGATACTGAGATAATTTTATATTTTAGACAATTGATAGAAGCCCATGCTGATGAAGCTGACTTCAAAATTGAAGAATATATCAATCAAGAGGGGCTAGTCACTAACAAGTTTCTCTACGAAATGGCTATGGCTGAGGGTGAAGAGCCTTACTATAATTTATTATTTTTAATTACTAATGAAGCTTTGGCCGAAATGAGTAGTGAGGATAGAAATTTTTGGAGTTTTTGGAAAGATCGACCAGTTTATCTTAAAAAATTTCTTATTGAAAATCGGGAAGACTTCAAGCAATTGGTAATTGATGGTCATGCTAGTTATCAATTGTCTGCTCAAATTGCATATGAAGATGCAGAAAATTTTCTAGAAGATGCTGAGTTATCTGATCTTAGTCGTTTTTCATCAAGTGAAAAGCGGGAAATTAAAGTTAAGTTAGTTGGTGGTCTAATTAAAACTGGTCGATTTCCTGAATTTTTTAGTAAAATTCACTCAATTTTGAGTCAAGATTTGGCAGAAAATGGCCATTTAAGTAAAGATTTTAAGGAATTATCTGAATCAATTTTTGGTTTTGATCTATTTTCTGAAGATTTTGTTAGAAAATTAGATAAGTTTTATCTGGAAGCACATGATGAAAGGTATGCTGCGCTTATTACCGATCCTGAATCATTTTGGAAAAAAAATGCTTGGTTGCTGGCCAAAATTGAGTCGATTCCCTGGGAAATTAATGATTTTGATCGATTTAGAAGCTTAATATTTAATGCTGGGACCAATGCAGTTCTTAGCTCAACAAGTCAGCCAGAATTAACTCTTTTATCGGAAAAAATAGCGTTAAAACCAGAAAATCTTTTTAATGTAAGCAAAGACTCTATAAATTGGTTGGTGCAAAATTTGCATAGTCCTCAGAGAAGTAATTTTTTCAAACAGATTCTCAATCAAAAGCCTTCTAGTTTCAATAGTTGTGTTGCTACTTTTAGGAGAATGAATCCAGAACAAATTGATATGCTTATTGAAAGTGATGAATATAGTCGAAAACTATTCGATGCGATGACTGAATTTGGCAACATCACTCCATCGTTAATTAGTGCTTATATTTTGAATCCGAGTGAAAAAGCTAGCGAAGAATATCGTGAGAAAATTAATCTTTTTAAAGACAAGGTACACAAAAATGAGCCAATCAAACCTCTGATTGAAGGTATTGGTGGTTTAGATTTTTTAGCTGACATGATAGCCATGACTTTTTCCGGAACCAATTTCGAACAAATTAAAAGAGATTTAGTAGTTTTGGAGGATCGATGTGATGATGTTGCAGATTTGAAAATTCGTGAAGACGGTTATCAGGGTGAAATTGTTTCAAAAGAAAAAATTGCTGAGCTAAAAGATGAGAGAAAACCGATCGACGATGGGGTAATCAACCTGATTAAAGTAATATTTGCTGACCAACAAGAGCAAGATTATTTAAATCAGGGGGGCGAGGTGAGTTTAGCTTTTCAAGGATGGGCTAGATTATTAGTTGAAGCAGGAGCCACGAATCAACAAGTATTATTTAAAGATAATCTCTCTGAAGTGATTGCTTGCAGTCGTGTTTCTTTGGGAGACAAAATAGCCATGTTTGCTGAAAAAATTGCTGGGGACACATCACAGGTCTCAGCCAAAAATGATGTGTTGAGTAAAGCGAGAGAATTATTTGGTATTTATTATAAAGATAATGCTTCAGAGGCAATTACTATGTTCCTAGAACAACACCAAGAGCAAGTAATAACTTTATTAGGCAGATTGAGTGATAAAAGACTTAATGCTTTAGAAAAAAATATCGCTAATTCTAAATCAATCAGCGAAGAGAGTCGAACTACTTTCAAAACAATTATTGAAGGTTTGCGCAATAAAGAATTAGCAGAAGCTGAAAGAACAAAATTATTGGCTCAGTTACTAGCTTTTATGACTGAACGCAGTATTTTTGCCGGACCAGTTGGTTTAAGAAAAAAAGTTAGCAAGGAATCAGACAAAATTATTCTTAAAGATCAAGAAGGTAGAGAAGTTGATCCAGATTTGATCATGACTGGTTATCTGACGAAAAACGCAGCTTCGTATTTTGCCAAAGAAACAGCTGGAGTTTGCACTTCCGGTGATAAAGAATTGTTTAATCGCCCAGATCATTTCCATGTTAATTTAGTTGACAAAGATGGTAATATTGTCGGTAATATTCAAGCTTATCGCTTAGATTATGAAGGTCGGCCAGCTTTGATTTTTAGAGGGTTTAATCCTTCAACTAGCATTGTTTCAACCACCAATGCCGAAGTCTTATGCGATCAAATGCTGGATATGGTAAAGCAGATTGCCACAGACAACAATATCGATCAAATATTTATTCCACAACAAGATAATTGGCATCCCTTAACCAATCGAGTGGGTGAGGGAGTCGATAAATATTTTGCTAGCAGGTTTTATCGATCAGAAAATAAAGTAGAATTTCCATTTTATATCACAGGTAGTAAAACAGTAAACACTTTTTATCGCATTACTTAGTTGTTAACTAATTGCCCAATTTTTACGCATAATTTCTCTCTTGACATAGTCTGATCTATTTTCTAAGCTAGATAAAGTTTGTTTGCAAAAACTGCCCCAGTAAGATTAGTAATATTTATAGTCTAGAAAGGCTAGAGCATGGAAAGACTTAGATCGCCAATGGAGTTTGGTGATAAAAAACATAAAAGACAAAAGGCGGAAAGCAAAGATAAGTATTCTAAAGAAAGACCGGGAAACGGCAAAGAACAACTTCGCAAAGATCGGGGAGGCAATCAGCATTTTATTAAAAATTAGCCAGCAATAATTGCTCACTAATTGCTCACTTTCCTTTTTGCCAACCTGATCTCTTTTGATATATTACCAACATGAGAATTGAAACAGCCAGGCAAATCGGGGTGATTGTCTCACTAATGAGTCAATATTGTCTCACTAATGAGTTAATGTCGAGATTTTTTTTGTGCAAAATTCAGTGGTGAAAACATTGTGCAAAATTTAATGGTGAAAACATAGATGAGGTGGGAGAAAGAAAAATGGTTGTGGTATGGCAACCCGCAATAGAAAAAACTTTAAGCCGCCCACCCAAAGATCAGCCAAATACGAATTAGTTTGTTATAATTATCTCTAGAATATTTTAGCAAGAGAGAAAGTCAACTATGCCAAGTACAGAGCAGATGCCACCAAGAGTCAATAAATTGGGAGAGGATAGAGTGGAGATCCAAGACACTTTGGGAGAGAGCAGTGTTATCGATTTGAAGACTGCCAAACAAAGATTGGAGAATTTACAGAGAGAAAAGAATAATTTTGCCAGTCAGGAAATGTGGCAGAAACAAATTAATGTCACCAAAGAAACGATTGCTTTGTTGGGGGGAGATGAGGGTGATGAGGAGGGAGAAGAGAAGTCAGCAATAGCTAAAATTATTGGCCAAGTAAAAGAGATGTTGAGAGGTCTTTAAATTGAAAAATAAAAAATCTGCAAAATCCCAAATGAGCCAAGTTTGTCAGCGCCTTTACCAAACTGTCAAAAATTATTTTCACCGCCTCCAGCAAAAAATCAAAGCCATGGATAAGCGCCCCATCATTGCTGGTTTTGTCATTCTGCTGAGTCTAGCCATCTGGTTACTGCCGGCCTTTATCTATAATGAACTGGAAGTAGCTTTTCGCCAAAGAGGGTCATTAGCTGAAGCATACTTCATTGGTGCTGATGAGGGCATATATATAAGACAACAAGGAGGGGCTAGCTCATATTATGACACCTTGTTTTCGGTCGGTGACGCAATTGAAGGATTGATAAAAAGTGGTTTAGAGCAGCTGCAAATTGCTCAAGAATATAATAAAAAACAACGATTTTGGCTGATTTTTTTAGGCAAAGAATATAAAGAATATCATCAAGCCAAAACAACCAGTGTTGAGCGTTATTACAAGAGTTGTCAGCAATTTTTAAAACAAAAAGAACAAGAGCATTTGCGCAATAATACTTTATATTCATTAGATAAGATTAATGAGGATTTGCCAGAAATGTTAAGGCAAGTTTATGAGGAACAGGAGCTAGCTAATATCCCAGAAAGAGTAGCAACAATTGAGCACAACCGTCAACAATTGCTAGAACAAGAGCTTATTGATGAAACAATTAATCAATATTATCAAAGCGAATTAGAGTTTTTTTTGGCTTTTTATAATGAACTAGAAAAGTTTTATGCTTCGGGCAATCCAAACGATTTTGACATGTCAATTTTTCAGCAAAAACAAAAGTATGATGAAAACTTAGATATATCTTTAAGACAAAAAATGGCTGAACTCAGTCAGCGAGCAGATGAGATTATTGCAGAAATGCATGACAGTGAAAATGAGATGTATAGGGTGATGATTGACTATATCAAAGATGATTTAAATCTTGATCCACTGAGTAAACTATTAGCTAAAATTAGTGAGGATTTTCCCCGGATTAGAATGACTGAGGAAGAAATAGAAGATTTTGAGCAAAGTTTGGAACAAAAAGAGGGTGAGGAGGGTGGAGAAGGTAAGGAAGAGCCAATCAAAGCACCATTTGGAGTGATTGAGGAGTTGGTGGGGTGAGGAAATAAATAAAGAATAGAAAATCTTTAATAGGTAATTAAAACATAATCCTCGATCACTTTAATGAATCAAATAAGTGCTAAAATAGCCCTATTGCAAAAAAGGATTTATTGATATGACAAAAGAAAAAGAGCGTGCAGAATTACATAGAGCTATTTGGCAGATAGCAAACGACTTACGTGGTAGTGTAGATGGTTGGGATTTTAAAACTTATGTTCTTGGTATTCTATTCTATCGTTTTATAAGTGAGAATTTGACTAATTATATCAATGCTGATGAGCGTAGAGCCGGCAATAAAGACTTTGATTATGCAGGTCTTTCTGATAAAAAAGCTGAATTTGGGAGAGCCGATACTGTTAAGGAAAAGGGGTTTTATATCTTACCTAGTGAACTATTCTCAAATGTTTTAAAGTCAGCTAATGAAGATAAAAATCTAAATGAAACACTATCAAAAATTTTTAATAACATTGAAAACTCCGCAAAAGGCTCTGACAGCGAAAACGACTTAAAGGGTTTATTTGCCGATTTAGATGTAAATTCCGCAAAACTAGGAAATACAGTTGAGAATAGAAATAAGAAGCTAGTTAAGTTATTAGAGACAATAGGCAGTCTTAAACTTGGGAATTATTCTGATAACACAATAGATGCTTTCGGAGATACATATGAATTTTTAATGACTATGTATGCCTCGAATGCAGGTAAGTCAGGCGGTGAGTTTTACACACCACAAGAAGTAAGTGAGCTTCTGGCTGAAATCACAACGGTTGGAAAAAAAGAGGTTAACAAAGTCTATGACCCCGCTTGCGGTTCTGGATCACTTCTTTTGAAATTTTCTAAAGTCCTTGGGAAAGAAAATGTGCGTCAAGGTTTCTTTGG
>LDZT01006163.1_pt1 | contig 14178 bp, 10 predicted proteins | sample 615521 | NCBI WGS metagenome assembly LDZT01 (sample SAMN03408292, study PRJNA278302) | terrestrial metagenome | isolation source: oil reservoir sample SB1 | place: USA: Alaska, North Slope, Schrader Bluff formation | collected 2011-09
AATTCAAATTGGAATGTTCAACAATACTTATGGCAAAGTCGTACCAACTACAAACGCCCTCATTGGTATAATGTAGAATTTCACATCCGCTGGGAATAATTTGATGTAGAATAATATGAAGAATCAGCTCAGCCAGATCGGCTGCCCAGGTAGGAGAACCAATTTGGTCATATACTACGTTGAGGTCTTGTTTTTGTGAGGCAAGGCGACGAATGGTTTTTACGAAATTATTGCCAAAACGTGAATACAACCATGCCGTCCGAATGATGAATGCTTTGACATTACTTTTCAGTATGGCAATTTCACCTCCTGCTTTTGACATTCCATACCATGATATTGGATGAGTAGGGTGAGAAGGAAGGTAAGGCCTATAATTTTTCCCATCAAAAACATAATCGGTTGAAATGTGGATAAGGCAAGTATCGGTTTCACGAGCGCAATGAGCAAGTATTTCAGGGGCATTGGCGTTGATTTTCCAGGCAATTTCTTTCTCGCTTTCGGCTTTATCGACGGCAGTATAGGCAGCACAGTTGATGAGGTAATTTGGGTGTAGGCTATGCAAAGCTGTCTTCACAGCTTCGGGTTGGGTAATATCCAATTCGGCTACATCCGTAAAAATGAATGTTAATTTATCTTCACGTTCGGCCATAAGTCTCAATTCATTTCCAAGCTGACCATTGCTACCTGTTACGAGTATCTTGGGTTTCATCTAAATATTTCTGTTTTTGTAGAGGTTTTATTTTTATTTGAAAAGCTTGCGGAAATAGGCTATGGTTAAGCTAAGGCCATCATCAAGAGGCACTTGAGGTTCCCATTTCAATAATTTTTTTGCCAAGGTAATATCGGGTTGGCGTTGTTTAGGATCGTCGGGGGGGAGGGGTTTAAAAATGATTTTAGATCTGCTGTCTGTCAGTTGAATGACTTTTTCGGCCAGTTCGAGGATGGTAAACTCGCTTGGATTTCCAATATTTACAGGACCTGTAATATCGTCAGAAGTTTCCATCATTCGGATAGATGCTTCGATAAGGTCGTCGACATATTGAAAAGAACGTGTTTGAGATCCATCGCCATAGATGGTTATATCTTGGTTGTTCAATGCTTGAACTATAAAATTCGAGACCACCCTGCCATCGTTGGGATGCATTTTGGGTCCATAAGTATTAAAAATGCGGATAATTTTTATTCTAACATTGTTTTGATGATGATAATTCATGAACAAGGCTTCTGCGCATCTTTTCCCTTCATCGTAGCAGGCTCTTGGTCCTATGGGATTCACCTTTCCCCAATAGTCTTCAGTTTGAGGATGGACGTCAGGATCGCCATAAACTTCGCTGGTAGAAGCCTGAAGAATTTTGGCTCGGATTCTTTTAGCCAATCCTAACATATTAACAGCTCCCATTACAGATGTTTTTATGGTTTTGATAGGATTGTATTGATAATGAATAGGTGAAGCAGGGCAAGCCAAATTGTAGATTTCATCTGCCTCTATAAAAAAAGGCATGGTAACGTCGTGACGGATGAGCTCAAAATAAGGATTTGACATTAATTCGATGACATTTTCTTTTGAGCCAGTAAAATAATTGTCGAGGCAAATTACTTCATGGCCTATATCTAAGAGTCGCTTGCAGAGATGAGAACCAATGAAACCTGCTCCTCCTGTAACTAATATTTTTTTCTTCATGGAATAGAAATCTAAGATGAAAAGATTGATAAAATTTTGAGTTATTGAAATATGTGACCAAGAATTTTCTATTTTTAAGATGGGATACCTATTCCAAAATAGTCGAAGCCCATTTCTTTCATTTCTTGCTTAGAATAAATATTACGGCCATCAAAAACCACGGGGTGACGCATTAGCTTTTTGACTACATTAAAATTAGGGAATTTAAATTCGGGCCACTCGGTAACGAGTAACAAAGCGTCTGCATCAATGGTAGCTTCGTATGGATCGTTTGAATATGCTATCTGGTTGCCGAAATATCGTTGGCGGGCTTCATCTATTGCTACAGGATCGTAAGCTTTTACGTTAGCACCAGCCGATAGTAATTGACGGATAAGTGGGATGGAAGGAGCCTCGCGCATGTCGTCGGTGTTGGGCTTGAAACTCAACCCCCAAATAGCTATGTTTTTGTCGTTGAGTTGGCCATTGTAGTAAGTGTTTAATTTCTTATAAAGAATTAGTTTTTGATTTTCATTTACTTCTTCTACGGCTTTTAGCACGCTGAGCTGATATCCATATTCGGCAGCCGTATGTATAAGGGCTTTTACATCTTTTGGGAAGCAACTGCCTCCGTAACCAATACCTGGATAGATAAATTTAGTGCCTATTCGGCTGTCGCTACCGATACCTTTGCGGACCATGTTGACATCGGCTCCAACGAGTTCACAAAGATTAGCAATGTCGTTCATAAAACTGATTTTAGTAGCAAGCATGGAATTGGCAGCGTATTTGGTCATCTCGGCCGAAGGGATATCCATAAATATGATAGGATGCCCATTCAGTGTGAAGGGTTTGTAAAGTCGTTCAAATATTTCTCGAGCTTTATCTGTATCTATACCTACAACAATGCGGTCGGGTTTAAGAAAATCGTTGATGGCATCCCCTTCTTTCAAGAATTCGGGATTAGAGGCTACATCGAATGGAATGCTTACACCTCTATTATTAAGTTCTTCTTGAATGGCTTGTCTTACCTTTTCAGCCGTCCCAACAGGCACGGTACTCTTAGTAGCAACAAGCACATAATCTTGCATGTAGCGCCCAATTTCGCGAGCTACATTAATAACGTATTGTAAATCGGCACTTCCATCTTCTCCAGGTGGAGTTCCAACTGCAGTAAATATCATGTCGGTGCCTGAGGTGATGACTGATTTTAAATCAGTTGAAAAAAACAACCTTCCTTTCTCAATATTTCGAATAACCATAGGCTCGAGCCCAGGCTCATAAATAGGAATAATCCCTTTCTTTAAATTTTCTATTTTTTTAGAATCTATATCAACGCACGTTACTTCTATGCCCACCTCGGCAAAACATGTGCCCGTAACCAGTCCTACATATCCGCTTCCAACAATCGTAATTTTCATAGAAAAATGAATTGAAGATTATAATTTTTGTTTTGACAAATTTATAAAAAGAGACTATTATGCCTCAAAACATTTGGTTTGCTTTGAGAAATAATTTCGAATTTATTAACTGAATGGTTAAATTCGATTGAATAATTTTGATTTGAAATTCGAAATCAAAATCAGTAAATTAATTAGTTATCACCATAATTTAACTAAAAACTAAAAAATGCAAATCACTCGTACTTTTGATTTACTTGATCAGTGGATAGAAAAATATCCGAGGCCAGATGTTTTTGGAACCAAAAGAAATGAGAAATGGGTATATTTTTCTGCAGTAGATTATAAGGAATTTTCTGAGAGTTTGTGTATGGGGCTAATGGCTCTCGGATTCGAGAGAGGAGATAAAATTGCCACTATTACGGCCAATCGACCTGAATGGAATTTTGTGGATATGAGCCTTGCCCTTGGTGGATTTGTGCATGTTCCCATTTATCCGACTCTTAATCCTGAAGAGTATTATTATATTTTAGAACATTCTGAAGCAAAGCTGGTTTTTGTTGGTGATAAATCACTCTATGCCAAGATAAAACCCATTGCTGATCATTTGTCGCAAATTCAAATGGTAGTCACTTTCAATGAAGTGGAAGGAGCACCACATTGGATGAAAATTGTGGAGACAGGAAGGAAAATGAGAGGAAAATATGAGGAACAGATGAAGCAATTAAAAAATAGTATTAAGCCAGAGGATTTGGTTACCATTATCTATACTTCGGGGACCACTGGTATGCCAAAAGGGGTTATGCTAAGTCATTGGAACATTATGTCGAATGCCATAGCTACTTCTAAGATTAATCCATTGACGCATGAGGACAGAGTTTTAAGTTTTCTGCCACTTTCGCATATTTATGAGAGGATGATGAATTATAATTTTCAATACTTGGGCATAGGGATTTATTATGCCGAGAATATGGGAACTATTGTGGCAAATTTAAATGAGATTGGGGCCAATGAGTTCAATGCCGTTCCACGGATGCTCGAAAATGTATATGACAAGATTGTTGCTCAGGGGAAAGATTTGAATGGCATCAAAAAGGTGGTATTTTTCTGGGCATTGCATTTAGCTGAGCGTTTCGAGTTTAACCATGCTAATGGATGGTTTTATGATTTACAGTTAAAATGGGCCGATAAACTTGTTTTTATAAAATGGAGGGAAGCCTTAGGCGGCCATATCAAGGTAATAGTCTCAGGAGGTTCGTCTTTGCAGGAAAGGTTATGCAGAATATTTTGGGGTGCAGGTTTGCCCATAGTAGAAGGATATGGATTAACAGAAACTTCGCCGGTAATCGCAGTAGGCCATTTTAAATGGCCGGATATTAAATTTGGTACGGTTGGACCTGTGCTGGAAGGTGTAGAAGTAAAAATTGCCGATGATGGTGAGATTCTTGTGAAAGGGCCTAATGTAATGCTTGGTTATTATAAAGATCCGGAATATACGGCTCAGGTTATCGACGAAGAAGGTTTTTTCCATACTGGAGATATTGGAGAACTAGTAGATGGTAAATTTCTGAAAATCACCGATCGCAAAAAGGAAATTTTTAAATTGTCGGCAGGTAAGTATATAGCTCCTCAAGTAATTGAAAACAAATTCAAAGAATCCATTTTTATAGAGGAAATTATGATTATTGGTGAAAACGAGAAGTTTGTAAGTGCCTTTATCGTTCCTAACTTTAATCATTTGCATTTTTGGGCTACTAAGCATAAAATTCATTATCACGACAACAGGGAACTTATAAAGATGAAAGAAGTGTTAGAACGAATAGAAGAAGAGGTTCAGAGAGTTAACAAAACATTAAGCCCTCACGAACAAGTGAAACGATTCAGACTAGTGGCCGATCAATGGTCACCACAAACTGGAGAGCAAAGCCCTACATTAAAATTGAGACGTGAAATCATCTATGCCAAATATTCATCTTTGTACGAGGAAATATATGGTCATCCACGGCCATCGCATGGCAAAAATACCGAACCCCAAAAGTTTTCCAAATATGTTTTCAATCTGAATTTGGGACTTAAATTTAAACCTAAAGATAAGAGTGGGGAATGAATGAATTTTAAGATTAATGGAGTATAAAACCTAAAGAGATCAAAATTCTTCGTATTGGTAGGCTCTGGAGCAATTATCGAGCGACCAGCATTTTTTGATGGGTTTTATGATTAGAGCTATCTCCCATGCTTTTTTATGCCATGGTTTCATATTCGTTTCATTTTTTAGTGCAAAATCTCTGCTCATTTCAAGATCGAGCGAGAGAGTAGTGGTTTTTGGTGTGTAGATTCTGAAACCTGCCGTCAAAGCCAGATGATGTGTATGGTTGTAATATAAACCCATGCGAAATCTATCGGCAATAGTAAAATGCCGTCTGTAAATCAGATTAAAACCTCCATTGTATAGATGTTGTCCTTCATACAGCCATCAAGTTCTGAGAACCATTCCGAGTTTTTGACTTAGGGGTAAAAGATATCCAGCATGGGCATGAATTTCCTTGCCGGGATGAATATCGGGCATAGAAGTACGATAGGACATCGACATTCTGTAGAAGGCAATTCCAATTTCGAATCGATGCAGCTGATCATCGGTCCAACAGTCCATTTTTTTGATACCCAATAAAATACCAGCATTCACTCCAAAATTTTTATGTGGAGAATGACCCGGCAATAAAGTGTCGTTGCCTTGAAAATAAATTCCAGAAACTGGATAGTAGCCCTCAGAGTTGAACCAGTAAGGCTGAATACCAATTGCAAGGGTGTTTGCATTGCCAAAACCGACTAAAAAATCAAAACTAGCGCCAACTATAGCGTATGGATATTGGGTGGTATCTGTATAACGTCGTTCGCTGAATATGCTGATGCCAATGGATAAAGGATTAGAGCGAGGCACAACAAAGCCATAATCCTTTTTAGTGTTTTCGAAATCGAAGCGGTAAAAAGCAGATAAATATAAAGTATTCAATATCAATGAATCGCCATAAGAACGAGATTGATAAAGTCCTTGTCCCCGATATTTTTCTATTCCCATTGCTGTAAGGGCGGGGTTTTCTTGCTGAGGGGTATTCCACCATTGCGTATATGCTGCCGGTTGGGAACACAAAAAGTTATTTGCTTCCAAAATCAAAATAAGAGCCAGTAAAATGGTCTTTTGTCTCATGAGGCATTTAACGAAATCAACCATTATAAAATTATGATTCGAAAACAAATTAATTATGTGATATTTTTATGTGCATCACAGCTGTCCAAAATAATCATAGAAAGAAATAAGTGATATTAATAATCAACATGTTACATCATCAAAAACATCATTTCTAAATTTAGCCTTATCACATAAAAATGAAAGTTGTCGAGATTTTTCTTTTTTGGGCACTATAAATTAAATGGCATATTTAACCACTGCTATCAATTAATTTTTACGAATAAGTTAATATGAATGAGGTTAACAAGGTTTGACATGTGTCAGTTATAGCTTGCCTTTATTTTCAAGTAGGTGAATAAAAGAATCGTTATGAAGGCAGTCCATAATTTTTTTGGTCCCAATACCTTACTAACCTTGACTTCTTTGGGGAAACCTTCTTTCCCTTTTACACTGGAGAGTCTTATATCAATGTCTTGCCGGACGTTCTGGTCTTTCTCCTTTGATACATCAAAGATTTCAATGACTTCATAGTCCAGATTTTCCTTTGCCCAGGTAACAAATCAATTCTTTTTTTAAAAATCAAAATTATTGTTTTAGACTGGTTTTAGCCCATTTGATGAATTGTAAAAAAAGCACATAAATTTGGTTTAATAAATGAAAAGTTTTTGTATTTTTGAATCGAAATATAAAACGCAACATTATAGCTTCTATACATCCAAATTTGGGAAATAGGCGCTATAAGGTAGCGTGTATAAAGGAGTTACCAAACAGTTTAAAAAAGAGAAAGGATGATCGACAAAATTTGGTTTGAAATGGTAGATATGAAGTATGGAGAAACATACTTGACTTTGTATCTCGAACTTCAAAGAACATTGAAAAAAATATTCAATATCCTGACTCTTCTTTTGTCTGTAAGTGGAATTTTGGGGTGGAAATATTTTGAAAATTACGTTTGGATTGCTTTTATACTCATTGCAATAATGCAATTGTTTATTCTCATTAAGAACGAAATTATCCGCTCCGACAAAGAAATTGAAGACATTGCATCGTTGAGAATGATGTACACCAGATATTTCAATAAACTTGAAAGACTTTGGACTGAATTTGAATACAAGAAAATCGATGAAGAAAAATCTCTCGAAATGTTCTTTCAATATAAAGAAACAGACTGGGAAAAAATTGAAGAACTTGACTGTAAATTGAATATAAAAGAATACAACTGGCTTATGAATAAGGCAGACATAAAAACAAATAGTTACATTAATAAATTTCACAAACATGGCTAAAAAAACAAGTTCAACTTCAAAAGCAGTTCCTAAAAACATTCCAGCAGGGACAAGAGGAGAAAAAGTCGGCAACCAAGTACCAAGAATGCGTAACCCACCACCGCCTCCAACTAAAAAATAGTAATCAATTAGGAGGTTTAGGCGGGTTTCTAATCCGAGGAACACCAAATTTTGTATGGCAAATAAGGCAAATTTTGTCTTTGGAAACTTTATGAACAAAAAAGAAACATCTAATTCTTTTAAAAATGTATTTCATAACAAATTGACTTTAATATTAATAAATAAAACCGTTTGGTAACAAAAGCTAAATGCAAAAGCGGGTGCTATGGTTCGCCATCTGCGGATTCCCGTTTCGCCATTCCCTCCTACCAGACAGGAACGGTCTTCGCACTCCCCAACGATTTCATACACGTAACCGTCACCTGCTATGTTAGGTCGACCGTTAATAACGACACAACTTGGCGAACTGACAAACGGAATATATAGAAATGGGGACGCTGAAAACCGACAATAGAGTAGCCACAAATTAAAATCAAAAAACAATGGCACTATTCAGAGCAACAATCAAAAGCACACGACTGAAAAATGGCATGCGACTTGAAAAAGGAATGTCGGTTGATTTTCTTCTTTTCACGACAGTCCACTTGGGACTAATGGCGGATAAGAAGTTATTGACGCATTTCAACGCAAGTATGGTGTGGACATTAAAAAAGTGGGAGCAATGTCCTCTGCGTACATTGATGTTCAAAAAATCGGCTGACCGTTTCTCGCTGGACAGAAAACAAATTAAATCACAAATTAAAACCTATACAAAATGAGCAACGCAAAAGTTTTCATAACAAAGCAAGAGTATCAAGCAAAGTATAAAGTTTTCTTCGTAGACCAATCCTACAAAGAAAAAAACGCTGACATTATCAAAGGCGGACAACTTGTAAATCAAGAATACCAAGCAGATGTAAAAGTTTTTATCGTTGACCAAGAATATAAAGCAGATATAAAAATCACAAGACAAAATTTTGCCAAATGAATAACCAATTACTTTCTCTTTATTCTTCCAAGTGGGACAAACTTTGCCCTGCAATTAAATTAATTAATGAAGATAATAGTTTAGAAATAAAGCCGGCAAATCCGCTTTTAGTTTTCGTTGACAAAGAAGAAGAATATCTGAACGCAGACATTCGGGTAATAATTTACGGGCAAGAAACTAATGGCTGGTATGGAGATTTCAATACAGACATAAATTCCATACTTGACTACTACAATAAATTCTACAACGGTGGACGGTGTTGGAAATATGGCGGACAATTTTGGAATGGCTACAGAAAATTCTGGACAATGCTTGAAGAAAAGTTTCCGAATAAAAAAATCCGATACATCTGGAATAACATTGTCAAAATCGGAAAGTCAAATGGAAAAGGTTTCCCGCCCAACTACATCTATAAAGTTGAACGCAATCATTTTTCTATAATCAAAGATGAATTAAAAATTCTCAAACCAAACATTGTTTTGTTTTTTACGGGTCCAAATTATGACAGATTTATTACAGACAATTTCGGACAACTTTCCTATACAGCACTTTCTTCGTTTAACAGCAGACAACTTGCAAAGATTTCATTAAGCGGGACAGATTTTGCTTTTAGGACTTATCATCCAAATTATTTGTGGCGCAACGACATTGACAGTTTCTTTCGGGTAATACTTAATGAAATAAAATATTGACAGCGTTTTTAGTTTTTTGTGTGTCTGTCGCGGTGGACAATTTTTTCACCAACAATTTTTCTCGCTGGACTGTTCTTCACTTTATTGTTTCGCTTGCATCGGGGGACAAACACGACAGAAAAACTACCGCTAACAGCGGGTTTAAGAAATGGCGGATGATGAGCAATTTGAATGTTCTCTGCTTTCTATTTTTTTTGTTGCGGCTTGACAGTGACGAGCGTTTTAGCCGCCACATTCGCCAAGCCCCAACAGTTATGGGCAAGTAAAAAAACAATGGTTAAATAAAGGGCTAACCACCCAGTGTAATAAAGAACAGTTTTATTGTAACGAAAAAGTGGAGTCCAGAACCCACTCTAAAAAACGGGACGTATTCCGAAAAGCTATGAGAGTAGGAATAATAAAAAATAAATTTTTATAAAGAAGACAGTATTAAGTTTGGCATTTGTGTTTGCCATAGTGTTGTCTTTGTTTTTAAGTTGGTGAGTAAAAGAAGCGTTATGAAGACAGTCCATAATTTTTTTGGTCCCAATACCTTAACTAATCTTAACTTCTTTGGATACCTTCCTTATCTTTTACACTGGAGAGTCTAATATCATTGTCCGGCCGAATATTCTGGTCTTTCTCCTTTGATACATCAAAGATTTCAATGACTTCATAGCCCAGATTTACCTTTGCCCGGGTAACAAACCAATTCTTTTTTTAAAAATTCGAAAATATTGTTTTAGACCGGTTTGAGCCTATTTGATGAATTGTAAAAAAAGCACATAAATTTGGTTTATCAAATGAAAAGTTTTTGTATTTTTGAATCGAAAGATAAAACGCAACATTATAGCGTCTATACATCCAAATTTGGGAAATAGGCGCTTTAAAGTAACGTGTATAAAGGAGTTGGCATTCATTGTAAAAAGACAGCATCTCGATAAAGTATCACACAATACAAAAAATAATGCAATATAATATACTAGTAACAAGAGACGATATTGAAAACTGGGCAAATATGACATTCTCAAAAAGCGATTTGCCGTATCTTATTTCAATATTAGTGCGAGCAACAACACCTAAAAGCACACAAAGTAACTTCCCATCGGGAAGTGCTACTTATATTGGAGGTTGGGACGGTATTGTGAATTGTGAAACTGGAACAGCTTACGTACCTCAAGGAATTTCTTTGTGGGAACTTGGTACCACTTCTGACTGTAAAGGGAAAGCCGATGATGATTATGATAAAAGAAAAGCAAATCCAATAGGTTTTACACCAAGTGATTCTGTTTTCATATTTGTTACGCCAAGACTTTGGGGAAAAAAAGGAGAATGGATTGCAGCAAAAAAATCGGAAAATCATTGGAAAGATGTTAAAGTATATGACTCAAGAGACTTAAAACAATGGCTTGATATTTCTGTCTCTGTTTTATTATGGTTTGCCGACTATTTGGGGAAAGTCCCGCTTGATGGTGTTGATATAGCTGAACAGTTTTGGAAATATTGGTCAGAGTTTAAGAATATAAAATTATCCCCTGAAGTAATTACATCAGGTCGTCAAAGGGAAAAAGAAAGTATTTTTAATTTTCTTGAAGCAGCACCAAACATTACTTCTGTTAAAGCTGTATCAAAGAATGAAGCGATTGCTTTCATAATTGCCTCTGCGAAACTTTTTCCACCAAACGAATCCGAAAGATTCTTTTCAAGAACGATAATTGTCCATACAGAAGCTGCATACAAAGCAGTGTCAACTAATTTTGTTTCTCCTCTTATTTTGATTCCGACATTTGAAAATAAATTGCCCATGTATTCGGCAGTTTCAAACAAACACCACGTAATTGTGCCTTTAGGTGGCGAGGATGAGTTTGATAATAATCCCATTATTTTACCAATAATAGATAGAGACGGACAGTTTAACGCTTTGATTTCATCGGGTGTTATCAAAGAAGATGCAGAGAAATTTTCTAGAGAATCAGGCAGAAACATTACTATACTCAAAAAATTACTTGGTTTTCCACACAACAAAGCAAAATGGATGGAGAAAGAAAACATCCGTGAAATTATCCCTGCACTACTATTAGAAAGATGGAACGAAAACTTTGAGGGGGATATTGAACTGATTGAAAAGCTTTCTGAACAAAAATATTCTGACTATTTAGTTATCCTAGACAAATGGAAAAACTTTGAAGAATCGCCCATTATCCAAATAGGTGAAACTTGGAGATTAACTTCACCTTTGGATTTGTGGACAGCTCTTTCATCTCAACTTTCATTAAAAGACTTTCAGAACATTCAGGAGTGTTATGCATTAGCTTTCAAAAATGGAAATCCGATAGTCGAACCTGCTGACAAAAACAGTTTCGCAACTTATTTCAACAAAAAAAATAAATACTCTAGTTGGTCAAGAGAAGGGCTAACACAATCGTTGATTTTAGTTGGACGATTGAATGGGGTAAAAATTTCCAATCTTAACAATCCTCAAAATTGGGTTGATAATATTATTTTTGATTTACTCTACAATGCAAGCGGAGAAATGTGGATTTCCGTAAGCAAAGAATTACCTTTAATTGCAGAAGCATCGCCTGAAAGTTTTCTCAAAGCAGTAAAAAATTCATTAGGAAAAGAACCGCCCGAAATAATGGAAATGTTCAAGGAAGAAGATGGATTTATAGATAAGAGGAGTCATCATACAGGTTTATTGTGGGCTCTTGAAGGTTTAGCTTGGTTGCCCGAATATTTAAGAGATGTAAGTTTGATTTTGCTTAAACTATCAAGACTTGACCCAGGTGGTAGATCATCAAACAGACCATTAAATAGTATTACAGAAATTTTTAAGCCTTGGCATTATCAAACTCTTGCATCGTATGATGAAAGAATAGAGGTTCTAAAATACATTACCGAAAAGGAAAAAGAATTAGGCTGGTCTATTTTAATTAGAATGCTTCCCGACTATCACGATAACGCATATCCAACACATAAAATGCGTTGGAGAATGTTTGACAAAAACACTAATCTAACTTATTCCGATCAAGAGATTTGGGATACGCATTCAGCAGTAATAGAAATGCTCATAAACCTTTTTGATAATGATGAAGAAAAATTTTCTCAGCTCATAAAAGAAACAACCAATCTTTCACCTAAAGACAGAAAAAGGGTTTTAGATTGGGCTGATGAAGTTTACCCAAATATCGAGCAGGAAAAATTTTTAACTTGGGAAACAATCAGGGGAATTTTAAATCAGCACAGGTCGCATCCTGATACCGACTGGGCTTTACCAGAAAATGAATTGCAAGAGTTAGAAAACTTATACAACAAACTTCAACCTCCAGATATTATCAGCAAATATATTTGGCTTTTCAATGACAAGTGGCCTGCTTTGCCCGAGGGTTTAAAAAATGATTTTAATGAGAAAAGCCAGGAACAAATACTGAAGCGAATTAAAGATGTAAGAAAAAATGCAATAACTATTTTTCTTCAAGAATTAGGTTTAAATCAAACCATAGAACTTAGAAAACAGGTTAAAGAGCCTTGGCTTTTAGGTGAGCCTTTGGCAGATATAATCACAAGTCAAGAAGAAATTATTACCGTTTGTCAATGTTTGAAAGACGATAAAAATCTCATTGGTTTTGCTCACAGCTTTATTTATCGCAAATCCATAATTGAAGGCTTTGAATGGATAAAATCATTATTCAATGAATTACAAGAAAAGAAGTTTAGCAACAAAGCACTTTCCAATGTTCTAATTCCACTAAATCAAAATCAACAATTGTGGGATTTTGTTTCGTCATGTAATGAAGAAATACAAAATGAATATTGGCAAAACATCAATCCATATTTTTATCATATTACCGATGAAGAAAAAGCAATTGGGATTGAAATGCTTTTAAAATATAAAAGATTTTTTCCCGCTATAGATATTGCATCTCGGTTCGTAGAAATAATTCCAAGTAATTTACTTTCTGAAATGCTAATAAAAGCTGGAACAGAACAAGCAAGTGAAACGCCACACTATGTAGGTTATGAAATTGAACGAATTTTTGAAGAACTTGACAAGCGACTAGATATTGAGAAATCAACTCTCATTCATTTGGAGTGGCTATATCTTCCAATTTTAGATTCATACGGAACAAGAAGAAATCCAAAAACTTTGGAAGAAGAATTGGCAAACAACCCTGAATTTTTTATTGAGGTTTTAAAATGGATTTACATTCCAAAAGACAAAACATTATTAAAGAAAGAAAGAGAAGGTTTTTCGGATGCAGCTATTCAAAATAGGGCAAAACAAGCCTACCATTTGCTTCATTCCTGGAAAAAAATTCCGGGAATGAAAGAAGATAATTCTATTGATGAAGCGGTATTAAAAGAATGGATTATAAAAGCGAGAACCTTAGCAGAAGAAGCCAGCAGATTAGAGGTTGCTGATTCTGAAATTGGAAAAGTATTAGCTGAATACCCTGAAAATATTAAAGAATGGCCACAGGAAAAAATATTCCAGATTATTGAAGAAATAAACACGGATAACTTGAAAAGTGGTTACTATTCAGCTATGTATAACAAAAGAGGTTCTTCAAAAAGAGGAGCTTTCGATGGTGGAGATATTGAGAGAGAAAAAGCCGCCTACTTTGAAAAGTTAGCAAATGATTGTAAAAACAAATATCCAAGTGTTGCTGAGATATTTAAACGAATGCAACAAGGATATTTAGCAGAAGCAAAGCGAATGGATGAAGAGGCAGAAAGAAATAGGTTAGAATACTGACTGCCAAAATTTAAAAAAAGTCAGAAAAAACGATATTGACAAAAATTAAAGCTAAAGGAATAAGAAAAACAACGAACCGCCAACACACGGTATAGCCAATAAGGGTTTCAGTGGTATGTGAAGGGTTGTAGCCCGTTTTAACTTTTCGTGTAACCTGATAGGAAATCGCCCGCAATCCTTTACTGGCCGTA
>LDZT01008376.1_pt1 | contig 14151 bp, 14 predicted proteins | sample 615521 | NCBI WGS metagenome assembly LDZT01 (sample SAMN03408292, study PRJNA278302) | terrestrial metagenome | isolation source: oil reservoir sample SB1 | place: USA: Alaska, North Slope, Schrader Bluff formation | collected 2011-09
TGGGCTAATGATTTTATCAAAAGCACCTCTATACCTAAAGATATTTTTCAGGCCTGTCAGATTATTCCTAAGCAGAAAACAAAAATGATTGATATAGGATTAATTAATGAGAAAATGTATTTCGCCAATGTATGTGGTATTGGTTTTGATGCTGAGATTGCTGCTCGAGCCAATCAGATGAAAACGAATCATCCTGACTGGAAAACATTAAGTGCTTATGTTTATGTCTTTGCCACCATCCAAAAACTACTTCCCTCTCTATCTTCTTTTCGGGCTAAAATAACTATTGATAGACAGATATTAGAAGGAGAGATGTTATTTATAGCAATTGCCAATGGCAGAGTAGAAGGCGGTAAATTTAACATTGCCCCTGATGCTGAAATTGATGACGGCTTACTGGATATCTGTGTTGTTGGTAAAATGAATAGGTTTCGCTCTTTATATTTTTTACCAAAAATTATAAAAGGAACACATCATGATGTAGCAGAAGTTAGATTCTTTAAAGGAAAAGAAATAATGGTTGAGGCTGATAGAGCAGTAGCTGCTCAGGTTGCCGGTGAAATAATACCTGCCCAGAAAGACTATCACATAAAAATCTTGCCTAAAAAACTTAACTTAATTGTATCCTGAAGAAATTATTTACTCAGTATTCCTCCTATATTCCTGCTATACAATTCTCAAGGCAAATAAAGGACAATGAGGCACACAATAACCACAGGTAAGACATCGGTTATAGTCTACAGAAGCTTTCCCCTCCCTTAGCGACAGAGCTTGATTGGGACAGGCCTGAATACAGGTTCCACACCCTTCACAGAAAGCAGAAATAAAAAGCTTTTTTCTTTGAAATCCTTCTTTAGCTAATTCTTCCTGGTTAATTTTTTTATGCTCAAATATCTTGAGATTTATTTCTAATTCCCGAAGATGAATCATACCCACCGCAATGGATGTGATTTCTTTTATATTTCTTACAAAATCGATTGCCTTTTCTATCTGCCTGATTAGATAGCCACCGGCCAGTGCCTTCATGGCATATATACCTTTACCAGCATTATGAACTTTCTCAATAGCCTGAATCATTTCCTCTGGGTTCCCCCCGATAATACCTAATCCAATCTGATTGATAAGGGGAAAAACAATATCAATTTCTTTTATTTCAGCAGATTTTTCCACCACCTCTATAGCATGGGTAGAAATTCCTATTGCCCTTATTATTCCCTCTTTTTTCAGATCCACCAGACAAGAAAGAGCCCCTGCTCTCCTTTGAAAAACATCTTTATCTTCTCGTGCTGCATGTATGTGAAAAATATCAATATAATCACGGTTTAATTCTCGGCAGGCTTCCAGGACTGCATCTTTCATTTCTTGATAACCAGTAGCATGTGATTTACTGGCTATAATTACTTCCCCTGAAAAACTATCCAGAGCCCCTTTAATATGGGCATAAGTGTTATAAGCCTGAGCAGTATCCAGAAAGTTAATTCCGGCAGATAATCCTTCCCGGATAACCTTGGCTCCTTCTTCAGGAGAAATATTGGCCTGCAGCGGCCCCATAGGCAAAACACCAAAACATAGCTCACTCACTTTTATTCCTGAATTTCCCAGTGTATTATATTTCATAATATTTTTAACTCCAATTCCCATTTTTCCCAAATTTCCTTTAAGTTTATATTATCACATTATTCCTTTCTGAAAAAGGATTTTTATAATGAGCAAATAATCTTTTTTTAAAAATCTCTGAAAATAATGAAAAAAAATTATACTTTTTGAAAGAAATTACTTTAATTTTGCGTATAAAAAAATAGAGAGGAAAATAGAAACTTCTTTAAATTAACGGTTAAATAAAAAATGGAGGTAAAATATTATGAAGAAAAAACAGATTATTTCATTAATACTTGCTCTAGTTATCACATCCCTATTTTTGACTATGACCTCTTTTGCTGAGGCACGTAGCCAGGGAGGTTTTACTGCTAAATGCGGCGCTCCGTGTGGTTGCCTAAACCAGGAAGGTTACCCTGCTGGTAGGTCCTCTGGTTATCCAGATTGGGAAAATAAGAGATGGGGAATTATGAATTTAGATCTTTCCCAAGAACAGATTGCAGAAATCAATCAGATTAAATTGGAGTTTCAAAAGACTTCTCTGGAATTAAAAAAGGAAATAGGAATAAAAAGGTTAGAAGTTAAAGAATTGATGATGGAAGACCCTGTTGACCTGGAAAAGGTTAAAGCAAAATGGGAGGAAATTGCTCAACTACAGGTAGAATTGAAAATAAAGTCGCTGGAAAATCAACAGAAAATAAAAGAAGTATTAACACCTGAACAACTGGCAAAATGCCCTATGCGTTTTCCCAGATTTAGATTCAGCAAATAAATTAGACAAGATAATCAGGGGAGGTATCCCCTGAAACCTCTCAAATAATAGTATTGAGTATATATAGTAAAATACAGTTAAGAAATAAAGAAAAATACTTACTTCCTATCCTTCTCCTCTCCCTTGAGGGGAGAGGGTGAGGGTGATAGAATGTATTGTTACTCATTTTAAAAAATCTATGTTTTAATATCGGTATTTCTTGTCAATTGCGATATTCAGGGGAAGTGTCCCCTGAAACCCTTCAAAGAAAATGCCTTATAAAGAAATGCTATCTTGTTTTGCAAACAAGATATATTCAAGGGGAATACTTCCCCTTGAGAACCCCTGAATCAGAATCAAAATATATTGTTTCTTATTTAGTAAATAATACTTATATTATCTTGCAGTATCTAAATTATTGAAATTCCGATACTGGAACCCTAATCCTCTCCCTTGAGGGGAGAGGATTAGGGTGAGGGTGTTAGAATATATTATCTTTGTTTCGTCTGTTCCAGATAGGTGCAGTAGGCAGAACCTGTTTCGGTTATGATCATTTCATCTTCCTGTTTTCTAATAAAGCTAAGAAATTTTAACACCTCCAAAATAGCTTCCGCCTCTTTTTCATCAATAGCCATCTCATCGGCAATCTCCTGAAACATCTCTTCTGTTACATAATGTCTTTCGTAAATCTCATATAAAACTTCTTTACTATGTGGAACTAAAAGATAATCAGCTGACAGAAATAGCCACTTGACTTTTTCCTTTTTCTCTTTTTTATATAGCTCAATAGTCTTACTAATTTCTTCTTCCTTTAACTTTTGCTCCTGCTTTTCTATATTTACCTTATCCATCCAGGCCATAACTGTGCCAGAGATTATTTCCTGAAATTTCTGATCATCTTTAAATATTTCTGGAATATTATAGTGTTTTTGTAATGGCCCTGTGCTTGCCAAAAAGTTGCTTTTTATATTCCGATCTAAAAAATGGTAAATATCTTCCTGAAACAAAAAAATGGCACAAAATACACAAACAAAGAACAAGGCTATCCAGGAATTAGTGAATGCTACCCAGCCTCCCTCAAGAGGCCACCAAATCATAGTCAAAAGCAGGGTGACCAAACATAAAACACCATAAGGTAAGAGGTTCAATACAATTTTTCGCATTGGATTTCTTCCACATTTATTAATTATTTCTTATTATAGTTCCTCTAAAACTTTCAGTATAGCAGGTAGATATGCTGGTAAATCACTGGGTGTGCGTGAGGTTACCAGGTGATGGTCTACTACCACTTCCTGGTCCAGGTAATTGGCTCCTGCATTTATCAGATCATCTTTAATAGCAAAAAAACAGGTGGCATTCTTTTCGTTCAATATTCCTGCGGAAATAGGAACCCAGGCTGCGTGGCAAATTGCAGCAACTAAACCATTTTTTTCAAATATTTTACGGACAAAACCAAGTATTTTTGGATAACGTCGCAGATGATCAGGGGCATAACCACCTGGAATAACTACTCCCACAAAATCATCCGCTCTCACTTCTTCAATGGAGAAATCAGCTGCTACCGGATATTGGTGCTTACTGAAATAAGTCTTTTTCTCCGGCCCTACAATTTTTACCTCATAACCTGCTTCTCTAAGGCGATAGTAAGGATACCATAATTCCTGGTCTTCATATAAATTTTCTACCAGTATAGCTATTTTTTTATTCTTAGTATTTTCCATCTCAATACCTCCTTTATATCCTTAATTCATTATTTATATATTATTCATTCTTTTATAGTAATGATATTACCACAAATTAAAGTCAATAAAAAGAAATTCCCTTCCGCTTTTTTATATTAAAAATCACTGGTTAAAAAATTCAAACATTGATTGAATTGTAAACATTATAAATTCAGGAATAGTAGATCAAAAACAAGATATTCAAGGGGAATCCTTCCCCTTGAGAACCCCTAAATCAAAATCAAAATATATTGTTCCTTATTGAAGAAATAAAACTTATATTATCTTACAGTATCTAAATTATTGAAATTCCGATACTGTAACATAAACAATGGCTATTATAAATTACAAGTAGGATTAATATAAGTCTTTGCTGGCAAATTATATTAAAATTATTAATAAAAAATTATCTAATTTACTGCTTCTTCGATTGCAGTTTGCAATACTGTATTAATACCAAATGATAAACCAGATTTTACACCTTTTATAGCAGTATATAATTCTTCGTCTGTTAACTTTCTACCGATTTTTTTTATAGCTATATCTTGCAATTCATCAACCGTTACAGAAAAGATTATTTTATATTTTTGATTTTTGTTCATATTGTAACTTTTAAATTTTCAAAACCAAAATTCTATTTTAATCATTCTTCTTAATCTATTTCTCTATTATCATAAAACTTTTATGAAAATCCCAATATTAGCACAATATCAATTCTTTTTGATATCATATGATTAACCAGTAAATCCTCGTGCGTGGGCTTCCGGATGGTTGTCGTAAATAGCGCACGAGGTTTTGCTGTTTTATGGAAATAATGCTTTATGATTTCTAATTCGAGAATTTTATTATTTTTCAAAGAATAACAAAAACAAGATATTCAGGGGAGGTGTCCCCTGAAACCCCTCATTATCACCCTCACCTTTCCTCTCCCTTCTGAGGGAGAGGAATATGGTATTAGAATATCATATTATCTAAATTAAAGATAAAATTTTAAAGAATATCGAAATTATTGAAATTCCTATACTGCAAGTTATGATAATCTATCTTGAGTTATTACAAATTTAAACCATTATTATATTAATAGTATATGAAAATTATGACCAAGTTTCAAACAAATAAACAGGCACTTTTTCCTTATTTAATAGGGAAGTAATAAAGTAAATTTATCTATTGATATTGGATGGACAGGTGGGAGGATTTGAACCTCCTACCTTTTGGTCCCCTGTATCATTTTATTTCTTTATTTCTTAAATAATTCTAAATATTCTTTTAAAAGGAATAATCGGTTTCTGGAAAATCCGGTAATTTCAGTTAATAAACCCAGATCCATAAATGCTTTAATCAAGCGGTTAGCGCTGTTGAAACTCACGCCTAATTCTTTAGCTGTAGTTTTTGCGTTAACAATTGGCTGAGAAAACATAAAAAGCAAAAATCTTTGCCCTTTTTTGGCACGGCTTCCTAAAGTCATTATTTTTCCCTCATAATGCTGTCGCAAAACAATTATATTTTTGAAAGTTTCAGTTCCATCTTGAGCAGTTTCGATAATGCCGTTTAAGAAAAATTTTATCCATTGTTCTAAATTGTCAGTCTGACGGACTATTGCTAAAGAATCATAATAACTTCCACGATTTTTTTCCAAGAAAGTAGAAAGGTATAAAGATGGCTTCCCTAAAATTCCAGCATCAATCAGTTGTAATACAATTAAAAGGCGGCCAATTCTGCCGTTGCCATCTAAAAATGGATGAATAGTTTCGAACTGGTAATGACCAATAGCAATTTTTATCAAGGGAGGAATAGTTAGATTTTTATTATGCCAAAATTTTTCTAAATCAGCCAAAAGTTCAGGCACTTCACTGTGATGTGGTGGAATAAAAAAAGCATCATTTAAAGAAGAACCACCAATCCAATTCTGGCTCTGCCGTATTTCTCCTGGCAATTTATGCTTGCCACGAACGCCAGAAAGCAAAATTTTATGTGTCTCCTTAATTAAGCGAATGCTAACCGGCAGTTTTTTTAATTCTTTAATCGCAAAATTTATGGCTTTAATATAGTTTTGAACTTCAACCCAGTCATCTTTTTTTTCTGGATATATTTCTTCTTCTGGCAAGATAGCCTCTTCTATCCCGGTTTTGGTACCTTCTATCATACTTGATTTGGTTGCTTCTTTTATCACATTCATTTTGATAAAAAAATCAACATCCGGTATTAATAAAGAATAGGCATTAAGCTCACCTAAATGCCGCATTGCTTCAGCTAACAAAATAACAATTTCCTTATCCTGCCACTCAAAATTGTGGTTAATAAAAGAGGGACTGAAGCTTTTATGCTGATATTGTTGTCTATATATTCCTGCCTTAAAATTATTCATAATTTTGACCATATAAATTTTTATATTGTCATTATATTCATATTTTGGAAATATATCAAATTTTATTTCCATTTTTACATTAACTATTTATCTTTAAAGCTAAAATGATTTTCTTTTGAAACAATAATATAATTCATCACCTCTATGCCTAACACTTTGCCGGACTCCACTAATCTATTAGTTAATAGTAAATCATATTTTGATTCGAGGTGGCTTGATGGGTTGTTATGAGCTAAAATTATTTGAGTGGCTAAATTTCTAACAGCATTTTCTCCCAGATCTATCAATCTTCGATAATTCTTTAATTGTTTTGCTTTTTTGAGGGGCAAAATTATTCTTCATTGAATCGTTTTAATCTTTAAATTATTTTAAATAAAGAAGAAATAGGTTTAAACTATTTATTTACTATTTACTTTTATTTGCTTTAGAGATTTGATTTTCTTATCTATCTCGTCATAAAGTTCTAAACCGGCCTGTTCAAAAACCTTTAGTAAATCTTCATAAGTATTACCACAACCCAATAGATTCCAAAATTCACAAGATATTTAAGGGGAATCCTTCCCCTTGATAACCCCTGAATTAACCTCACCCTCAATATTTATTAATCCCTTGCCTTTCTTGCCTTTAATGTTTTTTATAATAAATCCTCTTTTTACTTAAGGTATAAAAATTATGGGGATTATATACTCTTTCTTGAAATCTAATTTAGAACATATTATTCCTTAATTTAAAAAAGATTTTTTATAGTATCGAAATTATTGAAATTCCGATACTAGGACCTAATAAAACTTCCTAGCATAGATTGGATGGTCGGGGCGAGAGGATTTGAACCTCCGACCTCTTGGTCCCGAACCAAGCGCGCTAACCAAGCTGCGCTACGCCCCGCAAAATTACAAAATAAATTATATCACAGCTCACTCACAGAGACTACTAATTTTAGCCTGACCGCTATAAAAGCGGCAGCAATTACTTTCAATAAATCTCCAGCCAAAAAGGGAATCACCCCTACCATAATAGCTTCTTTTATCCCTATTTTGGTAATAATTAATAGCTGTGCTACTCCAAAAAGGTATATTAGGAAAGCACCCAGTAATCCTATAGTAAAATAAGGAAATATTTTGGCTTCTTTTAAGTTTTCAGTGAGTTTACCAATAAGATACGCAGAAATAATAAAGCCTATTAAAAAACCACCAGTGGGTCCGAATAAGACCCCTATACCACCTCTAAAACCCGAAAAAACAGGTAAACCCACTGCTCCCAGTAATACATAGATTAGCTGGCTTAAAGTGCCAAGCTTACTGCCCAGAACCATTCCCGCTAAAAAAGTAAATAAGTTTTGTAGACTTATGGGAACTAAGCCAATAGGAATAGAAATAAAGGCACCCACAGCAGTTAATGCTGCAAATAAAGAGATTAGAATCATCTGGTAGATAGTTATTTTTCCCATTATTAAAACCTTACTTGAATAGCTTAACCTGATTCATAATACCATTATTTACTCGATATAGGATATCTGTTCCAATTCAATAGCATGGTTACCTTTATAAATATTCCCCAGGTAAGCATCTATAGCAATTTTATCACCGGTTTTGAATTCATTATTGTTAATAGTACATGTCTTTTCCCCTTCCAGTACTATTAAGTGTTTACAATTGACCACACAAATTTTACCTAACTGGGCCGTGGTGACTGCAGCATGAGAAGTTACTCCGCCACGTGCTATTAGCAACCCATCACATTCAAAAATTATTTCTATATCATCCGGTACTGTATCAGGCCTAATTAAAAACAGAAAAAGTATTATTTAAAAAACAATCAAAAAATAAACCTATAAATTCATTTGGTGTAAATTCCTTAAACAGCCTTGCTAATTCTTCCAATAGATTATTTATCCGTTGATGGATGCCAAAATGCGCAGTGCTTATATCCACCAACCATTTTTGCTCAGGGGGAAAACTTTTCTCCTTCAGTGTTTGTACCAGGTCTTTATTTTCCATGACCATCTTTGTTTATTTTGAAATCCTCCCTTCTTATCAATAATATCTTAGAATGGTTCCGGATATTATCTCTAAAGATTTACCATCTTCTGTTTTTAAAATTAAAGCACCCTTATCATTGATATCAATGGCTTCCCCTGCTATTACTCTGTTTCCTACATCCACTTCAATTATTCTCCCAATGGTGTCATTGTATTTCTTCCATTCTTCCAGGATGAAGAGAAAGCCATCCTTTTTATATCTCTCATACTGGTTTTCAAATTCAACACAAAGATGCTGAACCAACTTTCTTCTTGGTATCTCTTTGCCGGTAACTGCTTTTAAGGAAATGGAATTTCTTTGAATATCCTCTGGAAACTCAGAAAGATTGTTATTTACATTTATGCCTATTCCCACTATAACCCATCCTATATTTTTTGCAACTACACTCATTTCAGTAAGTATCCCACAAACTTTTTTCCCATCGATTAATACATCATTTGGCCATTTTATCTGCACTTTGATGGTTGGAATTAAAGCAGAGATGATTTTAGCTACCACTATGGCAGTCATTAAAGTGATTATAGGCATATAGGAAGGAGTAAGTTTAGGATATAATATCAGGGAAAGCCAGATGCCACCTGGTGGTGAAAACCATTTTTTACCTAATCTCCCTTTCCCAGCATTTTGTTGCTCAGCAATGATTATTGTTCCTTCTGGAACTTTTTCTTCTCTATTTAGAACCTTTTGTTTGGCAATTATATTGGTAGATTCCAATTGAGGGAAATAATAGATTACCTGTCCTATATATGCGGTAGATAAATTTTGGTAAATTTCATAAGGAAATAAAATATCGGGGCGGGAAATAATACGATAACCTTTTCGGGCATCAGTAGAAATATGATACCCTAATTGCTTCAATTTCTGAATCTGTTTCCAGACTGCCACCCGAGAAAGTGAGAGTTCACTACTCAATTTTTCTCCCGATATAAAGTTTTCCTCTGATAGAAGAGGCAATACCGGGATATCTAAACTTATTACCTTCATCTCAGTCATTAGCCAATACTTTCAGACCCACTGTCTCCTGCCTATTACTTAAAGTCAGTTGGATGAAAAGATACCTTTTCCAAACCCTGCAATTTAGCTTTAATCTGATCAACAATTAATTGAAGATGTGTTGGTTCCTTCACAAAATCCAGCTCATCAGTAGTTACTTTTAAGATAGGACAAAGGTGGAAATCTTCCACCCATTGTTCATATAAAATATTAAGCTGTTCTAAATAGGTTCGGGAAATCATCTGTTCATAATCTCTACCTCGTAAGGCAATTCTATGCTGTAAGGTAGGAATAGAAGCCTGAAGATAAATAATAAGGTCAGGAGGTGATAAAAAATCTACCATGATTTTAAATAATTCCCGATAATTATGATAGTCACGGGGATTCATCAGCCCCTGTTCATACAAGTTTTTGGCAAATATATCTACATCTTCATAAATACTGCGGTCCTGCACCACAGAAGAGGGGTCTCTAATAATTGTTTGATGATGTTGAAAACGTTTGGATAGAAAAAATATCTGCAGGTGAAAACTCCACCTTTTCATATCATGGTAAAAATCTTCTAAATAGGGATTGTTTTCCACTACCTCGTAGAAAGCCTTCCATCCCAATTGTTTACTTAATAGTTCAGTTAAGCTTGACTTCCCACTTCCAATATTTCCGGAGACAATAATAAATTTTTTCATAATTCTCTTCTCTTGGTTTTCTTTCACTCTTTATCTTTCTGTTGTAATTTCTCACAAATCAACTCTAAATCTCGCTTATTGCCTACAAAATCTAATTCATCAGCATTAAAGGTAATCAATTTGGAATTGGGAAAGTTCTGCTTGTTATTGAAATAATCTTCATAATTATTATTCAATCTTTCCAAATAGCCAAAAGATATTCTTCGTTCAAAGGGGCGGTCTCTTAACATTATCCTTTTCATCAGCAAATTGGTACTAGCCCTTAAATAAATAATTATATCAGGGGAAGGGATATCCCGACACATAATCTGAAAGAGATGTTCATACATAGCTAATTCATTTCCAGATAGATTAAGATGAGCAAAAATGCGGTCTTTGGCAAACATATAATCTGAAAATGATAATTGTTGGAATAGGTCCTGCTGAGTAGCCTTTATCTGCTGGTCATATCGACTCAATAGAAAGAAAATCTGGGTTCGAAAAGCATAGCCTTTTATATCTTCATAAAAACGAGGTAAAAAGGGGTTTTCTTCCACCACTTCCAGAATAGTTCTGGCCTGATACCTTTTGCTTAATTGCAGCACTAAACTTGTTTTTCCGGCCCCAATAGCCCCTTCAACAACAATATACTTACTCTGAAAGGCATACATCTTTTAAAAACCTCTTCTTATTTTTCCTATTTATCTTTATATTTTTTCATAGTCGGGGTATTTAATTTATTTATATTTAAGAATGTATTTGCTCACTTATTTTGGACAATTAACAATTAACTATTTAGTTTCACCTGCTATTTTCTCTCTGAATTTACTTAAAGCCTGGAATCCATTATAAACCACGAAACTGGCCAAAATTAAGAGCAAAATAGAAATCGATCCCAGCAGTATATTTCCCTTACCAAAATTAGTGAAGACTAAATTAATCAAGGCCACAATGGTAACAACCATCATAAAGGCCATCGGGTAGGCAGTAACTTTAAATTGTTTACCCAGATGAGCCAGATAAGCAGTAGCACCCATTAAGGCTAAACCGGCTAATAATTGGTTAGCTGATCCAAATAATGGCCAGATGGCTGCCCATTGCCCGGTCAGCGCTAAAGCTCCACCAAATACCACCGTGATAATTGTGCCATAGAATCTGTTGGATACCGCCGGGAATTTTTCGGAAGTTAATTCTTCAAAACTATATCTACCCAAACGGGTGGCGGTATCCAGGGTAGTAAGCAAAAAGGCAGAAACGGTCAATGAACCAAAAACAATACCAGTCTGTTCTGGAACACCTAAACCAGCCAGGAACTTACCCATACCATGAGCAAAAACACCAACTGCTCCTCCCCATTCTGCCAGTCCTACTTTCATACCCTCTTGAGTTAATATAGCAGCGGCCCCCAGGGCAACAACGGCGAGCACACCTTCAATAAGCATGGAACCATAGCCAATCATCCGGACATCCTTTTCGTTGCTCAGTTGTTTGGAAGTAGTACCAGAGGCAACCAGAGAATGAAAACCAGAAACTGCTCCACAGGCAATAGTAACAAATAACATAGGGAATAAATATCCTACACTAGTTCTGAAAGTAGTAACAGAAGGATAAACCAGAGTAGGCCGTACAATAAATATTCCAATTACTCCGCCTATTAAAGCCGCATAAAGTAAGAAAGAGGAGAGGTAATCACGTGGTTGTAAGAGTACCCAGACTGGTAGAATTGAGGCTAGAACAACATATCCCATTAAAATCCAGGTCCAGGTAACCCGGTTGAAGAATAAAAAGGGCCAGTTAAGCCCGATCCAGATAGCGACGATCAGGAGAATAACACCTACTACGGTAACGATGGGTAGGCTGATATTAGCTCGATAAAGGGCAAACCCCATACCCAGGGCAATCAACAACATCAAAAATCCAGCCGTAGCAACTGAACCACTGGCAGCAAAAGCCTGTGCCGTTAGAATGGCAAAGACAGCAATGACCAGCACTAAAGTTAACCAGGTAAACAATAAAAACCAGGTCCTGGCCGACTTTCCTACATATTGACCAATGATTTCCCCTACAGATTTTCCCTTATGTCGAACTGAGGTAATTAGACCAAAATAATCATGCACTGCTCCCACAAAGACACTGCCCAGTACGATCCAGAGAAAACAAGGAAGCCACCCAAACACCACTGCCGCAATAGGGCCAGTGATGGGTCCTGCACCGGCAATTGAAGCAAAATGGTGGCCTAATAACACTGGTGCCTTAGCTGGTACATAATCCACCCCATCGTTCATGGTGTGTGCTGGCGTCTTGGCTTTTTCATCAATGCCCACTAATTTATCTAAATAACTTCCATATACCCTATAAGCAATAAGAAAAATAATTATGGCCAAAATCAATATTGTTAAAAGATTCATTAATGCAAACCTCCTTAAAAATAAATTGTATGATAGTGTTATTAATAAATTTTAAAATGTTAATAAATTATTGTTAAGTTATCCAGAAAATTAAATACCCCGACTATTAAATTAACTAAAAGCGAACCTTGAGATTAATTTATTGCCTTATTGGTTATTTTTTATCACCTCCATTTCCTTTTTAAAAGTATAAATTGGAGCAACCTCTCTACCCTTTGCATTACAAAAAACACAACTATTTTTTACATCAATTAACAATAAACGGATATCACACCAACCCTTTATCCCCAAGAAAAAGGTTTTACCATACTTAAATTTTTGGGCAGTAGTAATAACCTCTGGAGCAAAACCTTCTTTGGAGACCATTATGCCATTAACAGTGTGAGACATTACCTCAAAAGAAGGAGTGACTAATTCCTGGGTAACATTAATTAAAAATTGAGAAAAATCGTTTATTTCTCTCTCTTCTATAAAGTTTTCAAATCCTTTAACTAAAATGATTTCTCTTTCCTGGTAACGGTCAATTTGAATTTTTTTAGTAAGAACATTACGATAGTGTTCTATAATGGAAATGGCATAGATGTCGACCTGCTGGCCAGCAATGAATTTATTGGTTTCCACATCATAATGCAGCTGATATCTTTTTACTAATTCATCAAGATATTCTGTTAATGAGGTTTGCATTTCGCTTTCCAATTCCCAATTTCTTTTATAGAATCTTTCGCTTAGCTCTTACCTCTTAAATTATCTTAATTTTATTACAATAATCTTTCGTTTGCAACTATGATTTAAACATATAAGTTCGTATCAATTCTTTTGAGCAGTCAGCTCTTAAAATATAAGTAATAACTGAATTATTAAACCTTGCTGATTAATCCTTAATTCCTAGAAAATCTGCCAGTGTAACTGTCCTATCTTCGACAGGACCAACCTGAATAGATTCTTTTAATACCCTTATGATCTTCTCGCCATCTGGCTTTTGGGCTTCACATTTAACCGTTATTACATAATGACCATTTTCATCTGTATCCTTGTACACGGCTCCATAAATACCATCATCTGCTCTTCCGTCACTATGATGGCCATCATCGTGAAGGGTTAATTTCTTCTTTTTAGTAAGAGCATACTGAAAAAATTGTCCTAAATCTATCACTCTTTTCTGAAGCATCTTCTTTAAATTAGGCGAGGGCTTCTTAATCACAGCAGTCACCTTTACATCTCTTAGGATCTCTGGTTCTGATTCAAAAAGACCAAAAACCTTTACTTTGATCTGAATTTCCTCACCGCTGCGATAACTGGGCTGCAAGCCAAAGATGTTAGCCAAAAGTATTGAACTACCAGAAACCGTAAGATTTACCTGTTCACTTTCCCGTTCAATTTCTTTACCGAAGAGGGTAGCTTGCCAATCGCCTGGTTTCGGTTCGTCTACCTGATAGAAACAGAAGGTTTCTTCTTTTTGATAATCCACTCCGGGATAGTTGTGGAAAGTCTCAGGAGCTATTATTTCACCCTCCGGATTTTGTAAAGAGAATTCCACTTCGCTTCCTGGCCAATCAACAAAGAAAGTCGCTGAGGTAATGTCCGGATCAATGGGAATTTGGTAGTTCAGT
>LDZT01011140.1_pt1 | contig 14135 bp, 13 predicted proteins | sample 615521 | NCBI WGS metagenome assembly LDZT01 (sample SAMN03408292, study PRJNA278302) | terrestrial metagenome | isolation source: oil reservoir sample SB1 | place: USA: Alaska, North Slope, Schrader Bluff formation | collected 2011-09
GTGGACATCCCCCGGCTCCCCCGCGCCCTCTCGATGGAGGTCCGGGTCAGGAACAGCCACGCGATGGTGGATATCGAGGGGGTCTCGCCCCTCATCAACACCTTAAACGACACCCGGCGGCAGCAATGGCGCCTCGGGATCTACACGACGGAGCAGCACCGCCATACCGTGGAGCAGGCGGCGATGGAGGTGCTCCGGGTGAAGCGGGCGACGAAACAGGATAAACTCATAGTGACATAAGAGATGGAGAGCAGATGAAGAAGGAATTTGTCGTCGGGGTCACCGGAGCAAGCGGGGTCATATACGCCCACCGCCTGCTCGAGGTGCTCTGCGATCAGGCAACGGTGCATATCGTCATCTCCGACGTCGCCCGGCAGATAGCCGGGATCGAGCACGTGGACCTCTCGGGGTTCGACGCCATATACGCCGAGAACAGCAACCTCGCGGCCGATATCGCCAGCGGGTCGTTCTGCTACGACGGGATGGCGATCGTCCCCTGCAGCATGAAGACGCTTGCGGCGGTCAGCAACGGGTTTGCCGACAACCTGATCACCCGGGCAGCGGACGTCTGCCTCAAGGAGAGGCGGCCCCTCCACCTCCTCCTCCGGGAGATGCCGCTCTCGCGGATCCACTTAAAGAATATGCTCGCGGCCGATGAGGCCGGCGCGACCGTGATGGTCGCAAGTCCTCCTTTCTACCAGCACCCGGAGACGATCGACGACCTCGTCGATATGGTGGTCGCCCGGGTGCTCGACCACATGGGGGTCAAGCACCGTCTTGGATCCCGATGGAGCGGATACGATGCGTGATTTCATAGCGATGATGCGAAACCAGGGCAGGGTCGAGGATATCGAGAGCCCCTGCTCGACCGTCTACGAGGCACCGCGGATGTCAAGCCGGACCGATAAGATCCTCTTCTTCCACGACCTCGACGGCCACCGGGGAGTGATGAACCTCCTCGGCGACAGGCGATCGCTTGCAGCGGCGCTCGGCGTGGAGGAGCGCGATCTGGTCAGACACCTTGCGGCCGCCACCTACAGCGGCCGCGTGGTGGATGCCGGGCGGTTGCAGGGCGGCGTTCCCGCAGACCTCTCCCGCCTCCCGGTCATGAAGCACTTCCCGGGGGACGCCGGGCGCTACTTCACGTCCGGGATAGTCTTTTCGCGCTACGGGGGTGTCGAGAACGCCTCCATCCACCGGATGATGGTCCTCGATGACCACCGGGTCGTCGCCCGCCTGGTGGAGGGGAGGCACACCCACACCCTCCTTAAGGCGGCGCTCGCCCGGGGCGAGAAACTCCCGATCGCCGTCACCGTCGGCACCCACCCGCTCGTGACGTTTGCCGCCTGCACCCGTGTCCCGGAAGGAAAGGAACTCGCTTACGCGGCGGAGCTGATGGGCGGGGAACTCCCCGTCCGGGTGTGCGAGAACGGCGTCCGGGTCCCCGACGCCGAGATCGTGCTCGAGGGATATATCGGGGCCGAAAAAGCGGCGGAAGGGCCGTTCGTCGATATCACCGGCACCTACGACCCTGTCCGGCAGCAGCCGGTGATCGAGTTCACCCGGATGTACTGCAAGGAGGACCCCATCTTCCACGGCATCCTCCCCGCCGGCGACGAGCACAAACTCCTGATGGGAGCGCCCTATGAGCCCAGGATCTACCGCTCCGTCGGCGAGGTGACGACGGTCAAAGACGTCCTCCTCACGAAGGGCGGCGCCGGCTACCTCCACGCGGTGGTCCAGATCCGGAAGAACACCGAAGGAGACGCCAAAAACGCCATAATGGCGGCGTTTGCCGCCCATACCTCGTTAAAGCACGTCGTGGTGGTGGACGAGGATATCGATATCCACGACCCCCACGACGTCGAGTACGCGATCGCGACACGGGTGCGGGGCGATACCGACATCATGGTCATCACCGGGGTGCGGGGCTCGTCGCTTGACCCGACGCGCCTCTCTGATGGGACGAACGTGAAGGTCGGGGTCGATGCCACGATGGTTATGGGGAGAGAGGACGAATTCAGGAGAGCGGAGTGGCTGTAGTTGTACCTTGATAACGATGACGAGAAGGTGCTCGCCGGCGAGTTCGGCGAGACACGCCAGAAGATGATGGAGATCCTGGTCGCGCTCGGGGGAGTCTACGACGCCGAGAGGCTCGTCCCGATTGCGAGCGCCCAGGTGAGCGGTGCATCGTATAAGACCATCGGGAGGTGGGGGCTTGCCTGGCTGCAGAGCCTCAACGCCCGGGTGGCGGTCCCGACCGTCTTGAACCCGATCGGGATGCCGCAGGAGGGGTGGCGGGAGTTCGGGATCGCCGAAGAGTTCGCCCACCACCAGACGGAGGTCGTCGAGACCTACCGGAGGCTCGGGATCCGGCTCGAGTGCACCTGCACGCCCTACTACCTCCGCATCACGGAGTACGGGGAACACCTGGCCTGGTCGGAGTCCTCGGCAGTCGCCTACGCAAACTCGGTTCTCGGCGCCCGGACCAACCGCGAAGGCGGACCGAGCGCCCTCGCGGCGGCGATCATCGGGAAGACCCCGTACTACGGCCTCCACATCGTCGCGAACCGGCGGCCGCAGGTCGTCGTCGAGGTCGAGAGCGGGACGGGCCCGCGGTCCGACCACTGGGGCGCCATCGGGCACGTCGCCGGAAAGAAGGTGGGGAACCGGATACCGATCTTTTCCGGTATCCGGCCGGGCCGCGACCAGTTGAAGGCGCTCGGCGCTGCGATGGCCGCGACCGGCGCGGTCGCTCTCTTCCACGTCGATAAGATAACCCCGGAAGCGAGGGTCTTTTCGTTCGATACCGCCGACCTCGACCGGGTGACAGTAACCCAGGACGAGGTCGAAGCCCTCTTTGCTGAGACCCCCGTCGAGGCGGTCGCGGTCGGGTGCCCGCACTGCTCCCCCGACGAACTCCGCGGCCTCGCGGATCTCCTCAGGGGAAAGACGACGACGAAGCCTTTCTACATCTTCGCCGCCCATGGGGTCGCGCAGGAGAACGCCGGCCTTGTGGCCGCCATCGAGCGGAGCGGTGCCCGGGTGATACCGGACACCTGCATGGTCGTCTCGCCCCGGATGGACGAGTTCGCATCGATCATGGTGGACTCGGGCAAGGCGCTTGCCTACGTTCCGGCGATGTGCGGGGCGCTCGCCCGGATCGGGACGAAAAAAGAGTGCGTCGAAGTCGCGACGTCGTGAGGGCGTTACGCCCCCACCGACTCGACATCGAGCACCTGCATCAGGCTCTCATCGAGCATATAGCCCCGGAGCCGGTCGCGGTTGCCCCGCAGGCTCTCGATGCTGTTGATCCCGGCCGCGCCGAGCAGTTCGGAGAGCTCGAGCGTCCACGCGTGGAGCAGGTTGGCCACCTGCGTCGATGCGGTATCGGGGTCTAAGCGGTCCACGAGGTCCTGGCGCTGGGTAGCGATGCCCCAGGGGCAGAGGCCCCGGTAACAGTTCCCGCAGACCCGGCAGCCCATCGCCACGAGCGCTGCGGTCCCGATGTAGACCGCATCCGCTCCGAGGGCGATCGCCTTCGCAACATCGGCGCTCCCCCGGATACCCCCGCTTGCAATGATGGAGATCTCGTTTCTGATCCCCTGATCGCGAAGTTTTTTATCCACGCTCGCGACAGCCGCCTCGATCGGGATGCCGACGTGGTCGCGGAAGACCTTCGGCGCTGCACCGGTCCCACCCCGGAACCCGTCGATGACGACCGCATCAGCCGGCGAACGGGCGATCCCGGCGGCGATGGCGGCGGTGTTATGGACGGCGGCGATCTTGACGAAGACCGGTTTCTTCCACTCCGTCGCCTCCTTGAGGCCCCGGACGAGCTGGGCAAGGTCTTCGATGCTGTAGATGTCATGGTGCGGCGCAGGGCTGATCGCATCGCTTCCTTCCGGGATCATCCGTGTGCGGGAGACTTCCTTGCAGACCTTCTCCCCGGGGAGGTGCCCGCCGATCCCCGGTTTTGCACCCTGGCCGATCTTGATCTCGATGGCGGCCCCGCGCTCCAGGTAATCGATGTTCACGCCGAACCGGCCGGACGCGACCTGGACGATCATGTTGTCCTGGTAGGGGTAGATAGCGGAGTGCAGGCCGCCTTCCCCGGTGCCCATGAACGTCCCGACTTCTTTTGCCGCCCGCGCCATGGCCATCTGGGCGTTGAGGCTGATCGCCCCGTAACTCATATGCCCGATCATGATCGGGGTCTCGAGGCGGAGATTCGGGGTGAGACGGGTCCGGAGTTCGACGTCGCCGTTCTCCCGCCGCCGGAGATCCAGCTTCGCCGGTTTCTTCCCGAGGTGGGTCACGAGTTCGATCGGCTCGCGGAGCGGGTCGAGACTGGGGTTCGTGACCTGGCAGGCGTCCAGAACCAGGCGGTCGAAGATGACCGGGTAATCGAGTGCGTTGCCCATCCCGGCGAGGATGATCTTCCCCGTCCGGGCCTGGTTGTAGATCGCCTCCCGGGCTTCGCGGGTCCAGAGGGGATGGCTCCGGTAGTCGCAGGGGTGCTCCTCAAGCATGATGGCGTCCCGGGGGCAGCAGGCGATGCAGCGGTGGCAGGCAGTGCAGTTCCGGGAGTTGATGAGGATCCGGCCGTTGTCCTGCCGGAAGACACCATACGAACAGTTCTCGATACACCGCCCGCACTCCATGCACTGCACCCGGTCGATGCTGATCCGGTACCGGGGAGGAAGACTTCCGATCGTCACGGGGCAACCCTCCCGATCACCGGCTCCCCTGCGGCCGGCATCATGATCGATTCGACGTTGGGCTCCATCGCCCGGATAGCCGCCTCCTCGCTTGAGATGTAGAGGCGGTCGCCGCACTCGCCGACGACCATCGGCCGGAGTTTGCTCCGGTCGGTGAACCCGACCATCATCTCGGCGTTCGCAGCCACGATGGCAAACGGTCCGTTCATCATCGCGGGGGCATAGGCAAGCCTGATGGCAGAGTTCCATTCCCGCTCGGTCCCGGGCATCCGGTCGATCTCCTCCCAGAAGGGCGGGGCGAGCGCCCGGACGGCGAGGTCGATGTCAAGCCCGTGCCGCCGCACCAGGAGGTCGACCAAGTAGGCGACGACCTCGGTGTCGGTGAACATCGTGCAGGTGTAGCCGAAACTCTCGATGTAGCGCCGGTTGGTCCCATACGAGGTGATCTCGCCGTTGTGCACGACGCTCCAGTCGAGGAGGTTGAACGGGTGCGCACCACCCCACCAGCCGGGGGTGTTCGTCGGGTAGCGGTTGTGCGCGAGCCAGGTGTAGCCCTCGTAGTCCTCTATCCGGTAGTAGTCCGCCACGTCCTCGGGCCAGCCGCCGGCCTTGAAGACACCGAGGTCCTTGCCGGAGGAGAAGATGAGTGCGCCACGGCGGGCGGCGTTGACCCGCATCACCAGGGCGCTGACGATATCGTCTTCGGGGGTGAGGCTGCCCGGCATCGCGAGGGAGGGGTCCGGCCTGAAGAAGTAGCGCCAGGGGGTGTGGACTGCCCGGAGGTTCGGCTGAACGCAGGTGGGGATCGCCTCGTCGTGCTCGATCGTCCCCCACTGCTCGAGCGCCGCGTCGAGGACCGGTTTGTTCTCACGGATGTTGTCGAAGAAGACATGGAGGGCGTAGCAGTCCCGGTAGTCGGGGTAGATGCCGTAGGCTACGTACCCCGCCCCCTCGCCGCTGCCGCGCTCGTTCATCATGGAGAGGGCCTGTCGGATGCCGGAACCATTCATCGTCCGGCGAGATCTGTCCATTACGCCAATTATGCCGCACATTGCCATCACGGTGGATCCGCCCCCTCTGTCCCTCCCCGGCGGGTCCGGAGTGGTTGGGGGAACGCTCTGATAGATGTTGATCCGCCAGAGATAAATACTATTGGAAGGAAGTTTCCTTCCATATGTCTCCCGAGATCATCTCATCGATGCTCGAGCGTATCGAACAGGACAACGTCCGATTCCTCCGCCTGCAGTTCACCGACCTTCTCGGCATGCCCAAGAACGTCGCCATCCCGGCGAAGCAGGCTGAAAAGGCCCTGACCGACGGTATCGGGCTTGACGGATCGTCGATCGAAGGGTTCGTCCGGATCGAGGAGTCCGACATGGTGCTCAGACCCGATCCCTCCACATACGCCCACCTGCCCTGGCGGCCCCGCGAGAACGGGGTTGCCCGGTTCATCTGCGATGTCTGCAAACCGGACGGCAAGCCCTTCGAGGGCGACCCGCGCTACGTGCTCCGCATGGCAATGGAGGACGCCGCGAAGGACGGGTACGTCTTCAACACCGGGCCGGAACTGGAGTTCTTTCTCTTTAAGATGATTGAGGGTCGACCGACCACGCAGTTCCAGGACGCCGGCGGTTACTTCGACCTCGCCCCCACCGACCTTGCGGAGGACGTCCGGCGCGAGATCATCCTCGCCCTCACCCAAGTTCGCGGTCAAGACGATGGCGCTGATGCGCGGCCTGCACGCATCGTTCATGGCAAAGCCGATCTACGGCATCAACGGGAGCGGGATGCACGTGAACTGTTCGCTCGCCAAGGATGGTAAGAACGCGTTCTACGACCCCGACGCCCCGCTGCAGCTCTCAGAGACCTGCATGCATTTCATCGGCGGGCTGCTCCGCCACGCGCCGGCCATCACCCGGGTCGCAAACCCGACGATCAACTCCTACAAGCGGCTCGTCCCCGGCTACGAGGCGCCCTGCTACGTCAGCTGGAGCACGAGCAACCGTTCGGCCCTCGTCCGGGTTCCGGCGCCCCGCGGCAACAGCACCCGGGTCGAGTTCCGCAGCCCCGACCCGACCTGCAACCCCTACCTCACCTTCGCCGCGATGCTCACCGCCGGGATGGAGGGCGTCCGGAAGGAGATCGAGCCCCCGGCCGGTGCCAACGGGAACATCTTCCACATGACGACCGCTGAGCGGGAGCGCGACGGGATCGGGACGCTGCCCGGGAGCCTCGCCGAGGCCCACCGGGACCTGCTCGCCGACGACCTCATCTGCAGGGCGTTCGGCCCCCACGTCGTCGATGCCCTCACGAGGGCCGAGGCTGTGCGGCTGACCGCGGCCGAGGCCCTCGGCACCGTCGGCGACGAACGGGCGCTCGATCCGCTGGAGCGGCTGAAGTTCTCGGACTCTAACGTGGGCGTCAGGCGGGCCGCGTCGCTCGCGCACGCCCGGGCGGTAGGGAGGCTCGCGGAGAAGAAGGCAGTGGAAGGCTGGCTCCTTGATACGTAGGCAGACGGGATCCTCTCCTCCACGAATACGGACGGGCCGGGGTCACCTGCAGTCCGCCCGCAAAGGCATATATACCGCCGGGGCGCCAATGCGGGAGACGATCAGGAGATTGCTATGGCGACACTGGACGATATCGATACCCTGCGCGACGACCGGGACATCGACGGGCTGATCCGGGCTCTCGACGACACCGACGAGCATGTCCGGGCGCAGGCGGCGCTTTCCCTCGGGACGATCGCCGACCCGAAGGCGAGAGAGCCGCTCGACCGTATGCGAAACGAGGACCCGAGCCCCTCGGCCCGGGAGGCGGCCGGGACCGCGTATAAATGGTTGGTCGGCCGGCTCCAGGAGGTCGAGGTGTCCCGGAGACCCGGGACCCCGCCGAACCGGTAGAACCGACTCACAGCACGACGAAGTTGAGCCAGAGGAGGCCCGACCCGATCGCTACGGTGACGAGGAGCACGAGCATCCCCACCTTCAGGAACTCCACGAACGATATGGAGACGCCGTTTCGTGCCGCGATCCCGAGCACGACGACGTTTGCCGACGCCCCGATAGCCGTGCCGTTCCCGCCGAGGCATGCACCGAGCGAGAGCGCCCACCAGAGCGGGTAGGTGTCCATCGAGGTGCCCATATTCTGGATCAGGGGGATCAGGGTGGCGGTGAGGGGGATGTTGTCCACGATTGCCGAGGCGATCGCCGCGAACCAGGCGATGATCAGCATGGCCTCGCCCTCCGAGTGGACGTTCTCGACCACAAACCCGGCGACGGCCGCGATCGTTCCGGTCTCGACGAGGGCGCCGACGACGACGAAGAGCCCGCCGAAGAAGAAGAGGGCCGGCCACTCGATCTTCTCGAATATCTCCTCCGGCGGCTGCCTGCTCCAGAAGAGAAGGATCGATGCGCCGATCAGGGCAATGAGAGCGGGTTCCAGGCCGAGCAGGTCCTGGGCAAAGAACATCCCGACGACGAGCACGATGACGGCGATCGACTTCTTGAAGAGCGACCGGTCCCGGATCGCCTCCTGATCGTTCAAGTTCTCAAGCGTCTTTGCGATCCCCTCCTGCTCGGTTGCCGAGACAAGGAGCTGCTTTCTGTAGATAAGGAAGAGCATCCCCATGACGACGACCAGGTTGACGACCATGATCGGTCCCATGTTGACGATGAACTCGTTGAACGTCAGGCCGGCGGCGGAGCCGATCATGATGTTCGGGGGGTCGCCGATGAGCGTTGCCGCCCCGCCGATGTTGGAGGCGAATATTTCCGCAATCAGGAAGGGCAGGGGGGTTATCCGCATCACGTTCGCTATGTAGAGCAGCATCGGCGTGAGGAGGAGGACCGTGGTGACGTTGTCGAGGAAGGCGCTCGTGACGGCGGTCACGACAGAGAAGAGCAGCAACACTCGTATCGGGCTCCCTTTCGCAAGTTTCGCCGTCTTTATGGCGATATACTCGAAGAGGCCGCTGCCGCGGGCGGTGTTGACGATGATCATCATCCCCATCAGGAGGAAGATGGTGCCGAGGTCGATGTAGCGGGGCGTGCAATGAACGTCTGAGGAATTGTCATAGGATCCCAAAACGAATAGTCAGGAATCAGATTCGCATGGCTGCCCCATAATCATGCCGCTCCCTACAGTCCGGCCGGAGGATGAAACCCGGCACCTCAGGAGGGGGGACTCCATCTCAGAGGGCGGCGGACGGTCGCCCCGGGTTCAGTCCGGCACACGGACATCTCCGGGGCCGGAGCCCTCTACCCCCCTCCCCGCACGTAGCAGGAGGATCTTATAGACCTCCCCGGCGAGGAGCACCGGCAGGCCGAGCAGGGCGAGCAGCCCCCAGTCGCCGGGGGTCAGCGGTGCGGTCCCGAGGACGGTCTGCAGGATCGGGACGTAGACCACCAGCGCCTGGAGGGCAAGGCTCCCGAGGATCGCGAGGAGCAGGGTGGGGTTCGAGAAGAACCCGATCCGGTGGAGGGGGAACCGGAACGACCGGAAGTTCAGCACGTTGTAGAGTTCGAAGATGATGAGCCCGGTAAACGCCATCGTCCGCGCCCGGTCGAGGTCGACCTCGTAGAGGCCGGAGAAGACGTAGATCGTCAGGAGACCGAGCCATGCCCCGAGGATGAGGACGACGAGGTAGGCATCTTTGGTGAGGATGGACTCCCCGGGGTCCCGGGGCCGCCTCTGCATGACGTCTTGCTCGGCGGGCTCGAGACCGAGCGCGATGGCGGTGACGCCGTCCGTGATCAGGTTGATCCAGAGGATCTGGATGGGGATGAGGATCAGCGGCAGGCCGAGGAGGAGCCCGCCGACGATCGCAACGAGCTCCCCGATGTTGGAGGAGAGGAGGTAGCGGGTGAACCGGGCGATGTTGTCGTACTCCCGCCTCCCCTCCTCGACGCCGGCGACGATGCTTGCGAAGTTGTCGTCCACGAGCACCATGTCGCTCGACTCCCTGGCGACGTCCGTTCCCTTGATGCCCATGGCTATCCCGATGCTCGCCTTCTTCAACGCCGGAGCGTCGTTGACGCCGTCGCCGGTCATGGCGATGACCGCACGCTCCCGGGCAAGGATATCGATCACCCGGAGTTTGTGCTCCGCCGTGACCCGGGAGAGGACCTTTGTGGTCCGGAGGCGACTCGCGAGTTCGTCGTCGCCCAAAGCCTCGAGGTCGGCCCCGGTCAGCGCCCCCTCGCTCGAGAGGCCGAGGTCCCGGGCGATGGCGTAGGCGGTCAGCGGGTTGTCCCCGGTGATCATGATCACGTCGATCCCGGCGCTCCGACAGAGGCGTATCGCCTCCGCCGCTTCGGGGCGTGGAGGGTCGCGGATCCCGGCAAACCCAAGAAAGATCAGGTCTTCCTCCACCGTCTCCTCGGTCAACAAAAGACCGTCCGGGAGCGGGCGGTATGCCGCCCCGAGCACCCGGAGCCCGCCGGACGCATATTCGGCGATCTCCGCGAGGATTGCATCGCGGAGGTCGTCGGTGAGCACCACGACAGAATCTCCCCGGAGCAGCCGGGACGACCGGGCGAGAAGCACCTCCGGGGCTCCCTTCACGTAGGCGACGTCTCCCTCCTCTTCCCGATAGATGATCGTCATCCGCTTCCGGGTGGAGTTGAACGAGAACTCCCCGACCGCCTCCGGAGCATCCTCGCGGGAGAGGCCGGCTTTGGCCGCCGCGACCACGAGCGCCCCCTCGGTCGGCGTGCCGAGGATCCGCCACCCCCCTTCCGTGAGAGAGACGGTTGCATGGTTGCAGAGGAGCACGGTGCGGAGGAACCGGGCGAGCCCCGGTTTCGCCAGGGGATCGATGGGGTTGCCTGCAACGAGGAACTCCCCCTCCGGGGCATACCCGGCCCCGGTCACCGTCACCTCGCACTCCGGCGTCTTCACCCGGACGACCGCCATCTCGTTCCGGGTGAGCGTCCCCGTCTTGTCGGTGCAGATCACCGAGACCGCGCCGAGGGTCTCCGATGCCGGGAGATGGCGGATCAGGCAGTTCCTCCGCATCATGCTCTTGATGCCGAGGGCGAGCGTGAGCGTCACGACCGCCGGGAGACCCTCCGGGATCACCGCCACCGCGAGCGAGACGCCGATGAGGAACATCTCGAGGAGTTCCCGCTGCTGCAGAAGACCGACGGCGACCGCAACCACCGCGATACCGATGGCGATCAGCCCGAGGTCCCGGCCGAGGCGGTCCATCTGCCGGGAGAGAGGCGTCGTCTCGTCTTCGACCCGCTGGGAGAGGCCGGCGATCATGCCGAACTCCGTCTGCATGCCGGTGGCGACGACCACGCCGCGTCCCCGCCCGTTGACGACCGTCGTGCCCGCAAAAGCCATGTTGCTCCGCTCAGCAAGGCTGGTCGGGGAAGGGAGCGAACCCGGCGCCTTATCGACAGGCGACGACTCACCCGTCAGCGACGCCTCATCCACCTCGAGCGACGTCGCCTCGACGATGAAGAGGTCGGCGGGCACCCGCTCTCCCATCTCGAGGACGACGAGGTCCCCCGGCACGATCTCCGAGGCATCGATCTCCTGCTGCCCCCCACCGCGGATGACCACGGCCCGCTGAACGAGCATCTTCTTCAACGCCTCGATCGCCTCGCCGGCCTGCCACTCCTGGGAGAACCCGAGGATGGCGTTTAAGACGACGATGATGAGGATGGCGACGGCGTCCAGGTACGCGCCGACGAAGAACGAGACGCCTGCCGCGACGATCAGGATGACGATCAGGACGCTCTTGAACTGCCGGAGAAAGACCTGGAGGCGGGTCTCCCGCGCCTCCTCGCGGAGGACGTTCTTCCCGTAGCGCTCCAGCCGCCCCGCCGCTTCTTCCGCGGGGAGGCCGGATGGGCCGGTGCCGAGTTCCCGCTCGACCTCATCGAGCGAGAGGCTGTACCAGTCGGGCTGAGGTCTTCCTTCTGCGGGGGGGACCTCCCGGCGGTCCCGATTCGGCACAATCATACATCTCCGGTTCTGCGCCGCGCTATAAAAAGGTATAGAGATCGCTCGAACCTCCAGAGAACGGCCGCAGTGGCGGCTCCGGCGGTCGGGTGGATAGGCCCGGGCCTGCCATCCTTGCGGTAACATTATATCTCCCGGCCGAACAGATCGGGGGCCGGGTCGGGAGTCCGGCCCGGGGAGGAATGACGATGAGCAGAATAGCGGTCCTGATCACGGATCTGTTTGAGGATGTCGAATACACGCGACCCGCAGAGGCGTTTCGGGAGGCCGGCCACGACCTCGTCCACATCGGCCTCTCCGCGGGAGAGACCGTGCGCGGGAAGCAGGGGCAGGCAGAGGTCAGGATCGACCGGGCCGCATCGGAGGTATCGGCGGACGACTTCGACGCGCTCTTCATACCGGGCGGCTACTCGCCCGACAAACTCCGTGCCCACGACGCGCCCGTCGAGTTCGTGCGTCGCTTCGTCGAGAGCGGCAGACCGGTCCTCGCCATATGCCACGCGCCTCAACTCCTGATCACCGCGCAGGTGCTCGAGGGCCGAAAGATCACCGGCTGGAAGTCCGTCGCCCAGGATATCAGGAACGCCGGGGCGGAGTACATCGACCGGGAGGTGGTGGTCGACGGCAACCTGGTCTCGAGCAGAAAGCCCGACGACATCCCCGCGTTCATCGAGGCGTCGCTTGCGAAACTTGAGGAGACCGGCAGGAAGACGAAGACTGCGGCTGCAGCGCAGCGGTGAGGCCAAAGCCCCACCGCACAAACTCTTTATGGATGCGAACCGCACCCACTCTTTGAGATGAATCCTGCAGGTCTGCCAGACTCAGGGGAATGGGGCAGGCTTGCGATCATCGCCTTCGTCACGGCGATCTCCGTCTTTCTCGGTCTCTTCTTCGGCGCCGGAGGTGCGTATACCTGCTTATTCTACCCGGTGCTCGTCCTCGCCGCATTCTGGTACCGGAGACGGGCGGTATATCTCGGGCTCCTCCTCGCAGCGCTCCACATCCTCATCGAGTATCTCTCCCTCCGCCCTCTGGCTCGGCGATATCGGCGAGGCGGAGGCGATCCCGGCACTGATGGAGGCGCTCAACGATGAGGATACCTACGTCCGGAGCAGGGTGGCCCTCGCGCTCGGGGCTATCGGCGAGGCCGCACGAGGGGATCTCATCGCCGCCCTCCACGACGGGAACGAGCGGGTCCGGTGGGGTGCAGCGCTGGCACTCGGGAGTATCGGCGGAGAGGAGGCCGCGACGGCTCTCATTAATGCGCTCCACGACCCCGACGGGGATGTGCGGCAGCGTGCCGCGGGTGCGCTCGCCGATATCGGCGAGCCTGCCGTTCCCCCCCTTCTTGCGGCGCTCCGGACGGACGAGGAAGAGTTCCGGCAGGAGGCGATCGCCGCCCTCGGCCTGGTTGGAAGACCTGCCGTCGCCTCGCTCGTTGCGGCGCTGCGTGGCCACGACGACTGGCGCGTCCGAGCAGGAGCCGCGCGAGCTCTCGGGGAGATCGGCGAGCGGCGGTCGGCCGACATCCTGATCGTGGCGCTCGATGACGAGCGGGAGGAGGTGCGCGAGGCTGCACGGGAGGCGCTCGGCAGCATCAGGAAGACATAACACCAGCGAGGGAGCACCTGAACGCTATGACTGACGACACCCGGATCGAGGAACTGATCGCCGAACTCCGGCAGGGCCCTCTCGCGGTGCGCCGGGCGGCGACCGCCGAGCTCGGGGCGAGTGGAGAAGCGGCAGTCCTGCCGCTCATCGCCGTAATGCAGGTCGAGGGCAACGACGTCCGGTGGTATGCCGCCCGTGCACTTGTGGAGATCGGCAGGCCGGCTATCGAACCGCTCCTCGCGGCGATGCGTGCCACGGACGACCGGGACTTCCGGCGATACGCCACGGCGACCCTGTCGGGGATAGGCGAACCTGCTATCGAGCCCCTCATCGGCGTCGTCGAGAACGCCGACCCGGACCTCCAGCCGTTCGCCGCCATGGCCCTCTGCAAGATCGGCGAGCCGGCAGTCGAACCGCTCCTCCGCCTCATGCGCAATCAGGACCCGAAGACGCAGGAGCGTGCCGCGCTCCTCCTCTGCAAGATGGGGGAGCCGGGCGTCGGACCGCTCACCGAGGCACTGAAGACCGGGAGCAGATCCGCGAATAATAAATGATCGGAGAACCCCGGATCAGTAAGGTCTGATGGCACCTTACACGATGAAGGGCCCCCTCCTGCCGCTGATGGAGAGGGACTTTCAGGAACCCGGGAAGTTTCTGGTTGCAGGTACTGCGGTCCTTGCCGCCCTCATTGTAGAGCCCCCCGGCACCAACCTCATCCTCTGGTTGCTTCTTTTTATCTCCGCGGGGCTCGCGGGGCAGAGCGGGAAGACCCCCTGCGCAAGCTGGGGGATGGGAGCGGCGCCCCTTCGTCCGGCGATCCCCATGCCCCCA
>LDZT01012783.1_pt1 | contig 14112 bp, 10 predicted proteins | sample 615521 | NCBI WGS metagenome assembly LDZT01 (sample SAMN03408292, study PRJNA278302) | terrestrial metagenome | isolation source: oil reservoir sample SB1 | place: USA: Alaska, North Slope, Schrader Bluff formation | collected 2011-09
GTCATCTTTGTGCCTCCTTTTTTGAATTTGAACATTCTTATGGAAGCACAAGATGACTATTTCGTCAACCTTTTTACACCACTATATAAGACTTTACCTTCCTCTGCATGAGTTTACTGCAAAATTTCCATTGCGATAACTACAACCAGAACGAAAGGCTATCAACCCTTAGGGTTTTCCGGCAGGATTAATATCACCAGCATACCGGCGGTGATCAATCCAAAAAGCAGCTTAGCCAGAATTATTTTTTCAGCGCTCAGTGCTGCATAAAGTCCAAACGGGAGGCTCAGCTCTAAAATCAATAGCAGTAAGCTAGCCCGCAAAGAAAGTGTTGGCAGGTGCCGTTGTCTCTTGTTCATCCGCCGGCTCCTAAAAGCACAGACCAAATAAGCGCAGCGGCTGCTACAATCACCACAGGAATAAGGTCCAAGAGCACCAAGCGGCGCATTACCAAACCTTCTTTTTGGTTCAAGCCTACCGTGCTGCAACCGACGATTACTTTCGCTGGAGACATAACACTCCCCAATGATCCACCAGCGGTTTGTGCTGCCAAAATCAGCGGCACATCCAAGCCCATCAGGCGCGCAGTTTCCATTTGCAACACGCCAAAAAGCACATTGGAATTGTTGTTGGAGCCGGTCAAAAAAGCGCCTAACACGCCAATAAACGGTGCCATAGCAGGGTAAAGCGTGGTGCTAATGCTTTGGCTCAGTCCGCGCGCGAGCAAATTGGTCATCCCGCTTGTCGTCATTACCGCTGCCACGCCAACCATGGCAATCACCCCTAAGCTGGCATCTCCAGCACTTTTCACCACATTGCCAGCGATCCTGCGCCCAGCCCCTTCAGAAAGATATCCTTTGCGTGCATAAATCAACCAAGAAACAAGCACCGTAAAGACTAAGATACTGCCCGGATGGGAGAAAGGATGCAGCGGACGCGTCTGCTCGGCTGCAGTCACCCAACCAAGCTGTGTGGAAAGCTCGGGCAAGTTCAGGCTGAAAGCCGTCCGACTCAAGAATGCATTCAAGGGCGCGATGAGGATCACAGCAAACCCAACCAGCATCAAGATAAGGTAGGGAGAGATCAGCACCAGCAAATCAGGGCGGGATGTGCTTTGGGCAGAACTAGCCGAGTGTGAAATGCGCAAAAGCAGCAACATTACCAGCAAACCGGCAAGCGAGGCAGTAGTTGCAGCTAAGTTCCACAAACCGTTCACGGCTAAGAAGTATTGTACTGTTCCCATTACCAAGCTCACCACACACAGCAAAGGAAAGGTATGCCACAAGCCTTTCCACCCGCTGCCTAGCACTGCCACGATCATCCCAGAGGGTAAAATCGCCAAGCCTAACAAAATAGCCGCTTTGGGCGCTAACACTGCCCCTGAAAGCCCGGTAACGGCGGTTAGTGCTTGGAATGCGGTCGCCATTGAACCAAAATTAACTGCCCAGGCATGTCCAATCGCTGTCATGACCACCGCGAGAACAGGGGAATAGCCCATGCCGACTAAAATCGGGGCACACACCGCCATCGGCACGCCAAACCCGCCCATTCCCTGTAAAAAAGAGACCATTAACCAGGAGACCAACAGCACCTGAACAGCCTTATCTCCAGAAACACTGGGGAGCCAAGTGCTAATCGCCTGGATAGCGCCAGCCTCATGTACGAGGTTATACAATAGCAAGGCTCCCCAGACAATGTAGAGCACATCTAAGCTCATCCAGAGTGCCTTCACCTGGGCGTAGGCTAAAAGCTTCCAGGTGCCCCCGAATGCCAGCAAGCTCACCAACACAGCGGTAACCCAGCCAGCGGCGCTGGCGCGTTTGCCGCTCGCTCTAAAACCCAACATCAGAACCATGACGACCACTAGGGGCAAGAAGGAAAGCAGCCAAGTAAGCAGGTTCAGCGGCATAACCAAATTATAGCCTGACCCTTTGCAACCTGGGAGATTTTGTTGCAAACCTTGCAAACATGGTAAAATAAGAACACTTCACCCGGGGCGGTGGCGGAATAGGCAGACGCAACGGACTTAAAATCCGTCGGTGGAGACACCGTGTGGGTTCAAGTCCCACCCGCCCTATAGTGAGCTTTGAGGCTGCAAGAGCCTGCCCGCCAATAGCGGGAATAAGTTGCACACCTATGCTTACCATCTGCGTTCATGACATCAGCACCCATCCAATCCGCTTACTGCAAGCATCTTCTGGGAAGGTGCTGAATGCTTAAACATAAGCTTTTGCTGGTTTTCCCATTCATTGTTGGCTTCCTCCTTTCCAGCTGCAACCCACAGACGACGCTGCCCACTGCCTTAGCCACCCTCCCCCAGCCGACAGCAGCCAATACACCTCTGCTCGGCGAGCCGACTTGGACGCCATCTCCCCAACCCCTCAACCCCACACCGACCGTGAACGTGGCAGAGCCCAACCCAGTCCAAATTACCGAATTAGCCCACGTGCAGGTCCTGCGTGAACTCGTGGTTGCGGTCAAGTTCCAAAACATCTTGCCGGATACGCTCCTGCGCGATGTGAACTATGAAATCTTGGCGCTGGATGCCGCTGGCAACCGCGTCGCGCAGGAAGCCGGCGTGATTCCCCTCCTCATTCCCCAACAAACCTCGGGACTGGTGCGCAGCTTTCAGCTTCAAGCCGGCGTACAAGCGGAATTGATCGAGGTGCGCTTTAGCGCCGGCACGCAAGACCGCGACCTAAACTTTCAGTCACCTTTTGAGGTTATCAACCCCGCTTTCTTTGTGGACCTGAACGGCGCGCTGATGACTGGTTGGCTGCGTAACCGTGATAAGCAAACTTACACAGAGGTGGAGGTGAATGCTATCGGTTATAACACTAGGGGGGAAATCGTTGGCGGCGGCAGCCTCCTCACCGAATTTGTGCCCCAAGGAGACCGCATTGGCGTGAGCATCCCCGTAACTGTCTCCGAGGCACCTGTGCGCGTTGAGATTTACCCATGGATTTCCCCCTACACGGCATCCTTGGAAGGCGGCAGCTGGTGGAAAAATATCCGGGTCGAAGATTGGGACTTCATCATCACCGACGAAGGGCAGGTAGCCGGCGGTGCCATCCTTACCAATATCACTGACCAGGTACTTACTGGCACTTATTACATCATCACCATTTCGGACGCGCAAGACCGTGTGTGTGCCGTTTCCCGCGGCTTTATTCATATGCTGCTCCCCGAAGAAACGCTGAACTTTTCCCCTGGGATTCTTTACCCGCCCACGACCTCTACGCCAACCCATGTGGATCTGATCATCGTGCCGGGAGAGTTCGGAGAGTATCCGCTCGCCTATAACCCGCTTTCGATTACGCAAAGCGCGTTGTTATTGGAAGAACAAGAGGCTCCCATTGTCCGCGTTACGGTGCTCAATAACCTCAATGCCAGCCTTTCCGGCAGTTTAGTGACGGTAGTGCTCAAAAATGAACGCGGGCGCATTGTCGGCGGCGGGCAAGCACTCACCGGTCCCATCCGCGCTGGGAGTACGTTGCAGGTAGATGTGCTCGTTGCCTTCCTTGCTAACCCTGAAAACCTTACCATTTCCGCATCGGTGACTTTACCACCCGGTGTTGTGATTGGAGAATAAACATTACAAAAAACTTTAAGGAGAAACGTGACTTCATTCAAACAAAAACCCGGATTGCGTCGTTTTATCCCCACGTCCATTAACCCTCAAAACCCTGTGCCGCCCGATATCAATATTGCTCAGGCAGCCGAGCTCAAACCGATTACGCAAGTGGCTGAAGAAGCCGGCTTGCTGCCAGAAGAAATTGAACTCTATGGAGAATATAAAGCCAAGGTCAAGCTGAGCGTTTTGGAGCGCTTAGCTGACGTGCCGGATGGCAAATACATAGATGTGACCGCCATCACCCCCACGCCGTTGGGTGAAGGCAAGACGACGACAACCGTCGGACTGAGCCAAGCCTTAGGTGCCCATTTGGGTCAGCGTGTCTTCACCTGCATCCGCCAACCTTCGCAAGGTCCGACCTTTGGCATCAAAGGAGGTGCAGCCGGCGGCGGATATTCCCAAGTCATCCCGATGGAAGACTTTAACCTGCACCTGACGGGTGATATTCACGCCATTACCGCTGCCAATAACTTGCTGGCTGCTGCCATCGATACGCGCATGTTCCACGAGGCACAGCAAAGTGATTCTGCGCTGTTTAACCGCCTTTGCCCGCCCGATAAAAACGGGCAGCGGCATTTTGCCATTGGTATGCTCGGCCGCTTGCAAAAATTAGGCATCACCGAAAGCGACCCTGATAAACTCAACCCCGAAGAGCGCTCCCGCTTTGTTCGGCTGGACATCGACCCAGAAACGATTACTTGGCGCCGCGGCATCGACACCAACGACCGCATGCTGCGCGGGATTACCATCGGCCAAGGGCCAAGTGAAAAAGGTTTCACCCTCAAGACCAATTTCTATATCACCGTTGCCAGCGAGCTGATGGCAATTTTGGCGCTTTCTACCAGCCTGGCTGATATGCGCGCGCGCATTGGGCGTGTCGTTATCGGCTTAAACCGGCAAGGTGAACCCATCACCACAGAGGATTTGGGCGTGGCTGGTGCGCTCACCGTTTTGATGAAAGACACGATCAAGCCCAACCTGATGCAGACTCTGGAAGGCACACCAGTGTTGGTGCATGCTGGTCCGTTTGCCAATATCGCCCACGGCAACAGCTCCATCATCGCCGATATGATTGCCCTAAAACTAGCCGATTACGTGGTTACCGAATCCGGCTTTGGTTCGGATATGGGCATGGAGAAGTTCTTCGATATCAAGTGCCGTTATTCCGGTAACATCCCCAATGCAGTCGTGCTCGTGGCGACGGTGCGTGCGCTCAAGATGCATGGCGGGGGTCCTAAGGTAACCGCTGGTGCCCCGCTCGCGCCAGAGTATACCGAAGAGAACTTGGATTTACTGCTTGCTGGCGCCGAGAACTTGCTCGCACACTGCCGCATTGTTGGCAAATTCGGCGTCCCTGTTGTCGTTGCGATTAATCGCTTCCCGACCGATACTCAAGCTGAATTGGATCTGGTGCAAAAGATTGCCCGCGAAGAAGGCAAGGTTTCCGATGCCGTAATTTGTGAGCATTATGCCAAGGGCGGAGCTGGCGCGCTCGAGCTGGGCAAAGCTGTGATGAAAGCTGCTCAAGAGCCTTCCAAGTTTGACTTCCTCTATCCGCTGGAAGCTTCTATCAAGGAAAAAATTGAGATCATCGCCCGTGAAGTATATGGAGCTGATGGTGTCGATTATAGCGAGTTAGCCGAAGAGCGTATTCGCGAATACACCCGCTTGGGTTATAACCAACTGCCCATCTGCATGGCGAAAACCCACCTCAGCCTAAGCCATGACCCAGCAATCAAGGGCGTGCCCAAGGGCTACCGTATTCCCATTCGCGACGTAAGCGCTTCAATTGGAGCGGGTTTCCTTTATCCGCTGCTGGGCACAATGAGCACCATGCCGGGCTTGCCCACCAGGCCAGCTTATTACGATATTGATATCGACTTTGCAACTGGGCATATTTTAGGCCTTAGCTAAGCCCCATCGGTGAGCATCCAAAGCCGCCAGCGTTATTCTGACGGCTTCTAGTTTAGTTTCAAGAAATCTCAAGGTTAGATTCTATGAATTCTCTTAAGGTTTTATGTTCATTCTTGACTATAGGGTCCAGCGGGCTACAATTATAACAATCATAGTTTTTCAAAGTGTTAAAGGCGGCATATATGATAAATAAAACTGAAAAAATAATAGTGATCATCTTGATCGCAATGGTAGTCTTGGCATGTTCCCCATTTGGATTACAGAATCTAATCAAAAGCCAGGGAACAGCGACCCCCACACCAGAGCTCCCCATTCCGCAAACCCAAGCTACAGAACCCCCAACCACTGTGGTGATTGAACCAAATCTCGTGGAGTTAAATGGCACTTTAGAAGCGCTGTATGAAAAAGTGTCGCCTGGGGTAGTCTCAATCCAATTCAGCACCATGCGAGGCGAAGGCTTAGGCTCGGGTTTTGTGGTTGATAAACAAGGGCATATCGTGACCAATTACCACGTCGTGCAAGACGTAGATTCGCTTGAAGTTCACTTTGCCTCCGGCGAAAAAGCGTATGGCAAGGTCCTTGGAGTCGATCCGGATTCCGATTTGGCGGTACTTTTGGTGGAAGTACCAGAGGAAGAACTGGTACCCCTGACCTTAGGGGACTCTAATGCCGCCAAAGTCGGTCAGATGGTGGTCGCCATCGGCAACCCCTACGGTCTAAGCGGCACAATGACGCTGGGGGTGATCTCCGGGCGCGGCAGGGTTTTGGAATCTATGCGTACCACAGAAGCTGGAACAGCGTTTTCAGCCGGCGATCTGCTCCAGACAGATGCTTCGATTAACCCAGGCAACTCAGGCGGGCCCTTACTCAACCTGAATGGTGAAGTAATCGGCGTTAACCGCGCTATTCAAACCAGCGGTCCAACACTTACCGGTGAAGCCGCCAACACCGGCATTGGGTTTGCGGTTTCTTCAAACATCTTGCGCAAAGTGCTGCCTTCGCTGATTGAGAACGGTTACTATGATTATCCTTACTTAGGTCTTACTGCCCTCAACAGCCTTAGTTTAATGGTTATCGAAGCTTTGGGTTTGCCACAAGAAACCGGCGCTTATATCACCGACGTCGTCCCTGGCGGCCCCGCCGATCAAGCTGGGCTCCGCGGCGGCACGCACCGCACGAATATTTCCGGGCTCTATTCCGGCGGTGACCTCATTATCGCGGTAGATGGCCAGCCCATCAAGGAGTTTAGCGACTTACTCAGCTATATGATTCTGAACAAAGTCCCTGGGGATGTGATTACCTTCACCATCTTGCGTGACGGCGAACAATTGGAAATACCAGTCACTTTAGGAAGCCGGCCATAACCATAGATTGTTAAATAATAAATTAAGCGGCTGCTCTTACAAAGCAGCCGCTTAATTTTTTCCTAGTGAGTATGTCTACCGCATTCTAACACGGACCTTATTCGTAACGCAGTGCTTCTACTGGCTGCAAATTCGCAGCGCGCTGGGCAGGATACCAGCCAAAAAACACACCGACAGCCGCGGAGAAGAGCGTCGCCAGCAAAATCGAATTAGCGCCGATGACTGGGGCAAGCGGTGCTCCCGAATTAGCCGCGATCAAACCAACCAATGATGAGAGCCCCCAGCCAAAAGCAATGCCGATGACGCCGCCAATCAGGCTCAGCAAGGCTGATTCAGTCAAAAATTGCAGGAGGATATCTGACTTCCGTGCACCTAATGCCTTACGCAAGCCGATTTCTCGGGTCCTCTCGGTCACTGTCACAAGCATCATGTTCATAATGCCAATGCCGCCGACCAGGAGGGAGATCCCCCCAATACCACTCAAGAGTATCGTGAGCACCTGGGTAATGCTATTGGCTATCGAGAGAAAATCCTCTTGATTGGTAATCGTAAAGTCATCAGGTTGTCGCGGCGTCAGACGGTGAGACGAACGCATTATCTCGCGTGTCTCTTGAATAGCTAAGGACATGCTTTGGCTGTCTTGTGCCTGCACAATGATATAGTCCACTTCTTCCGATCCAGCACTAGACTTGACTCTCATCTGCATGGAGGAAATCGGCATGTATATCATAAAGTCTGGCGAGCTGAATTGGTTGCCGCCTTTGGGCTTGGTCACACCAATCACGCGGAAAGGGTGCCCATTGATACGCAAGACGGTTCCCACAATGCCAGAGGATTTGCCCGTCAGGCGTTCTGCTGCGCGCGGTCCAATAACAATAACCGAGGCTCTGGATGATTGCTGACTCTCTGTAAAAAAGGAGCCTTCTTGGATCTCCAAGTTAAGAATTTGCTGAATATCCGGTGTGGAGCCCGTCACATTGGTCGAAAGTGTGTCACTTCCATAGGTGATTGTTGTCGAGCTAAAGATTACGGGGGCTACACGCGCAATATGCGGCGCTCTCGCTCGGTTAGATAAGTTAGAGACATCGCTTAATGTCAGTTTCTGCGGATTAGTAATATCTTCCATCAGGTTACCAGGCATCACATAAAGAACATTGGTGCCAATGGATTCAATTTCACCAGCAATGGAGGCTTGAGCTCCCTGCCCAATAGCAAGTAAGGCAATCACGGCGCCCACGCCAATGATGATCCCTAAAATAGTCAAAAAAGAGCGCATACGGTTGGCAGCAATGCTGTTCAAAGCTTCTTTGAGGACAGGTAAGAAGTTCATGCTTCCTCCAAATGGTCAACAATGAGGCCATCCCAGAGATGGACAATGCGTTGGGTTTGCGAGGCTATATTTGAGTCGTGAGTAACAATCACCACAGTTGTGCCGATGCGTTTATTGAGCTCGATGAGCAAGTCCATAATTTCCTGCCCGGATTTGGAATCCAGGTTGCCTGTCGGCTCATCCGCTAAAATGATCGCCGGCTCATTGACAATAGCTCGGGCAATGGCAACGCGTTGCTGTTGACCGCCAGAAAGCTCGTTGGGTTTGTGCAACATGCGATCTGCAAGCCCAACCCGTTCGAGTGCATTGCTGCTGCGTTCGCGCATTCGAGATGGATCCCGGCTGTAACGCAAAGGAAGCTCCACGTTTTCCAGCGCCGTCGCACGCGGGAGTAGGTTGTACTTCTGGAATACAAAACCAATTTTCTCGTTGCGCACCAAAGCTAATTCATCGTCAACTAACTCTGAAACCAGCTGCCCCTCTAAGCGGTATTCCCCTGCTGTGGGAGAATCTAAGCAGCCCACCATATTCATCAGAGTAGACTTCCCTGAGCCGCTTGGCCCCATGATGGCGACAATCTCGCCCGGGTAAACTTCTAAGTCAACGCCGCGCAAAGCCGGTACTTCGATTTCACCAATGTAGTAACTTTTATAGAGGTCGCGAATATATATTACCGGTTGTTCTGTATTATGCTTTTCCATATGGTCGTTTATCTCCCGAATGGATTTTGAATCATAGAGAGCAAGCCGCTGGGCGGATTTAGGATAATTAACTCCCCTTCTTCAATATCTGCTTGCGTGATTTCGAATTTTTCGTTGGAGTAGCTGCCCACATTAACCTCGACCGGCACAGGGAGATTATCGCGCAGCACGTAAACGACATCCTTGCCCTGATACGTCGTCAATGCCTGGCTAGGAACCGTGAAAACGTTTTGGCGCTCTTCCGTCAGGATCGTAACACCAGCTGTCATGCCGGGTTTGATTTGATCTTGACCATTGTCCAGAGCAATGGTAACCCGGTAACTCACAACGCCAGTGCGCGCATCACCCACATGATCTATTTCTACAACTTTACCGGTGAAAGTCTGCTCAAAAAATGCATCAAAAACCAGTTCTGCGACCTGTTCCAATTGAATGTGGGGAATATCCACTTCCGAAATAGGCACATCCACATAAAGCTGGCTCAGGTCCGCCAATTGAGCAGCCTGCATGCCCGCAGAGACCACATCCCCTGGTTTGGTGTAGAGAGCAGTTAACGTGCCATCAAAAGGTGCTTTTAGTTCAATGGAAGCTAAACGCTTGTTAATCGCCTCCAACTGCAGCTCAAGGCGTTCTTTCTCATCCGGATCCGGACCATTCTCGATTTTTTCCAGCTTTGCTTGGGTATCCTTGATGTTCTGGTTTTGCACGGCGATTTGGGCATTAAGTTCTTCAATTTGCTGGTCAATCACCTCTGGATCACAAAAATCCAGCTCAGCCTTCGTGGAACGCACTTTGGCTAAGTTTTGCTCTGTCGGGTTATTTTGATACGTCTCTACAGCATCTTCATAATTGGTGCGTAAGTTGTTCAACCGCCAGACGGTGCATTCGCGTTCTTCCAAGATTTCCAGCTCATGCAGGAGCGAAGAAAGCGAAGTCTGTGCCTGGGCAATGTTGGCTTGCAGCTGCGTACGCTGCAGGGCTGTGTTGCTCTCTAAGTCCTCCAGAGCTATTTCGATAGAAATTTTATCGGCACGCGCTTGAATGATATCGATGGGCAAGTCGTTTTCATCTAATTTTAGGATGACTTGATCGTTATGCACCGCATCGCCTACAGTTAACTCAGATTGTTCTACTGTGCCACTGGTCTGCCAAATCAGCACAGCTTGATGTTCGGGGCGCACTGTTCCGGTCCCGTTCACGCTGCTAATAAAAGTCTCGCGGCGATAAGGCACCGTCTCAAGTTGCGCAACGGTCTGCAGCCCTTGTTGATATTGTTGATATTGAATTAAGAAATAGACGCCTGCTGCAACAACGAGAACTAAAACTATAGTCAATACAGGCCTTCTGCCGCCTCGGCGTTTTTTTGTTTTTTCTTCATTAGCCATATATTCCTCCAAAACAATTAAGATGACTTAATTTATCATTGAACTATCGGATTTTTATTAATAAGCGTTATACAACAGCAGGTGATCTACCCAGATTAGTACTTAAATGACCCGCTATGTTATTTGATAAGCGCAGAAACAGCTCTGAACGCTGGGTGTTGAGCATCACGCATCAAGGCAAAAAGCGCCATTTCTACACTGGTCAGGTGCACACCGCTAACTGAAAGCTCTGCCAAGGCTGTGCTCTTATCGCTCTGCCGGCGTGAAGAAACCGCATCAGCAACAACATAAACCTCATACCCATCTGCAAGCAGATCCATAGCGCTTTGGTAAAGGCAAATATGCGCCTCAAAGCCGCAAAGCAGCATTTGCTTGCGCCCCATACTGAGCACTGCTTGCTTAAACCCCGGGTCACGCCAAATGCTAAAACTCATACGCGGCAGATCTGCCTGCTCTGGCAGCAAGCTTGCAATTTCTGGGATAGTGTGCCCAATTTTTTCGGGGGCTTGCGCTGTGAGCAGAGCTGGAACCCCAAGCAGCTTTGCCCCCTGCACAAGGATGCAAATGCGCTTAATGGCTGTTTCACTCTCAGCCACCACCCTGGCTAAGCGTCCTTGGGCATCAATGACAATTAAAATAGTATTTTCAATTGTTAACATACATTTTTCTGCGTCCCTTTCAATCCTTCATTATAAGAATCAATCCCATTATAATTCCTGCCAAACAAAGGAATAAGTAGATTATCTATCCTATAGGTATATAATCAGACCGAGGTGGCAAAACAATGACAGATATCCGCAGAGGGCTGCAGGTCATTGGCAAAGCATTCAGCTTATGGTGGCAGGATTGGAGCAACCAAGAACTGGTCAGTTTGGCTTTCATTCTGCTCAGCCTGACGGTGCTGGGTTTTGCGCCGGCGCTTTTCGGCGTCTTTCACCAAACATTAGATCTGACGCGCGGCATTCGCACTGGCATCGCCGGCTGGTGGGAAGGCGTTAAGCGACACCTCAAAAACAGCTTGTTATGGGGGTTGCTCAATTTAGCTGCCTTGGCGATTTTCGTCATTGCACTGTGGTTTTATGCCAACAGTAGCTTCGCTTTAGCGTCCTATTTGGTTATCCTAATCTCAGTTATCGCACTCTGCTGGTTTATATGGCAATTTATCTCTTTAGCTTGCTATTTCCTCCAAGCCGAGCGTAGCTTAAAGCTGGCTTGGAAAAATGGCTTTGCTGTGCTGTTTACAGAGCCGCTGCTTGTGCTCTTGCCTGGCTTATTGGCTGTTAGCCTTGCACTGCTTTCGGTACGCTTTTTCATCCCTTTGATGATCGGCTCGCCAGCATTAATCGCCATCCTTGGTCTGCAATGTGTGCAAGCCACCTTACCACCCGAAGCTTAATCCCGCGGTAGGCTTTCGTTCTCGGTTTTTTTACTTATAAGCCGCAAACATTATCCAATCGTCACCACTCTTAATGGCATAATGTGGCATCCAAGCCAGCCCAAATAGCTCTACGACGATATCCTTCTTAAGGGGCGGTACACTCACCTCGCGGATGGTTCCGACCGACTGAGAGCTTTGGGTTTGGAGAGCATCAATTTCAGCCTGCATCTGCTTATCTAAGTCGGCTAATTCCGCTTCATACTTCTTAATCATTTCCTCTGATTCTTTTACACCAGCTTTTGCCGTAGAAGTTAGGCGGCGCTTAGTCATCGATGTGCTCAGGCTGCTCTTCCTGCCCTTAAACAGTTTGGTAACAGTTTCAATCCCTTTAACTGCCTCTTCGGAGCGGCGCTGCTTCAATACATCTTTGTCTCGCTCTAACTCCAGTTCTTCGCGCATCTTTTTATCTTCGATAGTCTTTTTTAGTTTGGCATACTTCTGCTTTATCTTCTCGACAGCTTCTGCGCTGCTTCCCTGGCTGGCTTGTTTACAACGTTCTTCGAAGGCTTCGCGGCTCTCGCCTGGCTCGGAGACAAGCTTTAGGGCATCGTTTTTGAAAAGTGTGATTGCCTGGTTACGGTAAATCCATTCGATGAAATCTTTTTTTAGCGTGCTGATGTTAATTTCATCATCAAAAGGATAGCCCAATTCATCAAAGGTCGCCTCGGGCAGTGGACGGCTCTCAAGTTCGGCTCGGTCAATAGGCTCCACACGATAATCCTCCCAGCGTACCAATCCGCGATTCTCCAGCTTGGGCAGGCACACGCTTATCTTGACCTGGGTGTCCAAGTTATAAGTGCGGTTGGCAAAGTACACACTCGCTTGGCCAAGGAGCGCCGGCTGGTAGTGCACGAGGGCTTGAGAGGCTGCTCCCGAAAGGCTGATGCCTTGGGTTTTCAGTGCCTCAGAAAGCGTACGCTTAAGTGGCAGGTAATAAACCTCCACCTGAGAACTCAGTTTAGGCTCCATGGATTTGCCAGGCAAATCAGTACCCCTGGTACCAAGGATTTCTTCTTTCTTGACAGCGCTGGCAGCGTGCCCATCTGGTGTTGCACCAACGAGGGCATTTAACGCCTGCAATTTGTTGCGCGTGATTGGGCCTGCCAAATAGTTCATCGCCCAGCGCGTGGTAAACACTGCCGGCGCTTTGGCATGTACATTATGCAGCAAGAAAACGCGCTTGCCTAAGGCTGAGATGGTTTTATCGAAATAGCTCCGATCCAAGCCGCCTTGCAAGCTCTCTAAGCCATCCAACAAGCGTTGTTTATCCTGGTCCGTTTGCAGTTTGCCAATAATCCAAGTTCCGGTGTTAGAAAGCGCCTTGTAATCCAGGTCAATCGGGTTTTGTGTCGCAAGTACGATGCCCAAACCAAAGGCGCGGGCTTGTTTGAGCAAACGCAGGATAATCGGCTTGCTAGGTGGAGCTGCCACTGGGGGCAAGTAACCCACGATTTCATCAAAATAAACCAAAGCACGCAGGTTTGAAGTGCCGGGCTGGCTGCGCATCCAGGTTTCAATGGCAGAATAGAGCAGGGTTACAAAAAACATGCGTTCTTCATCAGCCAAATGGGCTAAATAGAAGACACTATGGCGTGGCTTGCCTTCGGGCGTGTAAAGGAAGGCGCCAATATCCAAGGGAACGCCTTCCAGCCAGCTTTCAAAAGCCGGGGCTGCTAAAAAGTTATTCAGCAGCATAGCCAATTCAAAGCGGTCACCTTCTGGGTAAAACTTAGAGAGTGGGAAAACGCCCAATTTTTCAAACGGCGGGTTTTGGGTTTGCAAAATCAGGCTCTCCAGGTCCAGGTCCTGACCTTGGCTCCAGGCAGCTTCAAAAATATTTGCCAGCAAGATGTGCTCACGGGAGCGCACAGGGTCCAGGTTTTTGAACCCTACCAACTCTAGCAGTGCAGTCACGGTGCTGGAGATGTTTTCGCGCAGTATTTCCTTGTTCTCTTCCCAGGGCAATTGTGGACACTTGAGCGAAGAAAGAATGCTAACCGGAATGGCTGAATTGGAGCCGGGTGAATAGATCGTATAATCTACATTTTCAGCTAATTTCTGCATGCGAGCTTTATCAATCCCCCAGTCCACCAAACCTTTAGCCCACGAGGCAGCAGCATCAGCAGCAGCCTGCTCCACTGTTTTCCCTTCGCGGATCGCAGCATCCTGGTCTATCCAAGGAGCAAAGTCCTCGGGTAAAAGGTCCGGGAAATGCAGCAAATGATTGGTAAGATCGCCTTTGGGATCAATCAAAATCGCAGGGATGCCTTGCAGGGCAGCTTCTTCCAGGAGGATAATGCCCATACCCGTCTTACCAGAGCCAGTCATGCCCGTGATGACCGCGTG
>LDZT01000050.1_pt1 | contig 14107 bp, 11 predicted proteins | sample 615521 | NCBI WGS metagenome assembly LDZT01 (sample SAMN03408292, study PRJNA278302) | terrestrial metagenome | isolation source: oil reservoir sample SB1 | place: USA: Alaska, North Slope, Schrader Bluff formation | collected 2011-09
ATAATTTCACCTTTCTTATTTATTATTTTCTATAGTTATATTATATCACTTTACGTGGTTATATGTAAGTTAAAGTTTACTTTTCACACGGTCTGACGGCTTTCTTGACAATAAAACAGTGCGGAGATTGTCAGAAGAATAGTCCCCTTGACAAATAGGAAATTTATACCTTATTTTTTCAATAAAACTAAGTTCTTTATAAGACAATATTTCCTATAAAGAAACCCTTTTATATTTGTATTTTTTAAATTGATTGGTTTTATTTGAAAAATATCTTTTTGAGAAGAAATCAGGGTCAATACTTGGATTTTTTAATTTGTTAAAATTTTTAACATAATCGGTATTTCTATCGGAGAGTTCGGGGCAATTTACAAAAAAGCCAGGCACTGTCAGTAAAAATGTAATCAGGCCAGTCCCTTTCTATTAAAGATTCACTATTATCTTCAATAGACAAAGCAAATTTTTTATATGAGCAAGATAATTCTTTTATGATAAAATATGAAATAATCCCGTAAGTTTTTTGAAGAATTTGATGTTCTTTGGCATAGTATTTATTCGAATTGACTGTATATTTTTCTTTGAAAAGATTTAGGGCATAAGAGGGGGAGAGGTAGTTTAGTGAATCTTCGAAGTTGGGGGAAAGGAAGATGTTTGAATCGGATCCAAAGGTATCCCTGGCAGATAAAGGAAATTTCAATTCTAAATACCTTTTCCTTCTCGGAGTGATTAAGGTTCTTTTTAAAATAAAAGAAATTTCTTTGACTAAATTAGCTTTATCGTTAATTGCTTCATTTACTACATTTTCTGGACTATCTGAATAATATTTTTCGTAAATATTATTAGCTTTTTCTTTAATTACTTCTTCGATTTTTTTCATATTTACCCACTAAATAATATTTACAAACAGTTAAATATTATAAGTCATTAAAATTGAAACTCAAAATAAATAAGTTCATTGCTTATTTATTATCTCAATACTAACCTGATCCCTGATATCCCCTGATTTATCAGAACAGTTTTGGGGATATTCCATGATTTATCCCAACCCACTTTTTGCTATTTTCTGTTATTTCTAAAAACCTGCAACCGATTTTTACTGATTTATCGGTAAATACCAAGAAATATATACTAGAAAGTTTGAAATATATTTTTAAAAAAGAAGGATTTTATAACCGTTTTGTCGAATAAATATGAAGTGTAGAAAAAGTAAAAAATATTTACTTATTTTGTTTCCCGCGGTGGCAAGTGATATACTGGAAATATTAAATATATATTAGAAAATTCTATTTACAAGAGGATAGCTCATTATACAGTAAAGTAAAAACTTCTCTACTAGGAGGTTAATATACGTGGAAAATAATGAAAAATATGTGGAGCTGCTTTGGGCAGATAAATATAACAAATTCGCAAAAGGAGAAAGATTGCCAATAGAAAAGCCAAATCTCCCTTTCCAAGTAGTGGAAACAGTAAATAGGCCAAGGTTAAAAGATTTGGAAGGCAGCCTTTTTGACCCCTCACAAATTTTCCCTGAAGATAAGTATCCTGAAAATTATCCCAAAGACTGGAAGAATCTACTTATCTGGGGTGATAACAAACTTGTGATGTCATCTTTAATTAAGCAGGGCTGGGCAGGGAAGATAAATCTGATTTACATCGACCCGCCTTTTTTCACAGGTGCAGACTTTACTGTAAGAACAAGACTTGGAGATGAGAAAATAGAAAAAGAACCATCTATTATAGAAGAGCGAGCTTACAAGGATACTTGGAGCGGAGGAATTGCCTCTTATCTTAAGTATATGTATGAGCGATTGGTCTTGATGCGAGAACTTTTGGCTGAAAATGGCTCTATCTATGTCCATTTAGACTGGCATGTAGGTCATTATGTTAAAGTGATAATGGATGAGATTTTTGGGTATGAGAATTTTAGGAATGAAATTGTAGTAAGTAGGGTGAAAAAGAGCGATCCAAACATCAAGCGTTTTAATGTAGCTACAGATATACTTCTTTTTTATTCTAAAACTTCAGAGGTAACTTTCAACTTTATACCTTTCAAAAAACTGGAAAAGGAATACTGGCATTCTTTAGATGCACCAGGGCAGGGAGAACCAAGAATATTTTTTGCAAAGAGCTTTCGCCTCCTCCTGGGAGGCACTGGATGTGGGATCAAAAGAAAATCGATAAAGCAATTCAAGAAGGAAAATTGAGATTGAATCAAAACACAGGAAGACCTGAATATTTAGTGTCTGGGGGTAGACCTCAATTTTTAGACTCTAACTGGACAGATATTCCATCTTACTCTTTTCTTAATAATTTTGATACTGAAAAAAGCGAAGCCCTTTTAAAACGCATCATTCTTGCTTCTTCCTACCCCGGCGACATCGTTGCAGACTTCTTCTGTGGCTCAGGCACTACCTTAGCAGTAGCCGAAAAAATGGGAAGAAGGTGGATAGGATGTGATTTATCCAAGTTTGCCATTCAGATTGCAAGAAAAAGATTATTAAATATTCATAATTCAAAGGATTTGCAGAATGAGAATAAGAAAGAATACGGTAACCCTGCAAGACCTTTTGAACTCTGGAATATCGGAAATTATGAAACAGTCTATTGGCAGGAAAGACAGGATGAATACCTGGCCTTTATGCTCAAGCTCTATCAATCTCAGCCTTTAACTGGATTTAGATATTTGCACGGTAGAAAAGGAGATAGAGCAGTTCATATCGGTCCTTTGAATGCACCTGTTACAATGGAAGATGTTGAAAAAGTAGTGATCGAATGCCGAAACAATAACTTCAACAAGGCAGATATTCTTGGCTGGGAGTGGAGTTATGAGGTTAATGAACTGGCTAAAGTATCCGCAAAGAAGAATGGAGTTGATTTAAAACTTATTCAGATTCCCTCTGTAAATGAGATAAAATCTTCTCTGGTTGGTTTTGATTTACAGCTATTGAAAGTACCTGATCAGATAGTGGAGAAGGAATTAGCTAAATATATAAAATTCCCAGAAGTTGCTTATTTAGAAATTGAAAGTAAGTTAAATGGGAAAGAAATAATTCTAAAAATAGTTGATTTTCAACTCTCACCTACTGCAGAACTTGCAGAGATAGCAAGCAAGGTAAAAGATCCAAGAGAACTAATAGATTATTGGGCAATTGATTGGGATTATAAAGGAGATACTTTTCATAATCAATGGCAAAGTTTTAGAGTAAAAAAGAATCCAAGAGTAGATTATCACGCTATACACAAGTACAATGATATTGGAGAGTATGAGATTATGGTTAAAGTGGTGGATGTATTTGGGAATGATACAAATAAAATTTTAAAGGTAAAAATATGAGCTAAACCAAATTTAAAGAAGGAGATAAAGATGCCTAAAAATTCATCACTGGAAAAATGGGAATACCGGGAGCACACAAGGGTAAAACACGAGCTTTTAAGAAAATACTTACGGGTTTGGACAGTTAAACTTGGGAAATTCCATAGAAGGATTTTGTTTTTTGACTGCTTTGCAGGAAGAGGAGAATATATAGATAAAACAGGAAAAGTAGTAGCTTTGGGGTCACCAATCATTGCCTTACAAGTGGCAAATAGTTTACTGGAACAATGTGAAGATAAAAAGCGTGAATCATATTTTGATGAATTCGTTTGCATTGCTGTTGAAGAAGATGAAGATAATTTTAAAAACCTCCAGAAAGTGATTGATCGTGAGAAAGGAAAGATTAAGTTTAAAGACAAACTAGTGGATGAACTTATAAATGATAAATTTGCAAATGTCGCGAATAAAATTTTGGGAAAAGTGGGGGAGAAGAATATTGCTCCTTCTTTTTTCTTTATAGACCCATTTGGATTCAGCGGAGTTCCTTTTGAAACGGTTAAAAGTATTTTATCCTTACCTCGGACAGAAATATTTTTTACATTTATGACACAGAGTATTAACCGCTTTTTAGCACTTCCGAATGTGGAAAACGTTTTAGATGAATTGTACCCTACTTCTGAATGGAGACAAATTTTAAATCATAGTGAAAAGAGAGATCAAGCATTAAAAGACTTATATATCGAATGCTTACATGAAATAGCAGAGGTTAAGTATACGTGGGATTTTAGAGTATCTATGGATAAGAAATATCACACTTTATACTATCTCATCCATGCTACTAACAACATCGATGGGCACAAAATAATGAAAGAGATTATGTTTAACCAAAGTGCTCATGGCTCTTTTGCTTATTTAGGTCCAAAGGATATTTCGGAACGATTCCAAATGAGATTATTTGATATTAATAATATAGAGCAGTTGAAGAAATATCTGTTAGAGAAATTCAAAAATGAAACTCTAACTTATGACGAAATCCAAGAAAGAATATGTGATCCATGGTATTCTGAACCTCCTTATATTGACAAACACTTTAGGCAAGTATTAAAAGATCTCGAAAAAGAGCATAAAATCAAGATAGAAAGAGTCACATCCAAAAGGGGATTAAGGGGTAACGACAGAATAACCTTTCTTAGGGGCAACCCGATTCAAGCCAGTTTGTCTGTTTCAATTCCAAAAACAGGTAGCAGGATTAAAGTTCATTATAGAGAATACCAACTGCTTGACGGAAAGAAAGAAATTTTAGTTGAGCGAGTTAACAATGGTTCTATTATCACAAGGTTTACCAAAACACCATTACCTCTGAGGAGAACAAATGTTGTATGCCCGCATTTCCTTGAGTTAAAATGGGCTTATGGTTGCCCTTACGATTGTGCTTGGTGTTATCTTAAAGGGACTTTTAGATTTCGACCTGATGGAATATCTCCAGTGGTCAAACCATACGAAAAAATAGAACTCCATACTCAAAAATTCCTGGAAGAAGTAAGAACTCCTGAAATCTTAAATACAGGCGAAATTGCTGACTCATTAATGCATGAACATACTAAAATACCCTTTTCGAAGTTCATTATTCCCATCTTTGAAAGACAGAGACTCCATAAGGTATTGTTTCTAACAAAATCTTCAAATGTCAAGAATCTTTTAGAGATTGAGCCTCATAATCAAGTAATAGTTAGTTTTAGTCTTAACGCTATGCCAGTTGCCGAGAAATGGGAAAAAGCACCGCCTGTTTTAAAAAGAATTGAGGCTGCTAAAAAAGTTTTTGATGCAGGGTATGAAATTAGAATTAGGATAGACCCGATGGTTCCGATAGAAAACTGGCAAAGGTGTTATCTGGAATTGCTCGAAATTATTTTTAAGAATTTTACGCCAGAGAGAATAACTTTAGGATCGCTAAGGGGATTGCAAAGTACTATTAACGGATGCACAGATAAGACTTGGGTTAGATATTTGAAAGAGTCATCAAATTGGGGCAAGAAAATCGATTTTAAAACAAGATATGTTATGTATGCGACATTAATTCACGAACTAAAGACCTCATATAAGTTTGATGAAGTGGCTTTATGTAAGGAAACTGTCCAAATGTGGAATGCCCTAAAAATGGATTATAAAAAAATAAAGTGTAATTGTATATGGTGATAAAATGAAACCAACTGAACTTTTACATCCAAAACAAAGACGCCCTAGTAGGGCATACTTAGTAAATGAACTTCGTAAAGCAGTATTCACCTGGCGAGAACAGGATTATCCTGGAGTTACTCCGACAACAAAAAGACTGTTGCAGTTCTGGTTTAAGGAAGACCATATCGTAAACAATGAGCCTTTTGAGTTCTGGTTCTGCCAGAGAGAAGCAATTGAAACGCTGATTTATGTATATGAAGTTATAAAAAAACGCAACTTCATAGATATGGCTAGAGACTTTGGTGCGGGTCCTATACAAGGATATGATCCCACCTATGACCAATATCCTCTTTATGGATTTAAAATGGCAACAGGCTCAGGGAAGACCTATGTAATGGCCTTATCTATAATCTGGTCTTATTTTAATCATAAAAGGGAAAACAAAGAAGATTATACCTCCAAATTTTTACTTATTGCAGGAGAGAAGAATGTTATCTATGACAGACTCTACAGAGATTTTAAAGATGGAAAGATATTCAGAAAATTGCCGTTCATCCCACCAGAATGGGAGGATAATTTTGCTTTAAAAGTAATCCCCAAGGAAGACCCTATTCATGTTATTCCTGAAGATGTATTATTTTTAACTAATATTCAACAATTAGAAGAGAGGAAGAGTAAAAAGAAAGAGGTTGAGGAATATGTAGATAGGGTTTGTGAATTGCCTTCAGTTTATAATGTATCTGATATTTATCATGAAAATAGAGTAAAAGAAGTATTGGTAACTTGTCCTAACGTAATGATTCTTAAGGACGAAGCCCATCATGTATACAATTTTGAAAAAGCTTGGAAGAAGATACTCTTGGGGCTTAATAAAAATCTTGTTTTTAAATATGGTAAAGGCATAAATATGGAATTTGATTTTTCAGCTACACCTAAAACAGAGAGTGGTGCGTTATTTCCCTGGATTATTGTGGATTTCCCGCTTAAAGAAGCTATTGAAATGAATATTGTAAAATTACCATTAAAGGGAATAGTCAAGAAAGCTGAAGAAATTGCTTCTACTAAGGCGGTGGAAAGATATCGCGCCTGGATTGATGCAGGAATAAGAAGATGGCGAGAATATAAAGAAGCATTAAAACCATCATCAAAGAAACCTGTGTTATTCTTTCAATGTTCTGAGAACAAGGAGGCAGATGAAATATTTAGATATGTTAACTCTGCTGTACCTGACCTAAAAGACAAAGTTTTATTAATTCATACAGATAGTACCGGAGAGGTGAAAAAGGCTGACTTGCCTAAGGCAAGAGATTTTGCCAGAACCATTGATGATCCCGATCCAGATAAAAATCCTTACGAGGCCATAGTTAGTACCTTGATGTTAAATGAGGGGTGGGATGTAAGGAATGTAAATGTAATTGTAGGGTTAAGATCTTATACTTCAAAAAGAAAAGTGCTTCCGGAACAGGTCATTGGAAGAGGCTTAAGAAAGATGTTTCCCGAAGAAGATGCAAATATAAAAAAATCAATAAATGTACTTGAAGTTATTGGTCCGCCAGGATTAATAGATATTCTTGAAGAATTGGAATATCAAGAAGGTATAAAAATTGCTGAATTTGATACCGGAAAGCCACTGGAATTAACCACTATATTTGTAGATAAAAATAAATTAGATAAGGACATTGAGATACCCATTTTGAGCCCTAGAATTTCTATAGGAGAATTTTATATAGATAAAACAGAAATGGATAATTTACCTTCCTTGAAGATTATTTTGGAGAATAAAATTTTAGAGATGGAATATGTTGCTGTAGATATGCTTAAAGGAATGGAAGTTATAAAGAGAAAATGGAATTTACCTGTTCCCCAAGATTCGAAAAGTGTAATTGCTTATTATTCCTCCCAAATACTTAAACAACTGTCAATCGGTGGTGCTTTTGCCAATTTTTATCCTATTGTAAAAAAATATGTTATAGAAAAATTATTTACTAACAAAGTTGATCTTGAAGATCCCAGAGTTCTTTATAAATTGAGTTCTATCGAGGTCCAAGAAAAGTTGATAAGTTTATTTGTTAATGCTTTGAGAGATAAGACTTTTATCAAGAAAGAACCTATACAAAAGAGTGTTATAAAACTTTCAAAAACGAGTGCTTTTGTATGGTCAAAGTTGGTTTATCCAGCAAATAAGTGTATTTTTAATTATGTTCCCTGTGATAGTAATTATGAGGTTGATTTTGCAAAATTCTTAGATAATGCAGAAGATGTGGAAACTTTTACAAACATTGTAGTAAAGAATGGATTTTATATAGAATATATTTCCGAAGAAAATCATTTGAGATTTTATTATCCTGATTTTGTAGTAAAGCTTAAGAACGGAGATTATTGGATAATAGAGACAAAAGGGCTTGTTGATTTAGAAGCACCACATAAGGATAAAAGAGCAAAACAATGGTGTAAAGATACTTCTATCTTAACGGGAGAAAATTGGTCCTACATGAGAGTTAACCAGGAGGATTTTGAAAGATATAGATTTAAAAGTGTTAAAGAATTAATATCAACATTAAAAAGATAAAAATAATATTTTTAAATATTACAAAAAGGTAGTTATCCCAGCTAAGCAATTCATTATCCCTCTACTTTTTATTATAATATGTTAATGATTTAACGAATAATTTCTTTAAATGCATATATTTTAAATTGTATATAAAATTTAATAATGGGAAAAATGGGAGATATATTATGAAAGAAAATGAAATATATGATCCTCCAGGTTTTTCATTGCCTGCTTTAAAGATTAAAAAAAGAAAGTCCCGTAAAAATATAGAAAATGACTCCACAGTAAATAATTTAATTGAATCAAAATTGTTGCTTAATCGAGAATTTAATTCTTTATATCTTAATATCTTTAATAAAAGCAATAAAATATATAACCTATTTGACAACCCAATCCGTTTATGGTATATCTAATAAATAACGTGAGATATTTAATGTAAATAAATATTTTATACTCTATAAATTTATAAAATTAAAAATCGTAACCCGCATGAAAGTAACAGGTAAGACCTTTTCTTTTATTAAAAAAAGAGAAAGGGGCTGAAGAGGCAAGATATTAAGAGTATTTAAACTTTCAGCCAAAAGGACTGTTGCCGGACAGAACCCTGAAGAGCTTTATACCAAAAAGCACCGGGGGGTAACTCTTAATCTTCAGGAAAACCCATACAGAGTTTACTAAAAAGATTTTACATGATGCAGAAGGATAGACGCCCTTAAGAGGAGATATCGCAATTAATGAAACGAGGGGGATAACTAATGAAAATAAGTGAAGAGGTAAAACTGATAGCAGATCAGTATGGAATAGATATAAATAAAGTAAAAGGAACAGACACAGAAGGGAAAATTACATCGCAGGACATAGAAAACCACATAAAAGAAAACTACCTACCTAAAATAAGGAAAGAATATAAAATCTTCGGATTTAGAAAAATTATTGGTGAAAGGTTATCCAGTAGCTACAGAGAAGCAGTCCATGTAACCATAAATATGGAAGTAAAAATGGATAGATTTAGCAAACTAAAAGGAGAACTATCAAAAACCCAAAAGAAGTTATCCTACACCTTATTAATGCTTAAGCCCATAGCAAGAGCATTAAAGGATTATGATGATCTAAATGCTACTTTGGAAGAAAACAAAATTATCCTATACGACAACATTAACATTAATTTGGCAATCGATAGCCCTGTTGGGTTAGTTACCCCTGTTATTAGGGATGTGGATAAGAAAAGTTTACAGCAACTTATTGTGGACTTCGAAGAGCTTATAGAGAAATCTAAAATTGCGCAATTAAAGAAAATAAATTTTATTGGAGGAACCTTCACAATTACAAGCCTCGGCATGTTCGATGTCGATTCTTTCACCCCGATAATAAATCCACCTCAAATAGCGATTCTAGGTGTAAATAGAATTACTGAAAAACCCATTGTAGAGAATAAAGAAATAAAAATAAGTAAAGTTATGACACTTTCTTTAACTTTTGACCATAGAGCTGTTGACGGAGCGTTGGCAGCCAAATTTCTCAACAGGGTAAAGTTTTATTTAGAAAACCCGGAATCAATCAACTTTTATAACTAAAAAACAAAGATAGAATAATTGAGGGCTGTATGCTGAATTAAAATGTAATGCGCTAAAAGAAACAATCGTGCTTGGTATTTTAATTGTAGATAGTTAGAGATACCGAAGGAAGATGCAGAGCAAGGAGAGCTTAAATCATAAAACACCATGGCCGTAAAGTATTAGTCTCCAAAAGGAGGTGAGAAAATAATTACCGGAGAAAATCTAGAAGTATTATCGAAATATAATTTTAATATGGAGGTGTGAAGATGTTGATTGGAGAAATTCCAAGAGAGACACTCTTATTGATGTACAAGACAATGTTGAAGATAAGAACATATGAGGAGACGTTGGGGAAAATTTATTATGAAGGAAAAACCCCCACTTTTGACATTGCTGCTGGTCCAATACCAGGGGAACTACACTTATCTTCGGGGCAAGAATCAGCCGCAGTAGGAATATGTATACATTTAAGGCCAGATGATGTAGTTGTGGGAACGCACAGGGCACACCATTTTGCCATTTCTAAAGGTGTAGATATTAAGAAGATGACGGCTGAAATATTTGGGAAAGAAACAGGATTGTCTCGAGGAAAAGGCGGACATATGCACCTTTTTGATACAAAGGTAAATTTTAGTTGCAGTGGAATTGTGGGAGCAAGTTTTCCACAAGCTGTTGGAGCAGGAATTGCCGCTAAAATGACAAAGAAAGATTATGTTGGCGTTGCTTTTGGTGGAGAGGGGGCGGCTAATCAAGGCACTTTTCATGAATCCTTGAATTTGGCTTCTTTGTGGAAATTACCGGTTATATTTGTTATCGAAGATAATACTTGGGCTATTTCTGTGGCAAAAAATAAATCTACAGCTATTGCAGAAAATAGTGAGAGAGCAAGAGCTTATGGAATTCCCGGAGTAAATGTAGATGGGCAAGATGTCTTGGATGTCTATGAAGCTGCTAAAAAAGCTATTGAAAGGGCAAGAAAAGGTGAAGGACCATCGTTAATAGAAATAAAAGTAAATAGACTGAGAGGACATTTTGAAGGTGATGGACAGCTTTACAGGCCAAAAGAAGATCTGGAACTTGCAAAGAAAAAGGATTCAATTCTCAAATTTGAAAAATTACTCTTAGAGAAAAAGATCATCACAGACAAAGAAGTGGAAAACATAAGGAAAAGAATTGAAGAAGAAGTTGAAGAGGTAATAGAATTTGCTCGAAAGAGTCCCTATCCAAAGCCAGAAGAAGCGTTAGAGAATGTATTTATAGGAGGTAATTAAAATGGCAAGAAAGTTACCTATGTATAAAGCTATATCGGAGGCTATATCCCTGGAGATGGAAAAAGATAATGATGTTTTTGTAATGGGCGAAGATATAGGAATCTATGGAGGAATATTTGGTGCAACGACGGGGTTGCTTGAAAAATTTGGTTCTGAAAGAGTGAAAGATACGCCCATAAGCGAATCCGCATTTATCGGAGCGGCATTAGGCGCGGCGGCAAAAGGAATGAGGCCTATTGTTGAATTAATGTTTGTTGACTTTTTTGGCGTTACAATGGATCAGATATACAACCATATAGCAAAGGTTCATTATATGTCAGATGGACAGGTTAAAATGCCAGTAGTTATAATGACAGCAATGGGTGGAGGTTACGGTGATGCAGCCCAGCATTCACAGTGCCTTTATAGTTTATTTGCTCATATCCCGGGACTGAAGGTAGTCATCCCCTCAAATTCTTATGATGCCAAAGGACTGATGGCTTCAGCTATTAGAGATAATAGCCCGGTTATGTACTTCTTTCATAAAGGTATAATGGGGCTTGGTTGGATAACCCCTTTAGATGAAGCAATTAAAGAGGTGCCAGAAGAAGCGTATACTATTCCTTTTGGAAAGGCTAAAATAGTGAAAGAAGGAAAGGATATTACCATTGTAACCGTTGCTAAAATGGTATACGAAGCTCTTTGGGCAGCCAAAGAACTTGGAAAAGAGGGAATTAATGCTGAAATTATTGATTTAAGAACCCTTGTTCCTTTAGATAAAGAAACGGTTAATAATTCAGTAAAAAAGACTGGAAGAATATTGGTAGTTGATGAAGATTATAAAAGTTACGGTATGTCCGGCGAGATAATTACCAGCGTAGTTGAGCAGATGGGGGATAAATTTAAGTCTTTACCTAAAAGATTAACTTATCCGGATATTCCTATCCCCTATAGTAGAGCTTTAGAAAAATTTGCACTACCAGATAAGGAAAAGATTATAAACATCGTGAAAAGTATGTTTAAGTGAGGTATTTATGGAGATTAAAATAAAGGTTCCGAAATTGGTAGGTGACAAAAAAGAATGTGTGTTAACCCATTGGTACAAGAACAGCGGAGATGAAGTAACAGAAAATGAACCTATTGCTGAAATTATGGTAGAAAAAATTGTTATGGAGATTAAATCTCCCGCAACCGGAATACTGAAAATTCTTGTAAAAGAGAATGAAGAAATAATTGAAGGACAGGTAATAGGAACAGTTAACACATAATAAGTTCTATTGAAACAATTTCTACTTTAATGTCTTCTTTGGGGTTAACCCTTGATATTAGATATCGTGTATAAAAAATCTAAAATGTCTAATGTCAAGGGTTAACCCCTCACCTTTGAAAGTATTGAATAAATAGGAACACATGTACTAGAATAATTCGGTAACTTTTAGTGGAAGAGCGCCAAGAAGCTCTATATTTCTTACAGGGTGAAAGTCCCTGTTGGGTAAGGTCTAGCCAACTACCCATACCGAGTGTTGCATCAAAATGGGTAACCATTAGATGAAGCGTACACAGGAAAACAGATAGGCCATAGGGAAGACCGTACTTCCTGAAAGTGAACTATACAGCCTCATAAATAAAGATTAATGCAGATGGCGACGTCGTTTTCGCAACGGAAGCCTATACAAAAAGAATTGCTAAAGGCGAGATTCTAAAGAGGGTCTGTCGGGGTCTTGGCACATGGCATGTCTGTAGAGAGATATAGAGAACTTGGGAGACCCTATAAGCTCCTTAACAAAAGGTAAGTCTACCCGATGAAAAGAGAGGGTGACTGATGCAAACCTCCCTGCAGGAAATAGCAAAGAAGGCAATACTAATTTGTCTTTTATGGAAGCGAGTATCTCTGAAGAGCCCAGTGCGGTAGTTCCGCACGCTAGGATCTGTGTGGGGGCAGTCAGGTGACTGGCTGTCCTACCGTGACAACATAAGGAATCTGAGGAGTTTTTTAACTAGATGGTTGAAACTTTTGGTATTACCGTAAATAGACTTCATAAAGGAAGACTTCGTAAAGGGGAAAATTAAACCATAGAAAAAATAGAATGTGTCCATATTTTATTAAATTTCTAATAAGGAGTAAATCAAAATTACTGAATTATATAGAATTCACTTTGGTTTTTCGAAAAGTAAGCGTTATCCTCAGGCAGTTGAACTTTCCAAGCTTGCTCATCACTATGAAATTAGAGGCAAAGGACAAGATATATGGCATATTGTTACTTTTACGGATTCTCAAATCGATTTAATGGCCGTTTTTTACAATCTCATTGTCGGAACATCAGCCCTCAGTTTATCCTACTTCAATATACCACGACCAAAGATTTACGGGGCTGACATACTTTCTCTTATTGTATATTGCCAATACAATAGACATTATGACTACGTGCATGATTCCAAAGCACATAAAGATCGGGTTCGTTCTGCCGTAGAAAGACTCAAAGCGGAAACAGGGAAAAATTTCCAAGAATTGTTTAGATTTCTCGAAGATAATTATTGGAAACTTTACAAGGAAGACATGGAGAAAGTGTATAAAAAACTTAAAAAGGAAGGCTACTTTGATTACATTGATCCTACTACTGGAAATTTTATACGGGCTAAGAAAAAACCTAAAGAGTACATCATTCAATATCAGAAAATTAGAGAGCTCATTTCCAAAGGCAAATACGAAGTGGCAGTGCAAAAATACTATAATACTCTAGGAGATAGATTTTATGATGAGCTTCGTGGTGAGTTAATCTATCTCAAGCGACTTGCGAATATTCCTTTAACAGGAAGAGATCTTTTATGCTTTAGAAGCGAATCATCACGGAACGAATTTATTAATTCTAATCTTTCGGAATATTGCTCTTGTATAGATGCGGTACTTGAACAATATAAACAAACAGGACTTAAATCGCCGCTTGATATTATCATTGAGAACGCTCCTACTATGGAGGAATTAGTCGAACAAAGAAAGCAAGATTGGCATTTTGGTGTCTATCTGTGGAATGGTAGTTTTAAAAGAGATAACACTCCGGTAACCATTGATTCATTTTCTGCTGGTACATGTCCAGAGGGCAGACTCTTCAATAGGTACCCAGATCAGATTCAGCATTTTCAGCATCTCAGAGGTGTAAGACAAGGGGACGGCAGACCGTGTGAAAATTAATAATAATATTTTTCATAAAAGCGTAAACCATCTACCCTTTATTAGAATGATCTCTATCACCGGACATAT
>LDZT01006164.1_pt1 | contig 14094 bp, 9 predicted proteins | sample 615521 | NCBI WGS metagenome assembly LDZT01 (sample SAMN03408292, study PRJNA278302) | terrestrial metagenome | isolation source: oil reservoir sample SB1 | place: USA: Alaska, North Slope, Schrader Bluff formation | collected 2011-09
AATTTGATAACCCTCGTAAGCATCCATGAATCCCAATTGAAAGAAATAATGTTTGAAAAATTTATGCAAGGGTTTGAAATAGAGATGCCAGACATTGGGTTTGATTTGTCTGGCGAAAAGTTCATTAGCTCGGATCTGCGTAAAACGATCGATTTGCTGAAGATGATCTTCTAAAGAATAATAAGAATAATGAAGAATATCTCCAGGGATATGGCTGATATTTTTACTTCCAACGAGTTCGAGTTTGTCGTGGGGGTTAATACCCGACCAATGGGCTTTATTCTTCAAAACCATCCGCAACTTCCTATCAGGATACCAGCCACTGTGGCGTATCCATCTTCCACAATAATAAGTCAGCCGATTCATAGTGTAACCCTCGGCCGAAGGATTTAATTTAATCTCTTTAATACTGTTCCTCAGCTTTTCAGAAAGAGCCTCATCGGCATCAAGAGAAAGAATCCATTGATTTGTAGCCTGCTCCAATGCATAATTCTTCTGCTGTATGTAACCTTCAAACTCATGCTTGATGACCCTTGCGCCACACTCAGCAGCAATTTCTCTGGTTCGATCAGTCGAAAATGAATCTACAACAACTATCTCGTCAGCAATTCCTATTACTGACCGTATGCAGCGTTCGATATTCCTTTCTTCATTATAGGTGATGATGACGACTGATAAAGCTTGCATTCGTCTTAACAAATTCTAAAACAAACAATTGTAAATAAATGAATCGTGAATAAAATCTTTACAAATATTGCGATAAATTTTCGACTCAAGGGAAAAGTGGTTCATTCTTCAAAATTACATCTTCTTCAAAACATCTTCATTCTGTTAAATTCCGCATTTTTAACTGAACTGATTCTCGAGTCACTTATCTTTACTCAAATCTGTTCAAAAATTGTATATTTGCGCCTTTATTAGATGCTTCAACCTTATATTCTGAAGGGGGAAAGAATTCAATAAAATTTTATACAACAGGTAAAATATTTTTTTGTCTCCTATAATGAAGTGTACATGGTTTATTCGATTTAGTCCAATGAACAAAATATTAAAAGGAATTCAATGAATTATTCACAGAATATTTTCTTTAATTCTTATTTCAATACGACACAAATTATATTCTTGACGCTTGGGGGAGCATTCTTGCTTACCAGTCTTTATTTTCAGCTAAAAAAGAAATACAATATTTCTATAATATTTTTAGGATTGGGTGCTTTCTGTATTTTTTGCTTTGCAGCACTGTTAGACCCGTTCTTAAATCTTTGGGATGAACGCTTCCATGCTCTGGTGGGCAAAAATTTGATAAAACATCCATTAATGCCTACTTTATATGATGATCCCATCGTACAGATGGAGTATGATAGATGGGACAGATATCATATTTGGCTGCATAAGCAACCTTTGTTTCTATGGCAAATTGCCCTGAGTTTCAAATTATTCGGAATTTCTGAATTTACTTTAAGATTGCCCAGTGTAATATTAGGAACTATTTTGGTTCTTATTACTTACCGTTCGGGCAAATTACTCATCAACCAGAGAGTGGGTTATATTGCGGCTCTATTGACATTATCTACACTTTATATCATTGAATTAATAGCGGGTAGGCAAGAGCTCGATCATAACGATGTTTCTTTTTTGGTATATATTTCACTAAGTTTATGGTCTCTTATTGAATATCAATACACACATAAGAAAATATGGATTTACCTTATCGGTTTATTCGCGGGCATGGCGATTTTATGTAAATGGTTGATTGGTCTAGTCGTATATCTTGGATGGATAGTCTTAAGGTTTTTACAAAAAAGATTTAAAATAACTGAAAACAAAGATATATTACTTTCACTTTTAATTACTGTAATTATATCAGCACCTTGGCAAATTTACATTTTATTGAAATTCCCAACAGAGGCAATTGCTTCATACAAATATAATACTCTGCATTTTAAGACAATTCTTGAAGGACATGGAGGCGATTTGTTCTATCATTTCAAAATGATGACAACAATATATGGTTCATGGACAAAATATCTGATTATTCCAGCCTTTATCACTTTTTTTATAAAAAGTAAAGATAAAAAATTATTTTATTCATTATCCTGCATTGTAATAATAGTATATGTTTTCTATTCATTGGCTGCAACTAAAATGCCATCATACACTATAATCGTTGCAATGATAAATTTTATTGCTTTTGCCACTCTCATTGATTTTATATTGAATTATTTAAGCTATTTTATTAAAAATCCTTTAGTTAATCATATAATATTTGCTGCATCTATTCTCACGATATTCACCTTGAGGTTTGATATCAACACCTTAAGAAAAAAACATACCCTTTGGAAAGAAAACAATTATTATACGAGAATGATGATTAACAACAAAAAAATATTTACTTCCTTGAAATTACCTCCCAATAGTGTATTATTCAATGTCGAAGGTAGATATTATGTCGATGCCATGTTCTATACGGGTTTGCCTGCCTATAATTTTTTCCCTTCATCCGATCAATGTAAAGACCTTACAGAAAAAGGAAAGCAAATCGTAATACTCAATTCTAACGATAAAGAAATACCAGCTTATTTAAAAAACGATCCAGCCATTATGTTCGTAAAGGAGGAACTCATTTGTCATGAATAGAATCAACAAGATCAATATAAATAATCAAGCGATCATCATTTCGAAACCTTCAGAATCAAGCTATGCTTCTTACAATCTCTATTTTTTGTTATATCGCTTCGACAAAAAAATATAAAATACTAACATTATATGATTTCCACGTAGAATAAGATTTTCAACCGAATAAAATAGCCTTCAATACACATTTAGAACGACTAATCTATCTTTCAATTCTTCTATAAAAAAATCACAAAATAACTCATTGGAAAATCATCATGAATTTTAAAGACATTATAAGAGAATTACTTATTTTCTTTCACATCGATTTAACAAAGAACATCAAATATGATAGACTTACAAAAACCATTATCAAAAATTCGCTGAGAAATAATTCCAATTGCATAGATATAGGTTGCCATAAGGGTCAAATTTTAGATTTGATGATCAAATATGCACCTGCAGGAAAACATTATGCTTTTGAACCCATTCCCTATTTGTTTGATGAACTTCAGAAAAAATATAAAGGCAAAGCAATGGTTTATCCTTTTGCGCTCTCCGACACGAGTGGCAAAACATCATTTCAATTGGTAAAGAATGCTCCAGCCTATAGCGGAATAAAAAAACGGCATTACGATATTGCTAACCCCAATATTGAAGAGATTTTCGTCGAATTAAGAACCCTCGATGAAATCATCCCTAAGAATGAAATTATTCATTTTATAAAAATAGATGTGGAAGGAGCCGAATTTTGTGTATTAAAGGGAGGGAAAAATTTACTCAAAAAAAATAAACCCATAATATTGTTCGAATTTGGGAAAGGCGCCAGCGATTACTATGGCACAAAACCATCTGACTTGTTTATTTTCTTAACCCAAGAAATTGGTTTACATATTTTTACACTCTATGCTTACACAAGAGCGAAACAGTATTTAAGTCAATTGGAATTCGAAGATTTATACAATTCAGAAAAGGAATATTATTTTATAGCGGCACCAAGCATAGAAAAATAGTAGCTTTTGTAAGTAACAAAATCCTCTTAACAATTTAAAAAATATCTTCTTCGAATTAAAAATTTAAAATCTTTAATTATTGATATAAACAATTGAAATACAATTATATAATATTCTTATAAAAAATCATGATTTCTAGCTGTCATTTCTTTTATGATAAGAAAAATTAGAATGGAAATTCTTCGGGTATTTCTTCTAGAATCTCATTACTTTTTTCGGTAGGAAGAGCTTTAAGATGAACGGGATTGGCAGCAATATATATGGCTTTATTGGGAATAGTCGGACAGGCATATTCGCATGCACCACAACCTACACATATATTTTGATTTACTTCAGGAATCGTAAGTCCTGCTTTATAAGGCACCATGTGAACTGCTTTTGTGGGGCAATGTTCCGAACATGCTCCGCAGGTAGTTTCTTCGGTATAAACCACACAATTCTCTCTGAGAAAATGCGCTCGGCCTATCTGAATCAGTTTTTTGTCCTCTGGCATTAATTGTACAATAGCTCCAGTAGGGCAAACCTCTCCACAACGCACGCAATCATAATTACAAAAATTTTTATGGAAATCGAGATAGGGTTGGAAAAGACCATTTAATCCATATTGAAAAAGAGCGGGTTGTAAAACTTTGGTTGGGCAGGCGCTTATACATAAGTGGCACGCCGTACAGCTGTTGTTAAAATGTTCGATTGAGAGAGAACCCGGAGGAGTGACAGGATTGGGTTTAGGATTTGGCAGCAGTGCCTTAGCACCGGCATTTGTCTGAGCCATAGCAGATTTTAGTCCTAACCCTGCAGTGGCGGCAATTAATAAACCCAAAATCTTTCTGCGTTGCAAATCAGGTTGATATAAATCATTTTCAGAGATTTTTTCCCGACGACGCCTAAAAACAATGGCCTGAGTTGTACAAATACTCAAACAATTGAAGCATCCAACACATCTCTCGAAATCAATGGTTTTTAATTTTGTTTCTATGCATCCTGCTTTACAATTTCGAGCGCAGAGTCCACATGAAGTGCAGCTGTTTTTTGAAATTTGAAGCTTGAAAATTGAAAATTTAGAAACCACACCTAATAGCGTTCCAACAGGACACCATTCAGTACAATACACCCTTCCCCTCCAAAAAACTAAAAAAATTAAAATCCCTAAAACGCCTATTGAAAAAACAAAAGCCCATAAGTGGAAAGAAGGATAGGGCAAGGGCTTGAGCGAATAATTACCCATATATTGCAGTATATTAAAAACCAAATTGTTGACTCCAATAACTACAGGGCTCCCTAACTGATAAATCAACTTACCAAAAAGTGAATAAGGATCGACAAATCGTAAAAAAAATGCAGAACCAAATAATATAGACACAAATGACAAAATTAGTACGCTGTATTTTAGCCATTTATTAGTCTTATAAAACTGATATCTATTTCTTCTTTTCCTTTTGTGGGGTTTTAGTTTGCGTAATCCATCTTGAAGTATTCCTAACGGACAAATCCATGAACAGTACACTCTACCAAACAAAAAAGTAAGCAGAATCACCAGAATAAAACCCATAGCAATAATCGAGGGAAAGTGGACAAACTGAAGGAATGATGGAACGAATTGCAGGAAAAGAATACTACGAAAATAGGAAGAAGACCATTTTCCTTCATAGTCGAAAAAAGCCAAGATAATCAGCGCCAACGACAGACTAGCTACGATTATGCGAAATATTCTTAGTCTTAGTCTAGGTTGTACTTTCATTAAATACTAATGCGTTGTATACTAAGTTTGGACAAATCCATTGTTCCAATTTTGCTGTTATTGGCCATAACTATGTGGGTAATTTCATTGGGATCGAGGCCAAGCAGGCGAGCAGCAGCGGCATCGGCAGCAACAATATCTCGTGAAACAATCATCGATTTCATTAGTTTTACATCGGCCTTTGATAAACCTCTTGGACCATTACGATACATCACTCGATAGGCATCTACAACATTAAGATCGGGTTTTCTGAACTTTGGAAAATCGGCTATACATTGATGAAGATTATTGCGATGCCAAAAGCGCCTATCCCAAACCACACCCATTAAATTTTTCATGGAACCAGTAAACAAAGTAGAACCATGGTTTTTTAGAATAGGAACATTAATGAACACATCGCTATTGAGTATAAGTTCATGAACAGCAGCGGTCTTGAGTACTTTCCCCTGAACATTAACCGTCTTAAAAAATCTTTCCTCATTGGCAGGAAACATTTTGCCACCAGCGGATTTAACTGCTTCCTCAATCCCACTAGTCTTGTATGTTTTTACCCAGTTATCGCATGGATTGTCGAAAACGCATACTTCAGCTGCACCAGCTTCAAGACAACGCTTAATGATATGACTTACCAGCTGAGGATTAGTGTTACCCGCTCTTTCTGGTGCTACATCCCATCCTATATTCGGCTTTAAGACAACTTTCTGTCCGCTTTTGACAAATTGAGACATCCCACCCAGTGCAGCTATTGCCCTATCAAACATCACTTCGGGTTCCCCACCTTTTACGGCCACTAAATCATATCCCGTTCCAGAAGGAATAAATGAAGAACTCAACAAATCTAAAGTTTCAGTCTGGGCTTTAATTCCTTTGGCTATTAATGTTCCGCCTGCTGCACCCAAACAAAGCCTTTTCATAAATTCCCTACGTTCCATAATTTATTTCATTGGATTTAAAAATTTTACCAATTCTTAATTAGCTCGATTATCGCCACTTCATAATTTTATGACAAATATAGGGAATCCACATTAAAATTGAGGCAAATTTTATATTTTTACCGATATTTTCTGTAGAATCTAAAAATGGTCAATCGTTCATTTTTACCCTCACCCAAATATTATTTTGGGGATACCTCATTCGGCAACTTGATGAAAAAGCGCATTTATCATGTGCTCATTATAGCAAGCGCCTACGATGCCTTCATGCTTGAAACTGATGGACGTATAGACGAACAGATTTTCAACGAATATGTTTCGCTAAATCTCAGATATCCTCCACAATTCATCATTTCTACTTCCACTCAAGAAGCCTTTAAAATTTTACAAGAAGAAAATATCGACCTTATTATTACCATGTTCAATATCGAAAAAATCGACACTTTCGAACTGGCAAAAACCATCAAGGCGAAATATCCTGCTAAGCCTCTTGTAGTATTAACACCATTTTCAAGAGAAGTGAGTTTGAAGGTAAGTTTAGATAATTTGAGCATCATCGATTATATATTTTCATGGCTAGGCAATGCTGATATTTTATTGGCAATCATTAAATTGATTGAAGATAAAATGAATCTAGAACACGATGTGGAAGAAGCAGGTGTACAGGTAATCATGTTAGTGGAAGACAGTATACGATTCTATTCAAGTTATTTACCTCAGATTTATAAGATTATATTCAAGCAATCGCGTTTATTTATGACCGAAGGGTTAAATGAGCATCAAAAGACCCTACGCATGCGCGGCCGACCAAAGATTCTACTGGCTACCAATTTTGAAGAAGCAGTTTCGTATTTTAAAAAATATAAAGAGAACTTTTTAGGTATAATTACAGATATCAGTTACAAGCACGGGGGTATTATGGATGAACAAGCAGGGATCAATTTAGCCAGAATGGTAAAAAAAGAAGACCCTGATATTCCCATTATTCTTCAGTCAGCCGATTTGAAATATAAACCCATAGCCGATGAATTAAAGGTGGGCTTTCTGAATAAAAATTCAAAAACCCTGCTACAAGATTTAAAAGATTTTATAATTGAAAATTTTGCTTTTGGAGATTTTATTTTCCGTGATCCAGTAACCCAAGCCGAGGTGAATAGGGCATCCGATTTACAACAACTTCAAAATAAAATTTTCGAAATTCCCGATGATTCACTTCGCTATCATTTATCGCAAAATCATTTTTCGAAATGGCTCTATGCTCGCGCATTATTCCCCATTGCAAGAACTTTTAAATCACTCACCCTCGACGATTTCAATGATCTGGATGAAGTTAGACGATATCTTTATGACGCTATTGCAAGCTTTAGAATGAATAAAGCAAGAGGAGTCATTGCCCAATTTTATCGCGATCGATACGATGAATACCTCACTTTTACGCGTATTGGCGAAGGTTCTATTGGCGGCAAGGCACGTGGCTTAGCCTTCCTCGATAGCATGATAAAACGCCATAGAGAATTTAATGAATTTCAAAATCTTCTGGTTACCATTCCCAGAACTGTTGTGATTTCTACTGATGTATTTGATGAATTCATGGAAGAAAATGACTTATATTTTTTTGCCTTGTCCGATGTTACAGATAGAGAAATTCTCGAACGATTCGTCAGGGCGAGATTACCTTTTCGTATTCATGAAGATTTATACACCTTTATTTCACATATTGATGGGCCCATTGCCATTCGATCTTCGAGCTTACTCGAAGATTCACATTATCAGCCATTTGCTGGGATCTATTCAACTTACATGATCCCAAATATCCACAACAATGAGCGATTGATGATGGATATGTTGAGTACTGCCATCAAATGCGTTTATGCATCTGTTTTTTACGCTGATAGCAAGGCTTACATGTCAGCTACTCATAATTTGATTGATGAAGAAAAAATGGCAATTGTTCTACAGGAAGTTGTAGGCAACCAACATAATCATCGCTTTTATCCTGCCATATCGGGTGTGGCTCGTTCACTCAATTATTATCCTATAGAACCTGAAAAACCTGAAGATGGTATCGTACAACTTGCATTCGGTTTGGGTAAACATATTGTAGATGGAGGCATTACTCTTCGTTTTGTACCGAAATATCCCCGCAAGATTCTTCAATTAAGCTCTCCACAGACCGCACTTGCCGAAACCCAAAAAACCTTCTATGCCCTTGATCTCAGGCCCGAAAGTTTCCACCCAGCCGTTGATGATACTGTCAATCTCTTAAAACTCAATATTGAAGATGCCGAAGGCGATAATACCATGAAATTTGTTGCCTCTACCTATGATTTCGAAAATAATATGCTCAGAGATGGTGTGCTTCATCATGGGAAACGTGTTATTACTTTCTCCAATATACTGAAGAACAATCATATCCCATTGGCGGATATTCTTCAAAGAATTTTACAGGTTGGTCAACAGGAAATGAACAATCCTATTGAAATTGAATTTGCCGTTAATCTTCATCCTCCTGAAGGCATGCCTAAAATATTCAGCCTATTGCAAATTAGGCCTATTGTAAATTTAAATGAAGAACCGCACGAAAATCTTGAGGCTGTTTCGCAAGAAGAAATTCTTCTAAAATCGAATTCCGCATTAGGAAACGGCGTTATCGACAATGTTTACGATTTTATTTATATCAGGCCTGAAACTTTTAATGCGGCAAATAATTTAGAAGTTGCTCACAGAATAGAAACCATCAATCATCAATATCTGAAGGAAGGGAGAAACTACATTCTGGTTGGACCAGGTCGTTGGGGTTCATCCGATCCATGGTTAGGTATTCCAGTTAAATGGCCACAAATTTCGGCAGCTAGAGTGATAGTAGAATCAGGTTTAGCCAATTACAAAGTAGATCCCAGTCAAGGTACACATTTTTTCCATAATCTTACTTCTTTCGAAGTCGGTTATTTTACGATAAATCCTTATATCAACGATGGATTTTACGACCTTGTGTATCTTAATAGACAAGAGGCCATTTACGAAGACAATTTTTTACGAATCATTCGGTTTCAGCATCCTCTCATTGTTAAAATTAATGGAAAGAAAAGTCAGGGTTTAATTTTGAAGCCCATACCTTGAACAAACCCAAATCTGAGTATTCGCTACTTGACTTCATAAATGATTCAGGAAAATCTACAAGTAAAAACCTGTTTGTCCAAAAAACAATGCCAACAATCATGAAAGCATTTTGGGCCGACAAAAAATATTTTTTGTCGGCCCAAAAATTTATCCTCGTAATTCTTGCCTCTATAAAAGCATCTCACATTCTGGAAGCCCATATTCCTCTTTCATTTTAATTCCAAGTTCTTCTAAGCCATCAAGAACCGGATTATAAATATCGGGCAATACAGGCCGGTAAACACCCTTAATGTTTATTTTTCCTTCCAAAATCATTCTAACTCCCAAAGCAGCTGGCAAAGCTACAGTACGTGCAATACTCGTATCCGTGGCTGGTGTTCCGTAATCGAGCATGCGAGAACGTATTACATCGATTTTCCCATCGGGATAAGTGGCTAAAAAATTATGCTGCAATACAACCATATCGCGTTCATTTTCATTTAATGGCATTTTTGCAATCATTAAATCAGAAGTGATTTCGAAGGGTGAATCAATGGCACGTCCCATGGGCTTATCATCGAAAAGTCCAAGCCATTGCATAGCACGTATGGGATAACTATTGATATCCATTCCTAAATAATTGGCAACTTTTTGACGAATATTTGATGCATCCTCGGTTCCTATCAACATCCCAACAAATTCAGCATAAGTTTTCCCAGAGAAATTATATTTTTCGTATGAAATCAAATTCAAGGCTTTCATTGCATCCATGGTTATGCACCACCCAGGATACCTAAAAGTTCCTCTCATCATGGTCTTGGCTTCGTCAATTCCATAAATATCCTTATAGAGAATAGAATCACGATTAGGATAAACTTCGAGCATTCCTACTTCAGGGAAACATACTTTCATTGGATTTTTGAACAAGTCTTTCGATGGAATTTCAATGGTTTTTCCCTCCATCAAATAACGTGCATCGTTATTGCCTGCCATGACGACTCCTTTTGGGCTCCAAGAAAATTTATACCTAAAATAATTATCGGTTGCTTCGGGCGCAGGTAAGGCTCCACACAAGCTATAAAATTTTTCAACTTTTCCTCCCTTTTGATGAATATGATCTATGATTCTCATTGCCGACATGTGATCAATGCCAGGATCGAGCCCCATTTCATTGAGAAGAATAATACCGGCTTCTTTGGCTTGTTCATCAAGGGCTTGCATTTCGGGTTTAACGTAAGATGTGGTTACCATGGGTTTTTGAGCCTTTATACAAGCTTTAGCAACTAATACATGATAAGCATAGGGTAATAAACTGACAGTTAAATCATTTTCATGTACCATGTTCTCGAGCATGTCTTCATCCTCAACAGTCCATGCTATGGCTGTGCCATTGGGATGTTTCTTAATCATTTCTTCTGCTTTCGATTTCGTACGTGTTGCAACCATAACTGCATAACCCTTTTCTAACAGATGTTTCACAATAGGCCGTACTACCATGCCAGCTCCAAGAATTAATACTTTTTTCATGTTTTTTCTAATTATTGATAAATTAAAAATTTTTATTCTAAATATTTTTGAATGTATTTGTAATCAGGTGTTAATTGTCCTTTATGCAGAATAAGGGCACGTTTGATAGGTAAAGGCAATTCGATCTCGTCAATAGTCGAAGCATTAAAATTTGCCTTGGCAATGGGATAAACATAATTTTTCAGAATATTGCTAAAACCCAAAGAAGAGTCACGTGGTAACTCACTAGGCAGAATATCGACAGCCATTATTTGCAATCCCTCTCCCTCATAACCACTGGTCAAGCTATGGGTTTGCGGATGATAAACAAATATGGGATCCTCTATAGTAGTACCTTTGAGTGTTGCTTCTATAGAACCTTCTGGATCGCACGTAATATCTCCCACAACTATAAGTTTAGGTCGTTTTTCTTTTGAAAATTTTTCCTTCAGATATTGCCTACTAATTAAACGTGGATAACGCGAATCCCAGTATATTCCATTAATTAAGGCAGATAAATGAGGCAGATATTGTTCAAAAACTCCATGATAATTTTCTGGTTGAGTATAATATTCGTCCAGATCAAAGGCCTTATGTGGATCATTGGGAGCACTAATATGTTCTTCCTTGAATGTCACTTTGTAAATCAAATTATTCTGGAACTTATTTGAATTCTTCAATTTGAGTAAATCTTCGGGCAAGATTTCTATCCCTGGTAAAAGTGATAATATTTCCTGTACACCACTCGAAACATTTCCATAACCCGTAACCCCAATAGTCAATGGAAGCAATTCATTTGGGAAACCCTTTTTTAAAATTTCCTGCCCTACTTTCGAAACCTCTTTGCGGGCTTCATTTAAATCTTTATAGTGATGTGCTTGTTGAATATTTAAAAATGGCGTTTTAAAACCGAAGTAATTCAACCGTAAGCCTAAGGTCCATAAAGTATTGATAGCGCCCGCCAAGCCAGCGTATCGTCCAAAAAAAATCAAACGCCTCCCAAAATCATCAACTACACGTTCATAATCAATCAAATTACACTGCATATTCATCATTCGGCGAAGCATACCCATATTGTAGGGTTGAACCTTAATAACATGAGCAAAAAAAATATAAGTCTTTCCCACTTCAAATTTATCTATGGGTATCTCCTTTATACCAAAAATTACAGGCACTTCTAATAAATCCTCTACAATTTTTGCACCCGCTTCTTCGTATTCCTTATCGCTAAAAACTCGTTTCGAAGAAGACTGTACATAGACTTCTATTCCATATTTTCTAATTAATTCTGCCACATGCTTTGGCACCAAAGGTGCTCTAGTTTCTGCCAAATACTTATCTTCATGGCGAATCCCAATTTTAAATGTTGACATATAATTCTTTAAGTTAACTAATATTCCCCTTATATCATGCCTGCAAACATACGAAATAAATACCATGGATAGTATCCCCCAATACTCAAAGATTAATCGTCTGTAGGAGGAAATATCTTAAAAAAATGCGTAAGTAGTTGATATGATTTTCAATCCATAATGCATCTCTTACCTTTTTAAAGATAAATAACGCAGGCCATCTTACCATAGTTATGGCCTCATAATCCAAATCAATATATACGACTCATAAAAGAGCCTAAGGATTAAAAATCCGATTTATTCATGTAATTTAATTTAAAATATTGACTTATAAAAATTTATATCCTAATATTCTGCTGCATCTTGCATAATGTTGTTCCGATTTAAAATATTTGTTAATATTGCACGCATTCTGACAAAGCTGTTGAGCAGAACAAAAGAAATTATTTTAATTTAACTTTTAAACCAATAAATTATGAAAATGAAAAAGATGATCTTCGCCGTAGTAATGCTTTCTTTGCTTATAGGCTGCAGCAATCAACAAAAGCAAGAAACTCCGTCAATTACCTTTGAGCTTTCGCAATTGGAAGAAATGGCTCCACAATTTGTGGGGAAAGAAATAGTTTTGAAAGGGACCATAGACCATGTCTGTGAGCATGGAGGGGATAGAATGTTTTTAGTTGGGAAAACTCCGAGCGAGCGTATTCGTATAGATGCAGGTGAAGATATGCAATTCGATCCGGCTTGGGAAGGGAATACAGCATATGTTACTGGAATTTTGGAAGAACTTCGAATAGACAGTGCATACCTCGATAAATGGGAACAAGAGGTAAGAGCCAACAAAGGTGGCGAGGCAGCTTCAAAAGTTCATACTGGTGAACAAGGGCATGAAAAAACTGAAAATAATATGGAAAATGAGCTTCAACAAATTGCCGATTACCGCACTGCTCTTTACGATAGTGGTAAGGATTATTTGTCGTTTTATTCCGTAAGATGTCTCAAATATCAAATCGTTGAAGAATTCGATAGCGAAAAGGAAAACGACTGATTCTCCCCATATTCTTCAATAATCCGGCGTAAAAAGGCGAATAAATAAACCTAAATAAGCTTCTTTTATGTTTTTATGAGCTATTCATTATGAAAAAGTTCAAATGGAGAAAATATAATAGAGCCATTCACCGAGATTTAGGATATTTTTTTGTTGGAATGAGCTTGGTTTATGCTCTTTCTGGAATAGCTTTAAATCACATCAACGATTGGAATCCGAGTTTTATCATCACTAACAAAATCATCACCCTTAATGAAGTCCCATCCACCGACAACATCCAAGACAGCGATATAGGAGAATTATTGGAATATTGCGGTGAAAATGATAGATTTAAGAAATTTTATATTCCTTCGGATAGCCTCATAAAAATTTTTATAGAGCAGGGCAATGTTACTATTAATACTAAAACAAAGCAGGCCACTATCGAGAAGATTCAGCGACGGCCATTGTTTCATGCTTTTAATTATTTGCATTACAATCCCGGAAAAATTTGGACTTTTTTTTCTGATTTTTATGCAGCTTCATTAATTATATTGGCTATCAGTGGTTTATTCATTTTACAGGGCAAGAATGGAATAAAATGGCGTGGAACTATTTTGGCTGGGTTAGGAATTGCGATCATCATTGTATTATTGTTTTTAAGCCATTATTCCTTTAAATAAGCTATAAGGGGGCAGTTTAAAACTGCCCCCTTGATACTGTCCCCAAAAAGTGTGTAAAGTCAGGCTTTTCTTAACTTTGAAGTTCAAACTTTTAAAGAATGAAAAACCTAAACTTTACACAGGAGCAAATT
>LDZT01010981.1_pt1 | contig 14092 bp, 12 predicted proteins | sample 615521 | NCBI WGS metagenome assembly LDZT01 (sample SAMN03408292, study PRJNA278302) | terrestrial metagenome | isolation source: oil reservoir sample SB1 | place: USA: Alaska, North Slope, Schrader Bluff formation | collected 2011-09
GGTAGGAAAACTGTTTACCAGGTAGGAGGGATTTATCCTTACCATGTTAGTGGGAAACGTACTTACCGAAGTAGTGGGAAAAGTGCTTGACATTTACATTATTACGAAACCAATTGGCATAAGAACTGTTGAGATAGTGGATACCTTGAGACAGGTTGGATTTATTCGTTTTAATAAAGATATGATAATGATTATCCATGAGGCAATAAGCGTAACAAATCATCGAATATTTTATGAGCATTTCTTTTAATCTTTTTAAAAATATCTCTTTATCTCTAGAGGAATAAAATATATCCTCTCTCCGATTGCCCCTGGCGGTAATATGATAAAAAGCATTTTCAAAAATAATCTTAAAGGTCTAGTTATAATAAAATGTTAGCACTCAGATAGAGTTATGTCAAATGTTGAGACCTGACCCCTTTCTTTCATGTCACCGCTACATTTACACCGTGGAATTCGGATAGTGTTGGACTTTGTTTTGTTAGGCAAACTCGTCCATTCCACGTATGCCTTCTATGTAGTTTCTGTTCGTCGGTGCGAGACTTTGCCTTCAGCTTCCTTCAGATTCCACCTCACGGTGGACACCCTTGCTGTTTAGCTAATGGTTCCCACTACCAAGCCCATAGCAGACTTTCACTGCCAAGCTATTGCCCATGTCGGGCGAACCTAATAAGAGCAGACTTAGAAGTCTGCTCTTATTATTTTATATATCATTCAGTCGATCTTTGTTGCATCTTATGGGCTTAGATAAACATAGTTTGAACCTGCAGAAATGTATTTCGTTTCACTGTCATATCCCCAGGATGAACCCCAGACGTCAATTGCTTCAAAGGTATGGTTTCCAATTGGTACATTGGTTAAGGTATAAGTAGCAGCTGGTTTACTGGAAAAATAGGTCATACCGTCCATCTTCAAATTATATGTTTCATCCCCCGAAAGCACAATATATACTGTACCGGTTGTTGGCGTAGATTGTGGTTCCAGGTAAACATAATTTGTGCCTGTGGAAATATACTGTGTTACACTATCATAACCATAGCTCACTCCATCCACATCAATTGCTTCAAAGGAATGGTTTCCAATTGGTACATTGGTTAAGGTGTAAGTACCCGGTTGTTTATTTGAGAACCTGGTTACCCCATCCATTGTCAGATCATAATAATAATCTCCGGAAACTACCAACTTCACAGTACCTGTTTCTGTTTCAGAAGGTGGCACTGTAATATCTAAACAACCGGTTAATCCGATAGAAAGGATTGAAACTATTAAGATTGACAGAAAAACTTTCTTTAAAAATAATTTTTTCATTATTTTATTCCTTCTTTCTTTTTTAATTTTTTTAAATTTAATATACTTCTATAAATTTAAATCAAAACCAAACATCTTTACTTACTAATTTCCACCAAGCCTCCGCTGTGACTGTCTCAGCCAATATCTGGCATCTGCATTATCAGGCTGCAGATTCAGTACTTCCTGGTAATGACGTGCAGCCTGATTGTAGTCTCCGGTTTCATAGTAGACTCGTGCAGCCCAGTAATTAGATTCAATTGAATCTGGATACTCTTCAATGGATTTTAAAAAGTAGGAAAGTGCCTGATTGATATCCCCTTTCTGATAGGAATTAGAGCCCAAACGGTAATAGGCATGGGCTAAATTCTGTTTAACCTCTGGGGAAACGGAAGTCATATCTGTCCACTGAATTAAATCTAAGTATTTTTCCCATTGCTGTGCTTCCCGGTAATACCAGCCGGTATACTGATACATCATTGCCAGGTAATAATGGGCTTCAATAAAATTCGGATCAATTTCTATGGCTATTTCTGCATAATCAATTGCTTCAGCCCATAATTTTCTACCTGGATAATTGGCTCCCTGATAGGTATTAAGGGCCTCTTCCATCTTATTTACTGCCCTCTGAAGGTATTCTGCTGCCTGCGGTTGGGGGTTACTGGAAATCTGCACCTGCTGGGCAACACTGCTGAGAACAAATATCTGAGATACAACAAGAAACAGTAACAGCATTAACTTAAAGTACGTTTTTCTATTTAATTCCATTTCTAATTTCCTCCTTTCTTTATAAATTTTTCTTTATAAATTATTTATATAATCTCTTTTAAAATCTGGTACTGATTTTATATTACCGATGCCTTGCTTCTTGCTTGTTGATCATGTCTTTTTATTTCCCATGATCAGCAGTACTATTCCGCCTACCAGCGCAATGCCACCTGCAACCGGTGGCAAGGGAAAGGTATTTGTCTTTTCTGCCGTTATTTCCACCGGCCCAACGTCAGCTACTTTCTCTCTGGTAGTATAGCTTATACCCTGATAGGCAAAGATGCCGATACCCACAATGATTAGCACAATGGCTATAATTGTGTTTGTTTTCATTCGCTTTATCCTTTCTTCTATTTAGATAGATTAATTATTCTTACTCGCTAATCTCTCTTATTAACTGTACCAGTCCTAAAGCTATTTCATTATTCACTTTGTTGTTATTCATAATTTGTTCACTGGTAATACTTCCTCCATAGAAATTCCTGTTTGCCCGGGAATCAGCACGAACGACTGAGCCGGATAATGTAAAGCCAGCATAGATACCCTTACTGTAAGAGTAGCTGTAAATAGAATCATTTAAATCAACATCAGCTTGTATAGAGGCGCCCAACGGTCCAGGAGCAATACTGATATCTGCACCGATTTCAAAATCAGTTCTCTTGAAGACATCAAGGCCATTCTCGTCCATCAGCAGCAATACCACAGATACTTCCTGAACACCTGCCTGCAGGCCTACCGAGCCGGTTTTTAGTTCAATAAATGCCGGGCCATACCACTGTCCGGTATTTCGGTCTTTTCTCAGGACAATACCGTCACCAAACATTATGCCGATACCCCATCCTATGTTCACCAACTTTGGATAGATGACAATTCCTTCTGCCCTTGCCAGGAGCTGACTGAATGCCCCGGCCTGATCTTTACGGGAAGTCATTTCCTCTAATACAGCCATGCTTCTTTCTATTTTTGTTTCCCCGACAGTTAGCTGGGCATGGACAAAACTAGCCATTGACACAGCAAAAAATATAACCAGTACGAACATAAATATTATTTTTTTCATAATGAACAATCCTTTTTATTATTTATATTTTGTAACTTTTCAAAGATTATTAAAATATTTTTTTTCAAATCTATAACCTATCAGGATCATCGGTGCCTTGCCTGTAATCAGTTCTTCCTGTTTTCTGCCAAACAGCAACAGTATTATTCCGGCTATAAAAATAGTACTTCCAAGTATTAACGACAAGACAGAAGATGCTATTCCCAAAATTATGAGAATAATGGCTATTTTTGTGTTTGTTTTCATTTGGTTTATCCTTTCTTTTATCCTTAAGGATAAATACATTTCCTGTTATTGCAGGGCTCTTCATTTAAGAGCCCTGCAATAACTTTTACCTTTTTTAAAATTGTTTTAATACTTCATGGTAATTTTGTTCATCCTGACATCGATATCAGTAGTCTCACCGTTATAAACCCATACCTCTTCTACCCAGGTTCTATACCCATCATTGGTTACGGTAATCTCATATAATCCTTCTTTCATCTCTTCTAAAGTGACTACTCGAGAAGATGAGGTTGTTGCTTTGTAAGTTCCATTGACAAATATCTTTGCTCCACTCACATTAATGTGAACCGTAATGGAACCCTGGCTGATTACGGGAGCCAGGTAGGTGGAGATGGATTGAGTTTGGTTAGAAATAACCAACACGGTGCTGACCCAGTCCTGATATCCTTCTTTGGTCACCATCAACTCATAGTAGCCCTGCTTGATATTCTTTATTTCCACTAAATCCCTGGCTGAAGTTCTCCCCTTGTAGGTCCCGTCCAGATAGATGTTTGCTCCTGCTTCATTGCAGTAAATGGTGAGTGAGCCTGTACCATATTCCGGGATAGGGGCTAAATTAGCCGAGACTGTACTGGTACGTGAAGGAGAAACAGTGACCCTCTCGCTCCAATCCTCATAACCGGGCATCACAAACCTGATACGATGCTGTCCCGGGTCAATCCTGTCTAAATTCATAGGAGTTGTGCCCACATAGTTATCATCCAGGTATACTTCAGCTTTGTTAGGTTTGGAATGGACAATTATTCTCCCGTAATTGGTTGGAGGGGGAGGAATAGGTCTTACCATATAGCTTAACAGATTACTGGAGGTCCAGGCTTTATTTGGTATGGTTGCTATGATACCTCTAATTGTTTCGCTGTATTTTCGGTAATCAGGACTTACCTCAGGCATAAATTGTTTGGTAATCAACTCTTCTTCTTTTGAGCTGAAGGTTACTGACCTGGTAATGGCAAACCCCTGAATATATTCCATGCCTGGTTTTGCATCTACATCAACTATCCCTTCAATGGACCTGGTCTCTCCTGCTCTTACGAAATCACGAGGCGAATACTGGTTAGGGAACAGAATTTTTACCCTTCCTTCACTATCATAACCGTATATCCGGACAAATGAATCCTGAGAAACCTGGAAAAAAATTTCAATTCTCTCCCCCACCTGATAGGTTGGCCTGTCTTTTTTATCCAGCCATAATTTGAGGTCAAAAGGTGGACGGGGGTTAACTATTTGAATACTTTTCATCTTTTCTGTTTCTGGTTGAACGGCAGTCTGGGGATAAGCAGTACCCATCACTGTAAAACAAACTAACAGTGTTAAAACCACCAAAAGGTAAGTTTGTATATTTTTTCTAATTGGGAAGAATATTCTTGACATTTTTAAAAGCCTCCTTGATTTTATTTTTCGACAGTGAATAATCGATAGTCAATGTCAGACACATAATACATAACACCAAACTACAGGTTTGGACAGTTCCAGCTTTCTGGAAATATCTGATACCGCTCTCTTTCTCTGTATTTTCTTCCTTGAGTATGATTACCTCCTTTATATAGTTCTAACTAACTATATAAATAAGCAAATCTTGTGCCAACTTTTCTTTTTTAAAATAAAAAGTGCACTTGAATCTCTCCAAATGCACTTTTTGTAAGACTTATAGCCTAAAAATATTTTTTCTAACTCTTGTTTTTATATAATTCTATTTTTATTTATCCACCTCAATTATGGTTATCATACCCTATCATGGTCTTGCGAACATAGAATCGCATTGCTCTGTTAAATTCTGAATTTGTGAGACAAAATGAATTACATACCTGCAGGTGGAGTGTTAAAAGAAATATATTTTTATTTATTCTTTCAGTATTTTTTGAGTATAACTAACCAGGTTTTTTGATGAAATTGGTTTACGTAGAAAACCTGTGGCGCCTTCATCAACACAAATACTTGCAACTTTAATTTCAATAATTTTATCGGTTAAAAATACTATTTTTGTTTTTGGGGAAATTTTTCTTATTTTTTTAAATAAAGAAATTCCGTCAATCTTCGGTATGTTGATATCCAGGTAAATCAAATCAAACTTTATCTTTCTGCACAAATTAAGGGCATTTTCTGCACTTTCTGCGACAGTTACAGAAAAACCTTCTTCATCTAAAACCTTTTTGAATAATTGTCCTGTTTCAACCTCATCATCTACTACCAAAATATTGGCTGTTTTTAATTTTCTTCTATCTTTTTGAATTGACCTTGTTGCTGTTTTCGGTAGATCTTCCGTAATATTTTTATTTTTCTTAACAGGTAATAATATGGTAAATGTTGTTCCTTCACCTTTAACACTTTTTGCCTTTATTAATCCTTTATGTGCTTTTATTATTCCATAGGAAATAGCCAAACCCAAACCAGTTCCCGGTATTCCGTTTTTTTTCTGCACACTTGTCACAAAGAATGGGGCAAACAATCTATCTAAATCTTCTTTGTTTATTGTCTCACCAGTGTTATGGAACTGAATTTTTATATATTTTTCTTCCTTTTCCACCTTTATGGTCAGCTCCCCACCTTTAGGCATTGCATTTTTCGCATTGATAATCAGGTTTAAAAAAACCTGTTGTATCTGACCAACATCTATCAAAGTTTTTGGAATATCCGAATAATTCCTTACCAGCTTAATTGAACTATTTTCCAAATCCTTGTTAATCAATTCAATAACTTCTTCAATTATATCTTTCAAATCAACCGAATCTTTCTCAAGTTTAATTATTTTGGTAAAGGTCAGCAGCTTTTTAACAACCTGTGCTCCCCTGCTGCCACTCTTAATAATCAGATCCAGGTATTTCTTTAACTCATTCTCATCCCTTATAATAGTCTTTGCATATTCCGCACTGTTGTTTATGATACTCAGCAGATTATTAAATTCATGTGCAACTCCTGCTGCTAACTGACCAGCAATTGCCATTCTTTCAGAACGGATAAGTTCTATTTGTTTTTGCTCACTGATGTCCATTCCGATAAGTGCCAATCCAGTAATTTTTTCTTCCGAATCGAAAATCGGATAAAGTGAATTTAAAAAAGTCTTTTCTAGGTTTCCATCTTCAAAATAAAGGGGTTTGCCACTGTCGATCACCTGCTTAAACTGTAATTTTCGTTTTTGGAGTACATCAGGTGGCAGAAAATCATAAATATATCCCTGCAACAATGTTTCCAGGTTGGTTCCCAAATGTTGAGCCAACGACTCATTGGCAGTAAGAATTCTTCCTTTTGTATCCGTCAGAAGGATGAATTCTCTTGACATATTTAGAATAGTCGTGAATTTTTTTTCGTTTTTATCCAGCTTTTCTTCCGCCAATTTACGCTCAGAGATATCACTTATCACGGTATAGCTTAAGTTATCTCCATTATCACTATCCTGTGCTTTGATTGACTCCAACCGTACCCAGAATATGGAATTGTCTTTTTTTATCAGTCTCAACTCACACACCTGCGCTATACTGGTAGCAAAAAGCTGTTTACGGTGATGATAATAGATGTCTTGATCATCGCGAAAGATAAAATGGGTTAACGACTTCTTGGTCAAAGTGCTTGTCATCACACCCAGTAGATTGCTTGCGGTGAGATTCGCTTCCAGGATCAACCCTTCTTCGTTTAAAGTAAAATAGCCCACCGGAGCAAGATCATAAAGATTAAAATACCGTAACTTGGAGGATTCGAGATTTTCCTGCGTCTGGCGCAGTGATTCGTTCTGTATCTCCAGTTCAACCTGATGCAACTGCAATTCATAGAGCAACTTCTGTTGCTCTTCTGGTGACAATAGATTAAGATCTTCTGACAGGCGCGGGCTTTTTCCCTGGATAACCTGCTCTGCTTGCTTGCGTAAATTAGTCTGCTGTTTTAAAGAACCTTTTTTTTTAGTCATAATCTATCATTATCCTCCTGTATCTTCCCTGGGTTATTAATCATTTTTTTTTGCTTCTTTATCCGCTATCACCCGCTCAGTGGTAGTAATGGCATATATCTCTCCGATTTCATTTCTTACCGCGGTGGCAGTTATCCAAACATTCACAATCCGACCATCCTTAAGAACCCGCTGTGTACGATAGGGCTTTAAATTTTTGGATTTGCTCAATTTCTGCACTACTCCCAACTCTTGTTTGCGGACATTCTCGGGTATCAAGTCACGGATATTCATTGTGAGCGCCTCGGATTCACTCCAGCCATACATCCTTACCGCCGATGGGTTCCAGGCCAGAATACCACCTTTTAAATCCCTTAAGATAATGGCATCATACGAGTCATACACGATTGCAGCCAATTGAAATCTATTTTCAGATTTTTTCATCATGGTAATATCCACAAAGTTAATCACAGCACCCTCAATTACATTTTCTTGCGTGCGATAGGGTATGATACGCATCTTGTACCATATATCTTCCTGAGTACGTACATCCACCTCTTTGGGAATTAACTTATTCAGCACATCGCGGGTATCCTCCACAATGCGGTTGTAGCCCACCAGATTAGTGGATATATGTCCCAAAGGCCGCCCCACATCGCCCTGGATTAGATTGATGATTCTGGTGACAGCAGGGGTAAATCGTAAAATATGCAATTTGCGATCCACAAAGATAGTACCAATACCGGTACCAGCCAAAAGATTGTTCATGTCATTGTTAGCCCGTGACAGATCATCAGCCTTGGTTTGCATCTCAGCGTTAACCGTGGCCAGTTCCTCATTGACCGATTGCAGCTCCTCCTTAGAAGTTTCCAGCTCCTCGTTGGCAGATTGTAGCTCCTCGTTTATCGACTGCATCTCTTCATTCGAGGATTTGAGTTCTTCGTTGGTGGTCTCCAGTTCCTCATTGGTTGCCTGCAGGTACTCCTCCTTGGCATGTAGTTCCTGTTTCAATTTAGCTAACAACATCTCAGCATCACTGCTTGGGTCGGTCTTTTTTGAAGTATCTGAAGTATTAAGGTCATCCATTTCTTTACTACTATGTGGGGTAGCTGCTTTCTGGGTATGTTCATCACCAAAAGATTGTACTTGTTCAAAAATAATTAAATACAATATTTCTTCTACCTTCGCGGAAAGGCTTGCCTTCTTGTCAAGCTCGGTAGCGGGAGGTATGGGTACTGGACAGACAGTCAAGTTAACAGTAATATAATTACCGTTGGTTTTGATCTTCAGTTTCGGCTGGCGTATTATCTCTTTACTTGTCGTGGTTTTATGCAAAGCTTTGGTCAGGTCATATCGTAATCCTTCGCGAGCCATTTTAAGAATATTGCTGATATGAGCCTCTCCCGGGGCCGGTTCAAGGTACAGACCTGTTCGGCCGTAGAGATAGAGAATATCACCATAATTATTAACAAGTGCTCCAGCCGGGCTGAGCTGTTGCAGTAATGCCTTTTCGATAATTTCTTGTAGCGATAGTTTCCTGGTGTTATCTCTGTTTTTGTCGGTTGTCACTACAGTTGAGGGCAATAGCTGTCCTGAGAGCAGGTAATGTGCGTTTTGAATATCCTCCCTGCGCTGATATATCTTTAACTTTCGATTTAATGTGGTAAAAAGATTACCGTATTCACCTAAACTCTCCGAGGTACCCAGGAAAAGGAAACCACCCGGTTTAAGTGAATAGTAAAAGAGTGATATAATCTTCTTTTGTAATGCCCCGCTCATATAGATTAAGAGATTACGGCAGCTGATCAGGTCTATTTTGGAAAAAGGCGGGTCTCTGGTCACATCCTGCTCAGAAAATATCAGCATGTCTCGGATGGCTTTGTTGATGCGATAGGTTTTTTGGTCTGACTCTGCTGAAAAAAAGCGAGCCAACCTCTCGGGTGAAATGTCAGCGGAAATACTGGCTGGATAAACACCGGCACGAGCTGTTACAACAGCCTTGCTATCAACATCAGTGCAGAAAATCTGCACCTTATAGCCCTGCTTTAGTGTTTCACGATGTTCCTGCAGGAGAATAGCAAGAGAGTAAGCTTCTTCGCCAGTGGAACAACCCGGTACCCAGACACGTATTAATGAACCCGCAGGCTTGTTGTTAAATAGTTTAGCTATAACTTGTTCTTCGATTGCCTTAAACGCTTCCTTATCGCGGAAAAAACTAGTTACGCTTATCAACAATTCATGGAATAGCGTATCTACCTCAACAGGCATCTTCTGCAAGTAATTTACGTATTTTTCTATCGTTTCGACCTGCTGAACAGCTATTCGCCGTTTAATACGTCGGTGGATGGTGCTTAGCTTGTATTGGGAAAAATCATGGCCGGTCTGATTGCGCAATAGAATAAAAATTTTCCTCAGGGCATTCTCGTCATTAGGCAATGGAGGATAATCTGTTCGAGAAAGTTTGCCAAAGGCATGCTTTATATAAGTAATGAGCTGAGCGGGCATCTCAGCGGGTGGTAGCTCATAGTCTACCAAGCCGGTGGCAATGGCACTGCGTGGCATACCGTCATACTCTGTGGATGCAGGGTTCTGCACCATGACCATTCCACCCTCACCCTTGATTGCCCGCACACCTAATGTACCGTCACTGCCGGTGCCCGAGAATATAATACAGATTGCCCTCTCTCTCTGGTCCTGAGCAAGAGAGCGAAAGAAGAAATCGATCGGCAGGCGAAATCCACGAGGTACATTGGGTTCTATCAGTTGTAATGTTCCATTCATCAAAGCCATATCACGGTTAGGTGGGATAATGTAAGTGCAATTGGGGTGTACCGTCATACCGTCTTCAACTTCGAAAACCTGCATCCGGGTATAACGCCTAATTAACTCGGAAAGAATACTCTTGTGGTCAGGAGCAAGATGCTGTACCAATACAAAGGCCATGTTATTATTGATGTCATTGGGTAGAGCCGAGAAAAAGGATTCAAAAGCTGCCAAGCCACCTGCTGAAGCACCAATTCCGATGATAGGAAAATTTGTAATTGACTTTTTTTTATTCATATTGATTTCTTGTTAGTTTTTTTTACTTACATAAACATTTACACTTCTATATTTACTACTATCTACTATATAAATATATAAGCAAATATTATGCCAACCTATCTTTTTAGAAATAAAAAGTACATTCAGATCTCTCCAAATGCACTTATAGCAAGACTTGTAATCGAAGCATATTTTGATCCAACCCTCATTTCTAATTAATTTAATTTTTTTTATTCCTACAGATTATGGTTATCATACCCTATCAGCTCTATCAAACCTATGGTCGCATCACCATATTAAGTTAAGAATCCTTAATGACACTGTGAATTGTACGCCTACTGGCTGGGGGGACGGAGGTTAAATTCTTTAATCTTTAAGTATAAGGTTTTGTAATTCATCTTTAATAATCTGGCTGCTTCAGCCTTATTCCAATTTGTTCTTTTTAACATTTCCAGAATAATTCTTCTTTCCGTATCTCGGGAAAGCTGGCCAATATGATTTTTAAGGGAGAAGTCAGTAGGAAAACCATTCTTGCCTTCTCCCGACAAGGAAGCAGGCATCAGATTCCGGCCAACTTTTTTCACTGCTACAAAATCCGGCAAATGCTCCGGCAATATAATGTCTTCAGCCATAATAATGGCTTGCTGGATAACATTTTGGAGTTCCCGAATATTGCCCGGCCAGGAATAATCTATCAGTAATTTCATACATTCTTCGGAAATATCCTTAATTTTCTTACCAAATATTGGATTAAATTGATTTAAAAAATATAAAGCTAATAAAGGTATATCTTCTTTTCGTTCCTGTAAGGTAGGAAGGGGGATGGAAAAAACATTTATACGATAATACAAGTCTTCTCTAAAATTCCCTTTTTTTATTTCCTCTTCTAAGTTAGTATTACTGGCAATAATTACCCGTACGTCAATTTTAACCGGGTAGTTACCTCCAACAGGGATGATTTCTCTCTCCTGAAGCGCTCTAAGTAACTTCGCTTGAATATTAACTGATAAATTTCCAATCTCATCTAAAAAAAATGTTCCTCCCTGCGCTAATTCAAATTTACCCAATCTTTTAGCTGCTGCCCCGGTAAAGGCCCCCTTGGTATGGCCAAATAATTCACTTTCTATCAAAGTTTCCGGCATGCTGGTACAATCAATGGCTATAAATGGCTTATCTCTTCTGGGGCTGTACTGATGAATAGTCTTGGCGATCAACTCTTTTCCGGTTCCGCTGTCTCCCCTAATCAGCACCGTGGCATTGGTAGGGGCAACCTTTTCAATCTTGTACAACACTTCTTTTATTTTATCGCTTTTTCCGATTATATTATGAAAACTATATTTTTCTCTTATTTGCTGACGTAAGGAAACAACTTCCCGGGACAAATTGCGCTCCCGGAGAGCTTTTTTAATGACTATCTTTAATTCTTCGATGTTAAAAGGTTTATTGACATAATCATAAGCTCCGAGCTTCATCGCCTTTACTGCACTTTCTACAGTCTGATAAGCAGTTAACATAATTACCGGGATATCCTTATCGATGGTGATAATTCTCTCTAAAGTCTCAATTCCGCTTATTCCGCTCATCTTTAAATCCAAAAGGATTAAATCAGGTAAATTTTCTTTAACCTTTATCAAACCTTCCTCACCACTATGGGCAATAAAAACCTGGTATCCTTCTTTCTCTAATAATCGAAGCAGGCTCTGACATAAATCTACTTCATCATCAACGATTAAAATTTTAGCCTTATTCATTATTTTCAACCCGATTCCTGTTTTTATCTCTCACTTTTTTTATGGGAAGGCAAATATCAACAACAGTCCCTTCCCCTAACTTACTATCTATTGAAATAGTGCCCTTATGTTTCTTTATGATATTCCGACAAATAGAAAGGCCTAAACCATTACCTCCTTTAAAAGTAGTGAAATAGGGTTTTGATATTTTTTTAAGATTTCCTTCCGGAATGCCTATACCAGTATCTTCAAATTTTATCATGATTACATTTTTGACAGGATCAAAACTGGTATTAATATAAAGTTCCCCACCCTTTGGCATCGCCTGAATAGCATTGAATATTATGTTTAAAAAAACCTGTTCCATGGAAGTTGAATCAAACCAGCCTTGTGGTATATTTGAACCATATCTTTTAATAATTTTTATATTTTCCGGAAGGGAATTACCTAAATTAGAATTTATTCTTTCCAATATTTCATTAACATTGCAACCGTTAAAATTAAAACCAGAGGTTTGAAAAAGATGTAACAAACTAAATACAATTCTATCTATCTGATTTAAATTTCTTAGGATTATTTGTATTTGTTCTGTTTGGTAATTATCAGCAGATATGCTTTCTAAATATTGCGCAATTAATTTTATGGTAGTTAAAGGATTCTTAATCTCATGGGCTACATCGATCACAGATTGTCCGATTACAGATAATTTTTTCAATTCATTAAGCTTGGATCGGGATTTTTTTAATTGTTTGGCACTTTTTGTTACTTTTTTCTCTAACTTTTCATCTATTTGCAGAAGGTTTAGTTGCAATCTTTTTCTTTCGGTAATATCCCTACCGGTTAGATGAATAATTTTCTCTCCTTCTTTGCTAATAAATGTCATACATAATAAGTCACAAAACAAAGGCAGTTTTCCTGACCTGTTTAATTTTATTTCTATATTCGATACTCTTCTTTTCTTTATTTTTTGACTTCTAAATTTATTTATAACCCTTCCCATTTCGGGTATAATTTCATGAATAAAACTACCTGTCAATTCCCTCTTGTTTTTTCCGGTAATTCTTTTAAAAGCCTGATTTACTCTGATTATTTTCCCTTCCTCATCCAGTATTGCTTGAAAATCCTGGGAATAATCGAACAGATATTTAAAACAATTATGGTTTTCAGAAACTAAACCTTTTTCTTTATCTTTATTATATTTATAACCTAATTTTTGGGAATCCAAAACTACCTCACCAATAATTTTATTTAAATAGTATTCTTGCTGCTGCTTACTGCATAAAAAGGCCTTATTTTTAGATAAATTAACAATACAACATAATACCAATCAATGCTAATCAATCTTTAATAATATGATAGCCTATGTATTTTGAAAATTCAAGTAGTCAATTTCTTTTGCAGTCTATATCCGATTAAAGTGCTTTGTTATTGGACTCTGTCTCCATCATCATAACAGCTGAAGATTTCTTTATAATCATTTTTTTTATAAAGTAAAATTATCTTCTCTTAGCTTTTTTTGCCCTAAGTTGACTTTTCAATAATTTCTCTTTTCTCCTGGCTCCCTTTGATAGAAAATAGCGGTGTGTTTTGCACTCTTTTAAAATATCCTGGGTTTTCTTTTTTAGTTCTTTCAAGGCATCATCTAAACTTTTAAAATTTGCTATCTTAATACTTGCCAATTAAAATCACTCCTTACAATAATATTATAAATTCCTCTTCTTAATAATCATTATTGAATCTAATCCAGATAATCTCGTAAATTTCTACTTCGGTTGGGATGTCTTAACCTTCGAATTGCCTTTTCCTGTATCTGTCTGATTCTTTCACGGGTTACCCCAAATTCCCGACCAACTTCTTCCAAAGTGTGGGGGTATCCTCCGGCTATGCCAAACCTTAATTCAAGAATTTCCTTTTCCCTTTATTTTGGGGTCAGGTCTTCAGGTCTTCACATTTGACATTTCTATATTTATTTTTTCTAGAATTTGTACTACTTTCTTCTTTAAGCTTTTATCCTTTGATATTTTAGCTTCAAACCTCTTAGCAGCT
>LDZT01010982.1_pt1 | contig 14071 bp, 11 predicted proteins | sample 615521 | NCBI WGS metagenome assembly LDZT01 (sample SAMN03408292, study PRJNA278302) | terrestrial metagenome | isolation source: oil reservoir sample SB1 | place: USA: Alaska, North Slope, Schrader Bluff formation | collected 2011-09
CTTTAGCTATAATATTTCTAAGCAATATGACTTCCAACTTTGGACTTCAGGTGAAAAATTGTCATCTAGCTTATCTTAATCTTTTTATGGTTAAATAAAAAAACAGGCCTGTGGATTAAAAGTGTACAGACCTGTTTTTATTTTATAAATATTACTGATTTACTTTTTCTTTTAGTTCTTTTCCGGCTTTAAAGAAGGGAACGCTTGCTTCGGGAAGAGAAATGTTTTCGCCAGTTCTAGGGTTACGGGCAGTTCTGGCTGCTCTTTCTCTAACGCCAAAAGTTCCAAAACCAACTAACCTAACAGACTCTTTTTTAGCTAAAGCCTCTGCGATATTATCAAAAATACATTCTACAGCAGCTTTGGCATGAGCTTTTGTTACACCTCTATCACATGATACTTTATCAATTAGTTCACTTTTGTTCAAAATATGACACCTCCTTTTTTATATGAACAAAAATTATCCTGTATTTATTAGGTAAATATTAGAAAATCCTTTTGAAATAATAATTACATTACAATCAGAATATTAAAAATAAAGGCTTTTGTCAATTATTTTTATTTAAATAAAAAAATCATCTTCTTTGAAGAGGGCATCGGTTAAACCAAAATTCTGTATTGCAAACTTAGTATCTGCGATTTTAAAAATGAATGTACCATGGGATAATCTTATGGTATAATTTAATATAAATTAGATTTTTGGTAAAAGAGAGAGGATTTTGAATTGTAAAGGAGGTTATCAAATGAAATTTTCTGTTAAAAAAATCAGTAATGGGTTTTTTGGTGGTTTTTCATCTTTTACCCATGCAATTCTTTTTACTTTAATAATATTAATATGCATGTCGTTCATCATTACTGTCAGCGGGCAAGAAGAACTTAAGAAAAGTATACAGGTTATTAATCCCAGACCTGATTTTGCCTTGTTTTTAAGACTGGACAAAGGAGCAGGTGCTACCTATGCCCCAGGGGAAAGAATTCAAATTTTTTTCAGAACTAGTAAAGATGCTTATGTTACAATATTTGGATATGATAGCGGTGGAAATATCAGATTGTTGTTTCCCAACCAATATCAGCGGGATCAATTAGTAAAAGCCAATCGTGAATATCGTATTGACGGTATAATTCAGCCCGGCACTCCTAGCGGTTTTGAGTATGTGCAGGGGTTTGCAACTGCAGAACCGGTTTTTGTTACTCGAGAAATAGAAAGAAGACTTGCAGAGGAAAATTATCCAATCATTGGAGAAGGAATTAGTGTTTTTACCAGAAGAATAAGGGGAATTTTATCGGATCTAGCTCCACAAAGATGGGTTAGCAGTGAAACTATACACTATCGAGTAATCGACCGAGGAGCTGAAGAGGGTAGACTAAGAGTCAGTTCTTCACCATCTGGAGCAGATATTTATCTGAATAACCGCTATGCAGGGAAAACACCACTTTCAATGGACCAGATTAGAGCTGGAGAGTATGTTTTGAGAATCGAATTGCCTGGCTACCAGGTTTGGAGTAGAGATATTCGGATTAACCCGGATAGAATAACAACCATGCATGCTGATTTAAATAGAATTCAACAGTATGGTTCTATAGCTATCAGATGTAGTGAAGATAATGCCAGGATATATTTGGATGGTCAATACAAGGGTCTCTCTGAGCGAAATAGAAATGTAATATTAGAACAGGTAACAGAGGGTTCGCATGATATAAGGGTTACCCTAAGTGGTTATCGGGATTGGGCAAAAAGAGTTGATGCCAGACCCAATCAGAGATTACAGATAAATGTAAATCTTAAAAAGATTATGCGGACTGGCACTTTGGAAATTGACAGTAATGTGGATAATGCCAGGATTTATTTAGACGGAGAGTACCATGGAAGAACCTCTATCAACAGAAGTGTGATAATTGACAATATTCGGGAAGGTAATTATGAGTTGCGAATTACAAAAGTGGGTTATTTGGATTATGTAACTGATATGAGGATCAAACCGGGACAAACATACTACATCGATGTAAGATTAGAAGTCGAACAAAGAGAAGGTGCAATTGCCATTAATTGTAATGAAAGCAATGCCAGGATATTTATCAATGGTGTTTATGAAACTACTACTTCTGCTAATCAGTCCAAAATTATTGATGAACTCCAGGAAGGAGTCTATGAAATAGCAGTAATAAAAGATGGATTCCGTACCTGGCTAGATGAAATTAGAGTATATGCTGGCAAGACTACATCTGTCTATGCAAATTTAGTTACACTAGGTAATTAATTGTAATTTTTAAAAATATAGTATATAATTTCACAAATAAAATAATATTTTTTAATAAAAAGGAGGCATATAAATGAGCGAACAAGTCAAAAAACTAGAAGCTCAAATGGGTGAGATGGGCAAGGCAATGCCAACTGTGATGAAGTCTTTTATGAACCTGGATCAAGAATGTGCTAAAGATGGTGTTCTTAGCCATAAAGTAAAAGAATTAATGGCTTTATCAATAGGGTTGGCTGTTAGATGTAAATACTGTATTATATTTCATACTGCTGAAGCAGTAAAAGCAGGAGCAACCCGTTCTGAAATTTTAGAAGCTGCCAGTGTTTCTGTATTTATGGGAGGTGGACCAGCGGTGGCTTACTCAGCGGCAGAGTTGATACCTTTATTAGATGAGCTTGGTGTAGAATAATTTAATATATATTATAAAGAGTAAAACTTCTAAATTTTTTAAAATTAATTTAGATTTTTAAATAAAAGGTTTTACTATAAAAATATCACGATAAGCAATATGATCATTTTTTACCTGAATTCCAAAGAGTGATAATGCATAAAAATATTCAGTTAAAATATAAGAAAAAAAGCAAAACAAATACTAACCAATAAAAGGTTAAACCTCTTTAAGAGGTTCTGAAAGCCACCCGCTATGCGGATGCGATATTTATTTGTTTTAAAAGCAGGTTAGAAAAGACTAATCTGCTTTTAATTTTAATATAATGCATATAATCAGAATCTATTTTTAAAAAAATAACAATTGGTGTAAAATACTAAAAAGTAATAGTTTTATTTAAAGGCAAAGATAAAAAGGAGAATTATTTCATGGCAGAAACGGATGTTGCTATTATCGGAGGAGGAGTTGGAGGATATGTAGCAGCAATAAAAGGAGCACAACTGGGATTAAAAGTTACTCTAATCGAGAAAGATAAAATTGGTGGGATTTGCTTAAATCACGGCTGTATCCCGACCAAGTCTCTGGCAAGTTCGGCCCAAATATGGGAATATCTTAAAAATGTCAGTCAATATGGACTCTCCGCAGATAATATTTCTTTTGATTTTAATAAGATAATTCAGAGAAAAGATAAGATTGTCAGTCGGTTAACTATGGGGGTTCAAAGCCTCCTTAAGGCTAGAAAAGTGAATGTGATTGAAGGCACAGCTGACATAGTTTCTCCGACAGAGGTGAAAGTTTATCTAAAAAATGATAAGCAAGAGATGCTCAAGACCAAGAATATTATTATTGCAACCGGATCAGCAGTGCGGAAAATCAATGTTGCAGGCATAGATAATAATCGAGATGTTATTGATACCAATGAAGCATTAACCTTGCAAAACCTTCCCGATAAAATGTTGATAATAGGAGCCGGTTACTCCGGGGTTGAATTTGCTTCTATTTTCAATAGTTTCGGTGTTGAGGTATCTGTTTTGGATCTTCTAAAAAGGATTTTATTACCGGCAGATGAAGAAATTGCCAATTCATTATTTAAGATATTAAAAAAACAAGGAATAAATTTTTTGTTAAATAGCAAGCTGGAAAAGGTTGTTGCAAAGAGTGACCGTCTCTCAGTAAATATAAAAAGCAAAGAAGAAGCAAAAGAAGAAATTTCCGTTGAAAAGATTTTGATATCTACCGGTAGAGTACCGGACTTTGGAGGTTTAAATATTCAAGGTTTAGGTATTGAATTGGAAAATGAAGGAATTAAAGTTGATAAATATATGAGAACCAATATTCCTGGAATTTATGCAGTCGGTGATGTAGTTGCCAAAAAAATGCTGGCCCATGTAGCTATGATGCAAGGACAGGTTGCTATGCAGCATATTGCTGGGCAAGATAAGCCTATGTCTTACCGTGTAGTCCCATTTTGTGTTTTTACCAATCCGGAAGTAGCCAGTGTTGGATATAATGAAAACGAGGCAAGAGAAAAATTTTCAGATATTAACATCTTTAGATTTCCCTATCGGGCAAACGGGAAGGCATTGGGAATGGATGAAAAAGAAGGCTATGTAAAGATGATTGCCAATGCCAAAGACAAGCAAGTTGTTGGAGTGCATATAATCGGAGCTCACGCTAGTGACCTGATTGCTGAGGCTACCCTGGCATTACAACAGAAATGTACAGCTGCTGATATTGCCGATACAATACATGCACATCCAACATTGGCGGAAACTATTGCTGAGACAGCTGAAGGTATTCTGGGTTATCCTATTCATGTGTTAAAATAAAAAATAAAATATATATTTTTTTATTTTTCACTATGGAATCTGGTAATACTATAATGGTTTGAAAATCTATTTCAACTGGGAGAGTTACAGTAAATATGAAAAAATGGTTTTTTATTATTTTTTTCTTGGCTATCATAGTTGTTAGTGGGATATTTGTTTGGAAAATGATGCTTTCCCCTGGATATTCTTTAAAACAACTGGACAAAGCAATTACTAAACATGATGTAATTGCTTTTAATAAATATGTTGATTTAGATGCAACGATGGATGAAATTATAGTCCAAACATGGCAATATTATATTTCTAATGAAATAGGTAATGCCCTCCTTTCGGTAGTGAAACCAAATATAAAAGAAATAATCAAGGAAGAGGTACTTGACTATATTGCTACAGGGCAGTGGTCTGGCAATGATCCGGAAAATAAAAACGAAATTTCTGCAATAGTTATTAATTTGATCAAGGATAAAATTGACCCTGAACAGTGGGATCAACAATCAATTAACTATACTGAAATAAATGGAAATATTGCCCATGTGGGTTTAACCTATTTTGATAATGCCAAAGATACAAATTTTATACTTGAAGTTAAAATGAGAAACATGAAAGGTTATTGGCAAATAATTAAGATTTCCAATGTTGCAGAAATTTTAAATATGTATCAAAATAATAGAACATAGAAAATCTAGATTACAATGTCCATTAATTATAAGAATCATAATTTAAAATAATGTTAGTTGCTTAAATTTAGCTTTTTAAATGAAGTTATTTTAAGAGGAGGTAAGAGTAATGAATTATAATGAAATTGAGAAAATCGTAGGAAAAGATGCAAGTTATTTATTGGAACATAAATCTAAGACAATTCCGAAAGGACAACTGCATTTACCCGGACCTGACTTTGTTGAACGCGTATTTGATTTATCTGACCGTTCAAATCAGGTTAAGCAAAATTTACAGTATGTTTTTAATCAAGGTAGACTAAAAGGCACTGGCTACCTTTCCATTTTACCTGTAGACCAGGGGATTGAGCATTCTGCCGGAGCTTCTTTTGCCCCTAATCCCATTTATTTTGATCCAGAAAATATTGTTAAATTAGCCATGGAAGGGGGCTGTAATGCAGTAGCATCAACATTAGGAGTCCTGGGTATAGTTTCAAGTAAATATGCAGGTAAGATTCCATTTATTGTAAAATTAAATCATAATGAATTGTTGTCATATCCCAATCAATATGATCAAACAATGTTTGCAACAGTGGAACAGGCCTATGAAATGGGTGCCAGGGGAGTCGGTGCTACGATTTATTTTGGATCCCAGGAATCCAGGAGGCAGATTGAAGAAGTTTCTCTAGCCTTTCTGCAGGCACATCAACTAGGTATGTTTACGGTATTATGGTGTTACCTGAGAAATTCTGCATTCAAGAAAGAAGGAGTTGATTATCATACTTCAGCAGACTTAACAGGACAGGCTAATCATATTGGCGCTACTATTGAAGCAGATTTAATTAAACAAAAACAGCCTACTAATAATGGTGGTTACCAGGCTATTGGATTTGGCAAAACCAGTTCGATTGTCTATGAAAAACTAACGACTGAACATCCCATTGACCTTACCCGTTATCAGGTTGTTAACTGCTATATGGGCAGAGTTGGCTTAATTAATTCAGGCGGACCCTCCGGTGAAAATGATTTACAACAAGCTGTAAAAACTGCCATTATTAATAAAAGAGCAGGAGGAATGGGAGTAATATCAGGAAGAAAGACATTCCAGAAACCAATGGAAGAAGGCATTAAAATATTCCATGCAATTCAGGATGTTTATCTTTGTGATGAGATTGATATAGCCTGAAAATCTAGCAATCTTAATAATTAAAAATTATTAAAATTACTCTAATATAATTGATCTAACAAAAAGAGGTCTTTTACAAGACCTCTTTTTGTATTGATGTTAAACTTTCATCAGTGCGCGTCATATTGGATATCTTCTGTTCGATTTAATTAGCTTAAAGATTTTTTAGCCAATTCTTTTAATAGGGCACGAACTTCTGTTGAAGAACGTATATTAAATTTTGACCCGGAAATACCCTGTCCCACCTTAATAGAATAAGCTGTATCAGGTAAGTAAGAAAAAGTAACTTCGTCTGACCAGTCATCCCCTATAGCCAGGATAAAATCCCAATCTTTCTCTGATATCCATTGATAAGCAGTAAGTCCTTTATTAATACCAGCAGGTTTAATTTCAATTACTTTTTCTCCATGATTAATCTCTAAATTCAGATTGGAGGTAAGATGAGTTAGAGAATCAACAAGTTCCATGGCACGGGTTCGTCCAAAGTTTGGATCTGTCTTGAGATAATGCCAGATTAATGAATATTGTTTTTCCTGAATGAAAGAGCCAGGGGTACGATTGGTATACAATTCAAGGATTGGTTTAATCTGATCCTTCCATTCCTTTCTGTGTGGTTCAAGGCTTTCCCATTCATTTGAATTCTTTCTCAAACAGGCACCATGTTCTGCGATGAAGTCCACTTTTGCATCTTTAAACCATTTATCTAGAAAATCTTTTTCTCTTCCGCTAACAATTACAACCTTATTTTTTTTGTCTTTAGTTAGTAAATTAATTGTCTCGATTACATCCTTGGAAGGTTTGCCCTGTTTAAACCTGAAATGATCCGGGATAAGGGTGCCATCATAATCAATTAAAAATAGCCTTTGATTGCTTTGCTTGTATCTCTTTATAATTCTTAGTCTGCTTTTGGGGGACAAATATCTGGCGGTAAGATTTTTTTGCTCATTTTTCAATTTAATAAGGTTTTCTTTAAAATCTTCTGCCCATTTTTTGACATCATATTCCTTTAAACGTTTTTGCATGCCAGAGATTCTTCTTTGCTGCTCTTTTTCTTCCATATTTAAGGCATACTTTAAAGCCCATGAAATTTGGGTACGGTTGTTTGGGTTAACAATAAGTGCTTCTCCCATTTCATTGCCAGCCCCTGCCATTTCACTGAGAATAATAACACCATTTGCATTTTTTTTGGTTGCAATATATTCCTTGGCAATGAGATTCATTCCATCTTTAATTGGTGTTATCAAGGCAATATCAGCCAGGTAGTACAGTGCAGTTAATTCATGGAAGGGCAATGATCGATATAAATACGAGATAGGTGACCAGCTCAATTTCCCAAATTTTCCATTAATGTAACCAATCATTTCATCAATACGTTGTTTTAATTGCTGATATTGAGTAACACTAGTACGAGAAGGAACAGCTACCAGGATCATAATTACTTTTTCCCAATATTCCGGATTATCTTCTAAAAATGTTGCGTAAGCATCCAGGCGTTCCAATATTCCTTTTGTATAATCCAATCGGTCAACTGAGATAATAATTTTATAATTTTTAGTATTTTTTTTCATTTTTTGAATTTCTAATGCAGTCTGCTTTTGTTCAGAAGAATTATTGAATCGTTCATAATCGATTCCCATCGGGAAAGAATCTACCTTAATCATTCGGTTTTGATAATTAATATAACCCAGGCTATTTTCATATCCTCTTAAACGTAAGATAGAATCAAGGAAATTACGGACATAGTCATAGGTATGAAAACCAATTAAATCAGCACCCATTAATCCTTCCAGTATTTCCCTTCGCCAGGGGAGAAGACGAAAAATCTCAGTGGGAGGGAAAGGTATATGCAAGAAAAAACCAATCGTTAAATCAGGTCTTCTTTTTCTTAACATATTTGGGAGTAACATCAAGTGGTAATCATGTACCCAGATAGTATCATTGGGTTCTACTATATCGAGAATCGTCTGGCAAAATATCTGGTTAACATGTCTGTAAGCTTCCCAGAGGTTGTTCTGGTATTCGGTAAATTGATTAAAGCAATGAAATAAAGGCCAGATAGTCTTATTGCAGTATCCATTATAATATTTTTCGATATGTGATTGAGACAGAAAAACCGGGTAGTTACCCGATTGGTCCAACTTTTCAATCAATTCTTCCTTCTCATCACCATTTATCTGTTCCCTGGCTAACCCTGGCCATCCGACCCAGAGACATTGATAATCCTTGTGAAACGATGACATTCCAGTTGCTAAGCCTCCCACGCTCTGATGATAGGAGAGTTTTTCTTTTTCTCTTTTTACTGTTACTGGAAGGCGATTAGATACTATAATAATTCTTGCCATTATAAAACCCCCTTAAGAAAAAGTGAGAAAATAAAATAGAGAATAAAAACTTGAGAATAATTTTATACTCCCTAACCATTACATACCTAATATTATATTAACATATTTAAAGATTTATTAAAATCTGTACCTTCTATCTATTTAGAGTATTAAGTAAAGAAGATTTGCTAATAAGGAACTATTTTGTAAGTCGACAGCTAAAGAACTTTTTTAGAAAAACAGATGTATAAACAGTTACAAAAGATATCAATATTGTTTTTATAAGAAAACTTGCATTTAATTGGGAAAACAGACTATAATATTTATAAATCTACTTAGAAGATTATTATTTTAAACATTTTCGCTTTTTGAATTAGAAAAACTCAATTAAATCCTGCAAAAATAATATTATTTTCTAATAAGGAAGGAGGTGTTCACTTTTCTCTTAATTTGATAATAAATTTAACATTTTTTAGTAACAAATCAACATTATAAATTAAGGAGGTTCTCATGTTGAAAAAGTTCAGTTTATTTTTTGTCTCTACACTTCTCTTTTGTTTAATAATCATACCAGTAAATGCCCAGGGAAGTGTAACTGTTATGGGAGTATGGACAGGTGCTGAAGCAGAAGCTTTCCAAAAAATGCTTGCACCATTTGAAGAAGAAACCGGTATCACAGTAGAATTTACTGGAACCCGCGATTTGCCTGCTATTCTAACTACCAGGGTAGAAGCTGGTAATCCTCCAGATGTTGCAGCAATGCCTAATCCTGGACAAATGGCTACCTTTGCCAGTCAGGGAAGATTGGTTCCGTTAGTTAACTTCATGGATAGAGAAACCTTATTATCTCAATATTCAGATGCTTGGCTAGACTTGGGTTCTTATGATGGGAAGCTTTACTCTATATTTATTTCTGCAGATTTAAAAAGCATGGTCTGGTATAGCCCGAAAGCTTTTGCAGCTGCCGGCTATGAAGTTCCCGGTACCTGGGAAGAATTAATGGCCTTATCGGATAAAATGGTTGCAGATGGCAATACGCCATGGGCTATTGGTTTGGAATCTGGAGCTGCCAGCGGTTGGCCAGGTACTGACTGGATAGAGGATATCATGCTGAGAATTGCTCCTTCTGAGACTTATGATGCCTGGGTTAACCATAAAATTGCCTGGACAAATGAAAATGTTATGAAAGCATTTGAAATATTCGGGGACATTGCTAGAAGTAATGAATATGTCTACGGTGGACCAAATGCCGTATTGACTATTCCTTTTGGAGACTCTGCTGATGCATTATTTACCGATCCACCAAATGCCTATATGCATCGCCAGGCTACCTTTATTAAGGGCTTTATCCTGGAACATTTCCCTGATTTAGTGCCCGGGGAAGATTTTGATTTCTTCCCATTCCCGGCTATTGAAGAGGAATATGGAACACCTGCACTGGGTGCTGCAGATATGCTTGCCATGTTTAATGATACACCTGAAGCCAGGGCCTTTATGGAATATGTGGCTTCTGCCAAAGCACAGGAAATTTGGGTAGGTGAACTGGGTAAATTGGCTCCAAACAAAAATGTTGACCCCAGTGTTTATCCTGATGATATTACCCGCAAAGCTGCCGATTTTCTGGGTGAAGCTTCCGTTTTCCGTTTTGACGGTTCTGATTTGATGTTACCTGCTGTCGGTTCCGGATCATTCTGGACTGGTATTCTTGATTATGTTAGTGGGCAACCATTAAGAAGCGTATTGATGCAGATTGAGGCAAGTGCCCTGGATGCTTATAGAAATTAAAGCATGATTTAATCAGGATGTCCTTCTATATTAATTGAACAATAAATAATAGAACAAAGGTAGATAGCTGATTTGACTAGTTGATAATTAGCTATCTACCGTCTTTATTGTTTAGAATCGTTAAGAGCTTATAAAGGAGTTGAAAATATTATGAGAACACGCTGGTTTACTCCTTGGTTGTATGTAATTCCTGCTCTGTTTGTGTTAATGTTTTTTTTAGTTTATCCTTCTATAAATACTTTTATTATTTCATTTTTAGGACCTCAATCAGAAAAATTTGTCGGATTTGCCAATTATATTTATTGTTTTACCAATGAGATTATGTTAACTGCTTTTCGTAATAATCTATTATGGGTAGCCATTTTTGTACCGATGACAGTATTTCTGGGATTGATTATGGCTGTAATACTTGATAGAGTTCGTTATGAATCAATCATAAAGTCCATAATATTTATGCCTATGGCAATATCCTTCGTTGGAGCAGGTGTTATCTGGAAATTTGTTTATTCATATAGGCCTATTGGTAGTGCGCAAATTGGTATTCTTAATGCTTTCCTATCATTTCTGGGGGCTGAACCCATTCCATGGCTAATAGAAAGACCCTGGATAAATAATATATGTCTAATTATTGTAGGTATCTGGATATGGACTGGTTTTTGTCTGGTGATTTTATCAGCAAGCTATAAGGGAATTCCCAGGGAATTACTGGAAGCAGCCAGGGTAGATGGTGCAAATGAATTCCGTATTTTTTGGAAAATTATTCTACCTTTAATGAAACCCACTGTTGCCGTTGTATCAACTACCATGTTTATCAATGTACTCAAGGTTTTTGATATTGTTTATGTTATGACTAATGGATCATTCTCAACAGAGGTAATTGCCAACCGTATGTATAAAGAGATGTTTATTTTCCAGAATTATGGAAGGGCTAGTTCTATAGCTATTGTGCTACTGATATTCATAATCCCTATGATTATAATAAACGTCCAGCGCTTTAGGGAACAGGAGGCAATCAGATGAAATTAAAACAAAATAATTTCTTAATAAATGCCCCAATGCATATTTTTGTTATTGTTGTAGCTATTATTTGGATATTTCCTACAGTAGGATTATTGATAACATCTTTTCGTCCTTCTGCAGACGTAGCCTCGTCCGGTTGGTGGACAGTACTGGCTCACCCCTTTAATTTTACCCAATTTACATTGTCCAATTATAGGGATGTTATAACAAATATTGGTATAGGACGTGCCTTTGTAAATACCCTTATTATTACCATACCAGCATGTACCTTACCCATTATTATTGCATCTTTTGCTGCCTATGCATTTGCCTGGATGGAATTTTGGGGAAGACGTTTTTTCTTTATACTTTTTGTAGGTTTACTGGTTGTACCTCTGCAGATGACATTGATTCCTATTCTGAGAATATTTAACCAGTTAGGATTATCAGGCTCTTTTGTGGGGATATGGTTTGCTCATGCAGGTTATGGATTACCACTGGTCATCTATCTAATGTACAATTATATTTCCGGGTTGCCCAGTGAAATGTTTGAATCTTCAACTATTGACGGTGCAACCTCCTTTCAGATATTTACCAGTATTGTTTTACCATTATCTGTACCGGCTATTGCCTCAATTACTATTTTCCAGTTTATATGGGTCTGGAACGATCTTTTAGTTGCCTTAGTTTATCTTGGAGGCACTCCGGATGTTGCCCCATTAACCGTTAGGATAAGTGCATTGGTGGGTTCTTATGGACAGAATTGGGAATTGTTAACTGCTGCCGCCTTTGTTTCAATGGCATTGCCACTGGTCATCTTTTTAAGCTTGCAGCGCTATTTTGTACGGGGTATCATGGCAGGTTCTATCAAAGGTTAATTTGTTGGTGAATATATGATATTATAATTAAGGAGAATACCTAAAGTAATGGGTTTAAGCGCTATTGGAAAACAGGTAAAAATAGGTAAATTTGCTATTGGTGTTGATTTAGGTGGAACAAAAATTGGGGCTGCCCTGGTAAATAATAAGGGCGATATTAAGGAATACATAAAAAGCCCTACAAATGCACAGCAGGGAAAAGATGTTGTTATCGACAGGATAAAACAAACGATTCATCAGCTTATAGAAAAGTCAGAGATCAATATTGACAATATTTTAGGTATAGGCATAGGTGTACCCGGACAACTTGATGCCGGAAATGGTTTAGTGTATTCTGCTCCCAATTTACCAGGATGGGAGGGAGTCCCCATTTGTCGTATAATTGAAAAAGAGTTTCGAATTCCGGTTATTCTGGAAAATGATGCCAATGCCGCTGCCTGGGGTGAAAAAATCTTTGGTGTGGCAAAAGGTACAAAAGATATGATTTGTTTAACCCTGGGAACTGGAATCGGAGGAGGATTGATCTTTGATGGCAAAATATATCATGGAAATAAATTTGCTGCTGGGGAAGTGGGACATATAATTGTTAATAAAGATGGCCCTGCCTGTAACTGTGGTGGTTTTGGCTGTTTAGAGACTTATTCCTCAGCTTCAGGCATTAAAAACAGAATTATTGATAGAATGAAGAAAATAAACAAAAATAGTCCTGCTAATATTTCCAATATAGATATTGATGCCCTTAGTTTATCTGATATTTTTAAAAAAGCTCGTCAGGGAGACCCCCTGGTCAAAGATATTGTAGAAGATGCAATTGAATATTTAGGTGTTGGCATTACCATTCTGGTAAATTTGCTTAATCCAAAAATAATAGTTCTGGTTGGCGGTATAGCAAATGAAGGAGATAAATTGCTGATACCGGTGAGGGAATTTGTTTTTGGTCGGGCAATGAAAGTTATGTTAGAAGATTTGCAAATAGTGTTAGGAAATTTAGAAGGAAAGGCTGGTGTTTTAGGTGCAGCCGCTCTTTTATTGTATAGAGAAAAACAGTAAGCTATAATTTAAAAGAAATAATATAAATAAAATCATTTTTTCATAAATTCAAAGGAGGTCTTATATGGCCAGAGTCGTCTTAAAGAATTTTACTAAAAAATTTAAGGATGTTGTGGCAGTAGATGATGTAAATATCGATATTGTCGATAAAGAATTCGCAGTCTTAGTCGGTCCCTCCGGTTGTGGTAAGACTACCACCTTACGGGCAATTGCAGGGTTAGAAGAGGTTACCTCCGGAGAAATCTATATCGGAGATAATTTAGTTAATGACATACCCCCCAAGGACCGTGATATTGCCATGGTCTTTCAAAACTATGCCCTTTATCCCCATATGGATGTCTACAACAATATGGCCTTTGGTCTAAAACTACGCAAATTCCCCAAAGCCGAGATTGACCAGCGTGTCGGAGAGGCTGCCGAAATCCTGGGTATCGAAAAACTACTCAAACGACGTCCCAAGGAGTTATCAGGGGGTCAACGGCAACGCGTAGCAGTTGGCAGGGCTATTGTGCGTAAACCCAAGGTCTTTCTCTTTGATGAACCACTTTCTAACTTAGATGCCAAACTTAGGGTAGCTATGCGTACCGAAATCTCTAAGCTCTATCATCGTCTGGGAGCAACCATCATCTATGTTACCCATGACCAGATTGAGGCCATGACTATGGCCACCCGGATATTTATCTTAAATGATGGCAAGCTTCAGCAGGATGGGCGTCCCTTA
>LDZT01011793.1_pt1 | contig 14043 bp, 15 predicted proteins | sample 615521 | NCBI WGS metagenome assembly LDZT01 (sample SAMN03408292, study PRJNA278302) | terrestrial metagenome | isolation source: oil reservoir sample SB1 | place: USA: Alaska, North Slope, Schrader Bluff formation | collected 2011-09
ATAATCAGGGCATTCTTAACGCTCTTTTTCGCGCTGAACCTAACTGGCTATTCGTTTATTCCCTGTTTTCTGGCTGCCTCTGTACATGTGATCCGGTGATCTATCGCTCTTCTTACTTCATTTTTTCGGGCTAATTCCTTACTTGTCATTTCGTGTGTCCATTGCATAGCTCCTAATAATAATTAGGACATCTATATTTTGCTACTTTAGGACATTATCACTTTGCTCTTACAGCTTCGGCAAGCGGGTGTTTGCCATAAAGAAACAGGTACAATACATTTATGGTCAATGCTCAAACGTGGAAAGAGAAACGCACCTATACGCCTGAAGAACTTGCCTTAGCTCAAGCGGTACTTGAAGAATTGCGGCGCGGTGTAGAGCTGCGCAAAGCCTTGCGGCTGCACCCTTTGCCCGATGGCGCTGGCTTTCTAGCCAAACACACTTTGGTGGCAGCTTACCGCCGGCTGGTCGAGAGTGGAGAGTGGGAGGAAGATCCACAAATTTTAGCTGCAATCCGCATGAAGCCGATTCGCACGCTTTCGGGTGTTACCACCATTACTGTGCTGACCAAACCCTACTCTTGTCCAGGGGAGTGCATCTTCTGCCCTACGGAAAACAATATGCCGCAGTCTTATCTCTCCGATGAACCCGGCGCGCGGCGCGGGGTGGAAAACGATTTTGACCCCTATCGCCAAGTGGCATCGCGCCTCAAGGCGCTGCATGAAGTTGGGCACCCTACCGATAAGATTGAACTGCTGATTTTAGGGGGCAGTTGGACTGCCTACCCGCGCAGCTATCGTGAATGGTTTATCCGCCGTTGTTTTGAAGCGCTGAACGAAGAAAATCGGTTAGATGACCAAGGTGATGTGAGCTTTGAAGAAATACAGAAGCGAAATGAAAGCGGTCGGCACCGGAATGTCGGCTTGGTGGTGGAAACGCGACCGGACCTGATCAGCCGGCAAGAGCTGATTTTCAACCGTAAATTAGGCGTAACCAAATTCCAAATCGGGATCCAAAGCCTGGATGATGACATCTTAAAACGAAACAAACGCGGTCACACGAGCGAGCAAGCCAGGCAGGCGGTCGCCTTCTTACGCGCAGCAGGCTTCAAGGTGGTTGCTCATTGGATGCCCAACCTGCTTGGCGCAACTCTCGAGAGCGACCGCGCTGATTTTACTAAACTCTGGCTTCCCGGCAGCATCCAACCGGATGAGCTCAAGATTTACCCCTGCCAGCTCTTACAAAATGCCGAACTATATGATTATTGGCAAAGGGGAGAATATCAACCTTATACTGAAGAGCAGCTCATTGACTTGTTAGCAGATATTAAAACGGAAGTACCGCGCTACTGCCGCATTAACCGCATCATCCGCGATATCCCTTCGACCAATGTGGTGGCAGGCAACCGGAACACCAGCCTGCGGCAGGACGTCGCCCGCGAGATGGCGTTGCGCGGAACGCAATGCCTGTGCATCCGCTGCCGGGAAATTCGTGCCAGCCGTATGCAGAAAGCCGCGCTGGAGCTGCATGACTTAGTCTATCGGACCAGCGTCAGCGAGGAGCACTTTCTTTCTTTCGATACGGATGACGATCGCTTGGCTGGCTTCTTACGCCTTTCCCTGCCTAATGAAAATAACCTGCTTGCTTTACCAGATTTGGAAGACGCAGCGATTATCCGCGAGGTACATGTCTATGGTCAGTCTCTGGAGGTGGGCGCGGAGCAGCCGGGGGCGGCTCAACATGCAGGCTTAGGGAAGAATCTGATCCAGAAAGCAGAAGAAATCGCCAGAGGCCAGGGTTACAAGCACTTGGCAGTAATTGCTGCGGTTGGGACGCGCGAATATTACGCCATGCGCGGGTTTGAAATGGGGGAGCTTTATATGGTTAAATCAATATAAATGTGTAATACCTAATTTCGGATATTGAGTTTCTAAATAGATGAAAAAGGCTGTTTGTCCAGCGGTAAAACAGCCTTTTTGATGAATGATGAGCCGTTATTAATCTCGATGAGGAAAATAAGGAATTAAGCGCGAGGCGAAACTGGAAATATTCATCGATTGCAAATAGACTTTTCCGGGACCCTCCAAGACGCTCAGGAAAAGCCCCTCCCCTCCGAATAGTACATTGGCAAAACCCTTCACGGTTTCTACGTCGTATTTCACGCTGCTTTCAAAAGCAGCCACGTTGCCCGTATCTACCTTAAGGCGCTCGCCTGGGCGTAAGTTCTTTTCGACTGCTGTTCCATCAATCTCCAGGAACACAACGCCTGTTCCGCTTAACTTCTGCAGAATAAAGCCTTCACCGCCGAAGATGCCTGCTCTGGCTTTGGTTACAAATGTGGAGAGGTTCACGCTTGGCGTGGCGCAAAGGAAGGCTGATTTTTGCGCAATCCATTGCTGACTGCCATTGAGCTCAATAGGCAGAATCTCCCCCGGAAAGGAAGAAGCAATAGTTAATTCTGCACCTGAAGCTTTTGCCGTATAGGTTGCCATGAAAAGGGATTCGCCGCTAAGCATACGACCTAAACCTTTCATCAATCCGCCTCTCATGTTTGTCTCCATGCTGAAGTTATCGGTCATCCAGGTCATACCACCGGATTGGGTATAGATACTCTCACCGGCTTCAAATTGCAGGGTTACAATGGGGAGCTTTTCCCCGTAAATTTGATATTTCAATATGCCTCCTATGGCGCCTTATACAGTTGATTTGTGTTGGACGGCTGAATTATGCACCCCCAGAAGGAGAAAGCGGCTGTGTATCCTGATTAGGCTTTGGCTCATCGGTAGAATCGGAGGCACTGGAGGGTTCCTCATTGGCGTTAACTTCATCCGCCTGGGAGAAGCCCGGAGGGCTATTGCGCTGCTCTATGCGTGTGATGATGTCGATACGGCGTTGGTGCCTGCCGCCTTCGAAAGCTGCGTTCAACCAACCTTCGCAAATCAGCGTGGCTAAACCTCCTGCGACCACGCGCGCGCCTAAGCACAAGACGTTGGCATTATTATGCCGGCGTGCCAGGATAGCCGAATATGGCTCACTGCAAACTACAGCGCGGATCCCGTTAAATTTATTGGCAGCGATGGACATACCCACGCCTGTTCCACAGATGAGGATGCCGCGGTCAAAACCGCCGGAAAGAATGGCTTTACATACTTTCTCGGCAGTACGCGGGTAATCGGAGCTTTCTTCGGTGAATGTGCCGAAGTCTTCGTATGGAATCATGCGGCTATCAAGGTAAGTTTTCAGCGCCTCTTTCAGCGCAGTCCCGGTATGGTCACAACCTATAGCGATTTTCATGGTTTACCTCTTTTAAACACATAAAATGTGAGTTGTTTTCTTCTATTATAACTAACTCCACAGGAAAGATAATATTGGGTGGTGTTGAAAATGTCCAGAACATTAAGAAATGAATAACTCCTAGTCTCAAGAATTTAGTGCAACGGATGAGGAGATAAAATCATTCGTATGCAAAAGAGAAGATACACACGATTAACGGATCAAGAACGAGAAAGTATCAGCCGCGGATTAGCTCAATACAAATCCATTCGGCAATTGGCAAAAGAATTAAATCGTTCTCCGAGCACCATCTCATGCGAGATTAGGCGCAACAAAGGCAAAAGCGGCTATCGTGCCTTTTCAGCCAGCAATGCTGCCAAAGCCGGCAGCTTTGAAGCGTATCTTTTGATCCGCTGCGCTGGCATTAAGATCCGCTAATTGGACCATCTGGGGGAATAAATCTGCCCCAGCAACCTGATAACCGGCTTGGGCTAAAGCAATCGCATGTTGACCGGTTCCACAGGCAGCATCCAACACCTTGATCTGGTATGGATCTTCACCCAGCTGGCTGAGCTGCTCGAGAATGAAGGGAATTTCGTAGCTTAAACGCTCGCTCCAGTTGACAAAATAGTCATAGACCGAGGCAAATTTTTCATACATGGGAGCCTCCTTGAGGTTGGCAAACAGGGCAGAAGTGTGTGCTGCGCTGCCCGACCATGATGCGTTGAATGGGTGTTCCGCAGCGCGGGCAAGGGCTGCCGGTGCGCTTATACACCTGGAAATGATTCTGAAAATCCCCGCCACGGTAAACCCAATCGATGCTGGCACCCTTTGCAAGGATGCCTTGTTGGAGCACTTCACGAATCGCTACTAATAACCGCTCAGCTTCGGGTTGGGTGAGGGTATCACTGCGCCGCAAAGGGTGAATGCCGCCAGAAAAGAGAGCCTCATCGGTGTAAATGTTTCCCAAGCCGGCTAAAAAGCGCTGATCCATGAGCAGCGGCTTGATCTGGCGGGAGCGGCTATGCAGCATAGCATAAAACTTATCAGGGGTAAGCCCTGTGTCGAGCGGCTCAGGGCCCAAGTTCACCAGCAGTTTCTCGGGGTTATCAGTCAGCCAAGCACGGCCAAATTTGCGCGTGTCGTTAAAGACTAAGTTCCAGCCGGAAATGAAGTTGATCTGAAGCCGGTCATGCGGTTGGACTGGTGCGGCTGCTGGCTGCATGCTCAGATCCCCGCTCATGCGCAGGTGAAAAATCAAAGAGGATCGATCGAGGTCGATGAGTAGGAATTTGCCGCGTCGGCTTAGGTCTAAAATTTCCCGGTCACTCAGTTCTCTGACAAACCGCTGTGGATCAGGGCTGACAACCGTTCTGGGCCAAAAAAGGTCTACTGAGGCGATGCGTTGTTGCAATAACGAGGGAATTTCACTATCACCTGAAATTAACCCCTGGCGGATAGTTTCCACTTCGGGGAGTTCAGGCATTGTCGTTTCCTTTCGGCTTCACTCGTTAAACAAGGCTCCAACGCTTCTACCCTCGTTAGCGCGTCTAATCACTTCACCAAGCAAGGGTCCAATGGTCAGAACAGTTAGCCGGCCGCCAAACAGCGCTTGTTTTTCTGGCGGGATGGGGATGGTATTCGTGGTGATAAATTGTTTTACAGGCAGCGCAGTCAAGCGCTCAACGGCATTCGTAGAAAGGATTGGATGCACAAACACCATGTAGATGTTTTCTGCACCGCTTTCCTTGGCTAATGTGGCTGCTTCAGCCATTGAGCCGCCCGTATCGACCTCGTCGTCTATTAAGATGACATCGCGATGAAAGACATCACCGATAATTGTTAGGGCTTCGGACTTATCGCGGTTGCCATGGCGCCGCTTTTCAATGAATGCTAAAGGAATATTGAGTGCCTCAGCGTAACGGCGCCCGCGTTTTGCAAAGCCTAAGTCTGCGGTGAGCATTACAGGATTGTTCATTGCCGGTAGCATGTCCAAAAGGTAGGGTTTAATGACATGATAACCAGAAAGCACATCACCAGGGATGGAGAAAAATCCTTGGATCTGCCCGGCGTGTAGGTCCATCGTAATGTAACGGTCAGCACCAGCTATTTGGATCATATCGGCGACAAGGCGGGCGGTGATGGGTACGCGCGGCTGGTCTTTGCGGTCGGAGCGACCATAGCACATATAAGGCACAACGACGGTAATGCGGCCGGCAGAGTCCAGGCGCAGGGTTTGGGTCATAATTAATAGCTCCATGAGGTTGCGATGCACCGGTATGGATGTAGTTTGGATGATGTAGCAGTCTTGCCCGCGAACAGAGGCGTGCAACCTAACGAACAAATTTTCGTTGGTGAATTCGATTACATCTCTGCCGCAGAGTGGAATACCGAGGTAATCAGATACCTCCTGAGAGAGCTCTGGGGAGGCAGTGCCTGCAAACAACCGAATATTGCCATAGAGGAGGTCGTGCCGCATGTGAGGAGAAGTCATACTAATCGCCTTTCGTTGTTGATGATATTTGGTCCCATTCCTGGCGGAGGATGCTCATCAGGTAAACGTCATGGTAGCGTCCGCCAGAATAATGTCCTTCTCTAAAAATGCCTTCGTGTTTGAAACCCGCTTTTTCGTAAGCGCGGATGGCGCGCGGATTGGTGGGATAAACTTGCAGCCAGATGCGATGCAAATTAAGCGTTTCGAAGCCATGGCGCAGCATCGTCTGCATCGCTTCTGTGCCGTAGCCTTTATTCCAATACGACTTCTCTCCAATCATGATGCCGATTTCCGCGCAGCGATCTATCTCCATAATTGAGATAAAAGAAGTATTACCAATTGGCAGCCATCTGGGTTCACCGTCAGGTTCCAGCGGTGGCAGCTTGACATCGATGACATAGACGTGCTCAGCCTCGGGGCGTTTAAGCATGTTTTCGTACCACATTTCCTCTTCTGCTTGTGCCATAGGCAGGCGCAGCATCAGATTTGCGGTTACCTCTGGATCGCTAATCCACTTGACGAAAAGCGGGATATCACTGCGTTCGGCAGCGCGTAGTCTTAGTCGTTGGCTATAAAGATTCGGCATAGCATTCCCTTATGGTCGCAGTCGATTTGGGCCTCTAAATAAGTATACAGCCTCACGAATTGTGGGCAAATCCATCATAATCATTAGCAGGCGGCTGAGACCGAGCCCAAAACCTCCGTGGGGCGGGCATCCATAGCGGAAAAAGTTCAGATAATCCTGAATCGGTTCCAAGCTGAGGCCTTTTTGTTGTGCCTGAGATGCTAACACCTCATAGCGATGCTCACGCTGGGCGCCAGTAGTAATCTCTAACCCTTTGCCTAGCAGATCGAAGCTCTTGGTGAGCAGAGGGTTATCTTCGTGCAGCATGTGGTAGAACGGCCGCACACTGAAAGCCCAATCGGTTACAAACACAAAATCATTATCGTAAGAATCTTTAATGTACTTTCCCAAAGCACGTTCAGCGCCAGGGTCCAGATCGCCTTTTTGCTCAGGGGGCAAACTGTAATCTAAACTCTTGAGGACCTCGTAAGCTTCTGCCATAGTCAGGCGCGGGAATGGCACGGTGGGAACCGTCAGCTCAACGCCAAAGTGCTGCTTAATTTGCTCGCCGTGCTTGACTTTGACCTCAGCATAGCAATAAGCTAGCCAGTTTTCTATAAAGACCATCACATCCTCGTGGCTCTCAATCCAAGAGATCTCCATATCCACGCCGGTAAATTCTGTCATGTGTCGGGAGGTAAAGGATGGATCAGCACGGAAGACGGGACCGATCTCGAACACACGCTCGAAGCCAGCCGCCATCGCCATCTGCTTATAAAACTGGGGGGATTGTGCTAAATAAGCCGTAGTCTCGAAATATTTCAAACTGAATAGCTCTGCGCCGCTTTCACTAGCAGCGCCTAAGATTTTGGGCGAGTGTATTTCAATAAAGTCGTGATCCAGCCAGTAGGTGCGCATGGCAGCTTCGAGCGTGGTTTGCACTTCAATGATGAGGCGGTTGCGCTCGCGGCGTAAATCCAGGTAACGCCAATCTAAACGAAAATCTTGATCAGGCAAAACTTCGTTGAAGGGATCAAATGGGAGCGGCGTCTCAGCCAAGCCTTCTACCTTCAGCTCCTCGAGTTGGATTTCTAATCCGCCCAAGCGGACAACCTCATTGGCAACCACTTTACCAATGATGGTTAGGGCTGATTCAGTACCTAATGCAGAGATTGTCTCTGCCAGTTTGGGGTTGCCTTTTTTCCAATGTGCAACCTGCACTAAGCCGGTTTTATCGCGTAGAATGAGGAACTGCATACTTTTTTGATCGCGCAGGGTCTGCAGCCAACCCTGAACTTTAACCTCCTCACCGATGTGGTTAGGAAGGTCTTTAATTAACGTTCGTTGCATAAATAGCTCCGATTATTCCGAAATCTTTAATTTATTATACCCCGCTGACATGATAAATAGAGGGAATCCCGCATTTCGTTGAGGATACCCGCAGGGCATATTAGTAGATATAAAGGCAAGGCACCTGGCGTGGATTATAACCCTTGGCTTGCCTCTAAGAGATATTGGGCGGCAGATTCTGGTGACATTTTGCGCTCAACCACTGCTTGGAGCGTTTCCTCAAAAAGACCTGGGGATAAGCCCTCCTGCCACCGATTGATCAAATTCTGTGCGATGGCGCGTTGAATGGCTTTTTGTAAAGCTTGGCGCTCTTTCACCTGCCAATTACCGCTTTCTATAAGGTAACAGCGATGCGCTTGCATAGCTTCGAGCAGCTCCTCGATACCCTGGGATTCTATCGCGATAGTCTTGAGAACAGGTGGAACCCAAGGTCTGGTAGATTCTCTCAAAGTCTCTGTGATGGAGGCTTCAGGAGCATGGTGACCAGCTGTAGACGACCGGGAATAGCCCATCTCAAGCATGGCTTGCAGATAGCGCACGCTCTGTTCAGCACCAGGACGGTCAGCTTTATTCACGACCAAGATGTCAGCAATCTCTAAGATACCGGCTTTGATAGATTGGATGTCATCCCCCGTACCAGGGGTATCAACGACGATGGTTGTATGTGCCAAGTTCACTACGTCCACTTCAGCTTGACCGGCACCAACAGTTTCAATGAGGATGATATCGTAACCCGCTGCGTCGAACACCTGGCTGAACGCTTCAGTCGCAGCCGCTAAACCGCCCAATGCGCCGCGTGTTGCCATCGAGCGGATGAAGACGCCCGGATCTTGCTGCAAGTCTGGCATGCGCACGCGATCGCCTAGGAGCGCGCCGCCTGTAAATGGACTGGTTGGGTCCACCGCAATAATGGCGACTCTGGGGGCATCTTGCTGGCGGCGCAGTTGATGTGCCAGGGCATTGACTAAGCTGCTCTTGCCTGCGCCTGGGGCTCCGGTAATGCCGACTTTATGCGCCTTACCCGTAAACGGGAACAGGGCTTCTAAGGCTTGGCTGCCAGCTTCGCTTTGGGATTCAACTTGGCTTAAAATGCGGGAAAGGGCAAGACGGTCTCCCTTTTTAAGGTTTTCGAGGAGCTCTGTGCTCATGCCTGCTGGCGTTCAGCCATAGCGGCGCGGATATCCTGGCATACCTTGCGAGTATCTGTGCCGGGTCCGTATACTTTTTTCACACCCGCCTGCAGCAAGCCAGGGATATCAGTTTGTGGGATGATGCCGCCGACAAAAAGAAATACATTGCCTTTACCGACTTCGCGCAGTTTTTGGATGACTTGTGGAACCAGCACGTTATGCGCGCCGGAAAGTATGGAGAGCCCGACGACGTCAACATCTTCTTGCAACGCAGCTTCGGCAATCATTTGCGGGGTCTGACGCAGACCGGTGTAAATCACCTCCATGCCGTCATCGCGCAGCGCGTGCGCAATGACTTTAGCGCCACGGTCGTGGCCATCCAGTCCGGGCTTGGCAATTAAAACGCGGATTTTTTTCTCTGGCATACTCTCCTCCGGTTGATTAATTGAGATTATACCTTGATTGAGCCATGCAATTGCCTATTCTTAGCAGCGACTATTTCTTCTGGATAAAGCGCTCGGCAGCACGCAGGGCAACAATCTCGCCCAGGTATAAGCGGTGGTAATCTTTGCGTGGATAATTGGCTTCGATACCGGCATCCAAAAAGTGCGTTGGATCTAGGTCAGACCAGTATATCTTGCGGCACTCGAGCACCAGCTCTGCCTCAGCAAAACACGGTGCATGGGCTTGTGCAGAGGCAATCGGCGTGAGCTGCGTTTGGGCGATTTTGTCTTCATATCGACCAGAGTGACTGCCCAGGTAAGCCACATCGCGATCATAGGCAGCTGGAAAGGCACATACAGTGAAATCCTCAGAAGCTTCCATAAAAGTGTACGTGTAGCGCGTTGGGCGGACGGCGACGAGCATGCAGGGCTTGTTCCACAGCACGCCAATCAAGCCCCAACTGATGGTCATCGCATTGAAAGCGTGGGATGCAAAATCCCCGCTGGTAAGCACCAATGCCTGTCGGTCGATGAGGTCTTGAGGGTTAATCACAAGTTTAGAAAAACCGATGGGCTTTAAATCCATAATACGGCTCCTTTCGTGTCGTTTTCCATGCCCATTTTAATGCTAATCTTTCTCAGTAAGCACTTAAAGTATAATTGACTTCAGATTGGGCACTGCATGTGATGGAAACCAAGCCAAAAAACCGTGTGAATGTCATCATCCGTTGGGTTGGGACGATTATAGCCATCGTTATCTTGGTTTACCTCTTCTCGCAAATTGGCGCGGCGGAAACCTGGGCAACTATTCAGCGCATTTCTGGTTGGCGGATTGCCGCGGTGCTGATACTTGTATTTGTCTCGCGCTTTGCGACTTTTGGGCGCTGGCATAGCCTTCTGCAGGTGCAAGAGATGCACGTCCCTTGGAAAGACAGCCTCAGGTTGACGTTTGCCGGATTGTTTGCCTCCAACATTTTACCGACTACCGTTGGCGGGGATGTGGTGCGCTTGGCTGGCGCTGTGCGCATTGGCATAACCCCAGCCTTGGCAGCGGCTTCGCTGGCAGCAGACCGGTTAGTGGGTATGGCTGGGATGTTTTTAGCACTGCCCTTTGCCATCCCCGGATTTGTGGCTTATCTGAATCAAAATAAAATCAGCAGCAGGTTCTCTCTGCTCTCGGGAATACCATTTATTTCCAACGCCTGGAAAAAGATCCAGAAGGCGTTCCAGAACGTGTTTTCCAATTTTAAATATTGGGCTAAAAATCCGCTGATACTGCTGCGCGCTTTGGGCTTTACCCTCATCCACATGTTAGCCACTTTTCTGATCGTGAAAGTTCTCATTGAAGGCATGGGCGAAAGTATGCCTTTTGGACAGATTGCCGGCCTATGGAGCCTGACTTATTTCATCACGCTTATTCCCATTTCCATCAATGGCTTAGGACTGCAAGAAGTTACAATCACGAACCTGTTTTCTGCGGTAGGCGGGCTGCAACTCTCCACGAGTATCAGCTTAGCTATTTTGCTGCGGGTTGCTTGGATGATTGGCAGCCTACCCGGGGCGTTTACGCTATCAGGTATTCTGGGTGGTGAGAAGTCGGAGCCAGAGGTGGTACATATCTCCACAGCAAATCCTGAAACGGAAGAGAAGACTGAATGAAGAAACTTAGCATTTTAGAGTCATTCCTAAAATCGAGTTTATCTTTGCTAGTTGTTCTTTCCGCTGGCTATCTTATTGAGAACATGCACTTTCGCGGCCGCTCTTTTTGGGCTGTGGCTGGCTTGCTTATCATCCTCATCGCCTCAGGCGTGTGGCTGTTTGGCATGGGGCATAGCTTAGAAAAATGCAAGCAATGGAAATTCCCTGCTTGGCTGGTTTGGCTTGGCATTAGTGTGCTTGCTGTTGCGCTGCTGGCATTGTTCTTCACCCAGAGCTTTCAGCTCATCGATTCGGTGCTCGGACGCTTGCTGCTTAGCTGCGTGTTAGCTGTGGCAGGGGCTTTACTGCTCAACGCCACGCAGCAGCGCTCAGCTTATTTGAACTTTGCGATTATTCTGCTATGCTTTGGCGCGCTTTACCGGCTGGGCGTGTTTATCCCGCAGATCCAAGCTACGCCTTTCTCCCTGGGCTGGTCTGAGGGTAGCCGTTACTATAATGCCTCGCTCTTCCTTTCAGAATCGATCTACGGGGAACAGCTGCCGCTGCCCGTGCTGCATCCTTCTCGCTACCTGATGCAAGCGTTGCCCTTCTTCCTGGGCATCCGCTCGATTTTAGTCCATCGGTTGTGGCAGGTGCTGCTGTGGATTGGGATGACAGCTTGGGGCGCCGTGCTGTTTGCTAAGCGCTTTCGGGGCAAGTTAGCCCTGCCATTTTGGCTTTTGGTTATTGGCATTGCACTGTTTTTCTTCCAAGGAGCGGTGTACTTTCACTTGATGGTATGTGTTATTTTGGTATTGTTAGGCTATAGGAAGGACACGCCTTGGCGCACCCTGCTCTTTGTATTGCTTGCTTCGGTGTGGGCGGGCATCAGCCGCGTGAACTGGATGCCGGTGCCAGGGCTGTTAGCTGCCGCGCTTTACCTATTGGACGAACCTGTCGATGCAAAAAACTGGACAAAATATGTGCAATTCCCAGTGCTTTGGGCTGTTGCGGGTGTAGGCACGGCTTGGCTTAGTCAGCAAGTCTATATACGCCTCTCGGGCAATGACCCAGCACTTTTCGGTTCCGCTTTCAGCTCCGAGTTGCTTTGGAGCCGGCTGTGGCCGAATGCAACGTTTTCTCTTGGGATTATCCTCGCAATTTTGCTGGTTTGCCTGCCTGGCTCTGTTTTACTATGGGAAACCCGGCACCAAAGCCGCAAGCCTGCATTGCACGAGCTGCGCTGGTTGGGCTTAGTTGCGATTTTACTCGCCTTCTTGGGAGGAGGCATCCTGGTCAGTCTGAAAATCGGGGGCGGTGGAGACTTGCACAACTTGGATGCATTCCTGGTGTTTTGGGCGCTGATTACAGGCAGCTTAATCACTGGGGCGTATACGCCGGAGCAAACCCAGCCGGCGGTTAGCCCTCTCAATTTTGAATCGTTCGGTTGGATATTAGCGATGGTTGTACCCGTATTCTTTATGGTTATGCAAGGCGCGCATTGGGGTTTTATTTCGCGAGAGGCACAGATGCCTGAGGTGCAGCAGATGCAAGCCGTGCTGGATCTCCTTAAGGATCAGCCTGGCGAGGTGTTGTTCATCGCTGACCGCCAGCTGATCACCTTTCGAGAGATTGCAGGTGTTCGGATAGAGCCGGATTACGAAAAAGTCTTCTTAATGGAGATGGCGATGGGGAATAACAAGCCTTATCTGCAAGGCTTTTACCATCAGATCTCAAGCCACGCCTATAAGGCTATTATCACCGATACGCTCTATACCGGAAAGCAAGGGCAAACCCATGCGTTTGGGGATGAAAATGACATCTGGGTGTTTAAGGTCTTGATACCGATGTTGGAAGAGTATGAACCAGCGGCAAGCTGGCAAGACGGGAGGGTCAACCTACTCATTCCTAAGGGTCAGCCAGAAATTCTGAAGGCGATTCAACAGCTGGCACCCTGAGCCTTAGATTTTTACGCTCTCACTAATTAGATTAATGACTTCCCGTATTTCGTAGGTGCGCTTGTTTTGCGATTCGTAATACGTGCGCATCAGCAGCTCAGCAATCAACCCTAACAAAATTGATATGAAGCCGAGGATGAAAGACATCACACTGATTTGGAACCAAGGCGAACCCAACACAGGGATACCCGCTGCCACCCGCCGAATCGCTAAATATAGTAAAACCAAGAAGCTTGCAACCATCAAGCCCAGCCCCACGCCGCCAAATAAGTGAATTGGCTTCTTGGAATAACTCAGCAAGAACTTAACGGTCATCAGGTCCAGTAGCACTTTGAAGGTGCGCTCCAAACCGTAATTCGCTTTGCCATGGATGCGCGGGTGATGATGCACGACCACTTCGCTGATCTTAGCGCCAGCTTCGGCGGCGTAGACTGGGATGAAGCGGTGCATCTCCCCATAGAGACGGATCTGGTTGAAAATCTCCCGGCGGTAAGCTTTGAGCGTGCAGCCATAATCGTGCAAGTGCACACCAGTAACGGTAGATATGAGCCAATTCGCAGCGCGAGAGGGCAGCGTGCGCGTTAGCTTGTTATCCTGGCGGTCTTTTCGCCAGCCGCTGACCACATCATAGCCTTTATTGAGTTCATCCAACAGAATGGGGATATCGGCTGGATCATTTTGCAAGTCGGAATCCATTAAGATGATTACATCTCCATCCGAATGGTCGATGCCAGCGGTGATGGCGGCTGTTTGTCCGTAGTTGCGGTTGAGGAGGATTACCTGCACGAGCTCGGCGTTTTGGGCGGCAATTTCGCGCAGAACCTCAGGACTGCGATCCTTGCTGCCATCATCCACAAAGGTGACATCCCAAGCGATGTTGAGTGGCATCACCGCGGTTTGAATCTCCTGCCAGAGGAGCGGTAAGTTTTCTTCTTCGTTATATACCGGGATCACTAATGAGAGTTTCATCCAGCCTCCAAGAGGTTTGCATTTGCACCTGGCAAACAACCATGGGCAATTATACCCACACTTAGGGAGGGGGTATTGAAAAACATTGGTTAATCGATTACATCCAAATTTATCAAAGTTAAGAATTTCAATCTACCCTCACCCTGCCCTCTCCCAGCTCCGAATCACATTCGTTTTTTAGCGTCAATCTGCTGGGAGAGGGTGGTTCTTTTGCAGGCGGGGG
>LDZT01012620.1_pt1 | contig 14031 bp, 13 predicted proteins | sample 615521 | NCBI WGS metagenome assembly LDZT01 (sample SAMN03408292, study PRJNA278302) | terrestrial metagenome | isolation source: oil reservoir sample SB1 | place: USA: Alaska, North Slope, Schrader Bluff formation | collected 2011-09
TATCTTTCCTGCCCTTAAGAGTGGTACGGTGTCCAGTCTTCATATAACCTCCATTCTATCTTATCAGGATTTATTTCTACTAATTCTAATACTTTTCTGGTATACTGAGAATAACTATAATTTAAAAATTGTATAGTATGTCCTGGACAACGCACATTAGAAATTTTACATATAATGATAAAAAAGCTATAATTTTAAAAGTATCAACGAAATAATTAAAAATGACTGTTAATTTATTTTTTTCTGTATCCCAAATTTTGTTAGTAGGATAGGTGATTAAAATGTTTTTATCACATCATTTAATAATGTCAAAAGCCGATACTGCTATAATGGAAGAAAAGGCAAGTAAATTGTTTGGTGCAGCGAAAATGTTATCCTCTTACCTCAAAGGAGATTTTAATGATCTTTTTTCTCCTGATGAGATCCAAAATTTAAGCCGAGACGAGAAAATATTAGCACTTAATAAAAGGCTGACAGGTTTTACTGATTTAGTTGCTCAATGTTTCCCTCCTGTTGGAGTTGGTTACTACTCTAAGGAATTGGATGCTATCATAACTTATGGACCAAGTCAAAAATTCAACAATAAAGTAGGGCAATCAATACCTGATAACCACTTGGGTAGAGAAGTAATGGCTAAGGGCAAGGAAATGGTAGTAACAGGAGAGATGGTGCGAGGAAATTGTATGGCTTGTTTTGTACCTCTTATAAGAAAGGATAAAGTAATAGGTTATGTTTGGGCTACTGAACCTATAAAGGAAATCTATAAACAAATTAGAGAGATAAAACAAAAAAAATCAGTATTTACAGATTTAAAAATGACGATAGATATTTTAACTTTAGTATTTTTGTTTAATAAAATGTTTTTCGATTTAGCTGGGTCTAAATATAAAGAAATAGGAGAGATTTTAAAAGAGATTCCATTTTCTTCAGATAGAATAAATGGAGACATTTATCAATTTGTTGAGCAAATTATATCTTCTTTCAAAACTATAGAAACCTATAGTGAGGATATTTTGGCAAATATTAGTGCTGCTATTATCATTATTGATTTAAGAGGAAAGATACTTTTCTTCAATGAATCTGCTCTGTGGTTATTTAGGAAGAAAGAAAAAGAAACAATATTAGGGAGGTTTTACTATCACTCTCTTTTAGGGGTTGAAGAACTTGGATTAAAAAAGATTATTAAAGAAGTTATCGATACTGGGAAGACCTACCTTGCCTATGAAATAGATTATCCGGGAGGAGAAAATGAGAAAATTGTAAATTTGGGAATATCTTTGTTGCAAGGTATTAATAAACAGAAAATGGGAGTAGCGATTATCATTGAAGATATTAGTGCTGAAAAGGCTTTAGAACAAAAAAAGATATGGGAGAAGAAGTTAGCTATTTTTGGTGAATTAGCTACTAATTTGGTTCATGAGATTGGTAATCCTTTAGCTGCTATTAAGGCACTTACTCAGCTGCTTCCGGAAAGGATTGATGATCAAAAGTTTATTGATCGCTTTGTTAGAGAGATTAAAAAAGAAGTTGAACGGATAGATAAAATATTTAAGAATCTTTTTTCTTTTGTACATTCTTCCAGGTTGTATTTTAAGTATATTAATATTAATACTATAATTAGTGAAGTCTTATTTTCTATAGAGGGAATGGCCAAAACACATCAAGTTGAAATAATCAAAAAACTTGAAAAGGATTTGCCAGAAGTAATGGTCGATGCAAATCAAATTAAACAGGTCTTTTTAAATATAATTCTTAATGCTTTACACGCTATGCCTGAAGGTGGAATTTTGGAAGTTTGTACTATTTATGATTACGAAGAAAGTTGCCTAAAAATTAAATTTAAAGATAGTGGTTGTGGAATTGCGCGCGATTCTTTAGACAAAGTTTTTGAACCATTTTTTACTACTAAAGAGAATGGAACAGGGATAGGTCTTGCCATTTCATATAATATTATTCAGCAACATGGAGGGTTTATCCAGGTAGAAAGCAAAGAGGGAGAAGGCTCAACCTTTACCGTTGTTTTGCCAGTCAATATGGGGGAGGGGGATTATTTTGAAAGATAAAATATTAATAATAGATGATGAACCAAATATAAGATGGACTTTATCTGAATTATTTAGTATTTCTTACGATGTTTTAACTGCAGATGGTTCGGGTAAGATTTTTGATGTAATAATTCAGGAGGCACCAGATTTGATTTTTTTAGATCTAAAATTAAAAAAGATAGACGGAATGGATATTCTTCGTCGAATTAATAAGGAAAAAATAGTTACAACAATAATTATTATAACTGCTTATGGTAGTATTGAAACAGCTGTTGAAGCTTTAAAGTTAGGTGCTTATGATTATATTACTAAACCTTTTGATATTACTAGAGTTAAAATAATAGCTCAGAAGGCTTTAGAAAAAACAAGCTTATCTAAACAGGTAGTTCGTTTACGTTCTCAATTAGAAGAAAGATATAGTCTTGAGGGTATCATTGGGAAAAGCCCTGAAATGCAAAAAAATTTTGCTGCTATCGAAAAATTAGCCGAAGTTGATTCAACCGTGTTATTGCAGGGTGAAAGCGGAACAGGCAAAGAGATTACAGCCCGTGCTATTCATTTCAAGAGCTTTCGAAGGAAAGAGCCTTTTGTAGCTGTTAATTGCGCTGCTTTACCCGAACATCTACTGGAAAGCGAATTATTTGGGTATGAGCGCGGGGCTTTTACTGGAGCTATAACGAAAAAATCAGGAAAATTTCTACTTGCTGATAAGGGGACTTTATTCTTAGATGAGATTAGCACCTTGCCTCTAAATATTCAAGCAAAATTACTTAGGGCTGTGGAGAATAAAGAGATTGAGCCTTTAGGTGGAAATAAAAGTATCAAAGTAGATGTTAGAATTATTGCCGCTACTAATGATAATTTAAAGGAGATGGTAAAACTAGGGAAATTTAGGGAAGATTTATTTTACAGGTTAAGTGTTATACCTATTTATTTACCACCTTTGCGTGATCGAAAAGAAGATATCCCTCTATTAGCAGATTATTTTTTGAGAATATTTAACAAAAAATATTCTCAAGTGTCGCCAAAATCTATTTCCAAAGAATTATTGTCATTATTAATGGAATATTCCTGGCCAGGGAATGTTAGAGAATTGTCAAATGCCATAGAGAGAGCTGTAGTAATGAGTGAGAAAAGCGTACTGACCACGGAAGATTTACCTTATGATATACTTACCAAACATAAAGGGGAAGGGCTATTTTTATCTAATAATTTATCAGAAGAGAGGAAAGCTTCTTTCAAAGATACTAAATTTTCATTAATAAGAAATTATGAAATTGAAACTATAATTAAGGAATTAAAAGAAACAGGCTGGAACAAAAGTAAGGCTGCCAAAAGATTAGGGATTTCTAGAAGGACACTTCTTTACAAGCTGAAGAAATATAAGATAGAGAGAAAGTAATTGTATACACCTTTTCACAGTATGTGAAGTATATTGCACAATTATTGTCAATTTTCATTAGTAAATCTCTGAGAAATTCTTATTAAGAAAAGCCGCATTTACCTTATAAATATGGCTTTTCTTTTCTATTAATCAAAAACGTATTTTTTGGCACAAAAATTGCTTATTTGAATTAAGTAGGATTTTATCTAACAAAAAAATATCCTTAAGAAAAGGAGATAAGTGTGGAAACACAAGGAAAGATTTTCACCGATATTGGCCCTGATGTAATGAGAGACTTTTTCAGAAAAAAGTCAAAAAAGATGGTAAACAAATTAACCACTGTAAAAAAAGCTGTATCAGAAATGATTTATGACGGGGATTACATTGCAATAGGTGGATTTGGTTCTATAAGAATACCAACCGCAGTTCTGCATGAAATTGTAAGGCAAGGGAAGAGAAATCTAGGTTTTGCGGGGCACACTTCAACACACGACTGTGAGATTCTTGCTGCTGGTAAGTGCATTAATAGGTGTGATATAGCATATGTAATTGGCCTTGAAGCAATGGGGGTTCCTAAAATGACCAGAAAGTATTTTGAAAATGAAGTTGAATATGTTGAATGGACCAATTCCACAATGTCTTGGAGACTTAAGGCAGCTGCTATGGGACTTTCCTTCTTGCCAGCAAGAACTATGTTGGGTACTGATACGGGAAAATACAGTGCAGCAAAAGAAATAACTTGCCCGTTTACCGGTAAAAAGCTGTTTGCTGTTCCTGCACTTTACCCAGATGTTGCTGTTATTCATGTTCATGAAGCTGATATTTATGGAAATAGCCATATTAAAGGAATTATTGTTTCTGACACAGATCTTGCAAGGGCATCGAAAAAATTAATTATTACCACAGAAAAAATCGTTCCAGCAGAGTTCTTTAGAAATAATCCTGCAAATACGACAATTCCCTTCTATTTAGTAGATGCTGTTATAGAAGTTCCTTATGGGAGCTATCCAGGGAATATGCCTTACGAGTACTTCTTGGATACAGAACATCTTAAGGCTTGGCTGAATGCAGAGAATGACCCAAAGACATATAAAGAGTTTATAGAAAAAAATATTTATAATTGTAAGAATTTTAATGAATATTTAAACTTAAATGGTGGCCTGGAAAAAATGAGAAAACTAAGAAATACAGAATTTTCAATAGATAAGGAGATCTAAGATGGAAGAATATAATTCAATGGAAATTATGATTAGTGTCGCCTCAAGATTTTTAGAGGATGGTGCTACTATTTCCGTGGGGACAGGAGGACCCTGTGCTGCTGCAATGCTTGCCCAAAAACTACATTCTCCAAATCTTTTAATTATCTTTGAAGCAGGAGGAATTGCACCTTTACTTCACTCAATGCCAATTTCTGTAGGAGATTCTCGTACAATGTATAAAGCAATTCAAACTACTTCAATGCCAGAAATTATGGAATCACTTCAGAGAGGGGTAGTGGATTATTGCTTTCTTGGAGGAGCCCAGATTGATATGTATGGAAATTTAAATTCAACAATGATTGGAACAGATTACCAGCATCCTAAGGTAAGATTCCCGGGGAGCGGTGGAGCAAACGACTTTGGTTCGCTTGCTTGGAGAATACTCGTTATGACTCCTCAGAGTCAACGTAGATTTGTGCCAAAAGTTGATTTTATTACAACACCTGGTTATCTTACTGGGCCGGGTGCGAGAGAAAAAGCTGGTCTTCCACCGGGAACAGGTCCGTATAAAGTAATTACGAACCTCGCAGTACTTGGATACGATGAAGAAACAAAGAGAATGAGGGTAGAATCTGTACATCCAGGTATAACTGTTGAAGAACTTCAGAAAAATACAGGTTTTGAGCTAATTGTTAAAGAAAAGGTTCCTGTGACTGAACCTCCCACAAAAGATGAGCTCAAAATCCTTCGAGAAGAAGTAGACCCTTTGAAATTAATAATCGGAAGAAAAGCAAAATAAAGAACAGGAATAAGAGGTAAGACATGAAAAAAGTTGATTTAATAGGTGTTGGAATGACTAAGTTTGGTAAACATCCTAATGAAACAGGTAGGGACTTGCTTGCTGAAGCAATGAGAGAAGCGATTGCGTCTGTGGATAAAGGTATAGATATAAAAAAGGATGTAAAAGCTCTTTGTGTTGGCTATTTTACTCCAGATTTATTTGAGCATCAAGGACACATTGGTGCTTTGAGTGCTGAATGGTTGGGGGTCTCGGGGATACCTGCATTTAGAACAGAAAGTGCTTGTGCATCTTCTTCTGCTGCTCTTGCTACAGGATATTTTGCAGTTGCCTCAGGTATATACGATATTGTTATGGTTGCTGGTGTAGAGAAAATGACAACTTTAGATACACCAGGAGTAACTGATGCGCTTTCTATTGCTGCAGATGATGTCTTTGAACTTGCTACAGGCATTACATTTCCTGGGCTTTTTGCATTAATGGCTCAAGAATATTTTGAGAAATATGGCGGAAATTGGGAAGATCTCCAAGCAGTTACATTAAAAAATCACCATAATGGTGCACTTAATCCAAAAGCACAGTTTCAGGAAGAAATTTTGGCTATTGCTAAAAAGACTGCTATTAAAAAAGGTGTTACCTTTAAGGATGAGATGGATTTCTTAAAATCCAAATATAATCCATTGGTTGCCTATCCACTACGTCTTTTTGATTGCTCTCCAATATCAGATGGTGCTTCTGTTGCATTCCTTGCAAGCAGGGAAATCTCAAACCAATTTACTGATAAACCTTTACATATTACTGGAGTTGGTCTTGGCACAGATACACTAGCACTCTCAGGCAGATCTGATTTAACTACTTCAAAAGCTACTCTAAATGCTGTTGCTGCGGCCTACAAGATGGCGGGAGTTACCTCAAACGATATTGATATAGCAGAGGTACACGATTGTTTCACAATAAATGAGGTGATCCTCTCTGAGGACCTTGGTTTTTTCAAGAAGGGAGAAGGTTTGAAAGCAGCACAAGAAGGTAGGACATCTCTTTCTGGTGATAAACCTATCAATACAGATGGAGGTCTTAAAAGCAAAGGGCACCCTGTTGGCGCAACAGGTATAGCGATGGTACATGAAATATGGAAGCAACTTAGAGGAGAAGCAGGGGAAAGACAGATAAAAGGTAACCCAAAAATTGGGCTTACCTGCAATGTCGGTGGCTCAACCGCAAGTTCAATGGTATTTATATTTGAAAGAGGTAAAAAATAATGCTTACAATTCAGAATTATATAAACGGCTTAAAAAGTGGTAAAATTCTGGGGTCTAAATGCAAAAAATGTGGTAATATAATGATTTCCTTGAAGCCTGTTTGTTCTAAATGCGGAAGTTTTGATGTTGAAGAATTTGAAACAAAAGGCAAAGGAATTATAAGGAGCTTTACTGTAATTTATGTAGCACCTGAAAAATTTAAGGATGAAGTGCCCTATGTAATTGCCCTTATTGACCTCAATGAAGGTGGGTCAGTTATGGGAAGATTGATCGGAGTAGACCCAAGTAAACCAGAAGATATTAAAGTTGGTACAAAAGTTAAATTTGAAGCCTTGGTAGAAGAAGGTAGAGAAGTAATTGTTACTTTTAGAATTAATAGCTAAACAGATCTCGTTAAATTATTAGGGGCACAAGAACAAAAATAGCCTGAAGGACTTTGATTATAGGAAATTATTACAGTACTAAAGTAAGATTTTTTGAAAGTGGATGAGCAAATGACTTAAGCTCTTTATGTTGGTAACTTTATGTTAACTTAAAAAACCAGTTTCTTTGAAGGTGGTAATGAGTAATGTGTGTGCCAAGAAAGCTTGGCAGTTCTTGCCGGTGAGAGTCCGGATTAGGCAAAGGTTAGCCACTAGCCTAAAGTCCAGTTATGTGAGGGGTGGGCTATTATTTAGCCAAGGAACTAATATTGTGACACTTCCCGAAGGAAATAGGGAATACAAAGCCATTTCTAAGGTTGAGAGATACTCATCTACTCGACGTTTGGCATGGGGTAATAGCTTGGCAGTGAAAGTTTGCTATGGGGTTGGCAGTAGCAACCATTAGCCAAACAGCAAGGGTTTCAATCGTGAGGTGGAGTCTGAAAGAAACTGTAGGTAAGTATTTGACTTGAGGAACACGAACAAAAGTTATTAGGAGGTAATCAATTATTGAATTTTCGTTGCTGGATTCAACAAGCAAGTGCAACAAAAGAGATAGTGTAGTGCGTTATGTTAGTGTAAACTTTAGTGAGGTAGTTTGAAGAAAAAATCGAACGCTTGACAGCTGGGGGGGGTGATATACTTAAAATAAGATTTTGGAAAAACTAAACTAAGGTAAGATTGGCTTTTGGCTGAATGTAAGTTAACTTAGTATCAATAAAAGATAAAAATAAAATTCCTCGTCTTTGAGGAAAATATAAAAAAGGAGATACGAAATGGCAGGAAAAATTAATTGGGATTACATTAAAGAATGGAAGAAGAAGGAAGAGTTTAAAACAGTGTTTATTCCTTATGGTCTTCCAGAGGTTCTTGATCCAGAACATACAAAATATGGGATTGATGTAGAAGTACAACCTAAGTGGAATATTTCTAAGAAAATTTTTATTTGTAGTACAATTGTAGGAGCATTTTATAGTAAAAGAGGAAATCCAAATCAACTTATTACTCCAGATGAAATTCGCGATTCGGCACTGGCAGTTCTTGAGGCAGGAGCCCCAAATGTTCATATTCATGTACGAGATAAGAATGGCTATAACGTTCTTGATCCAGATTTATTTCATTATGTGGTTGATCCAATCAGAGAAAAGTACCCTGATAGAATAATATGTGGCTGCTTAGTACCATGCCGAAATGGAGAGTGGCAAAAGATGATTAAAGTTCTTGAAGACGGTCTTTTTGATCAGACTCCCGTCAACACTACTGCTTGTTATGCAGGAGATACATTGCTTGCTAACCCACCTCACCTTGTAATTGAAAAAACAAGAATCATTCAGGAATTTGGGGTGAAACCTCAAATTGCAGTGTATAGCGACGGAGATGTAGACAATGCTGACCGTTATCTTATCAAGACAGGACTCTTAAAGCAACCTTATTACTGGATTGTGCTTCCTACCCTTCCTGGTGGTTCACCTATGCATAATCCTAAAGCAATGGTCGAAGTTTTAATGAATTATGTCAATAGAATAAGAGATATTGATGAAAGAGAGAAAGTAGAGAAACCTTCACAGATTGTGGTTTGTGCATCTGGTAGAGCTTCAAGCTATCTTGCAACACTTGCAATCTTACTTGGACTTAATATTAGAACTGGCATGGAAGATACTGTATGGATGTGGCCACACAGAGATGAGAAAATCAAGAATAATGCTGAGCATTTTAAAATGTTTAAGCAACTTATAGAACTTCTTGGTAGAGAGATCATTTCTGCTCAAGAATGGAGAAAAATAATGGGAATGAGGAAATCCTCCTAAGATAAAAAATTAAATAGGGTAATAATCTCTAAGGACGAGGGGTTGATTTTGAAAAAAATAGCCGAAATCAGCCCTTCGTTGGTTTTTATCTTTAAATTTTCTGGATTATTTTTTAAAATAAAGATTAATTTATCTTAAACTTCTTAAACTCAACTTTGCCAAACCTTCCCTATTTTTTAGTGATTTTCAGCAGATTTAAAATATACTTTGGGTTAGATAAAAGGTTTCTTTCACTCTCTGTTTGAGTTTTTTTAAATGTAGTGGTATGTATATTGCTATCAAGTATGAATAAGTTAGACCTAATCTAATTGATTCTCAAAATATTCCTCATATTTTTCTTGGATAAAACACAGATTTAACTTGAGAATTCCCTGTGCACTCTTTTCTAATCTGAAGATGAGCCTGAAACAAGTCTCTGACAGATGAAAGTTTGACAGCCTAAAACTAAGAGTCATAATAGCTATATTATGGTGATAACTATGAATGACTCAAAATTAAGTAGTATTGTTGAAGTAAAGAGGCTCTTGCAAGAATCGCATGTGATAGAATTTAAAAAGAGATTCCGAAAGGAGGCATATGAATGGATAGAAGAGACTCTGGAAAGGTTTGATTATTTATATTTGGGCAAAAAAGAAAAAAGTCTAATAAAGAAGTACATAGAAAAGGTAACCGGATATTCCAGACCCCAAGTTACCAGACAAATAAGACAATACCGGGAAAGCGGGCGAGTGAGGCTGAAAGAATATAAAAGAAATAAATTTGAGAGGAAATACACCAGTAAAGATATTCTACTACTTGCCAAGACAGCAGAATTACATGATTATCCCAATGGGGCTTCCTTAAAAAAGACCTTAGAGCGAATGGCCAATAAATATGGAGAGGAAGAATACCGGAATATATCGGCAATTTCAGTATCCCATATATACAATCTGAAGAAAACCGTATCCTATCAGCGTAGTGTAACCTTTTACCAAGGGACCAAAAAGGCTAAAGCAAGAGCCATAGGAGAGAGGTGTAAACCAGAGCCGGGAGGAAAGCCGGGATATTTAAGGGTAGATACGGTGCATCAGGGGGATAGAGCTGGCCAAAAAGGAGTCTATCATATAAATACGGTTGATGAGGTAGTTCAATGGGAAGTAGTAGGAGCAGTGGAAAAGATCACCGATTGCCACCTTATCCCTTTACTTCAAAAGATAATCGCTAGTTATCCTTACCGGATCATAAATTTTCATGCCGACAATGGTACAGAATATATAAATAGAAAAGTAGTGGAGATGTCCTCAAAGCTATAATAAATTCCATAGGTAACGCCAGAGAAAATTCCATAGTTATATCTATAAAATAATACCTTCCTTAAGTTATAATTTGATACTTAAGGGAGGTAGAAAAAATGATAGGAGTAGCAATGTATATAACTATAAAATCACTTTGGGAAAGACATAAAAATAAATCACTGATTGCCAGATTAACTGGCCATGATTGGAAGACAGTAGCCCAAAAGATAAAAGAGATAGAGGCGGGAAAAGAATATCCTAAAAAGAAACCCCATCCGCGGATACTGGATTTCCATAAGGAACAAATCTTAGAATGGTTAGAAGACAATCTCTCGGGAGTAAGGATACACGAAAAGATGCAAGAAAAAGGGGTAAAGGTGGGATACTCTACGGTCAAAGATTATATTTGTAAAATTAAAAGGAGAGATAATATCTTTATCCGTGTGCATACCCTCCCAGGAGAGGAAGCCCAGGTTGATTTTGGCTATCTCGGCTATACCCTGTATCAGGGCAAAAAGAGAAAGACCTGGGTCTTTAATATAAGATTATCTTATTCTCGCTTAGATTATTACGAGATAGTCTATGACCAGAGGGTAGAGACCTTTATCCAATGTCATATCAATGCCTTTAATTATTTTGGGGGGATACCCCAGTACATCAAGATAGATAATCTAAAATCAGCTATCTTGCAGGCGAATTTCTATGAACCCATCTATCAAGAACTGTATAAAAACTTTGCTTACCATTATGGCTTTCATCCTCTGCCCTGCCGGGTAAGGAGACCCAATGATAAAGGGAAGGTAGAATCAGGGATAAAGTACATAAAGAGTAATTTCTTCCTGGGGCGTACATTTACCGGAGAAGAGGATGTAAAGGAAAGATTGTTTAAATGGTATACCAGGGCTAACCAGCGGATACACGGTACCACCAGAAAGGTCCCCCAAGAGGTATTCGAAAAAGAAGAGAAGGCAAAACTTATTCCCCTGCCTCAAGAAGAATTTAAATTAGTAAAAGTAGGTACCCGTAAGGTCTACCATGATTGTCACATCTATGTAGACTATAATTATTATTCGGTCCCTTTCGAATACGTAGGTAGGCAGGTAGAGATAGAGCTGTCCAAGAATTTATTAAAAGTTTTTTATCAAGGGAAAGAAATTACCGTTCATCCCCGTCTTTCTGGCAGAGGTAAATTTCGCACTAACAACAGTCATTATCCTACCTACAAGAGATACTCTGATACCGAATATCAGGAGAAATATCAAGCCAAGATGGCCCAAATCGGAAGATATGCCGAGCAGTTATTCTTTCTGGTCATAAAAGAACATCCCCGGGATTGGAATCGAACCGTACAGGGGATACTCTCTTTGCAAAAAACTTATCCTGGGGAAGTAATCGAAGCAGCCTGCAGGCGAGCTCTCTCTTTTGGGGTAACCAGATATTCTGTTATCAAGAATATCTGCCATAACGGAAGCTACAATCTACCGGTAGAATTTGATAAGGAGGAAATCTATGCAACTGCTTAAGACAAGATTAAGAAATTTCAAGCTCTCCGGAATCTATAATAACCTGGAGGAAAGAGTAAATTATGCCCAAGAAAAATCTTTATCCTATCATGAATTCCTAGAACTCCTTTTAGAGGATGAAGAGAACAATAGAAGGGCCAATAGCTACAAAAAGAGGTATTCTAAGGCTAAATTGCCGGCCCATAAAAACATCGAGGACTTTGATTTTTCTTTTCAGCCTTCTATCGATAAACGCACTATTAATGATTGTCTGACCTGTAATTTCATTACTGAAAAGAGAAATATCGTCTTTATCGGTAACCCCGGTACCGGTAATTATCGAAAGTTTTTGTTTATGGAAAGAAATAAGAGTATATGCCTATTTTAGTTGAAAATATACTTTTATTTCTTTCCATAACATCTCATAATAGATTATAAAAAATAATCTAGGAGGTGCCATATGGAAACAAAACTAACCATCAATGAGCTTGTTGATAAAGTGTTGGCAGAACTTGAAAGGCTGAATTATTCCCACAACTCGCTTTGTGGATTTCGTTGCTTTTATAAGAGAGTGATTGCTTTTGCCAAGGAAAAGGAGGAACTTTATTTTTCAGAAGAACTTGGAAGAGCTTTTTTAAAAGAAAGGTATAACTGTACAGTCAACTATTATACGGAAGCTATGCCCAAGTCTTGCAAAGAACCCATCAGAAGAATACGGATTCTGGGAGATTATCAGCTAAATGGTGTGATAGTCCGACGAATTGTAAAAAAACCCGGATACGTAAAACCCCCTCAATTTGAAAAAGAACTAACAGCCTATGAAAGGGAACGTAAAAACAACGATTATTCAAAAAGAGGGTTACGCACGCGAATGCAGCGATTGTTTTTCTTCATAGATTATCTGGATGCCAGAGGTGTTCAGAATGTAAATGATATTACCTCGAAAATGATATCTGATTATGCAAAAACAATCTATGTGCACCATGAAAAAAAGTATTTCATCAATCTTGACAACACTCAGGGTATTTTTAAGGTTTCTCTACTTTAACCAATTTACGGATGAAGACCTATCCTTAAAAGTCCCACAACAGAGTAAGTATTATTATCCTCCTGTTCCTTCCGTCTGGAATAGGGAAGATGTCATGCATATGCTGGAAAGCATCGACAGAGGAAATCCTACTGGTAAAAGAGATTATGCTATCCTGCTTCTGGTAACCAGGTTTGGCATAAGGGTCGGAGACATTACATCTTTGAAGTTATCGGATTTAAACTGGCAGTCAAAAACCATAGAAATTAGGCAAAGCAAAACAAAAAATACCGTCACCTACCCCATTTTAAATGATATAGGCTGGGCATTGATTGAGTATCTGAAAAATGCACGTCCTATTAGTGAGTCACCTTTTCTTTTTATTCGGATGAATGCGCCTTATGAGGCTTTTGGAAAAGATGCCAATCTTCATAACATTATCACGAAATATACCAGACTTGCCGGAATCCATGTTCCAAAGGGTAAAAAGCACGGATTACATTCGCTTCGTCATACACTTGCAAGTTCTCTACTTGAACAGGGGACGCCTTTACCCGTAATCTCTGAAATACTTGGACATTTCAATTCTAAGTCTATAGGGGTTTATCTGCATACAGGAATAGAAGGGTTACGGTTATGTGCTATTGATCCGGAGGGGGTGTTTAATCTAGCGAGAACTCCCCACCTGTAAAGGTGGGGATGAGAGCATTTTCCTGTTTCTTCCGTTCGTACTTTGATATAATCAAAACATGAAATTATATAAAGTAGCTCATACTGTATATAAGACCCAATATCATATTGTCTGGATAACTCGGTACCGAAGGAAGATTTTAGTAACCGGAATAAAAAGTTATCTGAAAATAAAACTTCAGGAAATAAGGAAATATTATCCTGATTGGGAATATATAGAGATAGGAATAAAGAGAGATCATGTTCATTTGTATATGGTAATCCCCCTAAAATATGCCGTAAGCAAAGTAGTGGAAACCATCAAAAAGAATACCAGTAGATCTCTAAGCAGAAAGTTTGCTTTCTTGAAAAAAGTATATTGGGACAGAAAAGGTATTTGGGGTAGAGAGGCTATTTTGTATCTACGGTAGGGATAAACGAAGAAGTAATCCGAAGATACGTAGAATCACAAGAAAAGGAAGAAACAGGACAAGCAAAGCTTGAGTTTTGAAAGTACCACGCCTGTAAAGGCGTGGGTATCTATAACTATCTGGTCTTTGATAATTTAAGTATCTTTGGTAGGAAAGGTTAAAGTCGGCTAAGCTGCTATCTATCTCGGATACTGAGGCGAAATGACCTCTAT